>Ga0325411_1003045_pt1 | contig 18869 bp, 9 predicted proteins | sample PopdelMetagenome_13_FD_206181 | JGI IMG/M metagenome (GOLD analysis project Ga0325411, IMG submission 206181) | Populus deltoides microbial communities from Bellville, Georgia, United States - Xylem-PdIQD-R4 | ecosystem: Host-associated > Plants > Phyllosphere > Stem > Wood/Secondary xylem...
AAGCTAGTCCATTTAAATTCATACATACACAACATTATAATCTTCAAAATATACAGATAATAATATTATTATCAACAATTTATATATCCAAAAGATTTACTGGTAATAGAAGTAAACTCTAAAACTACTAGGAGACGCGGTATTGAGATGAACCTGCATAATGATTTAAAAGATAATCATTGTTAATTAGAGTATTTACATTTGCATTAACATATAAATATATACATTAGTTACTCACAAAATTTCCATATTTACTATCATCTTTCAAGTACTATTCACAAATCAATAATCCAAAATTCAAACAAGTCCTCATCATAGAACTTCAGTTCCAAACCAGGACAGCTGGACTACCAGCACTAGTTTCATACCAGCACAGCTGGCCCACTAGCTGCCCATTCACAGGACACCAGTTCCATACCAGGATACCTGGTCCACCAGTTGTCAATTCACAGCGCACTAGTTCCATACCAGGATAGCTGGTCCACAAGCTGCCCATTCACAGGGCACCAGTTCTATTACAGGATAACTGGCTCACAAGTCTTCCATTTTCAAAATAAATTATCATGAGAAAATCTACCAGCATTCCACATAACATTTCATTGATCGAGAGAAAATTTAAATATCTAAAGTTTAGAGAAAGAAAAGAATATTCAAGATATTAAACACCTACCTGGTGTTTGCGTCCTATTAGCTGAACTTGTTTACTGAGTAGTTCCTATAGCCTCATCCACTCCTGCAAGTTCATTTCATTACCAATTAAATTTTATTTCAACAAAATCAACTTGTCATCAATTTAATTATTTCATCAACAACATCACCACAAAACCACTTTACTTATCAAACCAGCAAAACAACTCACTGTTAATTTAATTACTTCATCAGCACATCACCATATAATTCATTTAATTTTCAACAACAATATCAACTCATCACTAACATAATTCTTTCATCATCAATATTACCACATAACTCATTTAACTATCACTCAATAATATTAACTCATCACTGATATAATTTCTTCATCATCAATATTACCACATAACTCATTTAATTATCACTCAACAAATTAACTCATCACTAATATAATTCATTGATCATTAATATTATCCCATAATTCATTTAATTATCATTCAATAATATTAATTCATCACTAATATAATTTTTTCATCATCAATATTATCACATAACTTATTTAACTATCAAACAATAATATTAACTCATCACTAATATAACTCATTCATCATCAATATTACTATATAACTCATCTAATTATCACTCAACAATATTAACGCATCACTAATATAACTCCTTCATCATCAATATTATCACATAACTCAACAATTAATTATTGATCCAACATTTTCATTTATTTTCTTTCTCTAGGCCGAAACCTCTCCTCCAAACAACCCATAATTATTGTCTTCTTCAATTTCAAAAAATTGAAACATTACCCACTATTATTTCATTTATGAAAACATTAATTCATCATAATTTCATAAATTAACCCATTCAACCTCACAACTCATACCATAATTATACACTAATACAATTGAATAAAATCTTAACATACTAAATATATCAATTTAATTGAGAGGAAAAGATTTGTTACCTTTTAATACAAAGAAATAAGAGATGGAAAGCTTGAAATCACCACACAAATTTCTTTTCTCTTTCCCCCCTTATTTTCCTCTCAATGCCTCCCCTCTTTAATAAAAAATCTTTTGTTTCCCTTTTGAGATTTTTTTGTTCAAACCCTTCCTAATAAACTTTAATCACTAATTATATCTACTTCCATTTTTATTTTTGTGAATTTATTTTGGATGAACTTTGATAAATTTCACTCAATTCTTCTCCCTCTCAAACCCTAATATGGCCGGCCACTCCCCCCTTAAATTCCACTCCCCACTTGTTTATATATTTACAAGTTTTCCCCTTTTTTTCATTTAAGTCCTTCCTTGTTTTGTTTTAAAACCATTTGGCCCTAAAGTTTGACTTATTCAATTTAATCTTGTCCCACATTCACATTATTAGATAATAATTTCCACTTCATTAACTTCTACACACACACACACACACACACACACATTTGCCCCCTCTTTTTTTCTAAGTCAAAAAATACAGGAATTTACCCGGGAGTTACATTATATATTATAATAATGACTTGGGTTTAGGCCCAACCTAATTATATGGGCTGAACCCAACCTGATTAAGCTGAGTCTAGCCTAGAAGGAAATGGGCCAAGACCAGCCCAAAAAGACACTAGGCTGTAGCGAGCCCACAAGGAAACTGTTTCGGGACTGACCCAAAACAAACTCCTTTCACTTTTTTTCGCTGGACTCAGCCCAGCCACATGGGTTGGGTTGATAGTCCAGTCCGAAGCAACCATACAGTAACCAGTTAATGATATTTCTTGATGTAGAAACATGAACAGTGCATGTCCTGCATGCAAGTAAGCAGACCATGAAGAGGAGAAGGAGGAGGAGAGTGTTACCTGGAACAAAGGGGCTTTGGTAGCTGAGCTGACGATGGCTTGTGGTGGTGTGGCTCACGGACAGTGGTTCCAAGCATCGGTGGGAAGAAAAACAGCAACCTCCCTTTTTCCTCTGTTTTTTTACATTCTCTTCTTTCGTTCTGGATGAACTTTCTCTTCTGTACCCCCCAAAGCCCCCTTGTTTTTGTTTTTGTCTCAAATTTTCTTTTCTTTATTCCCCTCTACTCTCCCCTGTTTTCCCCTGTCTTTGCGTTAATGTTTCTCTCTTCTTTTTCTTTTACTTTCTACCCTCCCTTCTCCCTTCTTTTTCTTCTTCATTCGTCTTTATTTTTTTTCAAAATCTTTCTCACTTCTAAAATACATTGTCTTCTATTCCCTATTCGTTTTCACTTCTCTTTTTTTTTTCCTTTTTTTTCCTCATTTTTTTCTTCGTTGCTTCCCTCTATTTATAAACAGAAGAAGAAGGGGGTCACCATATCATGTCTCGTCATGCCACAGGATAGGGTGGTTTGGGATGTCTTCTGTAAGGCATGGCTCCCCTCTCCTTTCTTCAGCGTTATTGCAGGGCGTGTAGAGGGGGGTACGACTTCTTAGTGTTTGGTCAAGTTGGGGAGAGAGAGAGAGAGAGAGCGCAAAAAAAAAAAATTCAAAAACCTTCTTCTTCCCCTGCTGCACATCTAGGAGATGAAGAAGAAGAACAGTGTCATTCAAAATGACACTGTTTCAGGCTTCTTTTTTTTTTTTTAATGAACAGTTTATGAAACGATGTAATTTTGACCAAAACGCGTCATTTTAATTTAAAAGAAAATGACGCCAAAATATGTTAATTTCCAAATCAGTCCTTAATTTTTTAATTGTTCAATCAAGTCCTCAATTGTAAAATTTTAATTTTAAAAATCAATTCAATTGTATCCCTGGAAAATTCCAACGTCGGCCCTGATGTTGGCCTTTTTTTCACTTTAGTCATTGGTTTTCAATTTGTGTATTTTAACCTTCAATTAATAAAAAAAATCAATTTCTTCAATATAGCCCCTGATTCGGTCCATTCCAGCCCCTTTATTTACGCGTCTTTTCTAGTTTAGTTCTTGGTTTCGGATTTCTTCAATCAAGTCCCCAATTGGCCATCAAACTTTAATTTCTTCTAATGAAGCCCCTGATTTAACCAAATCAACTTTTAAAAATTATAATTTAACCCCTTAACTTTAATTTCTTCCAATTAAAGTCCAAATTGACTCGAGAATCATTTTTTCTTGCAATCAAACCCTTTATAAATTTAATTAAACCTTAAATAAAATTTTATTGAGTCCATAAACATCTGATTTTGGACATTTCTTCCTCAAAATAAATTTTTTTTGGTCAACAGGGCTCTCATCAGTCAAAATATATTGTCAAATTTTAATTTTTGTATTTTTTAACCTTCTCAACCAATTTTTGATTATTTTCTTGGCGCTTCGGAATCCTTTATTCAGTGCTATAACTTTTTGGTTTTCTTCCGAATATATTTTTTGATTTTTTTTATTTTGTATTTTTTTTTGTGGGGACCCAAAAATAGGTAACAACAATTATAAAGACATAATTTAGTGTGGTTACAACACCTTATAAATTACAAGCATAAATTAGTCTACAATTACAACATTTAATCAATACCAGGACCTATTTGATAGGAAAGGCTCGATAACCTTTTTATAAGGATTGAAGCCTTCAAAAGAAGATACTTGTAAAACACATAAGACCATGAAAATTGCCATAAGTAATTACATCATTATGATTATTATATTTTGCAACTATATGAACAAAATCAATAACATTAGCCCTTTCTTTAAGCACATCAATCTATGTTCTTTTTAATTTAATACCTTCTTATCAACCATTGATAAGCTCTTCTTTTCCATTAAACACATTTAATTATTGTCATCATAGATGTAAACTACCTGACTTACCATATATTCCATAACCCTTCTCAATTTTTCACTCACTTTTTTTATATTTATTGAATTCTTTATAATGTTTTCATTTCATATTCCCTTTCAACGTCGTATTTTATCTATACCCCATTTTATCTTATAATTATATTTAGTTCATTTTGTTATTTCATTTCATAACCCTCTTAATTCATATCATATTTCTAAATTACCATCATATGCCTTCCTGACCTTCCTAAGCATTTATTTCATTCCAACCAATTAAAATCATTAGTTCATCTCATCATCCATTTATATCATTATTGGCTTATCAATATCACTTTCAGACTCAATGTCTATTATGTCTACCAAGACTCTTCTAATCAAAATTTTAAACTCAATGTACTTCCAACCAATTCTAGCTTGAACATACATTTCTTTCATTCTCATATGCTTTATACTCATCTGGTTTCTTCAAAAAAAAATATCTTAAGTATTTCTTAAACTCATTTATAGAACATTTCAATGTTTTTTTCCAACTTAAATATTTCTTATATCCATTGATGGCAAGTTCCAATATTTTTCCAACTCAAATATTTCTCATGCCCCTTTAAGACACATTACAATATTTTTCTCACTCAATTAATTTTTATGCTCATTTATGGCACATTTCAGTATTTTTCCAACACAATTATTTCTCATGCCCATTTATGGCATATTATAATATTTTTCAAACATAAATATTTCTCATGCCCATTTATAGCACATTACAATATTTTTTCCCCACAATTATTTTTCATGCCCATGTAGCTCATTTAAATAATAATTATGTCTTATCCATACATTTCTAGATTTATCCATTCATCCATAAGTTTGATTAACACTTTAATCAACTTATTAGATTCATTTGATCCATTTCTGTATTTAAACTCATACTCTTTATTATTTAATTTTTAATAATAAACAATCACTAATTATTTTAGGAATTTGTAACTCATACTTCAAGTTTAATAACCCTCATTGTTGTAGTTGGATTAACATTTAAAATATTAGACCTGTCATTATAATTGATATAAACTTTAACACATTAAATTCTACCATTATTGTTAATTTTATTTTTCTCAAATCCAACTTTCACTATCATGATTCATTTAATTTTTATATATTATTTTTCTACTATATATGTGTATCTCACCTATCATTTTTTTTTCATATCAATATATACACCATGTTTGATTTTTACACTAGTCCCTATTTTTGCAATGGGGTGGAGGAAATCCCTTATATCTTGGCACAATTAAGAAAGGATTTTAGGCTTATAATGTTGATATGCAATAGATAGTGGGTCCAATAATGTTGATATTGCTAACTCGATTCATTTGATCATTTGTATAAAAGAGCAATGCAAGCTATTGAAGAAGAGATGATTTCTCAAGATCGATACATGGTTGCGTAGCAAGCATCTAAAGAATCACTAAATAAGGTTTGTCTTCTAGCATATAAAACATTTATAAAATTTTATATGTGAATAAAATTCTATTTTAATAAATTATAGAGGTTGTGTAATCAGTAGAAAATTTAAATAGCCAAGCGTGATTAACTGGTTAACAACTGTGTGCAAATATAAAAGAAAGGGTTAATATCAAGAAGTCAGCTAAGAGCATGATGAGTGCTAATAAAGAAATGATAGATATTTCTTTAAGAAAATAAAATGAAAACTTTAAAATGAAATCAGATGCTAATAAAAAGAAGAGTTGGTTAACCAAAATTAACATAGAATAGAGCCCAATATATAGCATAGTTAGAGGAAGAAATGAGTGCTAGAAAAGTTGTTAAATCTAACATAAGAAACTATAAGAAAAGAGTTGATTTTTTAAAAGAACAACTCATGGTATTACAATCTGAGATAGAAATTCAAGAGGAAGAGCTGATGTTGCTAAAAGAACAATACTTTAGAATGGAAAAATAACTACACAACTCAAAGCAAAAGTGTTAAGAATGTCGAGATTACATCAACAATTTTGAGGTCCAGATTAACTCCAAAATAGTTGAGCTTGACATCGAAAAGAAGGAGCTGCAAAAAGCAATAACTAAAGTAACATATCTGGAAAACAAAAACAGAACGAATACTTGAAAGAAATAATGAGGCTTTAGCTTCCAGTATTGGTTTCCTAGTCACAGACAACACTTTATTCCATGACTAGATAAGACAAATGATAAGGCAGGTTGAGCAAGCAGCATGTCAGGCCGAGAGATTACAGTAGTAGGCTACCCAAGTTGGAAATGATGCTATGAAGTATTGAGAGCACTTAAATGCAACCACCGCTTTTATTATAAATATATCTAATAAAGGCAATGCTTTCTATGAGTAGTGATATATAGTTTTTTCTAACTTTTCTAAGTTTGATTTATAAAAAAAATATACGAACTCTTTTTATTATATGTAATGAAAGGGCTGAAAATCAGATTATCTTTCATTTAATATGTTTGGAATTCAATCATGATAAGAACTTGGTGAAATACTCTTTTATAACAATCAGCCAAAATAAAAAATCTTGCCTAAAATCAAGAAAATAGAAGTTGTGAATCAATTTTAAAAAAGCTAACCCATATCCAACATAAACATACATAAACCTCAACATGAAAACATTTTAGAGTTTTACATGTCATATATGCAAATGTATGAGAAATATTGGCCTACCCCGTTAACGCTACCCTTTGCCAAAAAGTAAATAGAAAACAAAAAAGACATTCAACTTGGATAGAAGCAGGATAATTTTCTGAAAAAGGAAATGGTTCAATTAACCGATCCATCAGGAAAACTATTCACTCTAAAAGTACCCCCCGCATAGAATCCAATATGAAGAATATGCCCTTTTGTCCCTCACACACCCTTATCAGAAGAAAGTTTTAGATGGTTATTTGATCAATAAAAATTCATAAAATCTTACTTCTAACACCCCGAGTGCATCAAAGATTTATGTTATCTTGTCTCCAAATTCATTGCAAATTGTTGCAAACCAGATGTATCAAACACCTTCACTTTTGTTCCACCTGGATATCATGAAAATCTAAAAATGCTAGTTTCTCCCCTTTTAATTCCCCTTAATCATATCTATCAAAGCCTTATAAAAACCCATTAAATAGTTTCTCAACCACTTAAGCCCATCCAACCACCCTTTTCCTAAATGATACAATAAGAATGCACAATGCAAATACCATGTAGAAGCAGTAGGTTATTCTATCGATGGTTGTCATGAATTTAAAAGAAAGATTGATCAGCTAATTTAACATGGGTGGTTATGCTTCCAGAGAAAAATGACATATTCAGTACAATCATAAAAAAAAAATGATTCGCATGATCCACTTCCAGCTAGGGAAATATTTCGTGAGCTAGATGTTGATATTCCTAAAAATTTGAAGCTCTTGAAATTGTCAAGTACATAGGAGCACAATACCTAGAGACTCACATTAAAGTATACTATAATATCATGGCAGAAGTTATCCATGATGAGAAACGTTTTATCCATCATTTTCTCGATAGCTTGGTCGAACCTGCACTCAACTAGTATATGGATTTGAATGGCTCTAAAAAAAGGAAATGAGAGTATTTGGCTAATGCATTTTTGTAACAATTCAAACGCAATTTAAAGGTGGCTTCAACCAGGTCAGATCTTCAAAGAATAGGGATGAGAAATGATGAGTCAGTTAAGGAATACGTTTATCGTCCACTACTTGAGAATGAGCTTAATTCCATCTTTATCAAATCTTTAAAGACTCCTTACTATAATTACTTGACTTCTAAGTCATTAGCTTATTTTATGGAATTAATAACGACAGCCGAAAGGGTGAAGCAAGGATTGAAATTAAAAAGGATCTGGAATTCAAAAAAAAAAGGTTTGATGCTATGCCGATTGATAAATGAGAAGATAACTCTCACTTGAAAAGTATAGATGAAGATCATTTTATGCCTCAACATCGTAATCATTTTCCTTAAGTGCTAATCAGATTTGAACTAATAAGAAACCACATGGAAACTCACAATATCTCAAGCAAGCTTTATCGCCCCTTTATTTATCTTTTAAAAAGATGTTTTAAAGATTGATAAGTATTTGACAAATCATTCCAATTCCTTAGAAACCATTTCTACCCCCATATCCAAAGTGATGTGAGCCTAACCAAATATTATCATGATTGCACTAGTGGGCATAACATTGAAAATTTCTGTACTTTTAAAGACAAACTCCTTCAATTTATCAAGGCAGAATGGATCACCTTTGAGAAAGCCCTAAATAAATACTCAAACCCACCTCAAAATCATGCCTTTGGAATTGTAGTTAATGCCAATGAAAAAGGAAAAAGAGGTGAAATAGTCTTAAGGGCGGCCATGGAAAATCTATATGGAATGTTAATGTAAGAAGGATACCTCCAGGTGCTATCTAAGACCCAAATTATAGGGGATCTTGACAAGTTTTGTAAATATCATTGCAAATATGGTTATGACAATGATTTTTTTTTAATGAATTCCATTAGAAGGTTGAGATGATGATGACTCTTGGAATATTAAGAGTTGAAGATATCAAAATTGATTCTAGAATTGGAACGATAGTATCCCAAGAGCCAAACGATAGGGTATGTCGATCATCTGGGAAAGAAGCTTCTTACCAAGGATCAGTCTATAGTGATGCACAATATACTACTCATACAGGCACAGTTCAAGGCTTATGCTTGAATATCTTTTTTGAGACCTTAACATGGTCATCAATGGAAACTATAAGGAGATGTAGACTTTTTTCCAAAGAGAGCAATAAACTCTTCTATGAACCTATATTTTCCAAATTACACACCCAAAGAACCAATATCATCTCTTAGAGGCAAAACATACTTAGAGGTGAATATTATGCTACCTTAGGGATAAACCATGTGTCGTTCCTTGATTGCTTACCTAACCATGTGAAGATTATGACATTAACATACCAGGGTATTTTACTCTATTAGACACATAATAAAACTCAAAACTATATGTGTGAGCCTGGTACTAAGCAATAATAGAAAATCTAGAACCCTAAAACACGGTACCATACTCTAAGAGTTGGCATGCTAGTGGTAAGATCAAATCCCTTGCATTACAAGATCATAAGATCTTGAAGGACCAAGTTTTGCTCTCACAAGGAATTCTATCTGTATAATTGCATCTGATGTGAGTAGTTTGACTCAAAAGCTTGTTAGTGAAAGCAGTTGAAGGAAATCAAGTTAGCATAAGATGAATCACTTCGTCATATGAACCTAGTATTTGTGAATGGTTTACTTCACTGGCTCACTTTGGAAAGAGACAAATTTATATTTGATAGGAACACGGAAAGTTACGAGTTGTTTCCAATTTTCCCATTAGTTTATGGATATGATAAAGATACATAGATCATGATTAGCTAGTATAAAAGGAAACTTCCCATAACCTGTATGGATGATAAACGTAGCTTATGGAATTATGGGTAATGAAAAGTTATAATAGAAAAGAATGACACAAAAGGTATACGGTAAACATGAGTATAACAATGGGGAAGAGACCTTGTATGAGCTCTTTTGTATTTTACGATATCGACATTGTAGTAATAGGAGGATACTTTTATAATGTAATGCTTTCAACTTAAAAATTAGAAGCATTAACATGTTGTAACAAGGGAATGGACTACTTTATGCATGTTTCCCATTTAAGACCATTCCCAACATAGCAAACAGATGGAAAAAATAGTGGTGAATGCTGAGAAGACATTGGCATTGCTAAACAAGCTAAATTAAAAAGGGTTGTTGCATTGGCAATCCTTTTATTATAGAACTTTACTACTCTTATTTTGTTATTATTATGTTTTGCATGTATATTGGGATCTCATCACATCTTTTAATGAAATATACATTTCCTTTATCTCTTTATTGTTTTGAAATCAAGATATGTTGTTGTGAAAATAATATTTAGCATTTTATTGTTGTCCATGATTGGATAAATATAATGGTAAAAATGATTGAACCCTAACGCATGTTATATAAAATATTAAGAGGCAATCCTCACCCTTTTTAAAACTTTTTGACACTCATAATTGATTTCATGGATCTATTCAAAGCATTTTGAGCAAATCAATTTTGTAAAACAAAAAAACCCTTTCGCCAAAATATTTCTAAAAAATTGAATTTGCTTTTTGATTTTAGAAATAATTCAATGTTTACTTCAAACAATGTTTAGACACCATTTTGTAACGAATCATTCAAGTAATTTATATTTTAAGGTGACCAAATAATTTTGAACCATGACATGAAAAAAAAAAACTCACATCTTATGCGTCTTATGCCATACTTTAGTTTTATGTATAATCGCATGTGGTTCGATTTGCTAATTAGTGATTCACAAAAACACAGTCCCAAACCATTACACAAGACGAGAATAAAATTTATTGATTATGACTGCTTACGCTTGAAATGATGAAAAGCTATATTTGTTATGCCATCATGTTCTAAAAATATACCCCTTGTTGTACTTATTTGAGTCTAAATAAGTTTTTCTTTCATAAAACATTGACTAGAATCACACCTCATACTAGGGCAAGCAGAAATTTAAAGATCAAAATCAAAGGCAGGTCGTGAATAGCCAAAGAACCTAAGAAATCAAAATGATGGAGGTGGCATTCCCAAACAAAGAATAAAAATGACTAAGTCAAGGTCAAAACAAAATAAGGATGCTCCACTAAAGCAAACAAAAAAGGGGCAAATAAAAGAAATACAATTGAAAGATACAATGACAGTGATCCTAAGTTTTTAAAACCTTGAAACAGTTTTTGAGATTACAAATCTCATTCTTTCGTAGTCAAGAGTCCTAGCCTGCACCTTTAAAAAATTCATTCTAATCAAGCAAGCAAGAAACTTAGACCAATAAATGGTGTTCTCAAAATGTGAAAGAATTTTTTTCACAAAAATCATGACATTACGAACAAAGCTACTCATTATTATTCATGTTGATAAATAAATGCTAAAAATAAGACATTTTTTTCTCAATAAAATCTCGAGTTTTACTCGAGCCTCTTTCTTTGATTGAATAAAAGATTAAATTATCTTTCTTTCCTACAGATTAAACCCACAGGAATTGTAAGAAATTCAAAACAAATTGACTATATGGGATGAAGAGTCAAAAGACCAAAAGAACTCATCTTAGAAATTAGAAGCCTCATCCATCAAACAATAAAGAGATGACAAGAAAAAAAAGGGTCTATATTTCAAAACAAGTAAAATACATGCATAAACATCATAAAGATATTTTCAGGAATGTTTTAAGGAAGATTTCTCAAAAACAGCTAAAAGGTTCAACAAATGTGAACCATTGGAAATCCAGTCAAGATATAACTAAGAGTGAATGGAAAAATAAAAACAAAAGATGGATCATCTTAGAAGAAGAGAGGCAAAACATTTCATAGAAAATCCAAGGCGCTATTATTCGTGAAAAATCCTAGATATTTCTCACACCACGGGCAGATCACCTAAACACAAATCATTCATGAAAGATCCTATATATTTTTCACACAACAGGCATGTTACCTAATCACAAACCACGAGAAGATCACCCAAACACAAACCATTTGTTAAAGATCCAAGATATTTTTCACATAATGGGTAGGTTACCCAATCATAAACGATACGAGTTACTTGATCATGAACCATGGGCAGGTCACCTGAACAGAGACCACATCTAGGTTACTCGATCACGAACTACGTATAGGTTACTCAAATACAAACCATTCATGAAAGATCCTAGATATTTTTCACATAATGGGCAGGTTACTTGATCACGAACCACAGACAGGTCACCCAAACATAGATCATTGATGACAGATCCTTGATATTTTTCACACAATGAGTAGGTCACTCGAATAGAGATCATGAGTAGGTTACCCAATCACAAACCATAAATAGGTCACTCGAACACAGACTATAAGCAGGTTACCAGATCATAAACAATGATTAGGTCACCTGAATAGTGACCATAAGCAAGTTACTCGATCATGAACCACAGACATGTCACCCAAACATAGACCATTCATGAGAAATTATAAATATTTTTCACATAAAGGGTCAACGCTCAAATACCAAACACCATTTTCTTTTCTATACAAGCTTACTTTTTAAAGTCCTTTAGAAGACTTTATACCTAAAATATTATAAAAAGGGGGAGTAAGTGTCATAACCTAATTTTCGATCCCCCTATAAAAATATTTATTTTCATTAAAATATTTTAAAAAAATAAAAATCTGAAATCTGAAAATATTTTTAGGATATGAGAGGGATAAGTCTTTCAATTGCCACAGACCAAAATGCCAGAAGATTGTCAAATTGGGATATTTTGGTCAAATGAGATGAAGAAAGACTTGATAGAAAGAAAATTGAGGTTGAAATTCAAAGTTGACCAAAATTATAAGAATTAATTAATTTGAAGGACTTAATTAAACCTCTAATAAGCTTAATCAACTTATTTAATGACTTAATTGAAGGAAAATCATGTTTGCAGGCATAATTCGAATCAATTCATAAAGATCAGAAGATTCAATAAATAATCGAAACTTTGAAATGCTATATTGTTGTAATCAGGGGTTTAATTGTAAGATATTTAAAGGTTGAATGCTTATTAAAGGTTAAATTAAAGAATTTTAAAAATAAAGAATAAAGTGCAAAAGGCGCGTGAGTCCATGGACTTAAACTAATCAAATTAAGTGTTCAATTAAAATAAATTTAAAGATTGAAGGCTAACTGAGAGTCAAGTTAAATAATTTCAAAACCAAAGATCAAAGTGCATAAAACGTGTGAGTTCAGGGACTTAAAGTAATCAAATCAGGGGTTAATTTGAAAGAAATTGAAAATTTAATGGTTAATAGGGGTCAAATTGCATACTCTAGAAACCAATGACTAATTTGTAAAATGCTCTTAAATTAAAAGATTTAAATCAAGGTTTATAGGGGTGCAATTGCAAAAAATAAAAAGTTTATGAGTCAATTGAGGGTGTATATGTTAGAAATTAGAAAGACAGGGATTAACTTGAAATTTACCAAAATCCCAATTAGAAACCATAATTCCTAGGGTTTAAATATATCACATGTCACTCATTTTTTAATAGAGAGACCGAATGACATGTCGTCTCATCCCTATTTATCATCTTCTTTAGCAGATAAAAGTTGATCGAGATACCACTTTGAGATGAATGAATGTTGCATCTCTGACTACCTCAAGGGCTCTAACCACCACCTCTTTTGAGATGAATGATCGGCTACTCCCATCAAACATTTACATCTCATTTGCTTCAAAGATGTTGACAACATCTTGTCTATAATCAGCCTCCTTTGCATTGATAGATGTAAGCTGATTGGAGGCCAATCTTTCAATAAATGAATAACAAGTTCTAGACCTCCAAATCAGATGAGGTTTGTTTCTAATGGTAGATATACATCCTTTCTATATGATTCATGTTTTCTTATGACACATTTATATCTTATTTTCATGATGATCTCGCCAAAGTGTCTCATTTAATCAACCATAACTAAAGAAGAAAAATTCCATATTTGAGTAGATTTTGTGGTTTTCTTTCTCTTAATAGGTTTGAGCTCATAAAAGGACAAAATGGACCAGAATACACCTTTTTAAAGAGGTTAGAGGAGAGGATGAGGAAGAATCTTCCATAAACCACCCATCTTGTGCAAAACCACCATGGGTTCACAACTTCTAGTTTTGGTTTGCTTATAAAAAGGCAGGTGCTCTTGAGGAGAAAAAATAGGGGACGATAGAGAGAAAATAAAGAGGAAAATAGAGAGAGAGTAGAGAAAAATCCTTGAGTAAAAAGAGAGGAAAATTTAAGAAAATCATGTCAAAAGTTGAAGGAAGGAAAAAAAAAAAAACAAGTTCATACAAGCTAAAGATTAAAAGCTTGTTAGAATGTTTTTCAAGTTCTTGCTAGAATATTTATTGTGCATCTATTATGATTAGTTGTAGTTTAATGGACAATATTTGTGATTTAATATGTCTAATAATGTTTTAAACTAATATGCACACTTTAGAATGTATGCTCAAGGTAGTTTTTAAATGCATGGTTTGATTGTTAATCTTCCTTAATCTTTATAGGAACTTGGGGTAATAGTTTGGAAGGATATACTTCGACCTTTTGAAGCAAACAAATATGGAACATATTATGCACTTTGGTCAATTATGGGGGCAGAGCTAACTTATATGCCACTGGTCCAACTCTCTATACAATTTTAAAACGCCTAATGTATCTCGATGCTAGTTTCCTCTTCATATCAAATCTTGATAAATGCTTCCACGAGGCCACCTTTAAAAACACTTTATCACCCACTTCAAACTTAAGAGGTCTTATTTGAATATCAACATATTTCTCTTTATCTGTCCTGGGCAGCTTTCGTTCTATCTTTAATAATCCTCACTTTTTCAGAGGTTATTTCTATCAATTTTCCTTCATATAGCTTTTTGTCTACCACCTCTTCCCAGCACACTAACATTCTATATCTCCTACTATAGAAAGCCTCGTAAAGAGCCATTCATGTTGTAGCTTGATAGCTATTGTTGTATATGAATTCTATAAGTGATAGTTGATCCTTCCACTTTCCTCCAAACTTCAAAATGCATGCCCTTAATAAATCCTCCAAAATCTGAATGGTTCTCTCATATTGTCCATCGACTTGTAGATGAAAAGTTGTATTTAAATCCAATCGTGTTCTTGAATACTCGATCATAATCAAGAAGTAAACCTGGGATCCTAATATGAAATAATAGACACTAGAATTCCATACAGTCTTATCACTTCTCTCACATACGACTGAGTCAATCTATCCATCGAGTTCGTCATTTTCATGGGTAGGAATAAAGCAGACTTAGTTAACCGGTCTACAATAACCCATATTACATTATTACCTTTCTTTTCATTAGGCAGGCCTGTCATAAAATCCATAGTTATTTTATCTCATTTCCATTCAGGAATTAAAAGGGGTTGTAAAGGTCCCGTGGGTTTTTGATGTTCTACCTTTACTTGCTGATATATTCCACACTTGGCTATATATTCAGCTATATCCCTCTTCATTTTTTGCCACCAATAATACTCTTTTAAATCTTTATACATCATAGTACTCCTAGGATAGACTATAAATTTTGACTAATGAGCCTTTTTTAGCACCTCATTCTTAATAATCATATCTCATGGAACGTACATTCATTTATCCCTCATTACTACACCATCATTTGAAATCTTATAAAGTGTCCCAACCCCATGTCCAACTTTCTTCTCACTTTTTTAGTCTTTGCATCTCTCAATTGAGCTTCATGTATTCTATCTTGAAAGGTAGATCATACCCTTAATTGTGCTATTAATGACCTTTTGGGTCCTAGGCTTAACTAAGCATTTATTCTTCTAATTTTTGTCATCTCCCTTGCATCCCTTAATTGAGCTTCATATATTCTATCTTGAAAGGTAGATCATACCCTTAATTGTGCTACTAACATTTTAGGTCCTAGGCTTAACTAAGCATTTATTCTCCTAATTTTTGTCATCTCCCTTCTATCTCCATTATTGGAGTCCTTTTTTTTAGTCCAATTTTGTCTACTTAAGACATCTATCACCACATTTGCCTTCATATAGTGGTAGTCTATTATGCAATCATAGTATTTAATTAGCTCTACTCATCTCCTTTGTCTCATGTTTGATTTTTTATGTGACATGAGATATTTAAGCTCTTGTGATCTATAAAAGTTTGGACTCGAAAACCATACAAGTAATGTCTCCACACCCTCAATGCAAACACAACTGTTGTAAGTTCAAGATCATGAACTGGGTAGTTAAGTTCTTGTGGCTTTAATTGACGAGATGCATACGCTATAACTTTCCCATATTGCATTAACATACAACCAAGCCCTTTTCTTGATGCATCACCATATACTATATAGCCTTCCGTAGAGCCATATAATCGGTCCAAGTTTGTCTTTACTCTTGTAGGATAGGTGGTACCTCATTAGCAATCATGTTCAAGTCAAGTTAAGCTTGTTATGGTATTTGGTGTGTGGCATATGATATCTATGATGAACTTGAGGACTTGCAAATATTTTTATTAGAGTATTTTTTTTTTTTCAAAATATCAGTGGACATGCCCCTCAAGTGTCTAGATAAAATAAGTGTATGATCAACTCCACTTAAGCCTTTAAATTAGTGTTATATAGGATTAAGTTATGATAATAAGGACACGTCTCTAGAAGGAACAATTATTGGCTAATTTGGGTTTTGCCAAACTAATTATGACCATCTGATCATGCTATCAGACCCCTAGAAAGGATAACCGTTAGGTTATGCAAAGGGAAATACATTGAAAAGGGTGCAAGAGTTGTGGATTGCATGGGGTACCATCGCTCTATTCCAGTACAATTCATTAATGATGTAGGGAATTAAACGATGAAGAGTTAACATGTGGCATGCCTAATACAAGTTGTTTCATTTGGCACCTTTGTTGATAAGTGGTTGTGGACTCTTTATGACCAAAAGAATAACCTTTATTAGTTGAGTAGATTGACTAGTCATTGATCATTATAAAAATGGTTTTTCTAGTTTGATTTTTGACATGATTACTAACATGTTATTATTTTAACAAATTAGTCCCACTAGACATGTTAATTTCTTGAACTGTTGAATGCAAATATTATAATCAATTATTGTTAACCTTATGATTAATAGTTAATTCTTTGAACAATATGTTACATGTTCTTCATTTCTTCCGTCCAACATGGAGAAACTAAAATTAATAACTTAATCATGATCAAAGATAAGTAATAGCCTCACAAACCGAAAAGAATGTGAATTTCTTAACTTGATTTTAACAAGTTAAAAAAAAAGTTAATGTAAAAAAAAAAAAACCAAAATAAATCAAGTAAATAAAGGTATAGAAACCTATAAATAAAAAATGTTACAAATAGTAAAAAGTTGTAAAAAAAAAATTATATATGCAAGGCTAATCATCGTTTTCACATGCTAGATGACCTATTTATAATATAACAAAGATTGAATTGCACATAAACTTAAAATCATAGTATAATACAAAATATTTATGGCAGATAGAGACTTTAGAATCTCAATCTTAGCACAATTTGTATTCCTTTATTTGTTTATATTCTCTATGAAATTACATGTGTTCTCATTATACTGCAACATCCATTAATTTAGTTGTTAAAAACTATTGTTCTACATAAAACTTGATTGTTGATTGTCATTGTGAATCATAATCCCTTAATCGATAATAGATTTCAGCTTCCTTTACTGTCTTTCTAAAAAAAGCAAAGTGAGCAATTTTTTTAAAAATATTTTCTCCTGTCACATAAGATGAATTATTTTTGGTATAAACAATTTTTTTGTTTTGATATACTAACATTTTTTATTATCTCAATTAAGTACTTCAATTAATTTTTTATTTTTTAATGCGGCTTTATGTGTGTGTATATAAATAAAAAAATACCCGCTAAAATATATTATATAATAAATATAAATAATTTAAACTAAAATCAATATTTTTAAAAAGAAAATCTGTTTAATTATAGTAGTTATCTGCGTTCATTGAGGTTAACACTATCTTATGATTAATCAAAACTAATAAATAAATTATTTATAAAGTTGAAAATATTTATTATTTTAAAAAGATATAAATCATGTGATTGTAAAATAAATAGAAAATATGAATAGATTTTTATAGAAAAATTGAATTGGAATAATTGAAAGTTGAAAAAATTGAAATCTGACAAATTTCCTTTAGTGAAGGTGAAATAGAAAATAGAGAAATTAATGGAAGTGCTTGATTAGAAGATTGAAAAAATCTGGTGTGCTTATATGAAAGAAATTTAAAATCATATACTTGTTATCCAAGAAAATATTTATTCATGTGTAATAATTTATCATACCGAACACCTTTCTATCCCGTCTAAGTCGTTTATTAGGAATTATTTTTATTGTGTTAAATCATTTGATTTTCTCATAACAAAATTGCAGTCAAAGGAGATAATATATCACTTTTTTGTACGTAAGGCTATTCCTCACTCTTGGTTGATTTTTATTTTTATCGATATTTTGCAAAACAAAAAATAAATAAATAAATCAGAAAAACAAGAGGATTATAGCAACTTGAAAATTATAGAAAGAAAGAATATCGTCACAGGAATATTAATTTACAGGCAAACGCAGGCTGCAACTCGCTGCATGAAGCTGGAATCGCTAATAATCACCGGTCAGCCATACAGCGGTGAATTGGCCAGCAATGTCTCAACTGCAGCTTGAGTGCCTAACATTTGTTTTCTCCCTCTGCTTTTATCCCCACCCGGCGTGAATGGTTACGTCCATGTATAATGTTTAACCTCCAGATACATTGCTATATATCAGATCAGCATTCCATTAATCTCATTATATA
>Ga0325411_1003046_pt1 | contig 18869 bp, 10 predicted proteins | sample PopdelMetagenome_13_FD_206181 | JGI IMG/M metagenome (GOLD analysis project Ga0325411, IMG submission 206181) | Populus deltoides microbial communities from Bellville, Georgia, United States - Xylem-PdIQD-R4 | ecosystem: Host-associated > Plants > Phyllosphere > Stem > Wood/Secondary xylem...
AAATTTTTTTTTTTTTAAAACATATCTATGACAGTTTAACATTATTTTTTTTTACCCGACCCGTGACGGGATGCAGGTCACGTAGCTACCTAATTAAGAGATCATACGTTGTTGTGACTTACGCCCCCTTCTAGTTTCTGAAATCTAGTTTAGTTTTTTTTTTTTTTTTCCAACCAGGACCAAGTATAGTTCTTCCACTGTATTGGCATACTAGACAGTCATCCATGTTGAAACAAATCATAGAATGTACTGTACGGGATACGCAGAAAATACTGGTCTTTTTCAGGAAACGTGCAAGAGAATTTGGACAGATCAAATACAAATGCTACTAGCATTTGTAGGGCAGTCATTTGAGTGATTCCATGGCTAAACTTTCCGGAGACTTCGTGAAAGGAGCTCATTTAATTATTATTATATATATAAATCGTATCCTGAGTAATCGAGTGGCTGTAGTTTAGTGGTAAGAATTCCACGTTGTGGCCGTGGAGACCTGGGCTCGAATCGCAGCAGCCACACTAAGCTTTTAATTAATTTGTTTTCACTAAAAAAAAGAGTTAATATTAAATTTGTTTTCACTCAAAAAAAAGTTAATGAATAAGAGCGTGATCGGTAGTATAGTTGTAGATGTTTTTTAAATAAATTTTTGTGTTAAAATATATTGTTATGATATTTTTTTTTAAAATTAATATATTAAAATATATAAATTATATTAAATTTTAATAAAAAAATTTAAATTTTTTTAGAAACGCAGTATTGCCAAACATTTCTAAATGATACTCGAAAATATAATAGGGAAATTTTAATTTTAATATTCATTCGGCACGTGTGATGCTAACCAGCATGAACATGGACGCGTGTCTTGGCCCATACCCAGACCATCATTTTCCATGCCTTTGCTTTCCAGAGTATCAACATGCATAGCAGGTCCGGGTTTTCCGTCTACGCAGCAAGTTGACAGATTTAATTTGATCCCACGAGTTAAAGATTTTCAGGAAAAAGAGAATCAATGGGTCCAACTTAGTAGCATGCGGGATAACTTTACGAAATATTCAATTAATATAAAATATAGCCTCCGTGGATTGATAATCTTGATTATGTATGGTGAATTAATAATTTCCTAAGTTTACAAGATAGTCTATTTCGAAAAAAAACATACATTTCCCGCTTGATACTTAGATTAATTACTTTTTTATACATCAAAACTATACACACATATATCATAATAATAATAATAATAATAATTTCAAAGTTACTTGTTTCCTCTTTAAATTAATTATATTTGAATTTATCAGCGAGCTATCAATAAACTCTAATGTAATGATGTCGTTTTATAAGAAAAATATTTAATATGATTGTTGCTTTGATTATGTCTTTGTAACTCCAGTGTAAAATTATTTTTCACACGATTCATTTATTATTTTTAAATTTATTTATATCTTTGTGCGGATCAATTCACAGTTTATTAGATTAATTATTTTTATTAAAATAATTTAATTTTTTAAAATTAATATCTATTTCGATTTAACTGAAAAAACAGTCAAAGCTTGACCCGGAATACTAGCTTTCTCGGATCAACCCCCGGGCAAGTAACAATAACTGATACATAGAACCTATGTGTTCACATGCATGCACGCACTGGTCTCTTTCCACAATTTTGAAAATATGAGAATGCTTTTTGTGACAGGAAATATTCCTTTCTCCCATCCCTTTCTTTTCTTTCTCCGTGTATATTCTCCTTTTTCCCTTTATAATGTATAATGTAGATGACGAGCAAGGTATATATACCAATTAAAGCTTTTTTTAGCTTTTTTCTCTCTCTATATTTTTACAAAATCTCTCCTCAAACACATGTGAATTAGAATTCAAACTCGAGCAATAAATCATCAAAATCAAGAAAGAAAGAAAGAAAGAAAGAAAGTAATCTTATCAAATCCGCAGTTCAACAGTAAAAAAAATGCTGCAATGGCCTTACCAACAGAAAAAGGAACGTTCAGTCAGAAATGGCGAGGTCCCACCATTCCCATCCATACATGGTTGTTAAATTCCTTGGGCCATCAAGCTTAGCTGCCTCACACCACGCCATTACATGCCAGAGTTTGTTTTGTCAATAAGAACAACGACTCCTGCACTATCACTGCTTGATGAATATTCACAATCCTATTTTATCTGGCTATGCTACACGAAGCTTCTTCTTCCAATCATTCCAGATTTTAGTCTCACCTCATTGTTTACATCTGGCTGTTTAAAGATCCAGTTGAAAAGCTACAAACCTTTTGGTTTATTCTACCATTTTTCAAAAATATCCCATGTGCGCCTCTCAGCTGTTTCAGTCAAGTGCCTGATAAAACCAAATTCAGAGAGACAAATAAATAAATTCCTCTCTTTTTTCTTCCTGAACATGAATAAATAAATTTCTTGGCATTAAATGATTACCATCTAACATCCCATAAAAGAATTCAAGAAAAGATAATACTAATAAATTACAAGCTTGTATTCGCAACATACCTTCCATAGACAGCTAATCACAATCATTGGGAATGTGAATTCAAGTGCACACAGTTCTTCATTATAAATGTCTAATGTTTCCTTCTCTTCTTTTAAAGTCTTTCTTTGGATAAATGTTTTCTTGGCTAGAACTCAAGAGATATTTTGGGATCTGGGCGTTATTTGTTTTTGTGATTTTTGTTAGGTTCATTCTAAAAAGAAACATCTTGTGATTCGTGTTACTCGGTCTTGTTTCATCTTTTGCTGACACTGCTGTGATTTCGGATTTTTGTTACTTGGTTTTAGTTGTGTATGTGTTTGCTATTGTTGACAACGAAGACTCGGCTTTGTGGCGCTTGTGTCTGTTATTTAGGCGCTTTAAGTGACTCTCTGTCTTCTTTTCCTGTGTTTATTGTTCTTATTTCATTGCCTATCTGTCCCTCTCTGGATCATGTCCTAATAGCATTGTCTAGATAATTTCATTGCAAAGCCAGAAACTTTTTGTGACTTCTGTTTCTGGGCTTGCTTGTTTTGGATCATATCTTGATTGGCTGTTCGATTAATGGGTCATTCTTTGCTCTCTATTCTCTGCCTTTTAGTCTCTCTTTTTGTCTATTCCTGTATATGCGCTCCTCTTGAAGATCAAGGAAGAGACAAGATCACATATTTGCCAGGGCAGCCAGGGAGTGTAGAGTTCAATCAGTACTCAGGTTATGTGACTGTGAACCAACAATCCGGGAGGGCATTGTTTTACTGGTTGGTCGAGGCACCGACAAGTCGCAGACCTGAGTCCAGACCACTTGTTTTATGGTTCAATGGAGGCCCTGGTTGCTCCTCTGTTGCTTATGGAGCAGCTGAGGAGATTGGGCCTTTTCGCATTAGACCTGATGGCAAAACTCTTTACTCCAATCCTTATGCTTGGAATAAGTGTATGTGTTATAGATAATTTACACAATGCCATTTCTGTTTCGTGCTTTAACTTGTTCTCTTTGGAATTCATCTCATGTCTATTTTGCTCTTGTTGTCGGTGGCAGTGGCGAATTTGCTGTTCCTAGAATCTCCAGCTGGGGTTGGTTTTTCATATTCAAATACGTCTTCGGATTTGTACACGGCTGGTGACCAGAGAACTGGTAATTGTTTTGTTTGTTTGATTGTTGAGTGCTTCAGTAGCCTTTTGATTCAATGTGATTATATGCCTTTCTGGCGTAAAGTTAGTTGATTTTGCTTCTTTAAATGCTTTTGGAAACTGGGTGTCGTGCATTTGTAGCTGAAGACGCATACACATTTCTAGTCAATTGGTTTGAAAGGTTTCCGCAGTACAAATATAGAGATTTCTACATCGCCGGAGAAAGCTACGCAGGTCTTGAATTGCATAACATTATTATTTTTTAACTGTCTCATTAACTTGTTCATCTTAGGGATTGCACACTGTTTACTTGTTTGAAATTCGGCTTCAGGTCACTATGTACCTCAGTTGTCCCAAATTGTTTATCAGAAGAACAAGGGAATTAAGAATCCTGTAATTAACTTCAAGGGATTTTTGGTGAGAACACAGAACTCATTATTCATGAAAATTGGGAATTGTATAGACTTCTACTGCTTAATGGAAAGTGAATAGTTAAGTCAATATCTTTTTCTTTCATTTAGGTGGGAAATGCAGTCACTGATGATTATCATGATTATGTTGGCACCTTTGAGTACTGGTGGACCCATGGTTTAATTTCCGATTCTACCTATCGAACTCTACGCCTCACCTGTGATTTTGTATCATCTACACACCCATCAGTAGAATGCATGAAGGCTCTCAAGCTTGCAGAGTTGGAGCAAGGGAACATTGATCCATATAGCATTTTCACACAGCCTTGCAATAATACCGCAGCATTGAGGCACAACCTAAGGGGTCATTATGTAAGCGCTTATCATACCCTTTTCTCTGAATCAACATTATCAAAAGGGATTCTGCTTAACTGTCAGCAGAAAGATACATGCAATACAAGTTAAACAAGGAACCTGATGCATAATTATCAAAAGTTGATTCTCTGCACCTAGCATGAAATTTCTTACTTGAAAAAAAGGCTATTATGCTTTCATTTGCTCACAGAAGTCTTTTTTGACACCCAATTGGTTTTTGGCACCAGCCTCCAAGTCTTGGATTTGACTGGAAAGTTATCATGAACAAGCCTAGCCTTTACTCATAGCGTTTCACATCTAAGATTCTACCATCAATAGCTTAATAGACATTGGAAGATAGTTTTCTTAGATTGAAAGAGACATGTGCAAGTTTCCAGGATATTTTAGCAATAAAATATAACAATTATCAAACAAATTGCATTCGAAGAAGGTTATCCACCAAGCATATATTTTTGCAAATATATTCTGTGGCCTGTTAAAAAAATATTCGTATTTTTTCACTGCTCGAAAAATTGACAACTTTCTTACAGTGACTTGTTTCCGAATAGATAATTTGTGGGCTCGTCTTGGGTACCGAAGGTAGTTGTTAAATATTAAGTTTCTGACATCCATCAAGTTTGTGGTTTTTGGACCATAGATTGTGGTACTTGTGTCATGTGATGCTGTTTCGGACAATGACTTCTAAATTCGTGCCAAACTTTTCTTGACCTCTCAACAAACACAAATCTGAATCCAATCTTTTCCTTTTTGATGTTAGATCTTCATCTATAAGATTATGTTTTCTACAGTTTCTAAAAGATTCCACAAGAGTGAGGGTAACTACATGATTGAATGTGTTTCTTACTTGCACGACTGATTTTCCTTCTGATTTTGGAATTTTTTTTTAAAAACTATCATGGTTTCAAGAAAGTTAATAATGAATGATATAAATTTGAAAAGTTAGGAGAAAATAGCATAGTTTATAAATAACTGTGGTTGGAAATCGCAGTTGTTAAAAAACTATTATTTAGAATAATAATTTAAATAAAAATTGTAATTTAGAATCACGGTTTTAATACAACCGTTATTTTCAATAGTGGTTCTTTCACAACTGTAATTCAGAATAACGATTTCATAACAAAACTGCAATTCTGAATCGTGTTTACGATACATTTATAAACATTTTTTTTTTCCCGTGACCTCCACTATTAAGAGAAAAAACCCTAGAAACCAAAAAAACCCAAGAGAAAACAGCCTTCAATCCCCCATAACACCATTCAATCCTTCACCAAAACACTAAAATTATCTTCCCCTTGTCTCCACGAGTATTTCTATTGTTTTTTTGTTGCATCCACTCGTCGTCGCAGAAGACATAGATAGGCTAAAATATATTATTATATTGTGTATAATTGTGCTGTGTTATTTTTCTAGTTAAAAGTTATTATTTTTTATTATTTTTATAATATTGTTTTTGCTAATTAACATGTTGATTTTAAAGTTGTCTAACATATCATGCATTTTCATACTTTGTTTATATAAGCATGATTTAATATTGTTAATTAACAAATGAACATGTGAACAAGTTGTTTAATATTTCAAATCGTCTATTAACAAACTTAAAAAATGCTCATAAATAAAAATAATGTTTGAAAAACACATGCATTAATTTGAGATAATAATTAACAAATAAAAATAATATTAAAATAACTTCTGTTTTAATTATAAATTTGAGGTTTGATAATTTATAATTTTGTTTGATTGTGGTGGTTTAAACTGTAATTCATGTAAAATTTTGAGGTGTATTGTGCTCTTTGATGTAAACACCCACTATTATCGGTTAATAAAACCGTATTCTCAATAATAATTGAGTCAAAAGTGTATTATTTTTCAAACACTTTTATCTCCTATGTTATTTCTTAAATTTTTTATCAACCTGTACTAGTTTCATAAAATGCTATTTTGATAAAAGACTTTGATTTTGTTTGTTTTGTATCTCTGAATTATCTTTGATAAATTTTAGGTAAAAACTCATACACCATACAATCCATGAATGTAAATACTGTTCATTGCTGGACGAGTGAACTAGAATTGCTCTTCATTCACTCTGTCCGTACTTTTTGCCCCAGAAAGTACTTAATCTGGTACTTCGTAGATACACCAAGCTCATTTTGTTATTTTCAAACTCAGCCATGGATGTCCAGAGCGTATGATCCCTGCACAGAGAGGTATTCTAAAGTGTACTTCAATCGCCCTGAAGTTCAGAAGGCACTCCATGCAAATGTAACTGGGATTCCTTACCCATGGGAAACATGCAGGTGATATTTTTTTCTCTTAATTTTTTGAGAATTCTGTTACATATCTTCCAATAACACTGCTAACTGAATCACTACTTCACAGTAACATTGTAGGAGACTACTGGGCAGATTCTCCACTTTCCATGCTTCCTATATATAAAGAACTCATTGCTGCAGGTCTAAGGATATGGGTCTACAGGTAAGTTCCCACCTTTGCCTTTTCCCCGCCATTCCCTTTGTTCTGGATTAAATCAGGGAAATCTGTTTAGTTGTTTGAAGATATCAAATGGTAGTTCTAGAAGGAATGCTCGTGGAATTGATTATTATGCATTTCTTTTCAATACTTGATCTCGGTGAGCAGGAGATCTAACTTGCTGTTTAAAATTAATGATACAAACTTTTTAGCATTTTTATTTTTGTGATTTGTTTGCTTGTGTACGTGGATCTTCTTTATGATTCAGAGTTGTTTCTAGATGTTTTTGTTTCTGAACATGTCAAAGAAGATGTTGACATAGACACGGTGGAACTAACAAGAAGGACTCGTTTAGCTAACTCCAACTAATTTGTGTTGATCTGTTTTCATGTTATTTGGATCCATTGGTCTGTTTTTGTGGAACACTTGAGTTTAATCTTTATTTGCAACTAACTATGGCCTAAGTTGGTCGGTAAAGAGCCGAGAGGTTTTGTTGGATCATGTTTTCACCTATACCTGGTAGTTGGGAACTGGGAAGTTGGAACAGAATAAATTTCTTTTGAACCGCTGAGTTCTTGGCCAACTAAACTAGTCTCCATGTCTGGATAGGGAAGCTTGTTTGCAGTAGGTAGTGTTGATAAAGATTAACGACTTTGGATTTATTTACAGTAGGCGAGACATACTGTGTGCTCTAGCACCAATAATTGCACTGGGCCCAAATGTTTGTTTTGTTAGGTGGAAGCGTATGAACTATATATGTCTACTTGACTGAGAAGAGTCACCGAAGTCAACACGAAGGCAGCATCTGAAACTGAGTTTAAATGGGATAGACAGAATTCATAGGAAAACAGCTGCTTAACGATGACCAAAAGCTATGATTATATAAAAATAACGAAATGAATATTCTTTTTGGATAGTCAACTTTAAGAATTTACTTTGGTGATGTATAATATTCTCATACCTTCAGCAATAATGGCATGCATGTTTTGCAAAGCCAAAATATGAAAAAAGGTCGGACTTTTTTATTTTCAATTTGGATTTGGCCTTTGTTTTATGTTACGGCACTGGTCAGCATTATAACTTTTTGCCTTCAATTGTTTCTTGCCTCATTACGCAATGCATCTAACTCTGCTTGATCTCTTTGACCAGTGGAGATACTGATGCAGTGGTTCCTGTTACTGCAACTCGATACTCAATTGATGCCCTAAAACTACCAACTATTATCAATTGGTATCCGTGGTATGACAGTGGAAAGGTAAGTACCCATCTACTATACAGAGAACTAATTGCTTCAACCACCTTATTTTGGTGCAACCATTGAACTGAACATTTGGGGATTTGATATTCTTTTCTTGCAATACAGTACTAAGAAAAGGGTGGTATAATAATCTTACAGAACTCCATGGTAATTTGTTCGTCTCCCATCTTCTTCTTGCCTCTGTTATAGGTTGGCGGGTGGAGCCAAGTATACACAGGGCTAACTTTTGTAACAGTGACCGGAGCAGGGCATGAAGTTCCACTCCATCGCCCTCGACAGGCTTTTATTCTTTTCATGTCATTTTTGGGGAACAAGTCCATGCCGGGCCGAAGCTTTTAGTCCTCCTTGCATTAATCATTGATGAATAAACAAGCGATAGATAATAGAATTTGTTCATACACAGGCTTATAAATGACAGAGTAAGAGAAGCATTCCTCTCGAGTGCTCTTCCATTCTTCCATAAGTGCACCATTTCTATATTTAAGTTGTAGCATATCAAAATGTATGGAGCTATTCTTTATAGTAATTCAATTATTTGAACTGTAAGTTTAGACAATAGAATTGTACTAATTTCCAAGAAATTTATACATAATGGAGTTAAAATATTTGTGCCCCCAAGATTTACTTTTTCTTGGTTTGGTTAGCAATTTTTGGAAACTTCACTCTAAATCCAGTTGAAAGAACTCAGATTAACACCATGGGGTGCAAAAAGATTACCCTACAAGGGTGAACTCTTGAAACCCGAACATCAAATTTGCAGCAGGGCAAATTCGGTGGACTGAGATATGAATCAAATGAAGGGGAGAGGAGAGGCTTGTGGTAACCCACACTTCTGCCCTTGTATGCACGCAATTCAAAGTATTTCGCATGAAAAGACTTCATCATAAATGCATCATTCTGAAAATCAAAAGAAATGTTAGAATCATAAAAGTAGTCAGTAAAATTATCACTGCTACTATCAATAAGAAGGTGTTGTAAGGACTCATGCCTCAAAAGTAACGAAGTTGGGGACTTGGGGGCGTTGTTACGGCTAGTTTTATCATTTATGACCTTCCAATCCAAGAAACAGGGGGACACCCAGAAGTCAAGAATCCCAGGAGGCAAAGAGGAACAGTGTGCTCTAGTAGGACCACTTGCCCCATGTGGGTGTAGCTTAATGGAGAATGCACAGGCGCCATCAATTCCATCAATAGAAGTGGACGGTCCATGGTAATAATATTGGGGCGGCAGATCCTTGTCCAGCTCATTGCAATATTTATAACTCACATGTTTGTCGCATCATGTAATATAGTAGCCAAAACATGGCTCAAACAGCATGTTTCTTAATCTTGATCCTCCTCTCCCTGTTTGCACAAACCGTCCAGTGGATCATTAGGAAGGTGCCCTGAACTTCAGTTTTGATTGTTTGGTTAGCATTAGAAATGATAGATATAGAAAACAAAAAAACGCGTATCATTAAAGAAATAGAAATAAATTCATTTCCCATAGAGTTTTTGAATGAATTTCTGTATTTTCAAGATAGAAAATACGTCGATACATGTCTTATCTATCTCCATTTCTTCTATATCAATACAACAACTCCAGTGATACGTCTATACGCAAATTTTCTCGCCGAAGTAAGGGTAGTTTAAAATGCCTCTTCTTTTTAGCAGCAAAAGAAGAAAAAGGAACGCTAAAAGAACATTTGTTGATACCATTTCAAGGTGAACATAGCTGCTCAACGGTTTTGGATTAAAAAACAAAAAGGGGAAAACTTTGGATGATGAAGTAGGAGCACAAACTACCAGGCACCAACCAAAAAAAAAATTCGACCACCATATCTTGTGTGCATGCAATTCAACAAAAGGAAGTACTATGGACAGCGCAGAGGGCATGTAAGAAGTCAATAAATAATAACATATAACTGACTTTGCAGGCTACACAGTTTTTTCTAAATAACACATGCTTTGGCTATACTCTTAGACAACCTAAAAGCAGGGGCTGAAGTCAATTGTTAACGAGCTAACAACTAATTTAAACACCCTTTAAAGACCCCGAAACCCGCATTCAAGACAGACAAGCAAAGCCTCATTTTTCACTTATGGCAATGCACATTAGGACCTCTTCTCGCTCTCTCCTCCACTTCTTAAATCTTGCTACACTCCTGCTTTCTACCATTGCGGCCACCAATCACGGTCACCTTGAAGAGCAGAGGAGGGATAAGATTATCAAGCTACAAGGGCAGCCACCAAATGCGAGCTTCTCTCAATTCTCTGGCTACATTACTGTGGACCCGTTGGCAGGACGGGCTCTCTTTTATTGGTTGATTGAGGCCCCCAAGATTGTCAAGCCCAAGTCAAAGCCACTAGTTCTATGGCTCAATGGTGGGCCTGGCTGCTCATCTGTGGCCTATGGAGCTTCAGAGGAGGTCGGTCCATTCAGGGTCCGACCTGATGGCAAGACCCTGCATTTGAATCCATATGCTTGGAATAAAGGTAAACATGGTCAAGATGATCATGTAATAATCTCTGAGGTTAATCGCTTAATGTGTGATCTTAGCAGTATATTGTTTTTTCATTACAATAACCAGTCATCAAGGCCTCATTTATATCTAGATGAGACCTTGAATAATGGTGGGTGTCTCTATTAAATTGCCTGTCGATTCTCCTCTGTTCAAGTTTCATGTGCATTGGTGCAAGTGCTGTGACATTTTGAGCGTTGCAAGAAAGAATAAAATATCAGAGAGTTTTGGTTTTTGCAGTGGCAAATTTGCTGTTTCTTGATTCACCTGCTGGTGTGGGATTTTCTTATTCAAATACTTCATCAGATACATACACGGTTGGTGACAAGAGGACAGGTACTCGTAAAAGTATAGAATAGATAATTTTGCTATAATTTGTCAACAAGTTTGTTAGCCTACCCTCACTAGTCCCTAACTAGGCGATTATTGCTGAAATCTGAAAGTGCAGCCAAAGATGCTTACACTTTTCTGGTTAACTGGTTTGAGAGGTTCCCTCAATACAAGCACAGGCCTTTTTACATTGCTGGAGAAAGCTACGCAGGTGGTTAATTAATTAATTGCTCATGTCCAACTAACGTTTGACTAATAATTTGATCGCATTAATTAATATTTCGTTAATCCATGCAAATTCAGGTCATTACATCCCTGAGCTGTCACGAATTATAGCCCGGAGAAATAAGGGAGTCAAGAATCCTGTCATTAATTTCACAGGTTTCTTGGTGTGTCAATCTTGCCCTGAACAACACTAAAATTGGTCCAAAAATATCTTGATATGCAATCTTAATTAATGTTTTTTTTTTCCTGTTTTTGCAGTTGGGCAATCCTCTTATAGATGATTATCACGATAACGTTGGCACACACGAGTTCTGGTGGAACCATGGATTGATATCCGATTCTACTTATAAAGATCTAAAGAAGTTCTGCCCAAATAGTACTTTCTTGTTCCCAAAAAGTGAATGCAACAGTGCTTTAAAGAGGGCATATTCAGAGTTTGGAGATATAAATCCTTATAGCATTTACAGCTCTCCTTGCAATGAAATCATTACTCTTAGACACTATCTAAACTATTCACTGGTATATTATATTCTTGGATCACTCAAAATCCCTCTTCTTTTTCTTATTCCACACTTTCCGCTGATTAATGGCGGAACTTGTGATAATAATTTGGTTGTCCTAACGAGTTGGTAGCTTTCATTTGTTGGGTTTTAGCCATGGAAATTCAGAGGAAATGACGAGTGTTTGGTGATGTACACAAAAAGATACATGAACCGCCCAGAGGTGCAAAGGGCTCTTCATGCCAATATTACCAGGATTCCTCATCCTTGGGCCACTTGCAGCTCTATTGTTAGGAGAAACTGGAGTGATTCTCCTAAATCCATGTTGCCAATCTTCAAAGAACTTATAGCAGCTGGTGTTAGAATATGGGTTTTCAGGTAAGCTCATGCTGAAAAAGATTTAGTTACAAGTCATCCATTCTGATAATTTGCATAAAATCAATAACAGGGAAATCATATTTTCTCAAAGGGTAATCGATATTTATTCTATCAACAGTGGTGATACAGATGCAATTTTGCCACTAACTGCAACCAGATACTCCATTAATGCTCTACAGCTACAAACCAACATAAGCTGGTATGCTTGGCACGATGACCATCATCAGGTTAGTCAACTACAAATGCTGAAGTGATGGTTTTTGCGTAGAGTATATAGATTTCCTATCTCTGATCTTCTCTAAGCACGAAGAATTTTCTGTTGGTATTGATTTGCGCTTCTTTTTCATGCTTGGTTTGTTTAGGTTGGTGGCTGGAGCCAAGTGTACAAGGGCTTGACCTATGTGACAGTAAGGGGAGCAGGGCATGAGGTGCCTTTAACTCAGCCTCGACTTGCTTTATTGCTATTTAGGCAATTTCTGAAAAACGAACCCATGCCAGCATTTTAGTCCTAGAAGACTTCCTGTTGTTTAATCCTGAAGGTTACTAGCTGCGTATAGAGTGTTTTTATTTTTCTTTTCATATCATTATTTGATTAAACAAATTAAAAGTAGAAATGACAAAAATTAAAAATCTTTTTAGCCTCATTGTCTTCCCGCTGCTCGGCTAAGAAAAAAGAATGAACATTAAAAGTCTTCTGGTCTTTTCAATTAGTTAGCATTTATGCATCTGATGCAACAATTTCCCTACTTGTTTTCTGTCATTATTGAGCAATGGACATGAAACTTGGTGGGAATTCTTTGCCATTAAGAAATTAGATTGTTCAGTGGAGCCGTAAAGTGAATAAAAAAGGCACTAAAACAAAGATGGGTGGAGATAAGGAAGAAGCATCATTTTATTCTGTGATCCCCCTCAACCGGAGATGATTCTGGTTCTGGCCATGCTTCAAAAGAAAGCTAAAAAGAGGGTCCAAGCCCTGAAAGCATCTCACTGTTCTACAAGCTTGCAATTACCTAAATGCCTGCTATTCTTTGCTTGCCTTGGTCAATTGCATTACGGATTGATGCCTTTACCATATCCTCAGAGAATATTTGGCAATAGAAAAGAGAATTCTTGCTTGCTGTGAACAACTTCACGTGTCAAATTCGTACATGCAAAAACAAAGTTATAAAAACTAGCCGGCAAAACCTTAATTATAACTCGGGTCAGGTTTTATTCTGAACTGTTTTTTTTTATCAAAATAATATTGATCAACATAATCTCCATATACTTGATTCATGATACGAACTCGATTTGGAATTTGAGATGGGTTAACTCTGGAATAGGTTTTAGTGTAAAAAAACAATGGAGAGCAACCATACATTTTCATTTATAAAGAAAGGTAGGAAGACATCGTAATTTCTACGCTTGTCTACTTATTCATGCATGTATGTAATTAGGAACCCTATAATTTTAAACTTTTCAAATTATTCTCACCTGGTATGGGCACGCCATGAGGTATTAACTCCTATCATTTAAATCATGAATTATATTTGAAAAAAAAATTGAAAATTGAAATGAATATAATTTCTCGTTCTCAAGTTTGCTATAAGAATTGTGGGTTGTGTTTGGCATCGCCTGCCCAATTTTATTCCTAAACCAAGTCCTTGCAAATTGGAACTTTAGACTAGATTAGGAATCTCAATACAGCATGCTTCCAGGGCAGATCAGTCAATCTAAACGCTCGACAAAGGTACTTGCAGACTAAGAAGTATAATTAACTCATTCCACGTACATCGCATAAAGTTTTCTTGAATACCCTAATACACAAAAAAGCAAATAGAGCAAAGGTTATAAACATTTTGAATTCTTGAATCTTGCAGGAACACAAAATAAAGAAAAGCAATGCCACCCGTTAAAAGTGAAAAAAGAAAAGCTGAAGAAGACACCATATATATAACAAGAAAAGAAGCATCATGCTAAGGAGAGAGAACACTAATAGAAATTAATGGAGCAAAAGAGGGAGAGAGAGAGGTTCGGGTTTAGTACTGTGGTCTAAGCCTTAACATATAGAAATTTTAATTAAGCCAAGGAGATGTATAGGTTTAGCAACACAGTAATTGGTTTCTTGAATCTTTTCACTCTCTTAGCATCCATACCAATAATCGGTGGAGGTTTATGGATGGCAAGGAGTAGCACAACCTGTGAAGGTTTCCTCCAAACCCCACTCCTTGTTGTAGGCTTCGTCGTGCTTATAATCTCACTAGCTGGCTTCATTGGTGCATGTTTTCATGTAGCATGGGCACTTTGGGTCTACCTAGTAGTCATGTTACTCCTTATTGCAACCTTAATGGGTTTGACTATATTTGGCTTTGTTGTCACTAGCCAAGGCGGCGGTGTGGAAGTGCCCGGTAGGGTTTACAAGGAGTATAGACTCGAAGATTATTCTCCATGGTTAAGAAACAGAATTAAAGATCCTGATTATTGGAGAACAATTAGGAGTTGCATATCGGGTTCCAAGACTTGTGCTAAGCTTGCCTCTTGGACCCCTCTTGATTATCTAGAGAAAGACATGTCTCCCATACAGGTATAATCTTTAATCTCATCAATCTTGTTCACTCTTGAATTTTCTGGCCTTGTGGCTGTTTTTCTTGATTTTTTAATGTCTATGATTTTTGGTGCAGTCTGGATGTTGTAAGCCACCAACTTCATGTAACTACAACATGGCAACAGCGGTGCCCCAAGACCCAGATTGCTATAGATGGAACAATGCCCCAACTTTACTGTGCTACGAGTGTGATTCGTGCAAAGCTGGAGTTCTTGAAGATGTTAGAAGGGATTGGCGCAAGCTTTCAGTTCTTAATATTGTGATGGTTGTGCTTCTGATTGGAATTTATTCGACAGGATGTTGTGCTTTCCAGAATACAAGAAGGGCTGAAACTGATTACCCCTATGGTGAAAATCGGATGACCAAAGTCCGACCCAGATGGGATTATTACTGGTAAGTGAAAATCAAACCATGCTTTTATATTCATTTAAGATATATTAATTAGATTTGAGACTCCTGATCACAGAAAACCTCATATAACACACACTCACTAACTTAATTACGGTTGGATTTTTGAAAATTTAAGTGCTCAGATTGGAATCTTCACTTCTCAAAATCATGTACGAAAGGAAAAGGATAAAAGAGAAAAGAACTCATTTTGAGTGATTTATAACTTTGGAACTGATGATGATTTGATAAAACGTAGGTGTTTAATTTAATCACCAAGATCTTTTTGTGATTTTTCTCTCTTAATTATGCACCAAATATTCATTATGAAAAGATAGCTGTTACTTCATTGGGCCTGCTCTATCTCGAGGCTACAATTAGGCCGGCAATGATGGGGCCACGGCAAGATCGGCCAGTAAAGATTTCCACAGCTAAGTCATGCTTTGGTTTCCTTCTTTACAGGTGGAGATGGTGGCAGGACAAGAGAGAACAACTTTACTAGCTGGAGTCCCGATGATCTTTCAAAAATCTCCTGCTTGTGTTATTTTTCAGTGTCTGGGACAATTCAGTTGTTTTTCAGTGTATGGGGGGCATCTTGGAAGTTTCAAGGTCACCTTTCACAGTCCTTTCAGAGTCTTCCCCCCCCCCGTACACGGACGGATGGATTTACCTTTGTTTTCAAAGATCACACCAGTATCTTTCTTTTACTTTTCTGCCTTTTGACGTTATGCAGGTTAAATACACCCACTAAGCTATAATTATATTCACGAGTTTTCTTGATCTTGAAATGACACGGGCTGTATTTCATAATTAATTCTCTCTTCAAGTATATCACATTAATTAGCAAACTTCTAAAATGAGCAACAAGTTGTTTGCAATGCATGAATCCGCATAGAATTGCCAATGAGACATTAGTCAATGATAGAAGGGGAAAAAAAGGGCTGAGGCCTTGAAAGAATGGGGAATGGTCAGGTGGGAATTCCTCCTTTCTCGAACCTCTAGCTTATAATTTCTTTCATGGAGGAATATGATGGCTCAACAAATCCCATATGCATAACCAAAAGTGTTGAAATGATGAAGCGTCGTGGAAGCAGTATCAATCTCAAGTTTGTTCCCAATATCTTCCAGCTTGTCTGGTACCATTTGCTGCCAAAAAGGGCAAGAAACGGGTGGTCTATACCAAAAAGCTCTCCAATGGGAGCTTCCCAACAACACTGGCTTCTATTGCTTTTCCTTATTTGCCGAGGTGCTTTCTCCATATCTTTTTCCGGCCTCTAGTTGATTAATAATCAGAGTTAACTGCATGTTATGCTCACAAACATTAGCATTTCGATGAGTTGGTTAGCATTTCGATGAGTTGGTGCACTTCGGAACTTGGAGGAGCAGGGTTTCCGGTGAGAAACCGATCCACGATGGGGTTAACATTAGGGTGGCCAAAGGAAAAGGCCTTTTGAGCCGGAGAGAAATTAACTATCATTGCGGGTATTTTTAGATGATTTTTCTTGGATATTTCTTCAATCTTGATTTTATCAAAATTAAACCCGACTTTTTATTTCACCTAAAATACGCCATCCACTTCATGATATTCACGAGGATTTTACTTCAATGAAAGAAAGAAAGAAAGAAATCTCTCAAGACAATTAGTAAATTAGCATTTATCAATATCTATCGACGACGCATGTGTTTGAGGTGGGCCTGGCCGCGGTCCATTTGAAAATGAGAGCAGGCTTATTTGCCGAAAGAAAACTGATGGTCAAATGGATCATGGGCCCAGTCTAAGCGAGTCGGTCTCTGTTCGTCTAGCTTTCAGCTAAGTGATGCTTGCTTGTGCTTGGAGAAGGTGAGGAATTTACTATTTATATTCTATTTCTCTAAATGTTATATAGTTTTGATGATTAATTAAAGATATTGCAGAGATATATATCTTTCAATCCCCATACTTTTTTTCTTTACTTTCAAGTCTTAGTTTTTTTCTTCAAAAGTTCAATTTTTTTTTAATTTTTTTGTTCATTGTTTGGCATCAGCTAGAAGACTATAGATCGAGTCTCGCCTGGTTGCTTTGTTTGAATAAAGATGGAATAACATCTTATTTTCTCCAGTATATTACGAGTCCAGCCAGCTTTACTGCTCCCTTGGCACCAATGGAGTGCTGCAACCCATGAAATAAATAAAAAAAAAATAAAAATATTATAGATCGAATCGCCAGTGAGATCGATACCCTCTCCAATTCAGGTGGTGGTGGGTTGGCATCTGCTTTGACGGACGTGATTATATATGAAGAGGTTCTCATCCTTAACCTATGCTGTGCAATGACTTTTATAAACTAATTGTATTTATATAGATTAAATTGTATTTTATAAATTATTAACTCTGCTATAATTCTTAATGTAATCTGTTTTCTAGGGCTTCTTCGTTGGGCACAAAAAGAAATCCAACAAGCAGTGAGATGACCAGTCGTTGTCGCTTCAATTCAAACGCCCATTAATAAATAAAATAAAAAAATCGTTTCATCTCTTTCAAAAAATAAAAAATAAATAAATAAACTCTCGCACATATTCGATCGGAATAATTTACTCGTAGGTGATATATTTTACGTGGAATTAAGCAGACTTGGTCAGCATTATCATCAGCCCTAGCTAGGCAGTAGGCAGGCACGGAGATGTTACAGATTTTAAGGTCATATCATATGATAAGAACATGCTATTTTAGTATATAGTAATAAATAATGGCAAGTATATATTATTACCCTTCTCTTGGCTATTTCCTTGGAGCACCGCAATTTCTTCCTTGACATCATCATGCGATCATCTACTTGTTTATCGTTTTAAGTTCATTTAGAATAAACAAATCAAGAACAAGACAGAGATAAAATGACAAGTGCCATGTTCTTCAACCAAGTTTATAGGAAAATCAGTGATTTGATGTGTCTTTTATAGTTGGATTTCTTGTAAACTTGTTATCAAACCAATCTGCTCCTTTAACTGCTTTGCTTGTCCACCCTGTCCTGCATTAGTGTATCAAATTTTTAAAATAATATATATATTTTTTAAATATATATATTTTTCATGTATCAAAATAATTTAAAAATATAAAAAATTAAAATCAAATTAAAAATCCGAGAATTGAAACCACATAACAAATTACTCTATTTAATTTTATCATAAAAAAGTAAATATAATAAAATCCGAGAATTAGCAACAACATAAGAATTTTTTTAATTAAAATATTAAGGGAAAGCTTGGTAGTGTGATTGCGGTTATTTTTCGAATAACTTTTCGTGATAAAATACATGCCAATGATATTTTTTTATTTTCAAAAAATTATTTTTGACATCAGCACAATCCAAAACATATAAAACATATTAAATTTTAATAAAAAAAATTTTAAATTTTTTAAAAACACAGTTTTCACGCTTCCAAAACTATATAAGTCAGTAATCAAGGATAAATCATTTACATTAATTATCACTTGTTTTGAACCCACCGTGTTCTGGGATGGTGAGCTAAAAAGCATTCGATTTGTACGTGCCTCGAGAGAGAACCAGCCTTTCAAGATTTGGTTTGAAATCAAGATGACAAGAAGTTTTGTTTCTTACATTATCATTTTGAATTTAAATTAAAAAAAGATTTAAGGATAATTATTTTTATATAAATACATCAATCAATTTGAATGTAGATAGTTTATTTGAAATCAAATCTAATACAGATAGATAAATAAAAAAAAGGGGTGAAAATAACTTGAATTGTTGGGGGAAAATGCCCAGAAATAATCTAAACTAAATTCATGTAATTTCCTTTGAAAAGGGAGTCGATTAACTTGTGAATGCATAGACCGGGGTCTCACTCC
>Ga0325411_1003049_pt1 | contig 18855 bp, 11 predicted proteins | sample PopdelMetagenome_13_FD_206181 | JGI IMG/M metagenome (GOLD analysis project Ga0325411, IMG submission 206181) | Populus deltoides microbial communities from Bellville, Georgia, United States - Xylem-PdIQD-R4 | ecosystem: Host-associated > Plants > Phyllosphere > Stem > Wood/Secondary xylem...
CACATAACCTTACTCTAAGCCCGTTATCACACCATTTCATCAAACACAATAAGAAATCAAATCAATAGCACTAGTATGTTTTCTATTTGACTTTAGCATGGTCTAAGGTTCTAATAAGGTCATAATTCTTGCTTTTCTTCTCATAATATTTGCATTCTATCCAGCCCCCACCATGATCGGTCTTCCACCTCAGTTTGTGTATTTAAATTATCCATTTCCTTTGATAAGGTTATAATTCTTGTTTTACATGCATTCTTCAGCCTAGTTTTACTTAGTAGCTGGTGTAAGGATTCTAGGTCATCTACTTGGGGTTTTTCTTCATCATTTTGATCCCAAAGTCTCAAGAACTAGTGGGGAGAGAGGTCTGGTTCATACCTCACTACTTTCGGTAGTTTTAGGAAAGGATTTAATAGGTTTTCCTCCTCTCTACTCGCAGTCTTCTTCTTTTTCTTTTGCTTCTTCCCCTTTACTCATGGTTTTCCTCTTCTTCCTCTTCTTCTGTTCAGTTTTCCTCCCCTCTCTGCTTCTGTTCAGCCGTCTGTCACAGCCCCTCCCCCTTCATGGCTTTTAGTTATTAATCCAACCTTCTAGCTCTCCCTCCATGGCTTTTAGTTATTAATCCAACCCTCTAGCTCTCCCTTTACTCGCGCAGTGGAGTGAACATGAAGCTGGGTTATGTGTTTTTTCTCTGGGCAGAGGGAAGGGTCTGTTGCAGCTGTTGGGGTCGGTTTTGGGATGAGGAGGGTCACCTTCTCTCTTCTTCTCAACTCTCTACTCACTCTTCACTCAAGAGGGCTTGCATGCAGGTGATCTGGTCGGTTTTTCTTGGGGAGAAAGAGAGGTTCAGTTGCAGCAATGGTTGCAGATGTTTCTGAGGGAGAGGAAAAGTCACCATTTCTCTCTCCTTATATTTATAGCCCCTATAAGTGTGCTGGGGTATTTGGGCACTGGACCAAGGCTGTCCTTACCCCCCTTTTGGGTTATCTTGGGCTGGTTTCTATTCCAATTCTCCCCTAGGATAGGCTAGTCCAACACAAAGTTTTGTTAGGTTTAGAAATTGGCAGCCAAAAGCTATGGTGCTGTCGATTCAGAAATTGGCAGCGAAACTGGACCGCTGCCGATTCATAAATCGGCAGCCAAAAAATGCGTCGCTGCTGATTTTTGAATCGGCAGTGATGGTGGAGTCATTTTCGGCTTTAATTTACTTTTTTTTTGTGTTCACAGTAGATATGAAGCGTTCTGAAAGGACATTTATGGTGGGGGATTGGGTCTTCCTAAAACTTCAGCCTTATAGACAAGGTAGTGTTATGTATAGGAAGAATTTCAAGCTAAATCCTAGGTATTATGGCCCTTACCAAGTTGTTGAACGGATTGGAGCTGTAGCTTACAAGCTCAAACTACCAGAGGGTAGTGTAGTGCATCCTGTGTTCCATGTATCGATATTAAGAAAGAAGATGGGAGATGTGGCCATAGTTTCTCAGGCTCTACCAATCTTGGATGAAGAAGGTAGAGTCAAGGTTTATCATGTAGCCATACTTGAGAGGAAGCTTATGAAAAAAGACAATAGAGCCGTAGTGACAGGTTTAATTCAATGGTCTAACTCATTTCCTGAAGACGCAACATGGGAAGAAATAATAGAAATTCAATTGCAATTTCCAAAATTCAGTATTGACCTTTAGTTGTCAAGGTTTGTAGATTCTTGGGTCAAGAATCTTTTCGAGGAAGGGGTATTGTTACGTCTCAGGAAGGCAGAATAAAGATTGTTGTGGGAAGGCAAAGAGGAGCTGGGAATTGAAAGCATCAGGGACACGCAATCTGCTGTTTAGTTGTTAGGATTCTGTTAATTAGTTAGAAAAGTTTCTGTTAGCAGAATTTGTTAGTTGGTTAGAGTTAATTGGATTAATATGTTAGTAGTTGATGTTGATACATATGAAAGCACATTATATGGATTATATTGAATAAGAAAATATTGAAGTTCAATTTCAATCTCGTTTCTCTCTTCCGTATTCTTCTTCTGTTCTCTTCTGCTATCACCAATTCTGTTCTCTTTCTCCTATTTTCTCAATTTGTTAAGCTGATCTTAACAAAGATCCAACTGATATGATGGAACAAGGTGAGGCACCATATATAGCATGCACATGGGGACGTGATGCTGTTGTGTTCAGATTGATAATTAGCATGGACAGAGAAACAAAAGTTCAGTGCCAAAGAAGAGGGTTTGTTTACACGGCTTGGGTCCATCAACAACTGATCTCGAGGCACCTTTTCGTTGGATGTTTTGTGATCCATTGTGAATATGGCTCATTACCAGAGCGTATGGTGAATAAGTGTCAATGTGTCCTCTTGCCAAATGTTGGAGACCAAATAATCAATACAAGAAGAATGGGTGGAGAACTGAAAGTTGAAGACGATGGTTGTTATCAGCGAAGGAGGGAGAAGAAGATTTATGATTTGAATTCAAATTAATTACTTTCCATTACGCACCGTATTACTTAATTCCCTAAAACGCATCGTTTTACATAGTTTCCTAAACGCACCGTTTTACTTAGTTTGTTAGGGTGCCAGTATTATGAACACACCACACGCCTGTAGGTGTGGTATCGTAGAATTTCCATTCAGTTATAAAGAGTGTAACAGAATGCATGGATTAGACATGCAAATGAAATGAAATACGAATGACATTCCTTGAAGTCTGGAACTCTATTCTTCCCTCATCCTCTGGGGCTCATCCCTCACAGCCACCACGGCTAAACACTGAAACACCTAACGCCAGTCTATACCCTTCACCAGACCGTCATCATTCCCCTCCTTCACTAAGTCCCATACAGGTAGGCACCTTAAGTGTTTCACCCATAACAAGTGGTATCAGAGCAGACCATCCCCGGACCACCACCATGCCACCAGACACCAGATCATCAGAGTTCAAACGCATGGAAGAGTCCATAACAGCAGTAAGGCAAGACAGTGGCCAGAAATATGAGATGCTGATGGATATGCTGAAGGGGCAAGGTATAAAACTCGATCAAACCATTGAAAACCAAGGAGCCCAGATCAACGATATCAGGAACATGATGGGAACCATGGCACAACAGATAGAGTTTACCTTGCTAAAACTATCTCACACGCCAGGAGACTCCAGTCATAACATGCAAGGCACACCCCAAATCCAGAAGGAGCAGAGGGTAGAAACAAGGGATTGCTGGAGGACAGGATACCTAGCTACAGGGTACACAAACCAAAACATTTTTTCCCGACCTTCAATGGGGAAGATGTGCACAAATGGCTTTTCAAATGCACACAATACTTTGAGATGGAAGATGTGGCTGATTCAGAAAAACTACAAATAGCATCTTACTATTTGGATGGAGTTGCTCTTTATTGGCATCAAAACTTTCTAAGAAGTTTGGGAAATCAAAAGGCATCATGGGAGGACTACGTAGAGGCTATTTATTATCGGTTTGGAGGACAACAAGACCCTCTGGAAGAACTGATGGAGCTTAAGCAACAGGGAGAATTGGAAGAATACATCCAAGAGTTCGACATCCTGTGGAACAAGGCAGAAATGAGTGAGAAGCAAGCCTTGGTAATATTCTTAGGTGGATTGGAATTAGAAATAAAGAACACAGTCAAGATGTTTGAGCCCAAAACCCTTAAACATGCTTATAATCTAGCTAGGTTGCAGGCCAACACCTTAGCATATAGGAAATCTCCTAGCTATGTCAAGAGGTTCCTTGGTGGTTTCACAAACCGACCTACCCAGACCACTGCTAACTTCGCACCAAACACCATAAATAACATTACAAACACCCATCCGATCCCACAGAAACCCACTCCACCCTCCTGGACCAATAACCCCAGCAGCAGTTACAATAAAAACCACATTAAACCCACAAAGTCCATTAGAAGCCAAGAATTTGAAGACAGGAGACTGAAGGGGTTGTGTTTTTGGTGTGATGACAAGTTTGTTCCTGGTCATAAGTATAGAAACAAAAGGGTGTACGCACTTAGTGTAGTGGAAGAAGAAGATGGAGGGCTAGAGGAAGAGTTACCAGAAGAGGAAGCCAATGTAAGGGAGCTCACCCCTCACATTTCCTTGGATGCTCTAGAAGGAACGTTGGGCTCAACACCTTGAAGGTAAATGGAAAGATAGATAAGACAACAGTCTGCATATTGATAGACTCCGGCAGCACCCACAATTTCTTAAACACAAATGTAGCCAATAAGTTACAATACCAGTTGACAGCTATTAAACCAATGATCGTGCAAGCAGCCAATGGAGAGAAGATGGTATGCCAGTCCATGTGCAAGGGGTTGAGATGGAAGATGCAGGGGATAAGTTTCCAGGCCGATGTGTACATCATCGAGCTCAGCAATTGTGAGATGGTGTTGGGAATACAATGGCTTTCCTTGTTAGGAGATATATTGTGCAACTACAAGCACTTATGGATGTCCTTTGATTGGCAGGGGTGGAGAATCTTACTCAAAGGAGAAAATCCACCCAAGTTCCAAACTATTGAATTGAAACAGTTGAGTTCTTTAGTGGGAAATCACAAACAAGTGGCTGGTTACTTCCTATGTAGTCTAAGCGCAGTGGAAGAGGAGAAAGAGAAGGCAGCAGGCTCAGTAACCTTGGTTTCTCAGTTCGAGGAAATTAAGGATAATCACCTACAGCATCTACTCCAGTCATACCTTGATTTATTTCAGGAGCCTAGTGGACTGCCACCACCTAGAGCTCACGATCATAGAATCTCTCTTAAAACTGGGAGTGAAGCGATTAACTTACGACCATATTGCTACTGAGGACTACAAAAGGATATCCTAGAGAGGATGGTAAAAGAAATGCTCCAGGCAAGGATCATCAGGACTAGCAACAGTCCTTTCGCATCTCCAGTGATTTTAGTTAAGAAGAAAGATGCCACATGGAGATTTTGCGTGGACTACAGGGCACTAAACAAGCTCACCATCAAGGACAAATACCCCATTCCCATGATTGAAGAACTGTTGGAGGAATTAGTGGGAGCAACGACATTCTCCAAGATCGACCTAAGGTCAGGGTATCACCAAATTAGAATGACTGCAGGGGAAGAATTCAAGACAGCCTTCAGGACTCACAATGGCCATTATGAATTCTTGGTCATGCCATTCGGCCTCACCAATGCCCCAGCTACCTTTCAGAGTCTTATGAATGAAGTTTTCAGGGATCACTTACGAAAGTTTATTCTGGTATTTTTCGATGACATTTTAGTTTATAGTCGCACCTTAACTGACCATTATAAGCACCTCAAAGTAGTCCTGGAAATATTGAGAGAGCATCAGCTAGTTGCCAAGGCTAACAAATGTTTTTTCAGCAAAAGTCAGGTGGAATATTTGGGTCACATTATTTCAGCGTAGGGTGTGGCTACTGACCCTCTCAAGATACAGGCCATTTCAGATTGGCCGATTCCTCTAAGTTTAAAACAGTTAAGGGGGTTTTTGGGACTGACAGGATATTATCGAAGATTTGTTAAAGGTTATGGAAGCATTTCTAAGCCACTTACTTCTCTGTTGAAAAAAGGAGCCATGGGGTGGAATGAAGAAGCTGCCCAAGCGTTTACATTATTGAAAAACTTAATGACAAGTGCTCCAGTTCTCGCGTTACCAGATTTCAACAAACTATTTGTAGTGGAAACAGATGCATCCAAGGCAGGAATAGGTGTAGTTCTAATGCAAGAAGGACATCCCATTGCTTTCATAAGCAAATCTCTGGGACTGAAACAGCAGAGCTTATCTGTCTATGAGAGGGAAATGATGGCAATTATACATGCAGTCAACAAGTGGAAGCATTATTTGTGGGGAAGACACTTCCACATTCGAACGGACCACATCAGCCTCAAGTACCTCCTCCACCAGAAATTGACAACTCCAGCTCAACATTTGTGGTTAGTTAAACTTTTGGGGTATGATTATGATATTGAATATAAGCAGGGGAAGGAGAATGTCCCTGCCGATGCCTTGTCCGGGATTCCAAGCAAGGACCTATATGCTATGACAACTTCCACTATTTCTACCAGTTTAATGGAGGAGATCAGACAGTCTTATGCCAATGATTCTGCCATACAGCATATTATTAAGGAACTGCAACAGGCGCCAGCTTCGCATCCACATTACACTTGGGTGAATGACCATCTTAATAGGAAGGGAAAGGTGGTGATAGGTAACAATGAGGAGCTGCGAATTAAACTTATAACTATGTTCCACAGTTCAGTCATGGGGGGACACTCAGGAATGACTGTTACCACTAAGACAGTAGGAAGCTTATTCTACTGGAGGGGACAACAGAAGCAGATAAGGCAATACATCAGGGAATGCAATGTTTGCCAAAGAAACAAGCATGAAAATGTGGCCAGCCCAGGACTGCTACAGCCATTACCAGTTCCATTCGCACCCTTCATTGACATCAGTATGGACTTCATAGATGGTCTACCTAAATCGGAGGGAAAAGAGGTCATTATGGTGGTGGTGGATCGATTCAGCAAGTATGCTCATTGTATGGCACTCAGCCATCCGTATTCTGCTCCTATGGTGGCCAGAGTATTTATGAAAAATGTGTACAAACTCCATGGGTTACCTGTTTCCATCACTAGCGACAGAGACCCGATGTTCCTCAGTAGGTTTTGGAAAGAATTATTCTGTATTCAAGGAGTTAATCTACACTATTCTACAGCCTATCACCCACAGACGGACGGTCAAACGGAAATAGTCAACAAAGGCATAGAGCACTACTTGCGATGCATGACAGGGGATATCCCAAAACAGTGGGCAAGGTGGCTACCTCTAGCGGAGTGGTGGTACAATACCAATTACCACTCAGCCACCAAAATGACCCCTTATGAAGTAGTGTATGGGTTCCCACCTCCCATACACATTCCATACTTTCCTAAGGATTCAGCCGTAGCTTCAGTAGATGAATACCTAAGCACTAAAGAAGAGGTGATTAACAGAGTTAGAGGGCATTTGCAAATTGCTCAAAACAGGATGATCATCAGTGCAAACAAGAAGCGGAGTGACAGGAGTTTTGAGGTCAAGGACTATGTTTACTTAAAGCTACAGCCATACAGACAACAATCTATTTCACACAGATCATCAAAAAAGTTAGCTGCAAAATATTATGGCCCTTACCAGGTGATTGCCAAAGTGGGAACTGTAGCCTATAGGCTTGATCTGCCAACCTCTTCCATGGTCCATCCAGTGTTCCACGTTTCCCAGCTCAAGAAGCATGTAGGAAACCACATCGTGCAGGGATCCCTTCCAATTTTCGATCATGGTCCTCCCTTGCAACCCAGAGCCATACTGGAAAGGCGTATAACTAGGCAAAACAACCAGGCTGCTACTCAGGTGCTCATACATTGGGAAGGGTTGCCACCAGCAGATGCAACATGGGAATTCACGGAGGATTTGAAATTGATGTTCCCAACATTCAACCTTGAGGACAAGGTTGGGTTCGAGGGGGGGCAATTGTTATCATCGAAGGAGGGAGAAGAAGATTTATGATTTGAAGTCAAATTAATTACTTTCCATTACGCACCGTATTACTTAATTCCCTAAAACGCATCGTTTTACATAGTTTCCTAAACGCACCGTTTTACTTAGTTTGTTAGGGTGCCAGTATTATGAACACACCACACGCCTGTAGGTGTGGTATCGTAGAATTTCCATTCAGTTATAAAGAGTGTAACAGAATGCATGGATTAGACATGCAAATGAAATGAAATACGAATGACATTCCTTGAAGTCTGGAACTCTATTCTTCCCTCATCCTCTGGGGCTCATCCCTCACAGCCACCACGGCTAAACACTGAAACACCTAACGCCAGTCTATACCCTTCACCAGACCGTCATCATTCCCCTCCTTCACTAAGTCCCATACAGGTAGGCACCTTTAAGTGTTTCACCCATAACAATGACTTATTTAGAGATTGAGAAAAAGCTTGGGGGAAGGAGGCGGCTAGGTTTAATTTGGCTTCCAGGGTTAGAAGAAGAGTTTATATTTATACTTTCCTTTTTCTTTTTCTTTTTTTCTAGTATTGGTTGAGCTGGTTTGATTCAATGGTTCAATTAACCCATCATCTGTGGATGCAATTGAAGTTTGTGATACAAGTTTCTTCATTCGTGAAAAATCAGGGTAATTCCAGGTTCAACGACAAACATCTTTTAGGTGGTCAAATCAAGGCATAACCTCTTCAAATAACCATCTTTTATTGGTTCAAGATTAATTTCCTAGACCCAAAACAGCAAGATTTGAAGTTCACACCTGCACCTTCAAAAGAGCTATTGTACATGTAATATATTCTAGACACCAGCCTGCATTTTCTCCAGAAGCCCGAGAATTATTAAGCAATGAACAAGCATGGTTGTAAACTCTTCTTAATATATTTACATTTTCTCCATCCCATGCACAACAGCAAACAGGCAGGCTAGTATAAGAGGTAAGCTATTTTGGTTTGAGGTTGACGAGCTCAATGGCAGCTATCCAGTTGGTTCTCGCGTGGTATGCCCTCTGCCTTAAACAACTATTTTCCTCACTGCACATGGAATGGCTTTCTTGGGGTAGATGTTCGGTTTTCCATAGATTGTAATCTTTGTTTCAGATGAAAAACTTCAACCTGCATGGCAGCATGATAAATCCAGCTCGGTGTCCATGAGATAAATTAAATGAGGAAGATTTAAAGCAGAAACAATCTCATTTCAACCGGCCGTTGCAGTTGTTTCAGGCAGTGGTTGATACAATCATACAAGTTATATGTCTAATCCAGGACTTTAATGATGTTTCCAAGGTTAAACATTAAGATTTGATCTGGAATATGAAGAACCACGAGTATTACCAGGAAGGATAGACAATTGATTTAACTGGACCTCTATGCATTCAATCAAAAAATGGAGCTGGTAACCTGGACTATTTTAATGTGGGAATTTATCCCCAGGGGAAAGTGCATAGGGGAATTCGAGTATTCTCTCTAGAGTGCTCATGGGCATGGGTGGCGGTGCTAAACTGGACAACTCAGCTAAAAATATTTTGCTAGATTTGGTGTTTGATGCACTAATTAACCATTTAAGACAGAATGGCTGTTCAAAATAGCAAGACCATGAATTAAGACAGTGAAACATCTATCACGAAGAATAAATCTTTCGTTATTCCATTCACCAACCCAGTATTTAGTTTAGAATTATTACCTGTAGTTGGAATGCTCTTGCCCTTTCTCCTGCAAGGACTCCCCTAGTTGAGTGTAGCTCCTACGACCCATAGCCAATCAGTAAAAATGACTGAAAAGGACCAATCATTATGATATGGCCACTGACAAAACTATCACAAGTAGAATACCTTCTGAGTATCATCCAAAACAGCCTTCAGGAAAGCCACGTCATGTTCAAGCCTTACATTGTCAGAATGGACAATATTCGACAAGCTGTTGGCCTCTTCTTGAGCTAGCTCAACACCAGCCAGCTTTTCTTTCAACAACTCCATCTCTCTCACTGAGTCTACCAGCTTTTTCTCCATCTCTTGTCTGCTCTTCAGAATGGAGGATAGGTTTTTCTCTGCTGCTTCTCGACCTGCCAATGCAGCTGCCAGTTGTCCTTCAAGTATACCATTCTTTCTTATTAGAGCAGCTATTTTTGTTTCGTACAATTGATAAATACTTGCACGAGCCCCTCCTGTTGTACAATCACTCTCCGGCGATACCACATCCTCGTTATCTACTGAAACGTTTCCAATTCCTTGGTTGTGGGAGTTAGGAGTTTCCATTTCAAATATGCTAGACATCTCTGCATTAATTTTACCAACTGGATTGTTAGGCTGGATCGATATATCAGAATGATTACTTCGGTGTTCAGCAGCCTGAAATCAGCATAATGACTGTGTTAATGATAAATATATGCGTCTCTTGCAATCTTACCCTCAGACAATTGCACAGAAAAGAAAGGAACAGTTTTACAGTATTTTCATTCTCTTTCTTCTCCATGGGTGATTTGACCAAGATATTTATACCTTCCACAGTTTAACAGTAATATTTTTTTCTTCAACGTAAAATAACCAAGACAACAAAATTTAATTGCTATCAAGTACGAAGAACATCCAAAACTGACTTTGGCATTTTTTGAATTCATAAATAGTTGAGGTTAAACAAAAATAACAAAAGACAGTTAATTGGTGAGAAATATCAGCTTACCGGCGATGAAGAATTATCATCTTCTAAGTTCCTTGCTGTCTTAGCAGCTATGCGGTTTTCTTCCTCGTGGTGAAATTCCTTGCGATGGGAGACATTTCTGGAAGCAGAATTTGGATCAACAAGCAAGGAATCTGACAAAGATTTCCTACCAGAACCATGTTGTTCAATTGCAGATGCCAGATTCTGTCTTGCAACGGAATCAGCTGAACGCTGAGAAGAACCGGTACCAAGTTGAGCAGCCAACACTGTAGATGATGAGCACTTTTCAAACAGCAAACGACCAGGGCCTTTACTAGGAGCAGAATGACGACCTGTGGATGATTCATTCTTCTCAATGCCCATTACTTCAACCTGTAATTAAACATGAGGCAAAGCTAATAGTTTAGCAGATATGACTACAATCTCCAGCTAACCCCAAAAGCAGAAATGATGTCCATATCTAATAGACATTTCAGTCGCTAACCTGGTTTGATGGCTCCTTTTTACTCCCACCAAAAGCAACAAGGAAATCCTTTTCCTTGTGCTGCACAAGTACCAGGCTGAAACCCTGAGATAGAAATAATATTTTTGACAGAACCTATGATAAAAAGAAAAAGGAAAATGCAAAAGAAGTGCATCCTCATGCTCTACAATCTTGAAGAGATATTGTAAACAACAAATCTTGTGATATTAAAAAACACTTGAAACCATACTGAAAAGATTGTCTTTAACCCAATATTTTGAAGCATTTATGAACACAGGATTCTGAGTCTGTGTTACAGCATTCTCTGTGACGACTAAGGATGAAGATCATTTTGCCAAACATTTAGGAAATAATACTAAACAATAATTTTTTAATACGCGTCGGAATGATAATAAAACTCAGAAAATCCACCTAACCTTAGTGTGATAAAAAACAAACCCACCTAATCTTGATTAAATTTGTTTCATATGCATGTCAACCTTGCATTTAGAGTCCGCATCATTAGAGTATTTATGCATCAATAACAAGTTCCTTGTGCACATCATTCATTTCTCATATTTACCTTTTTACCCCCCTTTTCTTGCTTCAAGGGAACGAACACCAAGAATTTATTCACAAACAAATGATGGGAGATGCATATGCATACATAGCATCTGCCTGGTTGAGGCTGGTGATTGATACACATTTAGAACATTTTCAAATGGGACAAGGCAATGCATGGTTATCCAACACAGATTGCTTAAAACAAAATTCAACCTATTGTTCCGCATAGCATCAGGAATTGGTATTCTTAATTTCTTGTAGTCTAGAGGCTATAGTTCACCCCCTCAAGGCAGATGAGCATTGAATCCACATCTTTGTGGATTGTTCACCAACTAATAAAAGTACAAAGATCGGTCATTTTATGCTTCACCTTGTTGGTGGTGATAGAAGATGGGGGTGATGCAAATGCCACGGACCACTCCATTTTCAATATATCATAAATCAAAGTTTCTGAGTGCCCTGTAGATATTAAAAGAAACAGGATTCAGCAACATAAACAGAATACCAATGAAAGCGACTTAACTTTTTTGTAAAGAGAAACACAGAGAAAGAAATTAAGTAAACAAAGCAAGCATGCTAACAAGTTAAGTTATGACAAGTTAAGTTATGATTCAACTTACAGAAGAAACACCAAAATATAATGCAGTAAGATACATCAAATCACCACTACTATGAGCTAGAGATACATAACACATGGCATAAAAGCTTATTTATCCTATAACACCGACTCCAATCACTATCAACCAAACCAAGAACTCCAGTATTGATGAGTAAAACATGTTTCTCCCTTTGAAGTTAAACAATTACAAGAACTTTAGGATTACACATGTAACTCTAACACACACATGCAGATGCATATAAAGTTGCAACTTATCAGAAAAAAAAGATCAAATGATGGAAGGAGAGCCATTTGCTTCTTAGCTATGAGGCATACGTTTTTTCCTACTTCCTCCCCCTGCTATGTACCATTTAGTTCCACATAAAACTCCACAACACCCAGCCCTTGGTGATGGATGGAAGCCCCGTATCTTTGTTCTCGACCATACCATCTGAGAAGAAAGATTTTACATATCAAAATGTAATATGAGATCTATTTGTTTAGTCTGCAATAATCAACATGATGGAATTAAGAATGAATTTACACACCGTCTCAAAATCAAGTGAATATAAGTCATTCAGAGTCCGGGACTTGGAAGTTCCTCCAAATATAAGTAGATTTTTATCATCATAAAGAGCTGCTACATGGTTGGATCTCGGAGATGGTCCAGTTCCTCTGTTCAGACAAAGCAATGGCTATTGAAACCTTCATGAATATCTATATTGTATGGATTGGTAGATAGGGCACCAGAACCAACTCACGTGCAATGCAGAGGGAGCCAAGTGAAAGACTTGAGATCAAACATGTGCAGATCATTTAGTTTTTTCCTTTTAGCATCTTCACCCCCAAATAAAATTAAAACAGAGCTTGCTCGGACCACTGTGTGACCATTGCGGGCAATCTGCATTAAGAAACAATTTTTTGTTAGGAAAGTATATGCCAGTTCGTGTAGAGTTCCACTTGCTCCCCATTTTGGTTCAGATTTTCCAACAAACTGCAATCTCAAATAGATACATTAAAGAAATAAATGAGGGGTAACATGCTAGGGCTTGTAATGAATTTCCAGTAACAGATCTTTGGTCACAGAGGTCTGAATATAAAATGTCATAACAAGCTAGATTGTCTGTGAGGGTACCGGTATATCTCCCTTGGCTTCAACAAGTGACCAACACTCAGTTTCTGTGTCAAATGCCCACACTGCAAAAGCAAAAAAGACATTAGTGTAATTCCAGATCATGCATGAAAACCAAGTAACAACAACATGGTTGTGGTAAACACAGAGATCTAACCAGAAATTCGGTCACTTGCTGGATCAGTTTTTCCTCCAATAAGAAGTGCCTTCTTCCCCCAAGAAACCTAAGGCAGACCAACAGCAGAAAGAAACTTCAGCCACTAGTAGATTTCTAAGCTCCACAAGATGAAAAGCTTCTGCATAACAACAGTAAAGAAATGCAGAAGCAGCTACTGGAAGTTCTTCATTATGGAGAAAAACCAGCACATGTCAAGTAAAGCTCATGTAACATATGCACAAGGAAGAGGAGATAATAACCTTTTTTATTCCATTTGTCACTCAATGGATCTGTCCTTTTATATATTAAAATTTTAAATAAATGTATCATACTGGAAAGCTTGGAGAAATATGTTGTTTGTTTCGTCCACTCTCATTAGGATTTCAGTTATTGTCATATGGATCAATCTTCTAGACTCAGCGAACAACATATCATCACTTAAATTTTCTTTGCTGGGCATCAGTAACTTTACTACTAACTGTAGTGAACGTGAACATTTGTGATAAAAATTATTTCCATCATTTTGAAAATAATTTGCACCCCAATTTTTTTTTTTTTTATCTAAATGAGTATTTAACTGGAAATATCATCGTATGCCAAGAAATATAAGAAACAGTAAGGTTCAACATTAAAGGATGCAAGGCAAACCAAATGCAGTTAGAATGCTAGATAAGTTACATGACTATACCAGACAGTGGCCTCTGCAAGCAGGGATCTTCAATGGCAAACTACTGGGTGACAAGTAAAGCTTTGATGAAATTGAAGTCCAGGTGAATTGGTCAAATTTAAGCACCTGAAAAGAGAGGGAAAAAATGCATATCAGCCTCCATACCAAAGTTTGCAACTTCCTGAAAATTCAAGAAATTCTCAAATGACATATTTGAATGATCACAGTCTAGATTGCCAGGTGACACCATTTTCTTGGAATGTAAATGACGTGTCCTGTTTATTCATTAAACTCCGGACGCAGTTAACGCCAATAAAAAAAATGGCATGCGAGAAAACACTCTCTACCTGTACATCATCTAACAATCCACTTCCAGATTCTCCACCAACCACTATCATCTTATTCCCAATGACGGTTGCTGCATGCTATTCAAGGAAAAATAAGCAAAGACCCAACTTCCAACACACCACAAATAAGGATTAAAATTATCAATGCACTCTATTAAACACTCCAAACAAGAAAAAGAACCCATTAAATAACCTTACATTGAAACGAGGGCTAGGTTTATCCCCGGAAATAGACAACACCATCCAGTTCTCAGCATTATTCCCTGCTGTCGAGCTACTAATCACCGGCGGAGCAGAAGAGGAGCAATGATAATCAAGGTCATCAGAATTACTAGCAGTAAGTGCAACACCTTCACTCTACACACACAATTCTAACATATAACCACAGTGCACAAATCCCATTAATCGCAATCCACAAAAACACGAGCTAAGAATCTTACATTAGCATTATTATTACTAATAATTCGCTTTGGGGGTCTAATAGGACTCCTAATCCCTGGTGAAGAATCAGAGAGTTGCACCTTCTTGACCCTGAAAGTAACAAGAAACAACACATCATTGGCATCTAAGTTTAGAAAAAGACCATAAACAATGTAACTTAAAATCCCAACTGAACTCTATTGTCTTCTACAACTCTCAAATCAATAAATTAATTTACAAAAAAAAAATGCAACAATAAAAAAGATAAAATAAAAAGAACCCACCTGCCAAGTTTCATGCGTCTTTTAGAGAAACCAAACATTTTTGCTCAAGAACAGATCTTTCTGCTCCACTTCAACAGCTTAAAGAGCCCTTTAGAAAAGAGAGAAAGAAAAGAAAAAAGGAATCAAGAAAGCAGCTACATTAGCATCAACAAAAAGCCCCAAAATAACCTCCAACACATACTAGTAACCAAGACAAGCTGTGGAAGTAGAATCCACAAAAACAGAAGAAAGAACCAAAAAGACTTTCTAGTAGTTACAAACTAACATAAAGACACACATAACAAGTTAAGTTGTGTTTGGTTGCCAACGAAAAGGAACGAAAGATGAGACAACAAAACGAAAGAAGGACTCATGGTGGTGTCTTTTACCAAGAAAAATGAGAAATGGCAGAATGGCAGTAGATGATGAGGATGATATGTGTAGTGATTGATTTCTATCTCTGAGCTTTAGCTGAGTTGATAGAGAGAGATGGAGACTCACATGTGGTTGGTTTTATTATTTGAAACCTCATGAAAAATAATTAACACTTTACATATATATATATATATATATATACATACATATATATATATATATATGTATGTATGTATATGTATATGTATTTTTTAGCAGTAGTTTGCACTGTTCAGAAAGAATTATTTGCCTTGCCCATTCACGTTGTTTACGGCCCCTTTTTACCTTTAAAATCCTTCTTTTTTTTTTCACTTCGGTTATCAAACTTATTTATTTACAATTTCATCATCAAAAGGTATATTAACATGCTTTTACCTGTAAGAAGTATTAACATGTTTTTTTTTTCCTTTTAAGAGTATTGTAAAATATTTTACTAATATAAATTATTTTACATGTAAAATATTTTTATATAAAATATAATAATAACATGACAATGATAATAGAGAAGATGGTTGTGATAGTGGTGAACGAGGAGGTAATAATTACATGACAATTATGGTTAAGGAAGTGGTGGTGATGAGGTTGTCATGGTAGTAATGAAAGAGAAAATGGTGATAACATGGCACTGATGATGAAGGAGTTAGTGGTAAGGTAGTTATGTGGTGGTGAAATAGCAGTCGTAAAGATGGTGACAAAGAAGGAGGAGGTTGTGGTGACGGTGAAATGAAGGTGATGGTTGAAATAATTGGATGAATGATATTTTAAGTAGATTATTGCTTGTAAAATATTTTATGAAATTTTATGAGCTGAAAATATTTTTCAGCAAATGAATTAAGTTTGAAAATTGGCTGTAAAATATTTTACATTAACTAATTTTTTGTAAAATATTTTACAGGATACAAACACGGGAAAATATTTCTTGTGAAACAAACACAGGAAAATATAAAAAGAATATTTTTTTATAAAATATTTTACTCAAAATAAATAAAACCCTGGTCCTTTAAGTTTTTTCACTCCAATTATTAAACTTTATTTCTTCACAACCTTATATTTGCAAAATTATATTAACATGATTTTATGTGTTGAAATTTGTTTTTTTTAATTTTATTTTCTCACATATGAAAAGTATTCAAGAATATTTTAATATTAAATTAAATATCAATATTATGACATCAATTTTTTAATAATAGTTTTTTTTAAAGAAGTATTAAAATTAATACACAAAAAATGTTTTTTAGGTTCCATTGCTCAAGATGTGTGAAAACTTTATTTTAATTCTTTACATTGAAGTGATGCAGATTTGATTATGATGTGTTGAGATTTTTATGTTTAAGTTTAAAACTTTAATTTTATCATGTTTTAGTTTTTGAATGCTCGAGGAGGAGAAAGAAAATCATTGAAAAAAAAAAAGAAAAAGTATCTAGATAGTCATATTTCAATAACAAAAAAACTCAATCTTAGTGTTAATAAATTCATTTTAAATAAAAAGAGTTTAATGAAGGTAATTTTACCTTTTAATTATGTTGAAAATATATAAATTGGAACTCCGTGGATTTTATTTTAATTTAGTTTGATTTTTAGTTTCTAAACTAATTATATGTATTTTTTTAGGGTTAAAAAATTCTTTATTCAAATTTATATGATGTTTTTAGACTATTTGAAATGAAAACATGTTAAAAATTAAATTTTTAAGATTCAACAATTTAAATTTTTATTTTCTAGTTATCGAATATAGTTAGAAAATAAATCAGTAGACGACATATCAGCTCAAGTGAATCACTTGTCATTGGTTATATTAAAAAAAAAAAAACTACGTGTACTGTGCTAATTTAAAAAACTCAGGTACGAGACTAGGTGAAAGTATTTAAATTATTATTGATATATGTTATTTTTACGTGATATTACAACCGATGTACTTTTTATTTTAAGAAATATTAAATTAATATTTTCTTAAAATAATATTTGTATATCGAAATCACTTATAAAAATATAAATTTAATATTTTTTTATATAAAAAACAATATGAAAAGGCAAATTTAATTGCATCACAAAACATACCTTAATTCGTATGTATTTTTTTTTAACTGAGATAAGAAGATGTGGCTGTGAGAAGATTTTATGGATGACCGTTGGGCGAGATGTAATAAATTAATTACAAGAGCAGTAAACTAAAACTAAAAGCGTGTGTGCGGGGGAGAGAGTGAGGGAGGGAGACGTGCACATTTATTGCGGGAGACAAGTGGGCCCCAGAAACGGCTGGTCTCGGGACTTGGGTTTGGACAATGGATCGTATCTCTCCGACGTTTGTACAGTTGTTGTGAAGGGTACATGTAGTTTTTTACCCTGTTCTAATTTCTCATCTCAGGCATCGTGGATTGGAGAAGGAAAAATAAAGGAAAAAATAAATTTAAATTTCTAAAAAAATATCATACGTATTATTACAAAAATGTATCATTTGTCCAAATTAAACTAATTATAGTTTACTGAATTCTTGATTCAAGAACATAAACAAATCATAAGTATATTATAGAAGGATATAATAATTTCTTCTTACAAATGTATAATTTCTTCAATCAATATAATTTAGAAACATTGCTGAACTCTAATCCTAGCTTAAATATATACGAATGACTTCTCTCTTCTTTTTTTTCTTTCTTTTTCTTTTGTTAATTAAGCACATATTTGGTGTATAAAGACAAGATGATGGGATTTTTAATATTAAAAAGACATCCACAACAAAAATTATTAGTGTATTTTTAGTAAATATATTTGGTTGGTAGTTAGAACTTTTAAAATATAATTTTGATTTTATTATCGCAAGCAAAATAAATTTATAATATAATTATGAAAATCATATCAAATCTAAGAGAAATTTTGTTTAATTTTCCAACAATATATTAAAATAAAAAATAACGGGGGATATGATACAAAATTTAATGAAAATTAAAATTCTAAAAAGAAAACGTAAAAGATAATTCAGTGTTATATGCTCGGTTCAAAAGAGATTTGTCCATTCAACGAATTAGATTGATCATCGAAGTAAAATAAGTATTCTTTTAATTCAAGCAAATACTAAAATTCCTTTAAGCAAGGAAGATCGAAAAAGTTTAAATTAATTAGAAAAGAAGCTCCTATTTAATTCATTGATGTCTATCAAATTAAAAATTGAAAAGCAATTTTTATATCTAGTGACGAAAGCTTTAAGAACGAAAAAGAAAGAAAGAAAGAAAGATCAAGTACTCCAAGCTATCGCTAAAAAACTTAACAATTTTCACTTGTTTTATTCTTTTAACCTGAAAGTTAAATCAAACAAATTCATTTATTTTGCTTCCTTGTTGATACAATCAATAATTACGAATTGAAAACTCACAAAAAAAAACATGCTTTGTAACAGTCTTAAAATTATATCATCGAGGTCATAACTATTACATCAAATCACTCTTTAGAACTGGAAACATTTAGGTTTTTAATCTAATTTTCTACAGAAAAATCAGCATAGTTTCCTTTGATCCAACTACTCAATCTTTCACTTTGATCCAACCATCCTAGATCATATCCCATCTCATCATACAATATCTCACATAACAATACTTCATTATGGTTTCTCAACCTTACATCAACAACAAATAAAACATAGCAATTATAT
>Ga0325411_1003050_pt1 | contig 18854 bp, 4 predicted proteins | sample PopdelMetagenome_13_FD_206181 | JGI IMG/M metagenome (GOLD analysis project Ga0325411, IMG submission 206181) | Populus deltoides microbial communities from Bellville, Georgia, United States - Xylem-PdIQD-R4 | ecosystem: Host-associated > Plants > Phyllosphere > Stem > Wood/Secondary xylem...
TGGAGACAAAACAAAAAACCTAAATTTTTATCTCCTTTTATATTGATTACTGCACTTTATTTATTTTTAATTACATCTTTACATGTCAAGTTGACATGATTTTATTTGTTATTATTTATTTTGATTTGCATGTTCTCACATGTTTGATGTTTGATTTGTCGTTAAATATTTCAAAGTTGAATTAGAGATCAATTTTACAAAAAAAAATAAAAAAAATTCTATGTTCTTAAGACTAAAATTGAAAGATCAAGAACTAAAATTGACATTTCATAAAAAGATTAATAAAAAAAAGATAATTTTTAGTTAAAAATACATTTTTTATCCGGAATTTAAATCATGGACTTTCTTATAAATATTCATTTTTATTGCCACACAATTAAATTAAAAACGTTAAAAGCTAACCATGTCATGATGTTAAATATTTACATATGCATCTATATTTTATTTTCAACAATGAAGATCAACCTTTTATTTTAATCCTTAATTAGCATTAACTTATTCTATGATTTATCATTTCATATATTTTTTCCAATTCGTTTTATAAAACATAGGCACTTTCATTTTAGTTCTTAATTAAAAAAAAACTTATAGTATTGAAAAATATATCTACAATGCCGAAGCGTTCTTCTCTTGTGTTGTAAATTAGCCTGAAATCATCCCTATAATATAAAGCAGGTATCGCTAGATAGTTAAAAAAAATAACTTAATTGAAATCAGTGTTTCATTGTGCACACACTCACATTTCACTATAAATTTACATGATAAAATTACTATTTTGCTCTTCTAAAACAAAATCAAATAACTTGGCTTGCGAGATAATATGGTCTTTTTAACGGGATTAATTGGTCATTATCAAATTGACTAAGGGCATCTTAACAATATCATATTTTCATTGGACAGTAAAATTACTAAATATCTCTTAAAAAAAATTCATTTAACTTACATCTTGGGATTTTTTGAAATTTCATTTTAATTTGAAAATTATAGTTACCAAATTACCCATGAAATCAAATTTTCTTAGGCTTGCATCCAAGGGATTTTTTTCCACGCTCTTCAAGCGGTGCATATGGCACCTCCTAGCAGCCAAAAAGACCAACTACCATGTCATTCGAAGCGTCAAGTGGCAAAGGATCTTATGGGGCAACCTATGTATGATGATTCGTGATGGTTCGACAGCTGTTGGGTTTTTTTTCTTCGCTTCTTTTCTCTTTCATCTCCTCGAAAAGCATTGGCCCAACCAAAATTAAAAGTTGTCCTCCCATTTTGTTTTTATTTCAATTGTAGTTCTCATTCTTTTGATTGCTCTTTTTTTGTTTCAAATCTTTTTTTTATTGATTTTTTTTCAATTTCATCCCTTAGCATATGATCTTAGTTGATTTTTATATAAATTTGGTCCATATTCTTTTGGTTTTTATATCTTTTCCTTAATAAAATTTATTTTTCAACTTCATCTCTAATCACTTTATTTCATTTTTTTGGTTAGATTTGGTCCTTATTTTTTAATTGCTTTTTTTCTTTGTTTCCTTTTTTTAAAATTGATTTTATTTTTTAATTTTATCCCTCATCATTGGATTTGTTGAAAATTAAGCTTTGTAATGTTTTTTTGGTGCAATGATTCAGGTCTCATGATCTAAGTCAAAGTATGAAATATTAACCCAGATTGACATCGGTATTTTGTTTATTTTTTTACATTAATTTCCCTTTTAAATTTCATCCTACAACATTGAGTTTATTGAAGATTAAACTTTTTTATAATTTGTTTTGTTTGCTTTCTATAAGGATAACCTAACCTCACGATCTGAGTTGTAATTTTTCATGCTAACTCGAATTGACTTGAGGCTTTTACATCTTTTTTTTTCAATTTTTATGTCAAATTTGGTCATCATTCTCTTAATTACTTTTTTTTATCCTTTTTAAAATTGATTTTGTTTTTTCAATTTTATCATTTAACATTAAATTGATTGAGAATTGAGTTTCGTGAATTTTTTTATGTTGTTATCCTAGTCTTATAAACTAGGTCACGAGTATGAAATATTAGCTCGAATTGAATTGGACATCATTTTTTTAAGTTGAAAAAAAATCAACCCAACTTGCAATAAAGTATGGACCATCTATCTAGTATAAATTATAATTGAAAATGTTAATTATTTATTTAGAATATACTAGCCTCGGTGCCTACACTTCACTGTGGGGCTGAACTATTTTTTAATATAAAAAATGATGTTTGGGTATTGAAATGAGGTTAAAAATGACATAAAAAATTAGTTATGATAAATGTATAACAACGTTAATGAAAGCTAAGACAACATTGCTTATTCTAGGACAACACACACTACCCATAATGGAAGAGGAGACAACAAATAATAAAATAAGCATATTTTTTACCATCAGGAGTCAGCGTACGTGCTGACCAAAGTACGTGGTGGCCCCAACGCGCTAGCAGTTTTTTTAAAAAATATTTTTTAAATGTTAAATTATGTTATTACCCTCAATCAAACCTACAATTAACAAAAAAAAAAAAAAAGAGCTAAAAGATCCTAATACCCCTAACCTCAATCACTTATATTTATTTGATTCAAGGGTACATGTGTAATTTCACTATTTATAAAAAAACAATGAAAATATCAAGATACTCTTGCTTTTGTTGTGTTGATTCTTTTATCCTCGATGATATTTTTGTTATTTTACTATAATTAAAAATATTGAATAGAAAAAATACCCTCAGTCGAATCTATAATGACTTATAAACTGTGTGAAAATACAAAATACTCCCCGCTTTAAGGCAAGTGTTTTTTTAAGGGCATAGACGTCACTTAACTATTGTTGGCAATAGTGGATTGTTTATATGACTATAGGAAAACCCCATTTCTTTTTAGTTTTTTTAATCAATTTTATTATTATTATCATTGTTATTACTATTACTATTATTATTAGCATCACTACTACTACTACTACTATAACCACCACTATCACAACCATTATTATTATTATTAGCATTACTATTATTATTATTATCATTACCATTATTATTATCACCACTACCACCACCACCACCATTACTATCATCATTATCATCATTATAACCACCACCACCACAACTATTAGTAGTATTATTAGTATCATCACTACTACTACTACTACTACTACTACTACTATAATTATTGAAATAACCAAAAATATAAACTTGATTTGAAGGCTATTATTATTATTATTATTATTATTATTATTATTATAACCACCACCACCACCACTATTACTACATCTTTTCCTTGGCAAAGACTACATCGAATACATTTAGATTTATATAATATTTTTATATTTTATATTTTATATTTCATTTTATTTGAATAGAATTCAAATTTATATTCATTTAGTATTTATTAAAAATTATAATTTAGAATTTCTTAGAATTTATTATTCTAAATTAATGATTTACTATTATTATTATTATTGAAATAAAAAAAACATAAACTTCATTTGAAAGATAAAATTAAAGACCATAAAAACTTTGACAAAATAAAAAAAGAAAAAAATCAAAAGAAAAAGGACCAAATTGAAATTGATATTATTCTTATTGAGAAAAAAATAAAAAACTTTATATGAGAGATAAAATGAAAACCATAAAAACTTTGAAAAAAAAAACAAAGGAAAAAGCTAAGAAATCGAAAGTATAGGGATCAAATTGAAAAACTTACATTTACAAATTAGAATTAAAAAATTAAAGTGAAAATAAATAAAACTTTAACAAAAAAAAAATTACAAAAATCAAAACTAAAAGGACTGAATTGAAAACACCAACAACAATAAGTACCAGCATTGATTTTCTAGGGTAGGAGAAAGAAATAAAGGAGAGAAGGAAAAGTTATCAGCGACAAACCAGTTATCTTTGAATGTCATACACCATCAATATAAAAAAAACACGAAAAAAAATCAAATAAGAACGGCGAAAACTCATTTTATATCACCATGAAACGTTCCATACACCGCTCAAAATGCGATATTTAAATGTATTGTATACAAGACCATTTACTGTTCCATTGGAATTAAAGTGCATTAATCCCCTGAAAGGTATACAAGACCATATACTTCAAGATTCTTTGATTTTGAACTTGAAACCCCTGTGACTCAGTTAATAAGAATGATATATATTATATGCTGTGATTTTTAAATGAGAAAGTAGCTAGCTAGGAGAAGATTACACGTGGCCTTACGTATCATTAAAAAATACGTCGACAGGAACATAGTTAAGAACACACTGTACGATGTCCCTGCATTGTCATGGTCAGCTTCGATAATGTCAACGTTGAATTTTTTATGATCATGATTAGAATGCTAATTTGATTATATTTAAAATACTGGATTATACATATAATTTTACGATTCAAATATTAGATTTTCAAGCATTTTTATATAATTAACATATATTGGGTTAAGTTTTCCCTCCATTCATCTTCTCCGAGAGTTATTGTTAAACTTTTTCATATATTGAAATTTTTAAATTAAAAAAAAAACACAATATATGTAGATAAATTATTATATGAAAATGATAATAAATTATTTATTTTGTTATCATGGCTTGGAAAAAAAAGATTCATGGGTGGTCTATCAAGGCAAATCATGACAAGAACAATCTACCAGACTTCTAACCTCAAATTATGTAGATCATGTGAATATTCTTACCAAGAACACTGCTACTGATTTTTATTATTAATTATTAATGTAAATAGATAGTGCAGTAGGATTCTAGGAAAACAGTTATAAATCCTTCTATATTTATAGCTTGCTGTAATTTTTTACATTTAGCATATACTCTATATAAATTAGATCCTAAACCACTCAATAGAGTGTGGAAAATTTCCATTGAAAACATCTTGTATTTTTCTACATGGTATCAAAACTTTAATGATCAAACAGTTATGAATTTGAATCTTATTATTCTTATTTATTTAATAAAAATTAAGCACAAGGTAGTGTGGGTCTGTTCAAATTTTAAACTCAAAGAGTTTTCACTTAAAAGATCAGTATATTAGAGAATAATATAAATCATATCTTGAGATCTCATCTAACAGCATAAGCTTTTAGATTGAGATGATTCTTTGACATAGTATCAAAACCTTGATGACCAAGCGGTTACGAGTTCAAAACTCACCATCCTTATTTATTTGATAAAAATTAAGCACAAGGTAGTGTGAGTTTATGTAAATTTCAAACCCAAAGGGTTTTTACTTGAAAGAGTGTGTTAAAGAATAATATAAATTATATTTTGAAATTTCACTTAACAGCTTAAACTATTGAATTAAGATGGTTCTTTAACAATATAGAGAAATATAGTAGGATGTTTCCAATGATCCACGTTGTAAGCTACTAAGGCATCTAGTTATATTTTATATATATGGATAAGTAACATAAGCTACTTATTTAGAATCTTTACTTTTTAAAAAAAATTTAAGAAGTGAACAATTAGAATAAAAACAAAATATAAAATAAAAATACATGAACTCTTGATATATATCAAAATAGCTATCACTATCTTAATACATGAACTCTTAAAAATCATTGTCACGATTATCTAACTATTATCTCTCTTTCACTTCTACGATCGACATACCATTTTTTTACTAACATAACTATTCGCACCTTTATCTCTATCAATAGCATTTCTTACCTTTATCCATTTATTTTCACATTTTTACTAATTGTCTACATAATATGGGCATGAAACTTCCCTAATCACTTCTTCCATATATATATATATATATATATATATATATATATATATATATATATATATATATATATTGGGGTTCAATATTTTGAATTGAACCTTTTTGACTATCATCCATAAAGCTTCCCAATGCAGCTTGGGAATAGTGATTGAGACTAAACATGGCTTTGTTAAAGAAAAAAATAAGGCGGGGATGGCACCAATCAAGGTTGTCGTCTTGAAGCGCACCAAAAGGCCTGCGAATTAAAGGAAAAAAGAAGAAGAAAAAGGCATCCCAAAATCATTTTCTAGATATAAATGATATCTATAAATGTACGTAAAATATAAACAATATAACTACACACACATAAAATAATTCACATGGATGAATATAATTAATTATGATCCAAGATATGCAAACAGCTCCTCATTTTTTCTTCTCAGAAAATGCAGTGAACAGATTGAAAAATGAAGAACATGCATAGAGAAGTATAAAAACATGAAGAACGTCTAACCGTGGTGAATTACTGATATTATAATGAAGAGAATGTCATAATTATAGTAGACTTACATTGAAGCAAGCAATGCGCCTTCTACACGCTCTCTTTTCTTTCTTGAGCTCCGAGAAAAACTCACCTTGGGGGTAAATATGGCCTGCTGGTGAAGCCAAGAAAACCCTTCTGGCAGGTATTGGTGGAGACCAAAGACCACTTTGCTCATAATCGAAGTCATATTGAGATGCATCAAAGAACTTACCAAGAAGTCTCTCGGAGACTGATTTCGAAACCATTTGAATACTTAGACTTGCCAAGGAAGAACTCCCTGGTGATGGTGATGGTGATGGTGATGGTGATGCCTCAGATATATTTTCCATCATCACAGAGATGGGGGGTATGTGCGTGCTTTGGATTTTTCTCTATGAGATTATGGAAGGGATGCAGACATGAAGGAATATACAGTAATAATGCAATAGTAAAGAGCGCAAGCTGTGGCTATAATAAGATTTGCTTGTGTGTTGTGCTTATGTTGGAGAATTACTTCGGAGGAAGTTTGGTATTGTTTGGTAGACAAGAAAAGTAAGGTTTGGTCAAAGGATCAAGACCCTAAAGTCTTTTAATCCATGTGATCACGTACACTAAATCAATTAATTTTATCAACTATATTTGTTAAACAATTTGTTTGTTAAATTTTTAATATATAATTTATATTATTATCTAAAATATCTTCTCAAATAAAAACTCTTAATTTGAGTTTAAAACTTACATAAATTCATATTATTTTTATTTTTATTTTTTATCAAATAAATAAAAATAATAAGATTTGAACTCGTAATTGCTTTGTTATTAAAATTTTAAAATCATGTAAAAAAATCAATTGAATCTATTATATTTGCAAGAGTCTCCAAATTGCCCATCCTTGTTATCTTCACATACAAAAACAAATAATGTGTCAAGTTGAGGAAGACTGAAGATTTTCAAGAAGGCTACACTAATATTTTAGTGGATTAATTAATAAATAGTATCCAAAAAAGAGGCCTTAATATTACACACTTTTTGAGAACTCGTGTTCAGTCAAGTGTCGGAAGACACTCTCAGAAAGTTTTTCTGAGTTCCTCAATGCCACATCATTAAAGGTCTCATGCTAGGAGTAGTATTCGAACTTTCTGTAATTTAGCTTCCAAGCTGCTGTCCAGGCAGTTGCTTTAGGTAGTGTTTATTTTTTTTATTTTTTTAAATAATTATCACTGTAATTAAAAGAATTTAAATGAATAATATCATTTGAAAAATTACACGCTTTCATCTTATCACATTTTCTAATTTTTTTTATGGTTCAATTTGTTTTTTAAAATATTGTTTAAACTGTTATTCATATGAGAAATATTAAATTGATATTTTTATTGTTTTTATATTTTTAATATGTTGATATTAAATATAAAAAAATTTTAAAAAAATTATTTTAATAAATTTTTAATTAAAAAATATTATTATAAAAACGTTCTACACTACATTGTTAAACACTTGTCATTGTTATCTCTTGGCATAACTTTTACTGAACTAAACGCATGTGTTGAGCCCAAATCTTTTACATCTAATAATTTGTCTTTGAAAAGCATGTATACTATCTAATAAATTTATCATATTTTTTTTCAAATTTTAATATATCATTTATTATTATTTATAAATAAATAAATTTTAATGTTTATTAAATAAACATGATTGATTTCAAGTAATCTCGTTTAGTTTTTTTATAAGGATTGTTCTTTATATTTTTTTATATTTTTTTATTGACTTGTTTTTAAATTTTTAGAGTTGATAGTCAATATAAATATAGTACTATATAGTTTAGGAGTAATTTAAATGGCTCATCTTGTGTCATTTAGAATTTTATATGGTGTATAAATAAAAAAATAAAAAAAATAAAAATTAACTTATACTTTAGATGGTTAGACAATTAATCATTTTCATCAAGTGCTCTAAGAAATTATAATGCTTAAAGATTAATTTTTTATACAACCATGTGATTTCACAATCCCTTCAAAAATACTTCAAAATGGAGGGACATTTTATCCCTATTTTCATGATGGTATAAAAAGTACATCCATGTCAATTTTTTCATGTCATTATTATAGTACTATATTGGTGTCATCAATGCGATACATATTCATGTAAAGATTCCAAAATAAAGTGTGTCTAGATCTAAACGAAGGAGAGAGTATTTGATGAGTTTCAAAATCCAAGATATTTATGACTAAGGTTGATGTATTGGATAATTAATTAATCTATTAGTTCAAATAATCTGATTCATTCTCTATAGTCAAAATATTTGGTGACTTGATATGAAAAGCCTAAAGGGTTGGTAAGTGATAATAGGTAATGCCTGGTAAAGTAGGTGACCGGTAACTGTAGTAGTAGCAGGTGATGTCTGGTAAGCCAAGTGACCAATAGTTGGTACCTACAAAAAGTCCTCTTTGATAGACATGGAGACTCTCTGATGTAAAGTCAGTAACTTTATAGAGAGAGAAAGTGCAATGATATTTTAGAGATGTAGATTCTAAAAATATATATGCTAAAAATATTGAGAATGAAGAAATTGGGGTTGGTGAGTAGTAGCAGGTAATGTTTGGTAAGGTAGGTGACCGATAATTGTGGTAGTAACAGGTGATGCCTGGTAAGTTAAGTGACTTGTAGCTGGTACTTGCAAAATGTCTCCTTTGATGGATGTGAGGACTCTTCGATAGAAAAGTCAATAACAATATAGAGAGAGAAAGTGCAATGATATTTTAGAGAGATAGACTCTGAAAATATGTATGCTAAAAATATTGAGAATGAAGAGATTGTGAACTTTTTATTTGAAGGATTTATGGTGTTTTTATAGCCCATGAATCTTATCTTTTTATGGAGAGAAGGGACTGAAATGTAATTTCACCCTTATGATATTTGAGTTGTATTCTACTTAAAATAATACGTATTGAATTAGTATAAAATACTAAGGGACATGTGTGGGGTCCGGAAAAAATTATATAGGCGAGTGTTGAGCTCGGGTAAGGTGTCCAAGCCCATTAAAGGTGAAAGTGGATCCAGGCTTACTGTTTAGACCCAACACGCTAGGCTCGGGCGTGATAGCCCGAGCCCACAAAGGCGTTGGGGTGCATGCCCAGCACTCTTGGAAGTGGGTGTATGCCCTACAAAGGCGTACACACACTGGGCGGACACCAGTGCACTATATGGTGCCTATACACTGGCATCCATGCGCCCATGCAAGGAGCATGGGCTCAAAATACTTGCACAAGCCCATGTTTCTGATGCATGGGCTCAAGCTTCTTACCCGAGTCCTTAAGTGTTTTTTGGGCCTTTTCTTCTTTTAATAGATTTCTTCTAGTCTATTTTGAGGGATTTGTTTGGTCCATTTTATTTGGATCCATCAGCAACCCCCAAGTCTTTATGGAATTAATCCATAAAGACTTGTAAAAATACCTTGTTACCATGACGAGTTCGTCGAATTTCCTTCATCTAAGAAAAAGGTTTGGAACCTCGGGTAATAAATTGGAGAGCTCGTGTGTAAGGGTGTGCACCATATTTGAAAAACATTCTAAGTATGTAGAAAGGAACCATTAAAGAAACCATACTTAGAAAAATTCTTAGGAGGGTGAGGTAAGATATAAAAGCCTTCATATTTAGAATATTTTTCTAAGAGGTCATGAGAAATTTATGGAGAAAAAGCTCATATTTAGAAAAATTTCTAAGTGGTTTGTAGAAACTTATAAATGGTGAGCCTATACTTTGAAAATATTCAAAAAGGCTGAAGGGAACCTCTCCTATATTTAGAAAACTTTTTGAATGGTAGAAAGGAGCGAACCATATTAGCACCTATACTTAAAAAAATTTCTAAAGGATGAAGAGGGAAAAACCCATGGAGGGTGGTTCTATTGTACTAGGGAAATCAAGTTCATCTCTTAAAGAGTGGTCGCACTGGAGTGCGAGAGGTATGTGACCTCTCTAGAATGGAATGTAGCATGAAAGCCCTTAATTAAAGAAAGATATCACTGAAAAATAGAAGGTTTGCAGCCCTAAAAGGTCTGTAACCTTTTTTGTGATTGTATGAGGGCTTGGTAACCCCTCACTAAATAATGGTCAATAGAGTGTAAGAGATATATGACCTCTTTATGATTATATGAGAGCCACCCACTAGACAGTGGTGCGAGTCCAAGACTGAATTGAAGAATAAAGATTTAAGGTCAACCCCTGACAAATTGATGGTAGATCCTTTGACATCACTTAAAGAATGTGCTCTTCTGAAATTGCATTAGAGAGTTGGGGATCTGAGATCAACCCCTAGCGAATTGGTGAGAGGTCTTTTGACATCACTTAGAGAATGTGCAAGTTCAAGACTGCACTGAAGAGTGAGGGATCCGAGATCAATCCCTAGTAAATTGATGAGAGACCCTTTGGAATCATATGAAGAATATGCTAGTTTAAGACTGCATTATAGGATGAGGGATCTGAGATCAACCCCTAGCGAATTAGTGAGAGGCCCCTTTGACATCACTTGGAGAATGTGTCAGTTCAAGACTACACTAGAGAGTGGGGGGATCCGAGATCAATCCTTGGTGATTGTAAAGATATTACTCTAGAAAAGCCAAGTCAACTCCCTTCAATGAAAGTGGTCGGAAGTCCCTACTAGAGATCTGTAGTTAGGAAATGTATGCCAAAGACACATTATTATTATTTCAAAAATAAACTTACATTCCCATTAAAGATTATACTTTATAAGGTGATTTGTTAGGATTTAAAAAGCCTCAAAAGTTTAGCGTGAAACAACGGGATTGGTAACTAAAGTCTATCTTGCTGTAGTTGAGGGGATGTGTCTAGAGTACCAACTATGTGCACGAGTATCGCAATGGCATGAGCGACCCCCAGAAGGACTTGACGAGTATGGAGGCAAGATATTATCGTTAAGGTCATTCTACCTAAACTCTTATAGGTAGTGCAACGGGTTACGGGTGCTGGGAGTGGCCGATAGAGATAGTGATGAGGTCAAATTATTATCATAGTTGCCAGGACTTGTTAGGGTGCCAAGGTTTGATTTTGACCTTGAGTTGCCAACAAGGTTTGGATAAGGAGTTGTACCTGACTTATGAATTGTTGAAGATTTAACTGGGTTTAAATGTTCGTGATAACAAACATAATTGTCTTGAGTCCTAACTAAGAAGTGTTTTAGTTGTGTGCCATGAAATTTCATGGAAATGTCAAAAAAAAATTTAGAAAATGATGTCTTTTTAATTAGTTTCCGACAAACGACGTAAATTGATGAGTTCTAAAATCCAAGATGTTTAGGAATAAGGCTGATGTGTTGAATAATTTGCTAATCTCTTAGTTCAAGCAATTTGATTCATTCTTCATAGTCAATGTATCTAGTAACTTGATATAAAAATCCTACAAGGTTTATAAGTGATGGCAAGTAATGCCTAGTAAGGTAGGTAACTGGTAATTATGGTAGTAGCAGGTGGTGCCAAGTGACCGGTAGCTGATGCTTGTAAAAGATTTCCTTTTATAGATATGAGGACTCTTCAATGGTAAAGTCATTAACTTTATAGAGAGAGAAAATGCAATGATATTTTAGAGAGATAAACTCTGAAAATATGTATGCTAAAAATATTGAGAATGAAGAGATTGTGAACCTTTGACTTAAAGGATTCATGGTGTATTTATAACCCATAAATCTTACCCTTTTATGAAGAGGAGGGACTGAAGTGTAATTGTACCCTTGTGATATTTTGAGTTGTATTCTACTCAAAATAATACGTATTAGATCAATATAAAATACTAAGAAACCTACATGGGGTCCGAAAAAAATTCTCTAACAAGTGTTGGGCTCGGGCACCTTGCCCGAGCCCATTAAAGATGAAAGTGGGTCTAGGAGCGCTGCCTAGACCCAAAAATGTTGGGCTCGAGCTTGACAACCCGAGTCCACAAAAGCGCTAGGGTGCATACCCAACATCCTTAGTATTATGCAGCAAGGTCAACACCAACTGGGCGTACGCCTACTAGGGTGCATTAGGTGTACGCCCAATGCATTGCATGGTGCCCATACATTAGGTGTCCATACACCCATGCAAGGAGAATGGGCTCTAGCTACCTGCCCGAGCCCATGTTCCTAGTGTGTGGGCTCGAGCTCTTTACCCGGGCCATGCTTCTTAGGTTTTTTTTTTTTTGGATTTTTGCTCTTTTAAAGGGATTTCTTTGGCTCTATTTTGGAATATTTTTTTGATCCATTTTATTTGGATTCATCAGTACCCTACAATGAATGTGTTATTTACTTGCACATTTAACCTAAAATGTACTTATGAAGGATCAACTTCCTATTCAAGAATCTTAGAAAATGATTTAGTTAGTATGGTGTTTGCGCTGAACAACTTATTTTACAAGTTACCTATGTGTTAAAGTTAATTATTCTTTATGATTATAACCATACAGTATGTCTACAACATCATGCCCTATGAGATAATCTCATATGACGAAGGTGCTTAAATGCCCCGGGTCACTAGGTATACAAAATCACAAAACAACATAACACATGAAAATCACAATATTTACTCTCATGCATACATTGTTCTCGTTCTTTTTTCTATATATTATTTTCCTCATATGATTTGCTAGTTTAAGCATTGAAAAGTCCCCTATCTCAATAAGAAACTTGTTTGGCAGGATTTTATGGATTAGTCTAGCTTAATTTAATAAAAATTTCTCCAAAGTCAATTGTAGCATCTCATTTTGCCGATTTTATACTACTTTCTAGAACTATTAACACTTAGCCTTTAAGTTAGGATTATATCAGGAATATCCATGCCAACTTGATTAAGTGATTAGTTTCTTAAATCATCAAGAAGAGTGCATTATTTTACTTTCCATGAAAGATTTCCATTATTTTCCACACAAAAAAAAAATCATTTTAGCTTGTTTTGTTTTACACAACTTCTCAATGGGTTTTAATCCAAATAAAGAACACAATATAAGTTGATAGGATTTTAACAAGCAACAAGCCTAAAAATAATCATGTATTTTAAAGGGGTTGTTAGAGATGAAAATAGTAGAAAAGAAAAAATGATGAGAGGCTTAATGACTATTCTAATATTTTGGGAAACATAACTTATTAGTACAAGTTTAGGCTCATCTCATTTTGCCAATTTTATACTACTTTCTAGAACTACTAACACTTAGCCTTTAAGTTAGGATTATATAAGGAATATCCATGCCAACTTGATTAAGTTATTAGTGTCTTAAATCATCAAGAAAAATGCATTGTTTTACTTTCCATGAAAGATTTCCATTATTTCCAACCAAAAATATCATTTAGCTTGTTTTATTTTACATAACTTCTCAATGGGTTTTGATCCAAATAAAGAACACATTATAAGTTGATAGGGTTTTAATAAGCAGTAAGCCTAAAAATGATCATGTATTTTGAATGGGTTTTTGGAGATGAAGATAGTAGAAGAGAAGAAATGGTGAGAGACATAATGGCTATTCTAATATTTTGAGATACATAACTTATTAGTATAAGCTTAGGACTCTTTTGTTCTTATAAAGTTTAAGGAAATTTTGTATTTATTTTTTTTTTCAATTTCTGCAGCTATATGTTAGGGTTTTTATACAATAAAGCAATTGGTTATTTTTTCTTTTTAAGTTTCAAGTTGTATAATATTATAGTGATCATTTTGGCCATTCTTTCAAACCATATATCCAACATGCAAAATGAGTTTAATTAAGGACCTTATTTTGGCCTTCTTCAAAAAGCTAATTTGTTATGTCGCTACTTAACATAAATTGGAACCTCTAAAAATTAAATAGAAAACTAGAAAAATGAAAAAATGGATTCACTGTCTGGGTTTTAAGAAAATATGAATCCTAAAATATATACTTATTCCAGAGATTTGAGTAAGGGGTTGGTTATGCTTAAAGGAAGATAAACATCACTTTTAATGTATTTTTTCTGAAGATAAGTTAACTTAGCTACATGTTTTCTCTTAAATCATTTTTATGCATGTCATTTACCATTCAGATTATTTTTTAAGCATATTTGTAAGTCATTTATCATTAATTGATGTTCGTCAAGTTAGCGTCGGGGTCTGAATCATAAGTCTCACAACTCAATAATTTTTTATTTATTTTTTACCATTCAAAACATGTAAAGCCTATGTCTGTTGCTAGAACTAAGAGAATCGTCAACCTGACCATTAAAACCATGTTTAACCAAAACTCGTCGATTTGACAAAAACTCGTCAATACATATTTGAACTCATTTTAATAAAAACCATTTGTTCGATATACAATTGTCCCTAAAATTAGGACACTTGTTAACCTAACCATTATAAAAAAAGTTTAATCAAAATATCATCAACTTGACAAAAACTTGATGAAAAATCATATTTTTGAACTCGTTTTAAGATTAAAAACCATGTGTTAAGTCTATAACGATCTCTAAAACTAGAATATTCATTAACCTAACCATTAAAAAAGTTTTAACAAAGAATGTTAAAAGGGAAAACCAAGACATAAACCATAAGAGGAAATACATTAGATTTCACTAAGGCTTATGTTATTTAAAACCATGGTACTATGATGCATATCAAAAGCTAGGCTCAACATGAAGCAAAAGCAACTTAAAAATACTAAAATGGAAGATTATACATGAATCAAAATATTTATCCCAAATACTGCATGGATTTATACCTTGATGAAGGTTACTGATGCTATTGCGAAAGAGATGATATTGTTTCTAGATTTAAAGCCTCAAAACAATAGTTTAGAGTTGGGCCTTTCATAAAAAATTTAGATATCACTCTTAGATTTTCAACTCAACTAAATTTACTTTATTTTTACTTTTATAACTCCAGATGTAGGCTAAAAACAAAAACAGGGTCTGAGCCGTAATGAGCTTCTGGACAAACTCAAACTTCTCAATTTCTTTTATGTTTTGAACTTCAAAATGGAATAAATGAGTTTTAAACTCTCATAAAGGTTTTATGCATATGTATTATTTTTCCATCAAGACAAAGAATGCCTAAAACCGATGTGTTTAGCTCTTATTAGAACCCAAAAATCAAATATTATTCTGGTTTAACTATACCAGACTGCCTCTTCCAAATCAAATCTCCCTTGGTTTATATCCTCTCTTTTTTTCTCTTTTTTTTTGTTCCTTTACATTTATGTTTTTTCTCTCTCTTTTATAAACCTCAAGAAAGGACCTAGAACTTCTCTTTCAAGACTCAATCTCAACTCTTAACTTTGTAGAATTAATCTTCACCATCCAACTCTCCTTGCTAGCTATCTTTGTAATGTATTTGTAGTTGATAAAAGATGTCTTTGTGGTGATGGCTTAATTGGTTTTGCAGGACAATTAAGGTTTTTTTTTTTTTTTTGCTTAGTTTGACAACTAGAATAAAAGATGAAATGATATGGTTTTTTATCTTTTTTCTACGGCGATAACAAAAGGTGCATGAGTTGTACTTTTATGGTAGATTGTAAAACATTTATAGCATGAAAAATGGTTTGAAATGGTGTCCTTTTGACATGTTTTGAAAGTTGAAACTTGGATGACAAGGTGAATTTTTATTGCTTGATTTTGAAGCAAATAATAAAGGGATGAAAATGGTGTTTTTTGGTTTGATTTGTAGCAAGTTGGGCTAACTTTAAGGGTGGGTTTATGGCTACAATTAGTTGTAAATTAGTAGAGAGATGGAGACTGAACTTTGGCTTATTCTAATGAGAAGAAAAAAAATATGAGGGCATGAAAAGAAATGTTTCTAGTTTTTTGTTGTGGATGTGGAAAATAGAAGAATGTCATCGTTTTTTTATTCTTTAAAAAAATTGATATCCCAATCTTTGAAAATTTGCTAACAAGAAAATGATAAATAAAATGATTAAAAATTATGAAATGATTGAGAATTGGTTTAATTGCATCGATAATGCATATTTCATGGGAATTTTGTGTTTTTTATTTTATTTGAAAACAAAGTAGAAAAAAGTGGGTGAAACAAGGTTAAAATCGAGCTATGACATACCGTATCAAAATTGGGAGAGCCATCATGTTTCTAGTGTGGTATTCTCAGTTTTATCATTAAAAAAAGATCTTTATTTATCTCCTATCTTTTTTAATTGGAGTTACTTCTTTAATGGCTATATCAACTTTCTTATAGGGTACACTACGAAGGTTTATTTCTTTGTGTTTTTATAAGGAACTAGAGATAGCTAGATATAACGTTTGACAGAGATCATATAGGAAAAAATGACAGAAATTTGATCCTTCCACTTGGTGCATGCATGGTAACCATATAAGGGTAGGGATTTTCAGTTCGATTTGATTTTTTATATAACAAAACCAACCAGACTAATATATATATATATATATATATATATATATATAAAGTATTTTAGCTTTACCCACATGTTATGGTTTTTTTTCTGTTTTCGCATTTTTTTTTCATTCCTCGCACGTTTTTTCTTTTTTCTTTTTTTTCTTTTTTTTTTGTTTTCTTTCCATTCCCCCATGCTTTTTCTTTTTCTTTTTCTTTTCATTTTTTCATTTTCTCCCCCAAAATTATCTTCTTTTTTTTTCTTTTTTATGTTTTATGTTTTTTTAAAAACATTATCTTTATTAATTTTATTTTTTTACTATTAAACTAGTTGAAAATTTATTTTTATAATTTTTTTTATTTGAAACATTGTCGATTGCTACCATGTTTCTCCAAATAGTTTTTGCTTTGCTATAGTGTTTTTCCACATGTTTTTTTTCTAAAATTATTTTTGTTGAATTTATTTTTTTAATATTGAGATTGTTAAGAATTTAGCTTTATAGTTTTTTTTCTTTAAAATATTTTAGATTGCTACAGTATTTTCTCACATGGTTTTTATGTTTTTTTATGATTTTCTTCAAAATTATCTTTGTCGATTTTATTTTTTTAATATTGTGTTGGTTGAGAATTACAACTATAGTTTTCCTCACAAAACATTGTGGATTGCTATAGTGTTTCTCTACATGGATCTTTTTTGTTTTTTTATGATTTTTTTTAAATTGTCTTTGTTGCTTTTATTTTTTTTAATATTAAGCTAGTTGAGAATTTTGCTTTGTACTTTTTTTTCTTTAAAACACTGTGGATTACTACAGTCATTCCCCATATATTTTTTTTATGAATTTTTTCAAAATTATCTTTGTCAATTTTATTTTTTTAATATTGAGCTGGTTGAGAATTACAACTGTATATTTCCTCACAAGACACTATAGATTGCTACAGTGTTTCCCTACATGGTTTTTTTCCTTTCGTTTTTTTATGTTTTTTTTTTCTAAAATTATTTTTGTACTTTTTTCTTGAAAACATTATAGATTGCAACAGTCTTTTTTTGTATAATTTTTTTTATGTTTTTTATATAAGTCCACAACAATGCATAAGCATGCCATAAGCTCACGACAATGTAAAGACATGACACCTAGTGTGTGTATGTGTGGAGAGGGGGGGGGGGGAGCTAACCAATTTCAATTAGATTTGGTTTTTTAAAAAGAAAAATTGACAAAACCTATTAGTTTTTTAGTGGGCTTTCTTAAGCTTTTTATGGCCAAATTCAGTTTATTTTTATTGAATAGGAGGCCGCGACAACGCAAAGACATAACATCTAGTTAGTGTGTGCGCGCGCGTTTTGGGGTAACCAATTTCAATTAGATTTCGTTTTTTAAAAAGAAAAATTGACAAAACCTATTTGTTTTCTTAATCTTTTTATGGCCAAATTCGGTTTATTTTATTGAATAATGGGCTAAACCAAAATAAATTCATAAAATGGATAAAATAATTGAAAATACTCAATAACATATATAAATGTAATCACAAAAATAAAAGAAGATGTTAACTTATTTAAACAAAATATATAAATGTAATCACAAAATCTTGATGCAAGCAAAACCTATTCAAATGCTGAACTTGTTCTGTTTTTGTACGTTAGGAATAATAAGAACTTCATGTTTTAACAAAAGAATGCAAATATTAAGTGCGAGCTGCGGGTAGAGCCATAGAGGAGATCGAGAGAGAAGGGTGGGGAAGGGGAAAGGGTATGTGACTGCGAGAGTAAATTTTAGGATTTTAATCTTTAGAAGATAATTTTATATTTAAACCCTGTTAAGTCAACACAGTTTTAAATTTTTTTTGATCAAATCGGTATGGTTTGGTTATGTTCAAAGAAACCTTAGACCAAAACCAAACATGACCTTTTTTGTTTAATTTTCAGTTGATATTTTTTTTCGGTTTGGTATTTTCGATTAATTTTTTTTATTTTCTTAGTTTAATTAAATTTTTTTTCTCACCGCTGTAACAACACATTGACAGCACCAATTCTAATATTGTGAAGATCTAAATTAAATGTCAAATACAATAAAATGTCAAAAAACAGACACATAACTTATGGTTTTTCCCTTCCTCGACCAATAACTGGCAATGTATATATATAACATGGAAAGGTTCAGCATCTAGCATGAATAGCAGAAGCTTACTATAAATAGACAGATCATAGAAGCAAGATATTCCAATCCAAAGAGCTTGATTGCTGAAAATGATATTTGGTTTAATGATTTAATATAATAATCCTGGAGTGGGTGTGCCTCACCA
>Ga0325411_1003052_pt1 | contig 18846 bp, 16 predicted proteins | sample PopdelMetagenome_13_FD_206181 | JGI IMG/M metagenome (GOLD analysis project Ga0325411, IMG submission 206181) | Populus deltoides microbial communities from Bellville, Georgia, United States - Xylem-PdIQD-R4 | ecosystem: Host-associated > Plants > Phyllosphere > Stem > Wood/Secondary xylem...
CCTTACGAAACGGGTTCATTATTTGCTGAGATTTTTAGGTTGCTGTGTCAATTAAAAAAAATAAAAATAAAAACTCACTACTTATTAAACAGCTACAGCCAAACAAGTCTTCTTTTTCAAACAAGCGATCCTGGACCCTCTCCGCCCTCTCTCCGCCCTCTCTTTTTACTTTATTATTATGCATTACTTTTCAAGAAAAAGACACAAAGCAGAAAGCAAGGAAGGTATAGTTCAGTTGTTGGGGGGTTTTACACAGTACTTCTCCATGCTAGTGAAACTTCACTAGCTAGATCTACTTCACCCACCATCCATTCCAAGTAAGTTTCTCTCTCATTTTCTCTACTTGTTTAGTCTGTTTTATTCACATTCCCCCCCTCTCTCTCTAAAAGACCCACAGAGAGGATAGGAAGCTTGGGTTTTTGCAGAAGAACTTGTATTTTGTGCTAGATCCAAGTTCCACCATTTCAATCCAAGGATACATGTCACTCTTTTAAGACATCTGAGGTTTATCTTCGCCGTTTTTAGCTTGCAAGTTTTCAGTTTCTTTTTTCCAGTTCCCTTTGTCGGTGAACAGTGTTTTGTTGCTCTGTCGATTATCATTATTTTGCTACAAAATAGATTTTCGAAATCGGGAGAGGGGGGCTATTTTGTTGTTATAATAATAATAGTTATTAGTATTATTATATTTTTCCCAAACGAGCAGTGAAGCCGACTCCTTAACCGGAACAATAATGCCCATGGCAGTGGGTCTTGCGTGAAATTTATGAGAGCCCCCCTCAACAACCCTTCACGCTCCCCGCTTTTACTGTTTTTTTTTTTGGGTTTCCTTTCCTTTCCAATGTTTCTTAGGTTCCTTACTATTTCCGGTTTGGGGTGACTTAAAACGTCAACAATATTCATTGTTATGGTATGCTGTCTTGCTGTTGTGTTGGTTGAATCAGGCTACTTTAGCTTAAAAATGGAGGAACCTTTAAGTGACGAGGCGGCTAAAAAGTCTCCAACTTCAGACAAACAGAGGCAGCAGTCGTCTGTTAGCTCAATGCAAATCCCTATGAAGGTTTCGAAAACCACAAAACCTACCATTTCAGCCAATTCCCACCTCTTAACACCAATTGGTTCTATTCGAAAGAGGACTGAACCAAAAAACAGTTCAGATTCAAGTTCAAATGTGACCGCCAAAAACGCATCCTCCTGCAATACCAAGTCAGTTCCAATCGCCAGAAGAAACAGCACTGGAGGGGTTCCTGAGAAGCAACCCGTCTCTTCAACAAAACGGCAGAATACCAGCGGAAAGACTAATGCTGTTTCGGACCCAGTGAGGAGGTCCCTTCCAGAGCTTAGAAGGAGTTCCTTGCCTCCTACAAAACCCATGGTTAGAACTGGTAGTGTTTCCGAGACTAGGAACTCAGTTCCCATGGACAAGTGTTTGAGAGCATCAACTGGGTCAGGTGTAAGTAGGCTGGAGAAGCCTTCAGTTAAGCCAGCATTGCCAGCCTCTTCTTCTTCTTCTTCTTCTTCAAGAAGGGTTATTTCCACATCAGTGGACAGTACTGCTAGTAGCATGAGCAGGAAGAAGCTTTCTTCTCCATCTGCTAGGTCCCCTTCTATTTCTAGTGGTTTGAGAGCCGGGTCCCTATCAACTTCTCGGGATAGGAGTTTCAATTTGACTGGACGGAGAAGAGCGGGTGCTCCTGAAAGCCACGATTCTCACTTCATTGCTCTTCCACTGGTGGAAACTAAAGCTGGCGATGATGTGGTAAGCATGCTATTCATATGCTCTCCAAAAACCCGAGGCATGCTATTTTTTTTGATGTTCTGGTTTAGTCATTTTGTTGACCACAGAACGAAGCATTTAGGGTAATGGTCCTGTTTTCTGCCACATTTCTCATCTTTTGAACCTCTGCATTTGACTTCTCTGTCAAATATACCATGTAGCATGTTCAATCTAGTATGCGCAGAGTAGAGGACAATGACATGAATTGTTTTACATTTCGTATTCTATTATCTTGATATATGGAAATCAATAATGTGTCCATTAGTTCCAAAAACGAGTCAATGCATTTCCTTATTTCTAATTTTTGACGTCCATTTTTATCTCTTTTCTAAGTGAAGAAATATACCACCATCCTTTTGTAGTTCTAGCTGAAAAAAAGGAAAAAAAAAGAGACTGGATTTGTCAATGGTGCATTTTGTTTGATGGACATAAGAATTAAACACTCAGGTTTCGTTTTTAGATGCCTATCCAATCATAACTGCTGAATCTTCCTTAAAGTTATGAGCTGGAATTAGTTCATTTGACATTGTGGCTATCTGTTATACTCGAAGTTGTTAAATACGAGTTCAAGATTGGAGGTGAGGCATTTCAGTTCGGTACTTGTGATTATTAACCATCATTATCTTAGTGCACCCCTTGTACCTTGAAAAGAAAAGGGAAATCGAAAACATACTATGTATATCATTGCTGCAGGTTGCTATCATTGGCAAATACCCTATAGAACACCAATCTCCTTTCTTGGTTTGTAAATGCTTCACAATATTCTGAGTCTTGATAGTCATATTAATCTTGAGTATGAATACTGAAAAGAAACAAAGCTGTAGATTTGTAGAAAATGGATTGGTTACAGTTCTTTAGTGGAGAAAGAAATAATTATTTATGCGTGTTCTTTTAATAAGCAGTTCAAAATAAATAGATGGATAATGATGCTAGAGCCTAAATATTTGTGTAACATTCAAGTTTTGCATCTTTAAGAAAATCTTTTATCTTACAAAATTGGACCTTGTTTCTTGTATTGTTAGAAGAAACTTTGAGGGTGTTTGTTTTTTTTTTTTGTGAAGTATTTACTGTTTTCTAGATTTTCTTATGTTTTTTTGTGTAAAATGTTTTACAGAAAATTGGCCAAGGTGAAATGTTTCACAGACAGCCTATATAATTAATTCAATTGCAGTGCAATGTTTTCAATTCATTAAGTTCCATAATGTATTTTCTCAATTCACAATTTTCCTCTTATGTCATCATCTAACTATTTCAACCTCATTAGAATATATGCTCAATGTACAATTTTCCTCTTTACATGTAAAATATTTTATGCAAACCAACACCCCCTTGTTGAGAAAAAGGATTATCAGAATTGAGAGAGGAAAATGCTGTGCATATAAACAAATCATTCTAAAACTCCATGCAAACATATCTGGCAAGTAATAGATGGTGAATTGTGGGCCACACAAGCGTTAGATGATTGGTTAAGCATTTGTTTGAAAATTTGGTGTGATTTGTTTGTATATATAGCCTTGCTCTTTGAGATATCAATTAGTCAGATACCGGTTTTTGTCTTCATTCTGAAGGTTTAGTAAATATTCTTGTGACATGGTGATGTGATGTGGTTGATTGACATTCAGAACCCTAAAGTCCATGAGCATTTCGCATACTCTTAACAATTCAATGTGTACTTCACGGCAAGCTTGACTGTTGCTGCTTATATTTTCCTTTCACCATTTCTGATTTTGGTCTTTGCCATTTTTTTATGAAATTTTTTTCCTGTTGCATTAGAGATTGGATCTTAGAGGACACAAAGTACGTAGTCTCAATGCTAGTGGGTTGAACTTAGCGCAAAATTTAGAGGTAAACATGTACTATCCAGATGTTTTGGTTCTTATATATGCCAAACTTGTGAATAGAGAATGTTTAACTGATACTTTTGTGTGACAGTTTGTTTATCTTCGAGACAATCTCCTTTCTACATTGGAAGGAATTGAGATACTGAAGCGTGTGAAGGTTTGTTTTGTGTTTCATCATGATTCCATTTCTTATTACTACTCTACTTGGCCATTTTTCACAGTAAACAACTTTTGAATTAGAAAAATTCAAAACGTACTAGAATTCTGCTTTATGCATGTCCATTTTCAAACAAAAGAAGCGTAGTAACTGATTAACAATGCTGTTCTACCAGGTCCTTGATTTGAGTTTCAATGAATTCAAGGGGCCTGGGTTTGAACCTCTTGAGAATTGCCAGGCCCTTCAGGTTTGTTTCTCATGTCCAGTCATCACGGAAGTTTCATTATTATAATAGACTATAGCTTGTGATGGTTTATTTAACAAGGTGGCGAAATATCTATTACCTGTAGCAACTCTATCTTGCTGGGAATCAAATCACGTCACTTGTAAACCTTCCTCAGCTTCCTAACCTGGAGGTAAGCCTTTAAATTGTTGCAGCCTTGCTGATTGGCTATTGCAATTCATGATTGATAATGGACTTCTATATCCGCACGCAAAAGTAATTATGGTTTGATGTCTTGCTTTTCATTTTAAGTTTCTTTCGGTCGCTCAAAACAAGTTAAAGTCTCTGTCAATGGCAGGCCAACCTCGACTACAGGTGTTCATGCTGTCTAATAATACTCCAGCTTATTTTAAATTCGTGATTGAATCACTATCTTTAATGTTTTCACCTTCTTTTACTTCTTCAGGTGTTAGCTGCCAGCAAAAACAAAATAACAACTCTGAAGGGTTTCCCGCACCTACCATCCCTTGAGGTTAGTTTTAAGTTCTTTGATTCTGCCTTTTAACTTCTGGAGACGCATAGTTGCTGAACTAGTCTTGTATTTTCACATTCTTTACTGCCATGCTCAATCAATTTTGAAGTCAGACAGACTTGCCTACATCAGCATTAACCACATTGATGGTACCATAAAACTAGCTACAGTAGTAAGAACCTAAAAATTTGAGCTCAAAATATAAACAAATGAGAGATAGCTTAGACCCATCCTTCTAGTCCTAGAGATAAAACTTCTGTTTCAAATTGGTCATTTTTGTTCAAATTTTTGCTATCAATTCAAACAAAAGGTGATCAATTTAGGACTGTTGGAGGCATTTTGGTCAAAAGGGTTGTTATTATTGATTTGGAATTGAATTGAACCTTGATTGGCACTTGGGGGTTGGCCAGCTGTGGAGGAAGATCGCAATGTCAACTTGTTGAAGGTGGTTCTATCATGCCTGTTTGACTGCATATGTGCTGTCATTGAAAAGGTTGACGTCTAAGGCGATACAGAGGTTGACAGTGAAGATGAGGGTGGCAGTGGTGGTCTTGGTGTAGAGAGAGGCAGAATGGAGTCAGAGGGAGGGAGTTTTGACTTTAGAATTGTATGGTTGTTTTATCTTGTAGTTTAGGAGAGAGAGAACATAGGAGGAGGGAAAGAAAGAGTGGGAGGGGGGGAGTGGTTGCTGCAAGGAGAAGGGTTCCAAGGGTTAATTTTATATTGGGACATCTTATTTTTTTTTGGTAATTTCACTAACAGAATTACTGTCCTTTTTTAGCTGCGGGTGTAACCTTTAATATGTGCAACTATAGGGATTAAGTATAATCTCGGTCAAACCATAGAATGCTCAGGGTAATAACCTTTTTTTTATACATCTTTTACTTTGTTAAAAAAATAATTCCTCATGCTCAAGAATATTTAAGGTTAATATGGCCTAGGGTTAGAGACTAACGAAATCTGTTTCAGTGGTATTTGGACTTGGGAGTAGAAGAAACTACAGAAATATTTTCATTTGCGTTCATCTTTCTGCCAGCATAGTCTGAATTCTCTTGGATCGACATGCAGTTAGAATATTTTTCGTCTTCTGTACACATATTTATCTTACAATGATGTAAGAGTTGGAGACAAATATTTGATGCATTGATGACATATTAATGAAAACATGTTCATTTTCTTAAACCCCCAAGAAGATACATATTTTTAATACTGTGTTGTGCTGCAGCATTTGCGAGTGGAGGAGAATCCTATACTTAAGATGCCTCATTTAGAAGCTGCCTCGATTTTGCTTGTTGGTCTTACCTTGAAAAAGTTTAATGATAGAGGTATTCTTGGCATGTTTCGAAATGCCTTTATTCAAGATTGAATGATATTTCTGCTCCTTATATACAACAAAACATGCATCTTCATTTTCTTTCAAATGCCTTTCTTCTTCTTTTTTTCTCCACCTTGAAAATAGAGTACTCACTTTGTTACTTTTTTTCATTGTATTCTAAACTTGGAAATTCTGATAGATCTTTCCCGGGAAGAGGTTGCAATTGCAAAGCGTTATCCAGCATGCACGGCATTGTGTATTAGAGATGGTTGGGAGCTTTGTCGCCCTGAGAATGCAGCAGGTATTCATTTTGCAAAACACACTATATTGGTGCTTGGTTTGGACTTTGAAAACTACATCAAATAAATCACCACATCTCTAGCAATGTTGATTTTTTCTAGCTCAGTGGAGAAGCCCCTATGGTAGATGCTTGCTTTATTTAGACAATGATCTCTTTCTCTTGCTTAATTTGTTCTAGGATTGCGTAGTTATTAATTAGTTGCACGTGATTTTTGGTGGGTATTAAATTTTTTATCTTATTTTCCATTTGCTTGCTAATTTTGTCTATTCAACCCCGTATTAGATTTTTTTTTTTTACTATTTTCTTGAGGTTACATTATAGTTAAATGTTCATAAAAGTTCCCTGTGCTCCTTTTTCTGCCTTCTTTCTTGGTGCTGTTTCTCTCATCTTATCTTCTATCATCTCTGCTCTGATTCTCCTATTCTTGTTCTCCATCACCGAATGCTTAATTACTGTGATGATGGAGGCCATGCCTTTGAAATCAACAACTGCAGGCATTATGACCTGAATGTGGACATGCTAATTCATGTGCTTTGTGCATGTGCACATGAATTTTTACAAAGTTTTTGATGAATAAAAGTTAACGGGATTTATTAAAATAGTTTCAAAGGTGGTAGTTGCTATTTCTAGGTTCAATGCATGCCATGGTACTTCATTCCACCTTTATTACATGTGAGCATCTAAACAATAGAAATAGCAACACGGATTCAGTAATATTCCTCACCAACAAAAGATTGTTCCACATGTCAATAGTGCGTGCTACTGACAAGTATCATTCAAATAAGTGAGATATGATAATTTTCCCTTAAATTTCCCTAAATGGGAACAATACCTTCTCCATGCATTCATGTCCACCTCAATTACACCTGCCATAAATTTCACAGCTTCAAGCACCAATTCCATAAGCATTTATCTGACTCACAGATTAAGCAACAGAAGGTGATTGACAAATATGGCTGCTGCTTACACAACAAACACCAGTCAACTTACTGTTATATTATATTTGTATCAACATAGTGAGAATCCTTCTTAACCACCACTCTCAGCCTAACTATCACAAAACCAACTATAAATAGATATATGCTGTTGAGCACCTCTATCTAGTTCTTGTTTTGATTCTTTGATTGCGTTGTGAGGACTACTGAGCAGGCAGTGTATCAGGTTTAGTACATAGTTAATGAGTTCATGTTGAGGAAATAGCTGGACCACCTAAGACTTTGAAACATATAAGGCAACACAAAGAGGGCCACATTATGAATCTCCACTGTCATGTTATGTTACACAATGTGAATATTAGGCTGCTGTGACTTGTGAAGCTATCTCACAACAAGTAATTATAGTTGATCTTGCCAATCATGAAGGTTCCTTGGTGAAATTCTTAACCTTGAACTGTGGTCTGCTGAACAGACTCCACTTTTCACTTTATGTATGAGCAATGGAAAGAGCATTTCCCTCCTGGCTATCTGCTCAAAGATGCGTTGGTAGATCAACCTTTCGAAGGAGATGCTTGCCACTGCCACTTTGTTTTTGTTCAAGACAACAATCTAAGTGCTGCTCCACAGTTAGTCTTAAAGTATCAATGGTTTGTGGGAGAAAGAGCACTTTCAAGCTTTGCTGCCATTCCTGATGCCACTGGAGAGGTAATTGATTCATGTCATATATAAACGTTTGAGCAGATATCTTCATCTTATGCTATGCTGATAGTATCATATGATGCTTAGGTATACTGGCCAAAGCATGAAGACATCGGTAAATTTCTGAAAGTGGAATGTACTTCCGTAATGGGAGAAATAGAGTATCCTCCTATTTTTGCCCTATCGTCACGTGTTTCACCCGGTATGTTTTGTTCTAATATATTTAAATGAATGGTTGATATTGAATAAGTTGCTTGTTAATTTAGCTTCTAAGTTATCAACATGTTATTTTATTGTTAGCGGAATAAATTTATAATTTGTAATTATTGATTCACATCAAAGTGGCTTTACATCAACAATAGAAAGCCCTTTTAGAAATGAAGAAACAGACAAATATACATGCAAGCATTCAAGGAATTGTAGGTTCTGATATTCTCAGTCAAAGAGAGTATGGTATAAAATACATGATGACTTTTCCTTCAACCTAATTTCTTCCCAACCTTTTCTTCAACCATGTAACTTGCGTCATACTGTCTTTTAACCTCACCTTTTCATCTTATAAAGGAAATGGAATTCCAAAGGTTGTGAACCTTGAAGTGCAAGGAGAGTTGGTGGAAGGAAATGTTATCAAAGGCTATGCTGGGATTGCATGGTGTGGTGGAACTCCAGGGAAAGGTGTTGCTAGGTAAGATTGATAACGTGGTTGTAGGATATACACATCCAAGGGCAAAATATGCAATTTAACTCCACCATTGCCTTTTTTCAGTTGGCTGAGGAGAAGATGGAATAGTAGCCCAGTGGTTATTGCAGGGGCAGAAGATGAGGAGTATTGTTTAACTTTAGATGACATTGATTCCAGTTTGGTTTTTATGTACACCCCAGTCACAGAAGAAGGCGCCAAAGGGGAACCTCAATATAAATATACTGATTTTGTTAAAGCAGGTGTGTAGGGGATGAAATCCTTGATTAGTTAGTGTACGAGCTGTTTTCTCTTCAATTTCTTATTGTTTATCCTAGATGTATATGAATTTCCTATTTTATTTTATGCTTGGTTCCCCTTTATCAGGGAAACATCCCAAAGAAATATCTGTTGGGAAAAGGTTGACCCACCCCAAGACTTATATTGAATTTAAACAGAATGAGTTTCCTGTGATCAAGTGTTTTAGCATCCATGACAAATTATTTTCTTTGTTCTGAGGTTTTTATTGGTGCAACTCTCTGACTTTCTTGTATAAAATAAAAGTCAATTGAAACTTACCATTTGAAACTTAGTATGTTCCTTGAAAAGGCGAGGAAGTAATTTTTCATTTATTCAAATTCAAAGAATGAACCTGAAAATCAAACCTCCTTTTAGCATGAGTGATGAGATATCCTCCTATTTTGCATGAACAACTCTTTTACGCTCAACTCATAATTAATTCAATAATGGATGCAACCCTCTAGGCTCAAACAGTTGACTTGGGAATTTAGTTAAAATTTCATAGAAAACTCAGAATGTTTGTTCTCATGCTCTGAATTTTGACTTTATTGGGTAGTCATATCTGCTATATATTTGCTAAATATTTTCACCATTTATTTTTAAATGCAAATAGTATGGCATTGGATACTGAAGGATTGTGTTTCATTGTGACAGCACCTCCATCGGTCAGCAATGTTCGAATTATTGGAGATATTGTAGAAGGAAATATCATTAAAGGAGTTGGGGATTACTTTGGGGGGAAAGAGGGCCCCAGCAAGTTTGAATGGTTACGGGAGAATAAGAATACTGGGTTAGTGTGCTCAATATCTCATAATCTACCTCTGTTTCTTGGAAAAAAAAGAACTTATTCTCTTGAGTTTGTTTTTTATTCTTGTTTATGCAAATAGCATTGCATATACAAGGCCTTCTTTTCTCCTTGTATGTTTTCAATTTGGGTTTGAATTTTTTTTTGTGCTCGACTTTTCATGGTTTTCATTTAGACATTTGAGTTCATTTGTTTTTTTAATTGTGGATTCTAAGAGATACACATTTCATGGACTCTTTTTTGATAGAAGTTATTTCAATCTTCCTGGCTGTTTTTATTTTTTATTTTGTAGAGATTTTGTATCCATATCAACTGGTACATCTGAGTATGCCTTGACCAATGAAGATGTTGGATGGTGCTTAGCTTTTGTATATTCACCCATTAATTTTGAAGGTAGGTCCATTGCGCTTTTTGTTGTTGAAATTATAAGAAACATGTTTTCTCATCATCTAGATTTCTGATAGATTATATTTACGTAGTATAATAGTTAGCATTCTTTGCAGGACAGGAAGGGAAATCTGTTTCAATATTTTCTCACCCAGTGAAGCAAGGTAGATTGAAATGATGCCAACATGTTTTCACTTTTTTTTTCTTGTGCCAGGGGCCCAAAGGCATTGTTACGCTTCCTGGTTATAGTGAAAATGTCTGATAGATTTGAAGCTCGTATCAGTTGGCAAGTAATGGGTCTTTTTCTAAATTAAATTCATTTTTGAACCTCTTGCACTCTGTGGTAACCCTCAATCAACATAACTGAAGCACATGCTACTTTTAGTAAATATAAGAAAGTAGATTCACTTTTACTCATGCAAAAGCCAGCTAGTCAATGACTCAGCATAGTTTTCAAGTTTGTCCTACTCAGGGAAATCATGATCATGGGAAGTGAAATTTGTTTGTGGCACTAATCTTAGTTTCTTTTGCTATGTATGCCATTCTTCTTCTTTAATTTGTTTGTTTCGTTCAGTTGTGTAATACATCAGCTTTAGGGGCCAAGGTAGGAAAACTTTCAGTGTACTTTCACTGTTTCTTTCTTTCTCAAGCCATTCTGTTTAAATGTCAAGGGTGTGTGTGTGTGTGTGTGTGTGTGTGAGGGTGTACTTTTCCTCAAATGAAAATCCAATTAGTGATGCACCAGATATTTTAGCAATAGTAGGGGCACTGTTGCCTAGGTGGCCAATTTTATTGTTTGTTTTTCTCTCTTTATTCCTGCCATTTCTATTCCATGTAAATGGTTGCTTGTTATTCTAGTCAAGTATTATCCTCATTAAAAAATCAAAATTGTTGCTCCTCTATCAAGTTTAGAGTCTTAGTTGTTTATCATGTCCACTGAAAAATGTACAATTAGTTCTTTATAAGCGTGCTTCATCAGTATATACTCTTCAAATATGGTATGGTCTTCTAGATTCTATTCTCGATAACAACGATACAATGAGCTTTATTGAATTCCTTGCATTATAGTTTTCTTCCATTGCTAGTAATATTTATTGCAGTATTTTGTTGTTGGTATCTTTGTAATGTTTTTGCAGTTTTATCGTGTTGCATAAAGTTTCTGACTCCCATTGGTTGTGATGGTTTTGTTTACCCCAAATTCAGCACCTCCTAAAGTAAAGAATATAAAGATTATTGGTCATTTACGGGAAAACAGTAAGGTCACTGTAACTGCTACTGTTACTGGTGGAACTGAAGGTTCTAGCAGAGTTCAGTGGTTTAAAACAAGTTCTTCAACATTGGATGGTGAGAATAGTCTTGATGCATTGATCACAGCAAAGATTGCAAAGGTGGGTAAACCTGTATGTCTGTTTATGTACACAGAAATAATGGGCCAGTGTCTCCTCTTCTTTTATTTTTGTTGGATGTTCATAGTTGAACTTTTGCCTTAATTTAGGCATTACGAATACCTTTAGGAGCAGTTGGTTATTACATTGTTGCGAAATATACTCCTATGACTCCAGATGGTGAATCTGGTGAACCAGCATATGCTATATCTGAAAAAGCAGTTGAGAGTAAGTAAATCCTTTTCCTCTGCCTTGCTAAAGATTCTTCAATATGTTTTTGACACAAGGTAAAGTTCTGGTTTGAAATTCACATAATCTTCATGTTATTTTTCCACATGTTTCAGCTCTTCCCCCAAGCCTAAATTTCTTATCAATTTCGGGCGACTACACTGAAGGTGGAATATTGACAGCATCATACGGTTATGTAGGTGGTCATGAAGGGAAAAGTGAATATAATTGGTTTCTTCATGAGGTAAATGCTTAAATCTAATCCACGTGCACTACAACTTCAAATTTTTTGTCACATTAATTTCTTTTTCTCTTGTTTAGACCTGTCTTCTTAATGATAATCAGATGAAATTAAAGTTTTGTTAACATGGTTACTTCAAGAGATTCATATTTCTAACTTTCATTGCTAGCATATAAGAGATGTTGCTTTGACAATCATTCTACTGAAATCATTTTTGTATTTGATGCTCTTGTGGATAACCCATACCCATGCAAAGAAGATTTTCCTTCATGAAATCCTTCTCTTATTTCCATGAATAAATTCTTACACTCAAGGTGTGTTTGGTTTTGGGTTAAAGTTGGTCAACCTCGAAATGGGGGTTAAATGTTAACCTATAGGGGATGGGGTAGCAAAATTTTTGAGAGGGGAAATAATTTTGAAGTTTGACATTTTTTTTTTCCAAATTCAAATCCCATTCCCTTTTTTATGCACACCCAACAAATGGATCCTACCATTATTTATTATTGTTTTATTATATTTATTTTAATATCGATTTAAAAATTATTGGGTCCCACCATTACAAGTAGTTTTTACACACCTACCAAACATCTTTAATACTTTACCTTTTAACCAATTTCTTGGATTCTTAACACTTATCCCTTGGTACTTAACCCCTTAACATTTAACCTCCATTTTTTAACCCCAAACGAAACCCAGCCTAAAACCAAAATGAAAAATCATTTGCTATTTGAAAAATAGAAGATTTTTATTGAAAAATCTCGAAGGTTTTTTTCCTCCCTTTTTATGTGGGGTAACGGCTCATGCTGCAAGGTGTAGCCTTTTTTATTTAACTATCTGCTATTTGTGATTCAATTTTTCAAGTCATTTTTTGCATCTCTAGAGAAATAGATAGGATATCTAGAAGTTAACCATTTGAGTCTTAGCAAAATATGTTCAAATTATTAGTATTCATTTTTGTTTTGCTCTTATGTCATTTGGAATATGTATCTTGGAACTTTAGCTTGTTTAACGTACCAAATGGTTTTCTTGTTTCTTCTATCAACTTTTTTTCTAGTCTTGACATCCATTTTATTGCTTTTTTTTTTTGTATCAAGTATATTTGATTGTTCCTTTGTTTAGAAACAACAATCAAGCATCAAACCCAAGCTAGTTGGGGTAGGCTATTTTAGTGTTGTCAAGAGGCGCTCGCTTAGGCGAGGCAAGACCACAACACCTTTATTAGTTTCAGGCGATGGATTTCAATGAAGCGTTGCCTAAGCGAGCGCTTGATTGAAATACTTTTTTTTTTCCTGTTGGATTTGTTTTTAACTAATTTATGTTTTGACCTATTTGTCCATTTTTAAATTTACCACAAGAAACAACTTAGGGGTATTTTTGTAAAAAAACAAAGATTAGGGTAAAAAAAGAATAAAAAAATCATTAAAGTGAGAGGGAGACATACAGTCAAAGAAGGGAACTTGAAGAGAAACAGAAGCCAACTTTGCATTGAATAGAGTCAGAGAACAACACAAGTACAAATGAGGATGTTTTTGAAGATTAATGAATAATGCTGATGATTTTAAGTTTGCCTTTTAATCTATTTGGCTACTTACTGCAGACCACTTTAAATTATCCTTTTTTGTTTTAAGGGTGAAAAATATAACTTTATATGACTATGTCATGGTATTGTATATTTTCTTTTGATTTTCTAATGATCTAATCTTAATTGGGAAGATATATATTTTAGATTTATTTTATATAATATAATATATTATACTATAATATTGTACACATTTTTTAATCTATAACATATTGCCTTGGTTCATTTGGGCGAGCACCTCAAGCATTTTACAGGCTTGGTGCCTTTTATCACCTTGTCTTTAACAACACTGGGCTATTTGTATTCCTTTGCACCATTCCATTCGATTATCCCACTGTTTTGAAACTGGGTAGTAAAGAGTTGAGTGTTTTAGTTTAAAGAAATAAAATTATCGAGTGTCTAATGCCTGTTTTTTTATCCAAGAATTGCACTTCAACTTTTCAGTGTTGTTTGGAATTTTCAGTTTGAAAGAGACAATGGAACCTTGATACTTGAGGGTTCTGGAGTTCTTCAGTATTGTGTTACTAGGGATGCAATTGGTAAATTCATATCTTTTCAGTGCATCCCAGTCCGCGATGATGGAATAGCAGGTGAGCCAAGAACTTGCATGGGGGTGGAATGCATTCGACCAGGTGATTTTCTTGTCTCAAGTTTATATAATTTTGCTTGCTTGTGTAAGTGTGTGAACCAAGAATAGATGAAGCTGCAAAATGTTGCAATTAATGTAAATCACAATATAAAACTAAAGTTTATAAGCAAAGCCAATGATTTGTTTTTTTTTTTTTCCTTCTTAATTAGCTCTTTCCCTTAAATGTTTACTGGCATTGAAGTAGATATTAGGCACAATTCCACCACTACTTTTTGTTGATATTAAATTTCAAATAAATGGAGGGATTAGGTTTTGAATTCTTGACATCTAAGTCAAATGGACTTGTACTATATATATATATATAAAATTAACATGAAAGTTTAAGCTGTTAAGTGAAGGTTGAAGATAAATTTTGAATCTTAAGAAAGTTGTATTGAAAGCATATTAGTTTCTTGTGGTTTAGGTATTTCTATGGACTAGCTATCTGTAGTGAATGCTTACCATTCTATGGACTAGCTATCTGTTGTGAATGCTTACCAAGACTTGTGTGTTTAAACTGGTTTGTGCTGTCTGCATGTAGCTAGTTATGTTGTTTATGTTTCAAACTTATTTCTTTATGAGAAATTGTCTTTGATGATTAGGAAGTCCAAGATTGCTTTCTCTGCAAATAGTTGGAAATGCTATTGAAGGAACTTCACTACGCGTTGACAAAAAATACTGGGGAGGTGAAGAGGGGAATTCAGTTTTCTGCTGGTTTCGGGTACTTTTTTCTTTATGCATGTATGGACTCAGTAATCTTCTCATATTTTGAAGGCAAACTGCCATAGTTGCTTGTGACATAGTGTAGCAGAAAGGAGGAACATCACTTACTGGTAGAATTGGCATTTTTCTGCTCTGATTGTTGACTGCTTTATGCTTTATTCACCAAGCTATTCTTTTACAGAGTAGTTCAGATGGTGCTCAAATTGAAATTCAAGGAGCCAATACTTCGTCATACATGCTTTCAGTTGATGACATTGGCTCCTTTGTCTCGGTTTCATGTGAGCCTGTGAGAAGTGATTGGGCTTGTGGTCCTACCATTTTTTCTGAACAGATTGGACCTATTATACCAGGTATGTGAAGTCCTTTCCATAGTTGCTACCCTTTTTCTTTGCCGTGTTTCTTTATAAGCTTCTGAATTATGCAGTTTTTGAGATTTAATCTCCTCTATTCCATCATGTAATAGTTGACTCAGTAAGGTCTGGTTTTGTGATTCTATCTTTAAAATCTTGCACAGGTCCTCCAACTTGTCAGTCATTGGAGTTTCTGGGATCGATGATGGAAGGACAACGTTTGAGCTTTGTTGCATCATATAGTGGAGGGTGAGAATTCTAGTGAACAAGATGTCCTTTTCTTTTATTGGCATTAGCAACCAATTGTTTTAGTGAGTGCTGGAATGTCTATGCCGGTTGTAGTTGTTTCTCATGAAATTAAAGCCTTTCTATGATTCAGAGAGAGAGGGAATTGCTTCCATGAATGGTTTAGAGTGAAAAGTGGTGGTATCAGGGAGAAATTAAGTGTGGATGGTAAGTTTCTGTGAAGTAACATGAAATATGATGTTTTACCAATTCGATTTGTCTTCTTGGAATTACTAGATTAGAAAATATCTTCTCAAAATGTTGCAGAGCATCTTGATTTGACTTTAGAGGATGCTGGACAATGCATCGAACTTGTTTACACTCCAATTCGCAAAGATGGTATGAAAGGAAGCCCACGGACCATATTATCTGATGTGATTGTACCTGGTGAGTCATACTTTCATAATTCGGAAAATATAAGACACAACAATAATTTTTTTGTGGACCTCAACATCTCTGAAAATTATTGCCTAAAATAAAATAAAAATTTCTGTAGCTTTTGTTTGTCTAAAAAAGATCTTTGATTCTGATTGGACTGCCCACATTGTTGTTATGAACTTATGATTGCCTAATAATTAGATTACTTTAGGGGATATGACATGACTCTCTAGCAGGAATTTTTCCTCATGTCAAATTTTACTCGGGGATCGAAATTAGTACCAGAAAGCTGCACTTGAGGGAAAGCTTTGGGAGGACACATGGATTGAGTTTGAGTTGTTTTGGATTGTTATGTATCATTGTTGTCATGCTTGCATGATAATTAGGCTAAGAAGGTCACAGTTTCAAAAAGCATGTGCCTTTACATTAACTTCTGTGAATCTAAATTAGCACTCAAAAGGTGCTCTTGATGGAAAGCTTTGGAAGGACATAAATGGATTTGAGTTTGATTTGGTTGGGGTTGTTATGATACATGTATCATCAGCTTTGTGCATGTTACTTAATTCATTTTTTTTTGGGAAAAGTTTAAGTTGTATAAATCCAAAAATAATTACAAGATACAAGGGGTATACCCCAAGTAGTACAAGTCCGAAGACCGGATAAAGAGACCATAAGGTCAAAACAAAGAACAAAGCTAAAACAACAAGAAAACAAAGCAAAAGCTAAAATAGAGACATCTGGTCGACTGGTTTCTGGGAAATCCAGAACCGGTTGACCAGTTAAACAAAGAAAAGCCTAGGAACCGGTTTCTGTCCGACCGATAGATGATTGATTGAAAAAGATTAAAAACCCAAGATGATGCAAGACATATTTGAAATTTCTGTTCTAGGAAGGATTTATGGTGAGCTAGGGTTTGTTGTTTGTAGAATTAGAGTAGCTTAGAGCTTGTTTAGAAAGAAACAAGGAGAAATTAGGCTGTGAACAGTGATCCGTTGTAACAGCATTGCTTTAATGCAAGAAAGAAATAGAATTACGAGAAAATAGAACAGAGAGTGAAAACGTAGTATCCCTCATTTATAGAGATTAAAACTCCTTAAATGATCAGGATTTCTAATCCTTACTTGACTAGGACTGAAACTAAATAGGAATACTCTATTAAAGACTAAGCTTACAAAATAACCCATGACATAAGACTCCAAATCCCAAACATAGAAATCTACCAAGGACACTATTGTTTTTTTTTTTTTTTACTAAAAGACCTGCTGGTTGAAGAAGAATCGCATAATGTAGCTTTGGGTTTCCAAAGTGGAGAGTGTTTCTTTAAGAATAACATAGCTACTTCATCACAATGGTTGGTGAGCTTAATGTTTTAAATTCCTAAACTTCTGGAAAATCAGCCAAAATCTATATCAAAATAGATTTTCTTGTAATTGAATGCTATATGTGATGCAACTGTAGGATCGTGTTTCTTAAAGATAGACGCACATGTCATTGTTCTGTAAAATGTCTTATGGGAACTCAAAAACATATTTCACATGGTGTTTTGGTACTCAGGTCTTATTGGTTTGTCAGTGGCATATACTACTTGGATGCATGCTTGACATGACAGTGCATTTGCTAATGTGTTTATAGTTGCCCCCCCTCCTAGATGCACTGCTTCATTAGATTCCTGATTGAAATTATTGAATCTAATTGACATTTTGGTGGTTTTAGCACTGATTCTAATTTAGCATTTTCTTCTATAAAATTTCTATCACACTCAAATTTGTCTTATTCTATATTTACTCTTTTTAAATAGCTGATCCAGTGGGATTGGAACTTGTGATTCCTAATTGCTACGAGGACAAGGAGGCCATCCCACAAAAAACATACTTTGGTGGACAGGAAGGTGCTGGAGAGTACATTTGGTTTAGAACAAGGGACAAGCTAAATAAATCTGAATTGTTGGATATATCAAATGCTGGTGATGATGATCTTATATGTGGTAAAACCTTGTAAGTAACTTGTATAATATATTGGGTTCAAAGAGTTGAGAAAGTTCATCTTAACCATGAATTTCTGAGACTGATGTGCACTCGTGGCAGGGCATATACTCCATCAATTGAAGATGTTGGAGCTTATTTGGCTCTGTACTGGCTGCCTACTCGTGCAGATGGCAAGTGTGGAAAGCCTTTAGTCACAATTTCCAACTCTCCAGTTAACCCTGGTATTCATTCATAAATTTCAACTTCATATGTTCTTTGACAACAAAGACCTATCTTGTTATGCAAGGCTATAGATAGTCATAGACCTTCCATAAACATCATCACAGGTGCATGCATTTTGGAGTTCTGTTAATCTTGTGATGAACCTATTTGGCCACTTTTTGAACCACAGTATGGTTGATTAAATTGAATTACATGTACTCCATTATACCAATCCATGGTCTGGCCCAAGTTATGCCAAGAAGCTGCATTTGTTTAGTTCTTCTTTTCCTTAAATTAGCTCATTAAAAAGTGGAATTGATATCTTGTGGCAGCTCTTCCAGTAGTTTCTAATGTTCATGTGAAGGAGCTGTCTTCGGGTGTTTATGCTGGAGAAGGAAAATATTTTGGTGGGCATGAGGGATTGAGCCTCTTCAGCTGGTATAGAGAGACAAATGAGGGAACAATCATTCTTATTAATGGGGCTAACTCTAGAACATACAAAGTCACAGATTTGGATTACAATTGCTGCTTATTGTTTGGGTAACTGTTCTTACTCTTTTTTACCATCCCATCTAAGTTCCTCAAGTTTAAACTTAGTTATCTATTGATGTGCCAAACATTTGAATATTACTCTAGAATGATTTTCCAGTATTCCTTTGGTTCATAAGGCTATGTGATGATATACTGCAATAAACATGTCCAAATTTTTCTTGTAGGTACACACCTGTTCGTTCAGATTCAGTAGTAGGTGAGCTTAAGTTGTCTGAGCCAACTAACATCATTCTCCCAGGTGTGTAGTCTCTTTTGGGAAAGAATGGGGAATATGATTTTGCATTTACTTGTTAAATAGTGAGCACTTTTTTTTTACTGTTGATGAGCTATATAAATTGGACTAGATGACCTTATCCCGCCCGC
>Ga0325411_1003053_pt1 | contig 18842 bp, 5 predicted proteins | sample PopdelMetagenome_13_FD_206181 | JGI IMG/M metagenome (GOLD analysis project Ga0325411, IMG submission 206181) | Populus deltoides microbial communities from Bellville, Georgia, United States - Xylem-PdIQD-R4 | ecosystem: Host-associated > Plants > Phyllosphere > Stem > Wood/Secondary xylem...
GGGTTGAGATCTTAAGTTGCAGTGTATTTTTTATCAATTCAAATATAATAAAATTGGATGGTGTCTAATAATTATTTCAATTCAAAAATTTAAAATTGTTAATTAAATTCTAATTAATAGTTTTATAATATTACTCTCAAGTTTATTCTTCATTTAAATTTAAAACTTATGCGAGCACCACTGATGAACACTAAAACTAAATCAAATACCATAATTATAACGCATTTATCTTGCATGCCAAAAATTAAAATGGAGTCAGGGAAAAGTGGGCATTAAAAAATTAAAGAAAAATGAAAGCTGAAGAGCCCATTACCTTGTAGAATCAGAACTCGAAATCGTGAGATTTTGTGAATTTTTAGTTAAATTCCATGAAGAGTGAGGGTTTTAAGATGTAAGCCAAAAAACCATTGTGAATTAATTTCAACGACCATAATTAATGTTGGATTTTATATGAGTAATAATGGACACCTATTAATGTTAATTCACATCTAAAAAAAAGTGTAAGACATACATTACATATCTCATCAACTCTTAATTCCCAAATAGTAACATATATTTATCTATATTTTTGGATAATTGCAAGATTTATTATTCTAAATCAATTAATTGAATCATATAAATCGCTTTAATTTTAAATGGCTCTAAATTGCTTGTTCAGACAAATATTCTTCTGCATCTTGCCAAATCCATTGTACACTTGAATGATGTAGTGGATCTCCAAGTTTTCTTTATAATTTCAGAGCAGACTTGCGATGTCAACCATCTTTTTATTCTTGGCTTTCTTCTTCTTTGAGATAGACAAGTCAACCAGATAGAGCTCGTGCAACCACGTTTGTCTAGCACTAAATGAAACAACTCAATGTCTTTAGCCTCTAGACGTGTGACCCACCTTCTCTTGCTCTATAAAATCCCCTTCTATTTATTCCTTCTTCGAATTATCTCAACTAGCTAGCCATGGCCTCACCAGCCCCTCTAATATTGCTTGCATTTCTTGTACCATACTTATGTTTAACCCTACCAGCTTATGCACTAGATTACAAGCATTATAAACCCTTATCAAGCTATCTTCCAAGCAATATTAAGAAAACTCTTAACACTATAGACTCATGCTGGCGTGCTCAATCAAATTGGGCCAACAATCGTCGTGCCTTGGCCGATTGCGCCGTAGGGTTTGGCAGAGGCGCGATGGGAGGGAAATATGGGGCGATATACGTCGTTACTACACCGAATGATGATCCTGTCAACCCTAAACCGGGCATGCTTCGGTATGGTGCTATCCAAAGTAAACCTCTTTGGATCGTTTTTGCCAAGGATATGGTAATCACACTTAGAAATGAGCTTATAATGAATAGTTATAAGACTATAGATGGGAGGGGAGCTAAAGTAGAGATTGCATATGGACCGTGCATAACAATTCAAGGTGTTAGCCATGTTATTATTCATGGGATTAGTATTCATGATTGCAAACCAGGGAAATCTGGTAGAGTTATTAGCACTCCTACGCACGTTGGGAAGCGTGGAGGCTCCGATGGAGATGCCATTGCCATCTTTGCATCTTCAAACGTTTGGATTGACCATTGCTATCTTGCTCGTTGCACCGATGGCCTAATTGATGTAATTCATGCTTCAACCTCCATCACAATCTCTAACAATTACTTCTCCCAGCATGACAAGGTACTTAGACTGCACTTCATTTTATAAATGTGTTCCAATTTTATTAGAGTATTTTATAAATGTGTTCCAATTTTATTAGAGCATTGATAAAGGTGTGAGACTCGAACCTGATGCCTCATTATCTTGCTTATGACCACATTGGTTACATAGATCATTCCAACGTTAGTCTTTAATTATGTCCACAAAATTAATAATTTCTCAAAGCTAGGCTTGGCTGCTAACCAAATGAACTGCACTGGCAGGTGATGTTGCTTGGACACAATGATGGATATACAGCAGATAAAGTTATGAAAGTAACTATAGCTTTCAACCGTTTTGGCTCTGGACTTATTGAGAGGATGCCAAGGTAAAAGAAACAATATTTCTCCTATGGGGCATTCTTTTCTCTTTTTGATGTTTAATTTGATAGGAGTCTTATCAATCAAATCTAAGATAAATTTTGGGGGTATCATATTGCAGGGTAAGGTTTGGCTATGCTCATGTTGCTAACAATAGATATGATGAGTGGCAAATGTACGCAATTGGTGGCAGTGCTAATCCAACCATCTTTAGTGAAGGAAACTACTTTTTAGCTCGTAATGGTAATTCCAAGCAGGTATAATTATTTACAAGATAATCTTCTTAATTATATCCCATATGCAGAGAACTAGATATTCTTAATCATAGCCTATATACGAACAACTTATCTTTATTTAATATGGATAATGTTTCTTGCATTACAGGTTACTAAGAGAGAGGCCAAGAATGGCTGGACGAATTGGAAATGGAGATCATCTAAGGATGTATTTATGAATGGTGCTTATTTTGTACAATCTGGATATGGAAGTTGTGCGCCACTTTATTCTAAAACCCAGTCCTTTACGGTGGCTCCTGGGTCCTTGGTTCCTGCTTTAACATCTGGTGCAGGTCCTCTACACTGTGTTAGGGGTCAACCATGTTGATACCCTCAAACATTTTGCCAAAACCTGTTGCCCGTTCTTCTGTAATTCTATTTCCTTTTTTCTTTTTCTTTTTTGACCTTCCTTTTACCCCTATGTAAAGTGTTCTTGGGAAGCATGTATCAGAAATTTAGCACTTTGAGATATATAATTGTATCATATACATATCTGATCTGACTGTTATATACAAGGACTTTAAACGAGTCCAATGAGGTATTGTTCCAAGGATAGTTTAGGGTGTTAATCAGAGGGTCAATGTTTGCCAGAACAGCTTTTTGTAAGATACAATGTGTCAATGTAAAGCAAGTGAAATCCACCAATAAAGCAAATTTGTGATCATTATAATAATAATTATTATTTCTTCACTTTTGTTTTTGGTTGGTAATGAAGTTATAAGATTTGGCTAGGCGTAAATCCAGTTTAATTAAATTTGATTTTGATTAAAATTAGATCGAGTTTAATAACTATAAAACATAGTTCTTTTTCAATTTCTTTTCTTTTATATCTCCTTCCAGCAGGATCAACCTAAGTTCATGTTAGGTTAAACAGTGATCAATTTACTATGCCAATTAAGCTCACTAGTGCATTATCTAGTTCTGACGAATAGGGGAAAAAAAAAAGAAGGAAAGTTGACAGACAATGTAACAGCACTCTGGTAGCACTAATTTAGAAACCCAAAAGCAAAAACTATCATATAGTACTCTATAAACAGTGCAGGATAAAATCGAAAACAAAGAAAACAGATCCATTAAGTTGCTTATTAAAGTGCGAAAGGCAACTCAAAAAATAATTATAGATAATAGTACAATAAATAAAATAATATTTAGAGTTAACTCGGCCAAGTTTACTAGATTTGACCGATCAATTTTTAATTTGATTCGAAATCAAACTTGATTTCGAGTAAAATCATATCAGGTTTAAGAATTATAGATAATAGTACATTTTCGGTTTGATAATTATTGATAATAGTACATTTTCTATTTTTTTCAATTTCTAATTCATTCCAGCAGGATCAACCTAAGTTCATGTTACTTAAAACTGTGATCAATTTACTATGCCAATTAAGCTCACTAGTGCATTATCTAGCTCTGACGAATAGGCGGGAAAAAAACAGAAGGAAAGTTGACAGACAATGTAACAGCACTCTGGTAGCACTAATTTAGAAACCCAAAAGCAAAAACTATCATATATAAACAGTGCAGGATAAAATTTAAAACAAAGAAAACAGATCCATTAAGTTGCTTATTAAAGTGCGAAAGGCAACTCAAAAAATAGGGAAATTAGAAAAGAGAAAGTGATTGGTATTCACTTTTGTTGATTTGTTCTTAAAAGAGCCTATTCTCATTGCTTTGAACCCCACATGTTACTGGTGCTGAGGCTCTCACTTTCTTCCAATACCATAGACCAGCACCAATTCCTAAAGCCCCAGCAGCTGAAACTCCAGTTACAGTCCCTGCAAACCACAATAAGAAACATCAAATTAAGTAAGCCTGATCTTTCAATATAATGTCTGAAAGATGCCAAGAAAATTTTGAAACCATAAATAAAATTTCAATGCTTCACCTGCAATTATTCCTGCCTTGCTATGGCTACTGCTGCTGTGATCTGTGAAACAGAACCAAAATAACTTTTGATTTATGACATTTGGTTTTGAAATAGTGGGATGAAAAGGCTTGGATACTAACATACCATTGCAATATGTTGTGACATTTGATCTCTGATTGCACAGACATAGGAAATTCTGTGATTGTGTGTCAAATCCACATCTTCCACCTCCTTTCTTCATGTCTTGACATTGAAGGCAATCTGGAGTCACTGGAATGTCAAAATCAACTCTAATACCATACTCAGGTACATGATCATCAGGAGTATTTGCACCATTAATTCTCCAATAAATACTAGTGTAACTAGCACAATACTTCAGCATCAGCCTCAAAGATTCGGTCGCTTTTGGGAAGTAAGAGCAGCAAGAACGTCCTCCTAATGCAGCACCACATCCTGGCAAGTGCCTGCAAAGGTAACTAGCACTATCACATGTCGAGTCGCACCGATCAGGAAACCTCTCGCAGAAGATAGGTTTTGGCTCAACAATCACTTTCTCTTCACTGCAATTGAAGAAGAGGTAGTCATTTTGAGAGGAGAGTGTTAAATGTGTGCTTGTATCAAGGCTAAATGCCCTAGTTGCACGAAAGTGATGACCATCTTTACACTTCCACATGAATGGATCGGTGACTATCATGTGAGGGTCTGAGTAGCTTATGCTACGAACTTGGTATCTCCCGGAAGGCGTTCGAAGCTCGAGAATGCCCGAATCGGAGCATAAAAGCATGTGCCTGTAATATGGACTGCCACAGCCATCATCGATGCCAAAAGGGTAGTTTATTGGAATGGTACCACATGAGGTTCTACAATGGCTTGCAGCTTGAGCTTTTGTGAGGAAGAAAAATGGAAGAACGAATGTAATGAATAGGAAACAAAAAGAATCATAAGAACAAGACCTTGAAGAAGGATTGTAAGCCATTAAAATATGTGATGGAAGCTTTGAATTTCTAGTTCATATGGTCAAGGATAGCAATGAAATGAGTAAAGGGAAGGAAGGCTTAAAAAGAGTTGTCAAAAAGAATATATGTCATGACTGTTCCTTTTCTTTTTCCTTTCTTTCTTTTATGTTTGCTTGTTACTTTGTTTTCACTTGTTCTTTGCTTTATGGTTTTAGAAGAGAATCTTGAGACAGGGGAATGATTGAAGAGTATATGTCCTATGAAAGCAAAAATCATAAACAGAAGAGCTAAAGGATCAGTGCTTCTGTTCCTTAATTTGTTCATTATCTTCGGGATGATTTTGGTCCAGAGTCGAGATGCATGGAAGTGAGAGTTTCATGGCCAAATGGGGAAATTGAGAGGCTAAGCAACAGGGCTAAAACCATTGTTTTAAAACAGAGTCATTGTATTGACCATATAGCACTAATACCAGGAACTTTTAGCTGGGCTGGCATCTTTCTTGGGTCTAACAACTGTGATTATAGCAACTCTACCCTTGGGCCTTTGGGCTTTGCAGTCTATTATGATGGGCTTCACCAAAGAAAGATCAGATTGTGATCTACTTTAATTTTTTTGGTCCAATCTAAACTTGCAGTTCCCATATTCGTATGTAACTTTTTTATTTTCTTGAGAAGCATAAATTTGTTTCTTATTTAGTCCTTATTTTCATATTTTATATAATTTCGTCCTTATTAGTTTTCCAATTTGTGTCTCGAAATAAAAATAATTATTTGAAAAGTAAGACTATTGACAAAATAAACACGACACCGGAGTTTGAAAAATACCAATTTGGAGAAAAGTATATTGGCTGCAAAAACACTATAACGACGTGATCTTCCCAACTTCTAGAAGAAAAGTTAAAACCCTAATTAATTTAAGAGTCTAAGATTTAGGTTTGGCACTTCTTGTGTGATCACTTAATTTTTTAGTTATTAATTATTATTATTAGCATTACTTATTCAATTTATCCTTAATTTATTCATATATTTTAATTGAGTTAATTTTATTCTTTTTAACATAATTTTATGAAACCCACCAACACCAATCACGAAATAACACTTGTATTAACCATCTAGGTGGTGGCCCAGTGGTAAAAACTTGGGATCAAGAGGTTTGCTCCCTCTGTGGTTTCAGGTTCGAGCCCTGTGGTTGCTCATATGATGGTCAGTGGAAGCTTACATTGTCGTTAACTTCAGGGCCCGTGGGATTAGTCGGTGTGCGCACAAGCTGACCCGGATACCCACATTAAACTAAAAAAAAAAAAATTACACTTGTCTTAGAAACATATTCATATGGTCATTGCCTGTCCAATTTGCTTTAACAGCTAAGGCTGCAAGAAAATGAAAATCCAACTTGAGACATAAAGCTAGCAGTCAGCAACCATACTACCTGTGGTCTAATCTAATCAATTAAGGCAACTAATTGAAAAGAGCCTTCAGTCACATAAATTAAGCCGAAGAGTCACCGGATGTTCATCCATGGTCAAAAAGACTCATAAATATGGTTGCCACGTTTCAAATGAATCATCTCCATATTCTCTACAGGCTGTTTATTTTTTTATTTTAAAAGTATTTTTAAATAAATTTAAATTTTTATTTTATTTTAAATTAATTTTTTTATATTTTCGGATCATTTTAATATTTTAATATGTTAATGTTAAAAATAAATTTTAAAACAATAAAAACAATATATATGATCTAAATAAATAAAAAAAAACATTTTTCAAAATAATCACTTCCCCGTAATACATGCATTTGGGATCCATAATTATGTGATGTGGGTCACGAGAGTAGGCAGTTAGGTTGACAAGGGTTCATGGTTCAGTATACGTTATTGTTAACATGATTAATTCTTGTGGATTTTCTTCGCAATCAATGAGGTATGTGCTTGATTTATTTAAAACTCAAATGACAAATAATATTTTCAACGGTTTCATAATTTTGATGAGAATAACTTATTTTTTATCCAAAAAAAAAAAGAAAAAAAAACACCCCCATAAAGTTAGTATCCGTTTTGGCTCTAATTAAATTTTTATCAATTTTATTCGTAAAGAAAAAAAAAAGCTGATTTCTGAGTTGTGAACATCAACAAGAATCTGTGCTTTCTTACTTCAAAAATTATACAATTCGGACAGAGTCTATGCCCGAATATGTATGCAAATTAGACGTTGTTGGAAATCTCTTACCCATTAAGGATAGAAATGACGGGGAAGAAAAATTGAGACTATTTATATCTTTGAGATTATTCTTACAACATATTGTGAACATTCAAACAAAGTCCATCGCCAAATATGTATGAAAAGACTTTGTTGACAATTTCTGAACCATTAAGGGTAGAAATGCTGCAAAAAAAACAAGAAAAAAAGAGAGAAGAAAGACGAGTGCATCTTCGTTGTGAACACGAATACACGAAGGGCGCACGGGTGCATGGCTTGAAGTGGTTGCTTGGTTTGGAAATATGCTCTCATTCATTGAAAAAACCGGCCATGTACACATGGCTTAAGACTCAAAGAACTTGACCAAGATTATATATATCAGAAGGAGGTCCTGAATTTCAGACCAAATCACATGACATGGTCTGAAAGGTATCATTATATTCTTAGAATCTGCTACCTAGCTACAGGAAGAGGAGGAGGAGGAGGAGAAAACGGAACTTTCTTGCTTCAAAGTCCCCACCGAAATTGCCCATGGAAAAGTAGTTCTTTCAATTTTCAGGGTCCAAAATGTAGTCTTTAATGTCGTGCATCCAAGTTACTTCTTTTGGGTTACAGTAGATGGCCGACAATTAATCAGATGGACATGACTTCCCAGTCGACCTTAATTTTATTTTTTTGTTCTTGTTGGGTGAAAGGATTTTCAACTTCTCAAAGAATTCTTGCCAATTCCATGATGGAGGAGCGTTGGTGGGGTTTAAATGTTCTTGCATTTTCATTTCTATTACTCAAAAAATTAAGATTGCTGAAGTAAATTTGTGTTATCCGAATTGATGGCTTAATTTTTTTTTAATAGTTTTTTTTTAATTTTATTTTTCGAGTTAATTATAAATTAAAATTCATGATTTATTTTGGTTTGCTTTCTATAAAGTTATTATCATCTTATAACTTGGATTACAAGTTTTGCGGATTATCCCAAGTAAACTCACATCATTTTATTGTATCCTTTTTTCACTTTGAGTTTTTTCAAATTCAACCTTCAAAAATGAGTTAATTAAAAATAGGTCTTCATAATTTGTTTGATTTGATTTCTATAGGTTTATCACAATCTTATAATATTAATCGCTGGTTTGACAGGTTAACCCATGTTGATTTAGGTTATTTTTTTGTTTATTTTTTATGAAATTATCTTAATCTTATAACCCAAGCAACGGCTCTTGCTAGTTAACTCAATTTAAATTTTTTTGTTATTTTTTAATTTTTTTTAATTTTATTATTCAATATTTAGTTGATTTGGAATTAGGTTTCATAACTTTTTTTCGTCTTGCTTTTTATTAAGTTATTCTAATCTTATTACCCGGGTCATGAGTTTAACGAGTTAACTCGGATTTTTTTTATCATTTTTAATTTCATCATTCAACATTGGAATTGTTTATCCTGAGTCTTAGGTTAACTCAAGGTTTTTTTTTTAGTTTAATTTTTTTTTCTCAATTTCATCCTTCAATAATTGGTTGATTTGGAATTGAGTTTCATATTTTTATTTTTTTTCCTTCCTATAAGGTTATCCCAGTCTCATTACCTGAATTACAAGTTTGGCTGGTTAACTCAGGTTGACTCGGGTTTTTTTTTATCTTTTTTATCAAAAAAAATTTTTAATTTCATCATTCAACATTGGATTGATTGAGAATTGAGTTTCATAATTTGTTATGATTTACTTTCTATAGAGTTATCCCAGTTACATGGCCCGGGTTGCAGCTTTGACAAGTTAACCCAAGTTGACTTGAGTTGGTCTTTTTGTCTTTTTTTAATTGATTTTTTTTTTCAATTTCATCATTTGACATTGGTTTATTTAAGAATTAGGTTTCATATTTGGTTTTATTGCTTTATTTGGGGTCATCTCGTTCTCATGATTCGGGTCGTGAATTTAACAAGTTGATCCAGGTTGATCTAATATGTTTTTATCTTAATATTTTTCAAAAAAAAACATGCTATCTTAAATTGTTTTTAGTCAAACTATATTTTTAATAATTTTTTGAGTTGCCTTTAAGTTTATCAAGTTGATTAGATCACATTAAATCAACTCCTACACGATTTAATTTTTTTTCTACTAGAAAACATGCTTGTAACATCTAGATATTTTTTTTACATTAAAAAAATTAATTTGATCTCCAGCCTAGCATCGACAATGATATAATTTTTACACTATATTTGGATAAGAATTTGATAATTAAGCTTTTTATTTGACAAAGAAATGGAGTAGGATGGTCTTACAAGTAACAATTGATCAAATTTCATAAGCATGGGTTGCTTATACAGAAACCAGTCACCCTGGACCACTACTGACTTTTAAAATAACTTGTATTATCATACCTTGTAGAGTGTAAAGTTAAAGAGATTGAAAAAAAAATTATATGAAAAAACAACCCGTGCAAATTGGTACGAATGAATCTATTGGATTAGTATCAAACTATGTTAGCGCAGACTTCGATTCTGATACCAATTTATTGGGGATTTGTGCATGATTTTACACTAGATATTCTTGTTGAGTGCAGTGTCAGAGATTGAAAGGGACATGAAGGAAAAATACCACACATATTTTTATGGATCGACCAATTGTCTATTAATTCCACGAGCTAAAGATTAATACGAAGAACGACTAAGTACCTAACAAGATTATACGAATTAGTAATTTGAAAGGATGATGATCGATCAGATTTTAAATTTATAATTTAGAGGCTTTTAGTTCGAATTTTATAAATTTTAAAGTTATTAAAAATTTATATAATTATTAATTTTAGAATTTGTAAAATTAATCAAGATGCATATAAGTTAACCCAAAAATTTATATTAATAAAAAAAATAATTCTTAATTACAAGCTAATATTCAAAAAGAGAGTAATACTAAAAAGTTGTAAAAGCCCAAGGAACATCCAAAGGTAAATCATGAAGTCAAGATCATATTATTTAGAATGGCGATTAACAATTTGCAAAACCAATATATAAAATTCTTTAAGCTTTAAAAAAATAACCCAAATTTTCTTTCTTTATAGTTACCTCAAGTTTTCCACCGCAATAAAAATACAATCGCTTAATAAAATAATAATATAAATTATTTTTCAAAGTATTTTTTATTTAAAAATATATTAAAATAATTTTTTTAAAAATATATTTTTAACATCAACATACTAAAACAATCCAAAAATATATATAAAAAATTATTTTGTAATAAAAAAATTAAAATTTAACAAAAAAAAAAAAGTGATTGCTCTGCTATATATGCCAAATGAACCCTAAGTCGGCTAGAACCTAAACAAGAAATTAAAGACTTCATTAGCAATTTCCTTTTCTACAATTTCACATCAAAGGAGAAGAAAAAACTGTCCATTTCCAATGATGTAGTCAAATTAAGATAATGAAATTGATTGCTCTCTTAAATATATCCATGCACACGCACATATAGTTTCTAACAACTTGTCCTTTCTATTCTCACTACACGATGGCGTTCCCTTAAGAAATACAATTATATATGATATCTTCGAGTGGCATTAGAAAACTTAATTTAAATCCTTAAAATTAATTAATCTTGATGATCATGTTTTGGGAGGTAGCTAGTTTATCGTACCATTAATTTATTCCTCAAGAAAGAATCACCCTGATGTGATGACAACTTTTCTCACTTAATTACTGCCAACTAGCTAGCTAGATCGCAAGCTGATCGTAAAAATAAAATATAAAAAAAACCCCGCCACCACCCCTCAATATGAACCAATCCCAACACTAGGCAACCATGCATGAAACATCAGAATAGCTAGTCAGGTATAAAAAATCTTGGGTCCTTTTTTTTTTTTTTTTTTCCCTTGTGTATGAACGATTTGTGGAAAAGACAAGCAGAAGACGACCAAAATGAGGAACAAAATTGGTGTTTTTTAACCAAGAAGAGTAAGAAGATTTATGAGCTCCTTTCTGTTTTGAATGTAGAAGGGAGGGAGGAACAATTTGGCAGTGTTAATTGTCAAAAGACGTGTGCCGTCCATCTTGTCGGTCTTAAAGTTGTTCCAAGTTAAGAGAAATCTGTCTAAACAATGTAAACAAATGAAGGAAAGTTGAAAACATAACAAAACAAAAGACATCGAAAAGGTAAAAAGGGTGTCGATCCGAATAAAGAAGTAGTGAGGTTTTTTGTCGGCAAGAATACAAGATGCGTTTGGTTCTTGTTCGAGAAAGAAATAGGAATATAATTTCTCTCGTTCCTCGTTATAAGAAAAGGGAGAATCAAAACAAAAACAAAAAATAGAATTAAATTAATTTAATTTTTTAAAAAATTAATTTATTTCATTCATGGGAATAGTGATGGTGTTATTTATTATTATTATTCCATGTCGATTCTCATTCCCATACTCTCATTTTTAATAATCAAACTTAACACCTAAAAAATTTGGTAAATGATGTATGGGGAGGAGAAATACAGGGCTTGCACAACATATATATACATGTGCTTGCGTGTTGTTTTAGTGGGGCTTGCTCACTAAATTTTCTTTGCTATTTTCCATTCTCCCGTGTGGTTACTCATTTTATTATTGATGATATATAATTATTTCATACTTTAAAATTAATCAATTATATGACCTTATAATAAATATTAATATAAATTATATAGAAAAATTAACTCACATCTTTTTTTATTTATGGATGGATGAGCATTCCACCACACTGTACACTCCTCCTTCATTTGAGATTGTGTTCTCAGAACTATAATTTGCATATAAAACCATGGTTTTGAAAAATATCAAATTTCAGCTTTATAATAAGGTTTTAAGTGTGCTGAATTTTCAAAACCATAGTTTGAAAAGAGTTATATATAAACATCTATTTTATACTTAATTAATTTGTTATTTATCAGCTCAATATATTTTATGAAACTTTAATCAACAATTTAAAATTAATTTTTTTTTTTTTTTAGTTCTGGTCAATAATCCCTCCTCCATCATGGACATGAAATCAACCCAAAAACCCCATAAATTAATGTTGGAATGGTAAGTGCCGGAATTTGAACTACAAAAAGAAAGCAAGCCATGGATCAATTCTCAGCATAAAACATAGAAATTGGAAAGGAAAAAAAGCTCCAAATGTTTGAAATGCATTTATTATTGAGAAATGCAAACCAAAAATTAATAAAGAACATCGACATTATATGGTGAAAAGAATGGTACTGCGAAAAGTATCTGTGCATAGAATTGCTCTGTTGCTTGTGGCAATACGCCAACTTAGTGTCTAATTTATTTATTTATTTATTAATGCCGTTTAGCTTATGGCTCTAATTAATTAGTCCGTGCATTACTTTCAAAACCTAACCACTCACGAAATTTCTTAATCAGGTTAGGAAGCCACGTGAGGTAGGATCAACATGGTCAACGTAAAATTCAGTCAACCTTGTCATTTTCTTCTATTTTGATTTTGTTTCCCTCAAGAGTTTTGAAACTCTGCAATTGTTTAATTAGGTGGGGTTTTGACATTTTTATCATAATTTATTCACATCCTTGGAGTTCTTGAATTTCGGGCATGATCGTCATTCTTATCTCTATTCTTGTGTGTGTTATTTTTATTCATGAATCCATAATATTAATGGATAATTTTATACATTAATTGAAATTATTTTTTTTAATAAATAATTTTAACAACGCATCTCTATCATTGATGTAATACATTAAGAAAATAATTACATATTGATCTCAATCTTCGAAACTTTACTAACTATGCGATGACTACAAACCCTAATATTTATAAACACTCTTGTATTATTGTGATATGACTAGTTTGAAAGCTTCTTAAGATATTAATGTTGAAGTGATTTACCAACCAATTAATTGTCACATACGCATGCTTTTTTATCAATATGATAAGCTTGTTTTATATAACTAGGTAGGAAGTCAATATATTCAAATAATTTGATATAATCAATATATTTTATATCAATATATTAAAATAATTTTTTCATATTGTTTTTTATTTTCGACATTGATACATCAAAATTATTAAAAAAAAAACATTGAAAAAAATCAAATTTCTAAAATTAAAAATTATGGCACTCCCAAACTATTCTTTAATAATAAAATGAGAGAAGATAAAAGTTACCCAATTGATGAAAAGCCAACATTCATGGAGGAAACAGACTACTAGCTAGGGTACCGCAAGAACAGAGTGATTCTTGTTTAAATTGCTGCAATGGAAGACCATGAAAGTCTTGGGCTTGGATGGTTGAAAATCGAAAGAGGAATGTAAACGTAAAAAAGAGGAGATTAAGTTGCCTGCATCAGTTGACTTCAACAAATTATGCATTTCTCATGTGAATAATGTAAAACACATCAAAAGAAAATACTACTAACGAAAACGAAAACCGTGAATCAAAATTAATAAAGTTCTAAGCAATGACAAAATTAGTTGATTAAGATTCAAGCCATTCAATCTTTCCAAATTGATGACTCGGTAATCACAATATATACATTGATTCTTAATTAAATATATGTGCTTCTAATGGGATGTTAAATAAATTCTTTATCGTGGAACATAATTTAGAATAATAGATATTTTACATAAAAAAAAATAACTTCAATTTAGGCTATGTTTGTTTATAAAGTGTTGCACGTAGGAGCGCTATGTTGATAGTCAAGGGAGTTGTCACCTGGTTGTTTGGTTTAGGATCGTTAGAAAACTTGGGTATACCGGTTTTATCAAAGATTCCATAAAATTTGATATAATCAGCAAATAATATGATATTTTAAAATTTTTCAAAAATTCTAGAAAGTGTTTTCCCCCCAAAATAAAAAGAAAACACTTTCCTAGAAACCAAGCCAAATTTTCCTTTAATTAGAAAGTGTTTTTCGTTAATTAACTTTTATAATAACAAACAAACACAAGAAAATTTGAAAACTAGTTTCTAGAAAATCACTTTCCGTCAAACAAATAAGGTCTAAATCCCTTTGTGTTGTTCAAGAATTTATGATAATATAGAATTTAAATTAACTATTACTTGAACTCTTATTGTATTGTAATTAAATGTTTTTTTAAAAAATTATGAAATCAAGTATCTATTCTGAAAATTGAGAGTAGTTAAAAATTTAAATTTGATAGATTATATATTTTAAAATTTTCATTACCTTTTGATTTGATGATTGGGATTGAAAATTTCTAAATTCAATTTTAATCAATAAAAAATTAAGCATTCATACTTGGTTTCAAAAAAATTAAAATGGTATAAAAACTATATGAATTTTGGTTCAAACATTTTTCATAGATATATATCTATTATTATTCCTGCTCAAAAATAGTAAAAACAGCAACAAACAAACGAAATTATGATAATACAATTAAATCATTAAACAGTTGATTGTATAAAAATAAATAAATAATCAAAATCGTATAGCTTCCGCAGCATGGGGGCATAATTAATATAACCTCAAACACCTTTTTTAACTTACTTCCATTTTTTTGTTGCTGTCTTGAATGAAGATTTTTTACTTTGTAACAAGAAGCAAAAAAAAAAAAAAAAAAGTCTCCATGGAATATTCAGCTAAGTTTATAAATTAATTTTAAACCGTGCAAATATCGTTTTCAAAAACTAAATTTTTTTATTAAAATTTAATATATTTTATATGTTTTGGATCGTTTTAATGTGCTAATGTTAAAAATAATTTTTAAAAAATAAAAAAAAAAATCATTGGCATGCATTTCAGTACAAAAAGTTATTTGAAAAACAATCACAATAACACTGCCAAACAAGTACGGCCTAAAATTAAAAAAAAAATTAAAAAGGGAATTATATTGTATTGACTAATATCTAAAAGCACGCTTAATATCGAAAAGGAATGGAACCAAAGAAAAAAAAAATCAATGAAAGATTCAGAAAAAGAAGGATGTGGCCTCCATATCATTTAAAGTAAGTCTTTATATATATTTGTCTCGAAGAATACTTTAATATTTGTCTCCATGCAAGTCGTTGGGTTCGGTGGTCAATATTTCCCTTCGTGCACGTTCGTAGTTAGGCACTGTATACCTCGTTCACATATATTCTATCCACTAGGCATAAGAAAGAAAATGACTATTTGTTTTTACATTTTAAATATATTTTAAAAAATTATTTTTTATTTATTTTATATTGTTTTAATGTGTTGATGTTAAAAATAATTTTTTAAAAATAAAAAATATATTATTTTAATATATTTATAAATAAAAAATATTTTAAAAAACAATTATTATCCATACCCGTAAAATCTTATTGCCCCACAGGACAAGTCTACATGGCATGTCTTTGAATGGAATCTCTATTCATTTTCGAACCCCTTTCCTCTTTCTTTTCTTTGGGCGCCGTAGGTTTGAACAGAAACAACTATTTTCTATATAAAACAATGTTCTCGGTCGATTGATCGATCGATACATGCATGCAATTAGGAGAAACTTTTCCACTGTTCGATCGATTTCTATTCCAAGTCCAATTCACGAGTTTGGTTACGTTGGAAAATTCGGAGAGAAATTATGATTTTTGATGTCGAAATTAATGCAATGGTCAATCGTTGGCCACCGTTTTCCCATTCTTGGTAATGTTTTGAAGGTGTGAGCTTGAAGGGTTTTTTTTTCCTCTGGAAAACCTAGATATTTTGGGTAATTGCCAGGATGTATACGTGGCAAGCCAGCCATGAGCTAGGTAGCCATCACCTTTTTGTCTTGACTTAACCTCGCGGGCAAGATTAATAGGCTAAAGTATATATAACGAAATTAATTTTAGCAATATAATATATTAGTAATTATCTTATTTATTTCTGTTTTTTTTATCTTATTTATAACACAATCATTTTATTTTCCTGTAAATAACCATTTAACTTTTAAGAAGTTGTTTTTTAAATAACTATTTTTTGATTAATATACTCCATGAAGAAGAAATTAATTAATAGAACATCACTGGATGTTGAAAATTCGTGTGCAGTAGAAAGAAGGGAAAGTTTGGGTTAACTAATAAGTCAAGAAATATGAACAGGCCAAGTAATATCCACCTAATGTCATGCAAATTGATTTTCTTTTCTTTCTTTTATTTTTTTTAGATACGTGTTTGCTTTCATTTTATTGGTATTGGTTGTCAACGATGGAGTTTCAAAGCCACACACAACCAAAAAAAAATAATTTCCATGCTTTGAGAATTATATATTAAATCTTTTACTTAACTAAAAACCAAAGGAAATATATAAAATATATATGTGATATAATTGCTAGCAAAGTTTCAACGAAGACAGAAATTCGTGCAGTGATTAATTCTTGTATGGTCAAGATTTGAGGCTAGCTAGTAGCTAGAAACAAGATTAAACTCTTGATATATAGGTCTAGCATCGGTGAATCATGAAATTCCATGACAATCAAGCAAGAACAAAAAAAAAAAAAAAACGTTAAAAAGGGATGTCAAAACATGGAGTTGGCTAAGAAAAATGGCTCCTGGATTACAAAAGGAAAGGACCATAAGTTCTGCTATTGTTTTTATCTCCAATGTGACAATGTCAAAAACGTTACTATATTATATATACATTAATATCACAAAAATAAGTTGAATATGTATCTATGCATATGTATTAACTTGACTTACTGTATAAACCATATCATTATAATTTATTATTGATTTGGTTGACATAAATTATTTGCGTACAGAAATAACACCTCTAAGTTAATGGCGGCTAGTTATTCAAATAATAATACTATAACTTAACTCTGAAGGGTGTAGTTCAACTAATTAGGTTTTAAATTTGTTCTCTAAAGATCACTATTCGAGTCTCATAAACCTCAGGGCCACTGGAGACTTACATGTTCGTTAACTTCAGGGTCCATGAGATTAGTCGAGACGAGCGTAAATTAACCCAAACACTCACGTTAATAAAAAAAATAATTAATAATAATACTATAACTTCATTAAAAAAAAATCATCTGGGTAGAAAAATTCAGCTATTGATTCCAAAATGAATAAAAAGTAAAATTTCATCCAAAGGAGTGTTTATTAATTTTAGGTAGTGAGATAAAAACGTATTTGATTGAAGAAATTATAAAGACATAAAAATATATTTTTATGATAATTTAAAAATAAATTTATATATTTTTAAAATATAAAAATAAACACATATCTCCACTTTCTCTGTCTTTTTAATTTTGTAATTAAATCGTAACCACAGATTACCTAATTTTCCAGTGGTTACTTGGGCAGTCTCCTCAAGGGTTTATTAGCGCAAGGCAGGCAACTACAAAATCTAGATGTGTAAAAAGAGCAAGTGACTGGGTCCCACCAGTAAACAGGCAACATGGTTACCGGGGAGCAGATCTGAAACGTGGGGGGCTTATGTAATAGAGGGACCCATCTATAGACTAAGCAACTGTCCCGTCCGGTCTCCAGTCATAACCTAGCCTGGCCGTCAATCTCGTTGACGTGCTTCTCTCTTACTTTTAATAAATAAATATGAAAAAAACAATTTAATTGGTTTATTGAATTTCATCACGTGGAACGCGCCGCACGATAAGGGACGGTGGGATTGACAAGTTTTTTTTTTTTTTTTTTCTTAGGGTTTTGTTTTTCTCTTTTCTTCGTTGATTTGATTTTATGAAAGAGTCAAAACTCTTTCTTGACGAAAGGTAGACGAAACCCACGTACCCCACCCTCAGCACCACCACCACCATTTTCTTTTTCTTGTCTAACTTTACAAATCTGGTCAACATTGCATCAATTTTTGTTGTATTCAACCCGTATACCCATTTTAATATCCGGACCCATATTTGATTTTTTCCCCTTGAAAAATTCCAGTTGTTATTGTTGTTGAAGATACTTGAATTCTTTAGTTTATGTTCTAGATAATTATTAGTTTATAGGTTCACACTACACGGGTTGGATCAAATTTTTTTTAACATTACAAAAATTATTCAGGATGTAAAAGATTATTTAATATTTTTTTAAAAAATGATTAGATCTTTTTATTTAACTCATTGTCTAGCTTATGTGTTAAAATTAAATTGTACAAAGCCAAATGTATTATGGTTGACCGACGAAAAAAAAGTTAGAGGATGAAATTTAAAAAAAAAAATGATGAAATTGACATAAAAATCCTTCCAACACAACTTATTGCTAAGCCTAAGTCTAAAATTAAATCATGTGATAGTTGTTTTAACGTGATTGTTTTGACTTGATCGATCTCAAGGCAAAGTAATTGAATGGTAAAATAAAATAAAATTGAAATAAAAAAAACTCCTAATCCGATTCTTTGTTGATCATTTTAGGTTTAAATTAGTTTGATTGATCTTAAAGTAACTCGGATCATTATTAAAAAAAATTTAAGAATAAAACTAAAAAAATATGATATTGAAATAAATAAAAAGGAAAATAAATAAAAAGAAGAAAAAGTAGAGCTTCGCTATTATATGACTAACGAAGCTTTGCCATGGTAATGGACTATCCACTTACTCTATATGGATATCCATCGACAACCCATTTTTTGCAAGTCTCTAAAGTCTAAAATTTCT
>Ga0325411_1003056_pt1 | contig 18835 bp, 6 predicted proteins | sample PopdelMetagenome_13_FD_206181 | JGI IMG/M metagenome (GOLD analysis project Ga0325411, IMG submission 206181) | Populus deltoides microbial communities from Bellville, Georgia, United States - Xylem-PdIQD-R4 | ecosystem: Host-associated > Plants > Phyllosphere > Stem > Wood/Secondary xylem...
AGATTCTGACTTCTCTTTTGTGGCCAAACCTTGAAATTGAAAATGGAAAATTTGGGTCTTACTTTATTCATGAACATTGTAGGCCTATTTCTTAGCTTTCCATCCATATAAATTAAGCTGAAATCCAAGATCTACAGCTCCAAATATGACCCAATAACTGAACAGTATTTCAAATTGAATTGAATCGGCATCTCCTTTCTAATCTTAGCCGTTTCTTTGTCCTTTCACTTTCAATAGTTAATCACATCAATCAATCCTTTGAATTGTGAGATATGCCTGCATTTAAAATAAACATTTACCATAAATTAAAGCTATCTTATATTATCAGATCTGTTATTATAAAACATAATCTAGTTAAGGAGTTATTGATACTTCAAGTGCAAAATGATGATATAAAACCTTGATAAAAATGCACTTTTAAGTACTAATCAATGAATTCCCCCCAAAATAAAATTTTTTTTATTTTTTGAAATATTGGCCAATACCCTTTGGAGTTTTACAAACATGTTGTAAAATCCAAAAATGCAAGAAAATAATTTTTGTTGTGTTTAAGAAATCCATGCGAAAACACATTTTCGAAACTTCCAATATTTTTGTATAAAAAAGAGCGATCAAAACATGTTAGGGTATTGGTTGTATGCAACACACAAAAACACATTTTTTTATATTTTTATTGAAATGCAAACATCATAATTAGACGTAAACATCAAAATGGAAAGTAGCAAGCCATCATACATATTATAAGAATTACAAGAAGCTTGAAAAAATTCGTAACAAAAACTGTTCAAAGCCAAATCAACTTAAAATTTTGTAACTGGAAAGGAATAAACCCGTATGCATGAGGGAGCCACAGTTTTAAAACTGAAATTTTGAAATCAAACCCCTATGTCCGTGCCTTACAACCCCATTATTTCCTCACCTTAAAAACAAACTGCCTTATTCATTTCACAACGCCAACAGAGAGAAACAAAACAGAAACTGGGAAAGCATGATTTATTACACAAAAAAAGACAAAGTCATGGCCGGCTAACCTTTCCTCCAGCGGGCGTAAGAAGAGAAAAGAACATGAGGGTCCCTAAAGTTCTCGCAGCTGGAGCACTAAGGAAGAAACACCTGCAGATCCTATTTGCAGGAAATGAAACAAAAGACCAAGAAACAGCTCACGCGTGCCTCCTGATGGATGAAAACAATGACACTGAAGTTGTGATGTGCTGGTGTAGTCAGTTCTCTTCCTCTTTCTTGTTTTTCCTGCTCTCTTTTTCTCCTTTTTTTTTCTCTTCTCCTCCTTTTTTCTCTTCTTTCTCTTCTACTATCAATCTTCCCAACCTCACAGTAACACTGGCGAATGAAAGAAACTCTCTATTCTCTGTCTTTTTCTCTTCTGTCTTTGGCTATTTTTTTCTCTTTTCTCTCCATTTTTCTCCTCTTTTTATGCTCTTTTTTTCTGCCCCCGTTAGGTCATTAGAAGGGCTTATATCTAGTCTAAATATATCTCTATTTAGGAAAGATTCAAATGCATTAATTTTAGGATGCAAATCCCTACTGATTTGCAGTAAAAAAAACACAAAAAGAAAACTTAAATATTTTGATTCTGATGTCCGATTTCTTTCCAGTTTTTTAAAGGATGGTATGAATTCTTTCTTTCCTTCCATAGGGCCAGCTGCTCCCTTTGAAATGAGGCAATAAAAACGTGGTTGCAACTGCAAAAATCTGGCGTGATGATAAAGGAAAACAGCAGGAATTTGTAGAGAAAAAAGGAAAGAAATCAGATGGGTAAAGGTGCATGCTGCAAAGTCTTATTTTCCTTATTCGGTGGGGTAAAAATCCTGTCATTTATGATGATCCAGCCCCCCTCTCCAGCTTTCAATATCCTTCTTCAATTCAATCCCTCATTTTAGCACTTTTCGATTCAGTCCTTGGTCCAAAAAAATCCTTCGAATCAGTCCCGCGAACTTGGGCTAGATCCTTCTCGCGACAGGAATCTCTACTTTCATACTAGATATTCAAACAGGAATATATTGAGCATCTGATATTGAAATCAAGCGATTCAAAAGCCTAAATTCATCTACGTGTCCCGGACTACAACTTTGATAAAGGATTTGAAGTGAGATAAATTTGTTTTGAATAACAGAATTGCAACCAAACTTGGCTGGAAACCTTCTCGCGGCAGGATTCTATGTTTTCACGCTAGATTTCAAACAGGAATATCTTGAGCTTTTATTATCAAAATCAAGCAATTAAAAAGCCCAAATTCATCTACGTGTCCCGGACTACAACTTTGATGAAGGATTCAAAGTGAGATAAAATTGTTTTAGATAACAGAATTTGGCAAAGATCTAGTTGGTCAAAAAGGTTCTTGATCTGACAATGTCGAGCATCCAAATCTGACTGAGAGTTTGCCCTAAGAACAGTGACCCCTAGGACCCAATAAAGGTGTAGGTCAATTCTTCAACATGTCATGAGTGATAGAATATAGCTAGGATGGTCAGATATCGTACGAAACCAAATCAGAATCAGAGCCTAAGTTTGAACAAAAAATTGCTACAGCAGCAGAATTAGTTTTTTTAGTGCAAATTCTAAGGGATTTATCCAACCTTAAAGACCAGATAAAGAAGAAACGAATTTAGAATTATGAAGACTCTTGATCAACCTAAGAAAACCTGATGATTTTGGTAGCAAAGGGGAAGGATAAAAAAGAGCAGAAAACAGCTCAAATAAGGTTTCAAAAAAAAAATATTTCTTTCTCTACTTTTGTCAATCTTCCAGCAAACATGAGTTAAACTCCTATACTCAGTTCAAAAAAGATATACACTATCTCCAGCACGTAGGGTCCAAAATTAAATAACAACATCTTATGTAGTATTTCTTTCCTTTTATATGTTTAGTAATAAGGACCATGTGTTTTCCAATAAACTTGATTTGTCCTGTAAACCCTTGTGTGAATGTATGACTAAATGTAATAAGACTTTGATGAGTAGTGAAAACTTAAGATGAAAAGAGATAAATAAATAATGGGAATAAAAAAAAATACACATGATGTGTAAATGGAGGGGATAACCTTTGTAAGTAAATTTAAAGGTATCGATGAAGTTAAAGTGAGGACTAAGAAATTTAGTTTAAAATTTACAACATCAGTGAAACCATAAATGAGTTTCGATGAATAGAAGAATTAGGTTAGAATTTTTTTATAAATGTTAGGTTGTTGTGTTGAAACCATAAATGAGTTTCGACGAATAAAAGTCATTAGTTCTTTGGGTTGCATTGAAAGAGGAAATATTTAATTTATGTTGTTGTTGTGTTCTTTATTAATATGGAAGTTGCTGAAATTGTTTTTGTTTATGTAAGGAGGACATATATAAGTAAGATGCACATTGTGAAAGAAATGAGATTGCATATATGAGTCATATGATGTAAATGGGGGAGTGGAAACTAATTGGATAAAAAGTATGAATATGAACTAATTAGATGATAAGGAGAACCTGAAATACACATTTAAAATAATATCAATTACAACATTAATTATATTTACATTTAATTATAAGCCATAAAATAAATGCATATATAAACTATCTTATTATCCTGAACTAGTTTCCTCAACATAATCCTTACCCTTGTTTCAAAATATTAGCTCCTGCTCCTACACCCAGCGAATTAATATATATAATGGTGGCCCCCGATCCTACAACCGGCTCATCAATTATATTTTAAGAAATATCAACCCCCGCTCCTGCAGCCGACTGAACAATTTAATAACAATGGCCCCTGTCCTTATGGCCAGCCAAACCATTAAGTTTCAGAGAGTAATAGCTCTTGTTCATGCGACCAGCTAATAGTTTTGTCCCAGATGAATTTAAGAATTCCTAATCTTCCTTATATTATATTTGTTAGCCCCAGCTAACAGTTAAGATTTCTCCACTCCCCCAGCTCTTCCTTTCATTGTCGTGAACTGCTGCCAATTTTCTCCCTCTCTGTTTCACTTAATTCTTTGCTTGATTGATTGTTTAAGGTCTCACACTTCCTAACTTTAGGTTTTAGTTCAATTTATTCCTTCTCTCTCTAAGTTTTTTAGTTAATTTTGCTCCTCCCTTTCTTTTTCTTTTTTTTTTTCTCCAGCTTAAACGATAATGAATACATTTAAAACAATATCGATATATTTAATCCTTTGATTACAATCCAATATTAAAAACTTTAGTCTTTAATAATGATTTCCTTACTTGATACATTTCTCCCTAATTCTCATATCTCCCTTGATTCTCTAGGGTTAAGAAAATATTACTCATGACTTCCCTATTAATCATTAATGATTAAAATTCTTTTCTTTATTTCTGAAGAGACCATCAAAAATATTTTAATACTAGGTCACTAGTATTAACTTGTCATCATTTCTTAGGAGTTTAATCCAAGTCCTGAAAATCCATCATTATCAAAGTACCCTCTTGTCCTTGATATTACTAACTTCGTCAAATACCTAAAGTTAATAAATCAGGTTCCTTCCTATTGTCCAATGAGGATTATGTTGATGCTAATAAATCTATTAGCATAATTATTCTCCTTTATTTAAGATCGAATAATCAGAGTTAATAAACAATGCTGATATTAATATAATCCATTGATATCATTACTTATCCTCTAATCAATCCCTTCACGAGTATATAAATTTGTCATCTGAAAATACCAATGACCTCTTGACATTATTAGCCTAAAAATAGAAGTAGCTAGTCAAATTCCACATAAATATCGATATAATTGGATATCCTAACCTGGAATAGCTAATCAAATTCCATATAAATATTGATATCAATACAACCCATTAAAATCATTAGCTATCCAAGCCTGAAATAGCTAATCAAGTTCTTTTAAATACCTTAATTCACCCTTCCTTAATTAGCTACATCATTAGCCTCCAATTTAGTAGTAGCTAATCAAGATTTTTCTTCATCCATATAATTCATTTCCTTTTATTATTTATTTATTTACTTATCTTCCACATTAATACCGAGAACAAGAGAATAAAATTCAACATTAATAACAACAACATAGCTTAATAATTTAATAGGCATTAGGTACCTACCTATTGTGTTAGAAATCTCTTCTCCGGCTCGAGTGAGTGGCCCAACTGCTAAGATACCTCCCGCGAATCAATTTATCCATTGATCAGCACTACCCTTAGTAATTAAAAAAAAATCATTTCTCTGTCTCTTTTGTGGTTATATCTTTTTTTTCCATTCTTAATGTTCCAATTCAATTTCCAAAGAAATTAACCATATTATTTATATAACTTCGTCGCTATATTTCTTATTAAACTCTTCTTATAGAGATCACAAAACTACATGTAATTATTCTATTAAGCTTTCATCTTTTTACCCCCATTCATTTATATTTTAATAACATTGTTCATCATAACCTGTTATAACTATCGTAACTTATTTTTTAGTTATTTCCCAAATTCACTTTTTATCTTCCAAAAAAAATATTCAAACTAAAAACAAAAAAAAAAATCCAAAAAATAATAACAATGAAAAGAGGATGTCAGAGCGCTTAGAAAATGGCTAAAAATTGGTTGAAGAGGGTCAAAAATTCAAAGATTAAAATTTGACAGATGAAGAGCCCTGTTAACAAAGAAAAATTCAATTTGATGAAAAAGTCTAAAATCAGATGTTTATGGACTCAATTAAATTTTATGGGAGGTTTAATTGAATTTATATAGGGTTTGATTACAAGAAAATTTGATTTTTAGGTCAATTTAGGCTTTAATTGGAAGAAATTAAAGTTCTGGGGTCAAAGTAGAATTTTGGAGAGTTGATTTGATCAAATCGGGGGCTTAATTACATAAATATTGAAGTTTGATGGCCAATTAGAGACTTGATTGAAAAAATTCAAAACCAAACACCAAACTAAAAATCACGCAAATTAATGGACTGACTTGAAATCTCACATACTTTGGCACCAGTTTCCATTTAAAAACAAAACAAAACAGTGCCGTTTTAGACGGCTATGTTTCTCCTTCTTCTTCCCCTGGACATGCAACAGGGGAAGAGAAGTTTTTGTATTTTTTTTCCCTGTTTCTTCCTCTCTCCCCCTCCCCCACGTGCTCTGTTAAAGCCAAAACCGGACGCCACCCGCACCTCCTGATGATGAGAAAACAGAGGGGCCATGTCCTGCAAGCGACGCCCCCATTGGACGTCTCACCCGGTGCCGTGACAAGGTGGAGCGGCGGCCTCACACCCCATGCAAATGATGGGACGGGGCAGGGTCGATCCCGCTCCCCCTGCCCCTATAAATACTGCCCGAATGCAGAAGAGAAGGAGGAGAAAAAACCGAAAGAGAGAGACAGAGGGATTTTTTTCTTGGAGAGAAACGGGTGAAGAAAAAGGAGCGAAAACAGGAAGAGGGTGAATAAACAGGGCGAGTTTTTTAGAAGAGAGAAGAGAGGAGAAGAGCAGTGACAGAGAGGGAAGAAACAGAACCGAATAGAGAAGGGAAAAAAAAAACAAAAGAGAAAACATAGGGGCTGATATCTTTGCAGAGAAGGAGGAGCAGCGCAGCAGCTGCCACCGGGCTTCCAGCTGATATCTTTGCAGAGAAGAAGGAGGAGCAATGTAAGTCTACTAATCATGGCAAATCTCTTCATTATGATGTCATTTGTATTGTTTCAGTTCACCGGGGTTTCTTCTTCATGCTTTTATACAATCCTCTATTTTTCAGCATATGAGCAATTCCAGATAACGCTATGCATGTTCTTCATTTCTCAATTGCATTTCGTGGGGAGAAAAATATGTCGAGTAATTTGCATATCTTGGATCATAAATTATGTGCATCCGTATTTGATATCTTTTTAATGGATACATTAGATACAAAGCGGAAATTTCCCTTCTTTGTTAAGATTATTTATTGGTATTGTTTTTGATTAATTATTATTTTGGTAACATTTTGTAATTAAGTTTTATCCAAAAAATTAATAATGTTTGGATGCTTTTTTCCCCTTAACTCGCAGGCCTTTTGGTGCAATTAATTAAAAGACGTCTGCCTTAATTAGTGCCATCCTCGCCTTAATTGCTTTTACAAAAGGCAGGTTTTGTCTCAAATCATCGTTCCCAGACTGCATTGGGAGGATTGTAAGAAAAGGTTAATTAAGTTAAAAAAAAAAAAATATTGAACCCTAAGCATTTCCGTTTAAATAACCACGACGTACGTACACTATGTATTTTTTCTGATACACATGGCCACATGTATGTAATGTTGTGCTACTTTCTCATTCTAAAATTACAGCAGTTATCAACTGAGTCAAAAGGGCTTTCAAGTCCAAAGTATAATTTTAATTCCTGATCAAAACTCCCATTGTAATCTGTTGAATATATTTTTTAAAAATCAATACGATATCATTTTAATTTATATATATAAAAATTAGGGTTAACTTAGATAACCCGATTAAAACCTGTGACCTGAACCTTGAATTAGGATGATTACTGGATTGGTTTTAAAAACACGGTAAAAAAGAACCCTTGAAGTATATGGTCTTGTAATATAACGTTTGTATCCCTTTTAGGTGACTAATGCACTTAGATTCCAATGGAACAGTACTGTATGCCAATATTGTTCTTTTTATTACGTGTATGATATATGTACCACACTTTAAATCTTCAACAACTGTGTTCAACTTTATAAATTCTTGCTTAGATACAAGTTTAATTTGTGTTTCCTGATTCCAAAATAAAGAACTGAAGAGGTAGAATATATTTGAGTTAGTACAATGACGCATCATGGGACACGGCCAGCAATCTAAAGGGGTTTTCAGACTGGATTTCCTGCTAAAAAGCCAGGCCTTTGCTTTCGAATCAGAGGACACTGCATAACAGCTCAATTATGATCCAAAGGTGTAACAAGCTTCCTTTCTGTTTTTCTAAATTCTTCCTTTGTCTGCTTGAATAAGATTCCTTCTCTTTTACTTTTTCACTGTGCGAATCAATGTATGGGTCGGTTTTAAAGTGGATGCAGCCATGGTAGATGGTCTACATAAGAAATCTTGGTCGTTACTGTTGTTTTTTATGAAGGCAATGCACTAACAAAGTAAAGAGAAACAAACAAATATATTATTTTGCTAGAGCTTATTTTACCAGAAAATCCCATCCTCTTTGTCTGGCTGACAAGAAGACTAGGCAAGACAACTTGTAAAGAAATGGACAATTACTAGCTAATATACAGATAGGGAAGCAGGCAAACCTAACCTGAGAGCACCACTTGCTTTTTATATATTCCTCTTTGTCCGTCTTCTTAACCATTTCTTTTGTTCAACCTCGACCTTCCTTACGAACCATTGTGGCTTTCCTGTCGTGAATACAATATATCCCACGGACAATCCAATCACCAGCCCACATCCATAACCTATCATGGCAAACTTCCAATTGAATAAGCTTGCAGGATCTTCTTTCCCTTGGAATGGTGGGGGTTGTGGTGCCACATCACCACTACATTTCACAGATAACGGAAATCCGCACAACCGCAAGTTTCCAACATATGAATCATTCTGAAAGGTGTCAAATTGACTGCCATGAGGAACAGGGCCTACAAGCTGATTATATGAGAGGTTTAGTACTGCAAGGAAGGTCAGCCTTGTTAATTGTGAAGGAATGCCTCCACCAAGCCCATTTGATGAGAGATCCAGTGATTCAAGTGCTGTCAGGTTCCCAAGTGATGATGGTATTTGACCAGTGATGCTGTTTCTTGAAATATTAAGGACTAGGAGTGAACTAAGAAGTCCAACCACCTTTGGAATCTGTCCTTCAAATCGGTTGCTTGATAAGTCAATGGTTGTAAATATAGTTAGTATTCTCTCCAATGGAATCTCTGTCCCTTTCATCGTCAAAACTATAGAATCCTGATAATATATTTCCCCTATATACCTTGGTGTAGCTTTAACTTCTCCATCCACTTTCTTCATAGCTTGAAAATTTGCAATGTACTGTGTCGGCAGAAGGCCGATGAACTCATTGTGCGAGAGATCAATGATTCTTAGACTAGAGAAAGGAGATATCACAGTGGGATTGCCTATAGAACCATGTAGTCTGTTAGAGCGGAGCACCAGAACCTGTAGCTTCGGAAGTGTTTGCAGCCAAAGGGGAAAACTATCATTTATGTAATTGTTTCCCAGATCGAGGACTTCCAACATTTTGCAATTAGCTAAGGATAGTGGTAACGATCCTTCCAACTCATTGCCATTCAAATCAAGACTTCTTATTTTATTTCCCTCTGTAAATGATCCTGGAATGGTGCCATGGAAGCTGTTGCTCCTCAAATTCAACACAGATAGTTCAGTACTGAAGTTCCCCAAGCACTGTGGAATATTGCCACTCAAACTATTATTAGATAAGTTTATGATCTGGAAGGTGGTGATATTGCAAATCCAAGGTGGGATTTCTCCAGTGAGTTTATTATTTGCTATTAAAAGAATGTACATGGATTGTGGAAGAATTGGAAATGGTTGTTGAAGCAAGTTGGAAGTGAGGTCAAGATATTGTAAGCTGGGTGGAAGTTCGTTTACAATGGTCAGAAAGTTGTGAGAAAGATCCAAATATTGTAAAGACTGCATCCCCTTTGCTGACAGCCATTTGGGAATTTCTCCATGAATTCTATTGTGGGATAGAGACAAAAAGTTGAGCTGATTTTGAATTTTCAAGAAGTCTGGGAACTCAATTATGTTGCAAGACGACAATGCCAGTTTGTAGAATTGGGGCCAGGTTGAGTTCCTATTATTATTAGTGACGACAGACAGACTGTTGCGTGAAAGATCAAGTCCCCAAAGGTTTTTCATGTTTGAAAACAGGTTTAAGTCCACAATGCCACTCAAGTTGTTTGATGAAACATCAAAATTGGTGAGATTCACCAATTCAGAGATTGATGGTGGAATAAGACCATTTATCTTGTTACTTTCCAGTCTTATTTCTAGCAAAGACTTTGACCAATGTTCACCAAGTTCTCCAGTGAGGTGGTTATTATTAAGGTTAAACCAGACCAATGATGGGAGACCGAACAAACAAGATGGTATTGTGCCACTGAGCAAGTTATAAGATAGGTCAAGATAAGTAACATTGTCAAGGCCACATATGTGATCAGGAAGAGTTCCCTCTAGTTGGTTTTGAGACAGGTCTAAACGTAAAAGTTCAGTGAGGTTAAAGACAGAAGATGGCAACATACCACTGAAATTACCGATTTGAAGGGATAGGCTGTTTAGTTTGCTGAGGTTGCCGAAAACATCAGGAATCTGCCCTGTCCAGTTGTTATTCGAAAGATCTAATTGATTGAGCTGTTGAAGATTCCCAAGCGAAGCTGGAACTGATCCGTAGAAAGCACAGTTTCCAAGATCCAACACCTTGATGGAGTCAAGATTGCCAATTATATCCGGTAATCCTCCTGAGAAACTTGTGGAGCCAAGCTTCAACAGTTCAAGGGAACTGCTCCAATTGGACACAGGTAAATGCCCGTATAGATCGCTATTCAACAATAAACTCAGGAGCTGGAGGTTTGGTAGGTGGAAAATGTTTTCCGGGAATTGTCCTTGCAATCCACACAATTCGAGGCTGAGAGAAGTTAATGAAGAAGATAGGTTCATCAAGGAACCAAGATCAACTGAAGACATGTTTATGTAATCAAGAAAAATATCTCTTACTAGAGTAAGGTTTTGGACAATCATTTTCATGGCTGGTGCTTCGAGTATCAATGGTTCATTCAAAGAAAGATCAAGAGAGATCAATTTGGACAAGTGAGATATTTCAGTTGGGACTTGACCTGAGAACCATGTGCTAGAAAGGTTAAGGTGTGTCAAACTTGAAAACATACCAAACTCAGGTGGAATGGAGGAGCGGTTAAAATAATTGAAAGCAAGGTTGAGTCTCCGAAGGTGTGAAAGGTGAAAGAGACTGCTGTTGGAACTGAGGTTGCCTCTAAGACCACTGCAACTAAGGTCAAGAGCGATCACATGACCTGTGACCCCATGGCATGCGACTCCATCCCACGAACAGCAATCTGTTCCAGATTTCCATGAGGCCATGCTAGGATAAGGAGGGCTGCAATCCAACGAAGCGGATTCATCATACTCAAATCCATCCTTAAGTTGGAGTAAAGCATAGCTTTCATCTTTGGGGCATAATTGTGACACAGTTAGTTGACAATACAACTTCAATATCAGGAGGCAGAAGATGACTTGACCAGCCCATCCTAAGCAACTCATTGTTCTCACGCAAGTCTGAGATTGAAGGCGAGGTGATGCTTGGAAAGGAGGTACAAAATGGTGGAAGTTATGTTCACTTTCTGCACCAACTTGTTCGATATATCAATCAGCAATATTAATCTTTCAAAATAAATTAATTCTTTCAAACTCATGTATAATTCTTGGATGTTTCGTGTTTGCAGTCTTGTGAGGTTTAGCGAACATTTTAATTTAGACTTCGCATCATATCCAGTTATTTTAACATATCTTGAACATACTCCTTAAAAACTGATACCTTTGCAAGTCAATGATGGTTGGAGAAGTTCATGAAAGACAGACACGTTCCGACACTGCCATTAAAAAGAAAAGGAAAAAGATCTCACGCAAGGGGTTAGTTTATTCATTTTGAATAAAAAAACTGAATGCTCGGAGTCGTTTTGTTCATGTAAAACTCTTTCGAATAGTATAGGTGATAGGAACATGTTGAAATGGTCGAACAAATTAAAGTAATTAGTTGATAATGTTAAGGAAATGGTTGCAAGCTGTTACATTGGACGCTAATAGAAGATTAAGATATGATAAAGCAATAGATGTGAGGTGGAATGGAAGTGCCATTATTAATTAGTTTATTCGAGTCCTTCTCTGTTTGATTGCAAAACAAGCAAAAAAAAACACACACACACACACAGAATTTGCGTTCTGTCCACACGGAGAGTTAAGATAATCGATCACTTTAACATTGGATTTTCAATATCCTAGGTCCTTTTTTTGCGGTCTGTCCACACGGAGAGTAAAGGTGAATTCAGTGTGCCTTTGGATATAAATAATTATTCACCAGCAATTTTTTTTTTTTTTGTATTTTTAAACAAATTAATGAACTAATTATTGTGGGTAATATAATTTTTTTTATTAGGATTAATTAGTCATTATTAGGTTAATTGGAAACAATTCAATCTTTTTTAAAAAACTTTTTCGGACATAATAAAATGACTAAATTATTCTTAGAAAAAATTAATTTAACTGGAGCCTAGAGGCTTTCTTGACTTTTTATTTTTTAAAGAATAATAAAATAATTTAATTATTTTTAAAAGCAAAATTTTTTTAACTGTCATAGATGGGCCTTTTTGTATTTTCTTTCTAGTTTATTCGTAATAATTAAGTTGATTGATGAACAATTTAGTTTTTTAATAAATATAAAAATAAAATAAAAAAGTGGTTAGTGTGTGCAACACACGTGCAACCTTTGGAATGCCCTCTCGATCTTCAGGTGGTGCATACGACATCACCTAACATCTTTTACAATGGTGTTTGATTGTCTCAACAACCCTCCATGCCTGGACGACACATGTGACCAACAAATCTCCGGTTCAGCACCGATAATCATTTTTTTTTTCTTTTTCTCTTACCTCTTTTAATTTTTGCGTTTAACCCTTCAAACTTCAAATTTCAAATTTCAAAGTGGCTTAAAGATGATGACAAGGTTAATAGTAAAAAAAATGTGACGTCAACATAAGTTATGAACAAATTATATATGTTTGTAGATTTTCAGGAGAGCCTAGATTGTAGTAAGAAAGGGAGCTGTTAAGGACAACCCAAAAGTAGAAGAAGGATGGCTGTTATATGGCAGTTCACATGGAAGAATTTAGGCCAAATGATAGCACAAGGTGTGAAAATTTAGATTAATTGGGATAAAAAATATCAAAAAGATTTAAGACTATTAAGATATATAGTTCATGTATATGGAGACAAAGATGGATGTGATGTCCCAAAGAATGGAGGGTAATGGTTTATTAAGACGATCCCGGATTCGAGAAAGAAAAGGGATGTGTTGTTGGCCTGGTTTAACCAGGCGATGTAACTCAAGATTTGTGAAAGAGTACATGTGTAGAAGAGTTAGTACGTAGCTGAAGAGTAAGAGCAAGCACATGAGGAATTACACCAAACGGAGTCTTAATCTTAGTATATGCATCGATACTTCATGGATGCATGACATGGAATGAAAGTTAATTTTTTTTAGAATTGTCTATGAAGTTTATAATGAAATTTTGGTGAATTTTACTATGGATATTTTATATGAACAATGTATTTTCTTCAGGGATTTCCATATATGCTTTCCATGGATGTTTAGGCCTATATATTATACAGGGAGCACTGTGATAAAATATTTATTGATAGTTGTAGTAGTTACGATAAAATATTTCCATCTTTATGGTGAAATTTTGTATTCTTACACTTTACACATGGAAATCAAATCTCATATCTACTAATAATTTTTGGATTAAAAAGTACAAATTAATAAAACCCTCAACCCCTATGAGATAACCTTGCCTATACAACCCTTCAAAAGAATCTCGATATATCTAAGAACAATCATCTATTACTTATAAAACTTATATAGATTATTGACCACAACATTTATTAATAATATAACTATTAAATTAAAATTCAACTTTTTATCCGAAATGAATTCACAATCAAATAACTAATTATCATGTTTTTCAATTCAAACTTATTCAACCTAAATTAATACCTTTTAATTATTATAAATTTCATAAAAAATTAATTTCCTTAGATTTTCTCAAGTATTCAACTTGACAATAAAATTGACAAAATATAACTGGTATCCATTAAATAACCCATCATTTTTTTTTAATTATAATACACCTAAGTTACAAAATCAAACTCATTTTCATCAAATGACAAATAAAATCAATTTCCCCAAAATCCTAAACAAACCTTAACATACAAATCATACATTAATACAATAAAATTCTTTATGAAAAAGTTGTAAAATATTTAAATATACAAGTAAACTACAAATAGTACAAAAATATTTCAATAAATTAACTAAAAACATAAATGGGTTAAAAAAAAAGAGTAGGTATGCTTACTAGTGTAGTGAAACTTCATAAGAAATTAAATTAAGAGAGGGATGTTGATACTATTGATATCATTACATTTGGTTTCCATTCTAGTAAGCAAAAACATCCTTGTTTTGGTATGATCCATAACTGGATAAAGTGAAGTATGTTTTAGGAGCTTTTTTATTAGAAGTCTAATGTCATCTGCAATAATTTGGATGTCATGCATATCGAGAATAATGTGTTTGATAATATCTTTAACATGGTAATGAGTGTGAAAGGGAAAATAAAGGATAATATGAGTGCTAGAATAGATCTAGCTTTATATTATTACAGTGGGAATATATAGTTGGTTAATAATGGACTTTGTGTTGCAAATCCCAAAGCCACCTTTGCATTAAACGAAGATGCACAACTTCTTATTTTTGAATGGCATAAGAATATACAATTTCCTAATGGATATGCTTCAAACATAGCTAGGTTAGTGAATTTAGGGAATGTAGATTGTATAGAATAAAAAGTTATGATTATAATGTATTTATACAAACACTTATTTCAATTTCTTATAAGAACTTATTGGAAAAAAAGATATGGGATGCACTCATAGAGAATAACCACTTTTTTAGAGATATTTGTTCAACTAAGATTCATACCCAGCACATGAAACAACTTGAAAAGAATATGAATGAGATAATTTACAAACTTAAAATGATCTTCCCACATTTCTTCTTTGACTCAATGGAGCATCTTCCCATTCATGTAGTGTATGAGATACAAGTTAGAGGTCCTATATAGTATAGAGAAATGTATTAATTCGAGAGGTTAAGGATTACATACATCTTTAGTAATTGTCTATTGCCTTTTTTAAAAAAATATTCATCTATAATTACTTGCATGCAAATATTTGTTCAAACTTAACAAAAAGATTAAAAACAAAGCACATATTAAGGTTTCAATATGCAAGGCTTATATTGTTGAAGAGATTTGAACATTTATCTTATATTATTTTGAGCCTCAGTCGAGAATAAAAATCAACCGTATTCCAAGAAATAATGATGGTGGTGAACTGACTTCGAGTGAGAATCTGTTAATATTTTGTCATCTCAAATGACTATTATCAAAGAATGCAATAACGAGTAGATATTTAACTGATATTGAATTCAAAAAAGCACATAATTATTTACTACTTAATTGTCATAAATTGACACCTTTTGTTTAGTAAGTAAATCATGACTGACATTTTCTTAACAATATTCACTTATATTCTCTTATAAAATAAACTCATTTAGCTTTTTTGTATACAATATTATCAATTATTGTTATCTCAAAATCTAAATGTCAGTGAATCTCAAATTTAACAATTACAAGATGAATAATTCACCACGTAGATTAAAACATATGTAAGTATTTAATAATTCATAACTACTAAGTTCATATTTATGTTTTTTCTTTGACCATTAATGGTTGTTAACTTTAACCAGGTGTTTAAAATGGTAGCCAATATATGTTGATAGTCTGAAATCTTATCTTTAAGTCTTGAAAAAAAGGTCATATGTTATAACGAGTATTTCATCAATGAATATGTCTTTCATACTAAATTGTATGATGAGGGTGGAAATACCTATAATAGTAGGGTTTGTATAAAAAGTTCAATATCCATTGAGTTTGAAGTTGATTATTATGGAAAATTACAAGAGGTCGTTGAATTACGATATCATAGGTTAAAAGATGCTATATTTTTATTCAGATGTTATTCGTATGATACTGATAAATGAACTAAAGTAGATCATCACCATGATTTGATCAAGATAAATAAAAAAATAGACTTCATAACGTCAACAACATTTTTATTTTTGCAAAACAATGCCAACAAGTGTTGATTAATTATCCATTATGGAACCAAACCTAGGAGTCATGTCCAAGTTGGAGTTATTAAAGATGGTAACGATCAAGTAATTTATGGAGATGGTGTATTTTAAATGGATGAACTAGTTGATCCATATCAAGTTGCTTCATCTACTGAGTTAGAAAATCAAATTTTTTGTTTATCCAAGAATACTTATGTTGATGTTAATATTGATGAGTTAAATGTAATATCAAATACCAGTATACATAGAGAAGTAGATGAAGATGATAAGATCAACCTTGAGTTTAATGAAGAACATGATGTTAGACATAATGATGAATAAAATGAAGAGGAGGATTCTGATGAAAAGGTATTTAAAAGATTTCGAAGTGATGTTTCATTGTGTAATAAAATTAAAATTATATAAGACATTTGTTGGTAATTTATAATGCATTATATTTATATTTGTTGTATAATTTTAGAGATGTATTCATTGTTTCAAAATTGCACAAGTATGGTAGTCCAAAGATGTGGCTGGCAAGATTTATCCCTTTAGAGCAAGTCATAGTTGATGCGAGCAACACTTTTGCTAGTCTATTTGCAGTGTTAAAATTCTTACTCAATGTTTTAATGTTCATCTACTTTAAGTTGTCCATGCATACATAATACATCTTCTCCTTGGACTTAACTGAACTTTCACTCAGGCTGTTTGATTATCATGTAGAGGATGTTTCTAATTAAAAGGTGTTGAATTAATTTAGATGTAATTTACTGTTGTGTAATAAAATTGAAATCATGTTGGGTATAATGCACTATATTTACACTTTAATAATTTTAGGGATGTGTTTTTCGTGTCAATAATTGCACAAGTATTTTGTTGTTGTGGTTATGGATTTAATTTAAGCAATTGTTGGATTGAATATGTTGATTTTTTTATTATTATTATTTGTGTTCTTTCATCGACTCCATCAGCCCCTGAAGTTTCTAAGAGAGAGATTAGAAGCAAAGGTAAAGATAGGAGAGGAGGAAGAATGAGACTTGGGGAAAACTTAACCAGGTGAGCATTTGCTCATTTTAATTTGAACGAAATTTGCCTGATTTTCATTAAGATTCTAGTAAATTGATTTAGGGTTCTTGATGTGAATTTTAGGGAAAGAAAAATTTCTTTGAAATTGAATCTCTAGGAACATTATAGGTTATGAAATGAATGAAATTATAATGCAATGACGAAGAAATTAAGGGGCTAAAGAGGCCCTAGGTGGCTGGCCATGGATAGGAAAGAGATAGATGGTTGATGTTATTTTACATAATGGTGATGAATTTTTAACGAATTAAGAATTTAGTCCAATTTGATAAATTATTGGCTAAAAGGTTAGGAATTGATTTTTATCATGTATAGGATATGCTTGTGTGAAGATGTGTTTTTAGAAATTATTAATGAAAGATTTTAATGGTTTAATGTGTAAAAGATATGTTTAAATTGGTATGGAAAATTATCATGAAACATTTTGAAAGTATGAATAAGGAAAAAGGGATTACTATGTAAGAAATTATAGAAGTTGGTAAATTCATGTTTTCCTTTTTATAGATCCGACAAATAGTAGTGAATAGAGGATTGAGTTAGTCACATTTTAAATTGGTATGAAGATTATTGTCGCACGTGTGCGGCATCGCAGCAATTGTCCACCACCCTCATCAGGTGTGGAGTCTCTATCTATTATGGCAAATATGGGAAGACAAGGAATTCTTGTCTTTTATCAGTGGAAAAAATAGAATGGGAGTCTCCACCTAATATTTTGGTCATTAGAAACCCTAATTGGTCTTAGAGATCGGGTATGGAGACTAGTTGCGTAAAGTGAAGGTATTAGAACCCCAAATACGCCATACCTAAGGGAAGCTGCATTGTTTTATTGTCTGATTAAAATCGAAGGTTTTGTCATTTTTTTTTTAATTGTTAGTCTATCTATGGTTCAAAAAAAGCCCTCCTCGGTAAGGAGGTTCTTATTTATGGGATCAAACCTAACTGTTCTAATGTCTATAAAAGAATTACCTTTTTAATATCAGGAATACATTTTACATATAAATTCGTAATCCTAGACATTAAAACAAAACAAAATATATTTTTTTATTTTTTTGAAATATTAGCCGAGTTCTCGTGACTTTAATAAACTGGTAATTAAAGCCAAAATACATGCTAAAATATATTTTGTTTTTGAAGTTTTCTTTGTTGCATGAAAATACAATATGATATAACTATATTTATATATATAGTTTTGAGAGACTGGGCGGTATGCATGAAAATAATTTTTTTTTGAAAAAAACTGGGTATTTTAATACCGGATTTGTATCTTTACGATATAAAAATACAGACCGATATTAATCAAAACGGCGTAGAAAAATACGCAGGAAAATCGCAATTTTTTCAAAACTATATTATTTTCTTTTTAATTATTTTTAAAAAAGTAACTGGGCCGGACCCGGCCCAATTATGTGAACTGGGCCCGTATTGGCCCAGCTACAAGGCTGGACTCAGCCCAGCCGCGTGGGCTGGGCTGATGTTCCAGCCCAACAAACAAACGGCTGGTTACTGTGCTCAGCACAGTAACCAGCTAAACGTAATTTGATAGTTACTGTGCTCAGCACAGTAACTACTTAATTATTTGCTGCAGAACGTGAGTCACTTTCTGCATGCAAATGAAAAAAAGGAAAGAGCAAATAAACTAGGGGCAGCGGGGGTGAGGAGGTTACCTGGAGTGGCGAGGCAGTGCTGTTGGTGGTGGCGGCGGAGGCTAACGGCGGCGGTCAGGCGGTGTGCTCGCAGTGGATGGCGATGCCAGACGTCGGTTCTGCCCTTTCTTTGTTCTGTGTTTTTTTTCTGTGTTTCTTCTTCTTCCCGTTTCTGACTCCTGCTCCTCTGTCTCTTCT
>Ga0325411_1003057_pt1 | contig 18834 bp, 4 predicted proteins | sample PopdelMetagenome_13_FD_206181 | JGI IMG/M metagenome (GOLD analysis project Ga0325411, IMG submission 206181) | Populus deltoides microbial communities from Bellville, Georgia, United States - Xylem-PdIQD-R4 | ecosystem: Host-associated > Plants > Phyllosphere > Stem > Wood/Secondary xylem...
CTAGGCTTGCGCGCCTGATATCTTTTTTTTTTACCCTTCAATTATTTTTCTTGCAATTTGATAATTTTTTTTTAATATTTTGATTATTATATATTTAGGTAGAAAAACAAATTTAACAAAACAAAAATATCAAACACCACGGATTCCATGATCTGGGTTGTGAGTTTTCTAAATTAAACCATGAAACCTATATTTTCTTCTTATTTTTTTTAAATGTCATATTAATTTTTTTTAAAAGCATATGGTTTATTTTGAATCGGTCATCTTCATATGTTTCACTTTGGTTTTTGTAGTACTAATTTGTTTCTATTTTGATTTGATTAGTAATTTTGATAGGTTAATATGGGTTGATTCAGGCCGATTCAATATATTAATATTATTTTTTAAAATATCATCTTAAATTTTTTTAATATTATTTTTTATATTAAAAAATTACTTCAGGAGCATGTTGGAGCTCACCTAGTGCATCCTAGAGTGAATGAATCACTAGAAAAAAGTCCACATCTTGAGGGCTAAAATCACCTAGTGCATACTAGTGTATTCTTTCATAGTACTTTTTCTTCAAAAGAAATGCTTCCACTTCCCATAGAAAAAAAAAAACAGGATCTAAAAAATACATAATAAATACTGTATAATACGAATGCATGCACCTCATTGCATAAGAAGCTTATATTTTCTTGTGGAGACATGACTAGATGATACTTCCACAATGCAAATCCACCAGTCGTGTAAATTAAATGTACAATATATTAATTATACATGGTTTTCTTCGCCGTCGGTGACAATATTGCATGAACTGTAAAAAAGCCCCGACCACCTCCAGGTACGTTTGAAACCAAGACTGAGCTCTGTTACAATTGGATTCCACGTCAGGGCTTTTGTCAGTGGCCACGAGTGGGAGGGACAATTGGAAAGTATCTAGAAGGCCGCCAGACGCGGGCTTCTTGTCGCATTGCAAAATGAGGTCACACTTCGGTCCAAATATTACACGAATTCTACGCTGCTACAAAACTGGGAAGGAAAATGCGGCCATCGGAACAGATAATTAATGTTACGGGCTGTTCTTGACCGGCAGCATTTCTTAATAACGTCAATAAAAAAATAGATTAAAAGCCTCTATATTCATCTCTCTCTCTCTCTCTCTCTCTCTCTCTGTCTCTCTCTCTCTCTCTCTCTCTCTCTCTCACACACACACACACACACTTCTCTTACTTACGGGCCAACGGGGGTGAGGTGAAAGCTCTCCAACCGTGAGCCACCACTAATTTGATCATTGATCTTTTATTGACAATCTCAACCATGGGCTCCGTAGTGCTTCTTGACTACTATTAATATAACATAATTAATTATAAAACAACAGAGCCACCACTAGCCTTGGATCATATATATAAAAGAGTGCGAACCGAAGCCATGAGAATATATTATCTTATACTCTAAATCATGTGGGGAAAAAACTGTTTTGACACTGTGGGCTTGCTGGATTTAGCTTCACGGCTGTTCGTCTCTGAGCCTCAGGGATGCTTTGGTCTTGGCCGCCTTCTCATGGCTTCGGTTCGCACTCTTTTATATATATATATATATATATATAGAAACAAGGGGCAAGGGGCAACCGCCACATGAATAGATCAGGGAAATACTCGAGAATCCTCGAACAAATCATGGTGCAATAAATTAAGGTTTAATTTGTAATAGTAACTTGCTGTTCATGGAAGCAACTATCACTGCAGGTAAACCAGTGTTCTATCGCACCGACGGAAAATAATTACAATACCCTTGTGTGACAAGTAACTTTGCGTCTGCTCATAATTAATAAATCAACCAACCGACAGAGATTGAAAGACAGGATATATTATTTTTTATCATCAAAGCTTTTATCCAGCATTTCGATTTTTATATGTCGGCCTGCAAAATGCGATCATCCGTGAACAAATTACGTGTGATGATCACTACTTTGGACAATCCTGGTTTTTTTAATTTCTCATTATCAAACCGGGTTTTTTTAAAAAAGCATTGAATTGCAAAGAATGGAGGAAACACAAATCTGTCAAAAATACAGAGGGCAACAGGTCGAAGAAACCACGAAGCAGCAACAGTCAAATAAAAGATGCTGCTTTGCGGAGACACACTAATAAATGTAAATATAAATACTGATGAAATGTTTTTATCAGCAAATTACAGTGATTTTTATTGATAATTATATTTTCTCGGTATATATAAGAAAATTACAGTAAAAAATAAAAAGAATTAAAACAAGGTTAAAAAATATGATGGCATGTCATTTATACCAACAGAATTACTCACGGAATTGGTAATGTCGGCAAAATCATTGGTAAATTACTCACTTCTCCTTGACACTTTATCATGTCAATTAAAAAGGGAATCACCAACGGAACATTCTGTCGGTATTTTCCAGATAGCAAAAGAACTGTTCACTTTCTAATTGCATTGTTAGATGTTTTTTATAGACGAAATCACTGACAGATTGAAAAGTCCTTGATGTTATTTTGCGAGTTTCTAAAAATTTTTGAGTAAATTAAAAATTTAAATTAAATATTACAGACGGAATCACCGACGGATTAAAAAGTCGTCGGTGATATTTAGCGGTTTTTAAAAAAATTTTATTAAATTAAAAATTTAAATTAAATATTATTGACAGAATCAACGACGGAATGATTAAAAATATTAATATTTAATTATCCATCTGTAAAACCATCGGTAAAATGTCTCAATAAATAGAATCATTCATTTCACAACAAACGTGCATGTTCTTCTTCTTCTTCTTTCTCTTATGTAAAAAACATCAACATCCCGTTCTTTTTTTCTTCTCAGGTATGTCTTCTTCTTGTTTTTTCTTTTCTCTTCTTAGATTTTTTTTAATTAACATACTTTATATAATTATTTTTTTCTCTTCTCAACTTTACTCGCAATTACATTAAAATAAGATTTTTTCCCTCTTTTTTGGTGTTTTTTTCATTATATTTGTTTATTTATTATATTTTTAAATTTTTCTGTTCTTAATAATTGTATGAATGTTGTTGTAAGATTTTTTTTATATATAAGATCAATGTTGTTTTATTTTTTTATGTTATTTATTTGTTGTAAATTTTTTGAGTTGATTTTTTTTTAATTATTTTGAGTAGTATGGAGTGTTGATTTATATTACTTATATTATTTTCTAGTTTTGTTAAATAGATTTTTTAAAAATATATTTTTCAATAATCACTAACGGAGTTGTATACGGATTTGTTTTTGTTATATGACAATTTTCCCGAGAGAAGTATCGACGGAATGAAGCGAAATTTTTTTTACATGCATTTTTCGTTTGTAAAACCATCGGTTTTTCATTTGTTTTATTGACAGAATTAATGACAAATGATAAAATTACTGACGAATATTATTCCGATAAACGTGTTTTATTGGTGAATTAATCAGTAAAACTTTTACCAACAAAATGGTAATCTCACACCAACATAAAAATTCCGTTGCTAACAATATTAAATGTTGTAGTTACGCTACCATTCTTCCAAGCTAAATTACCAAGGTGATACCAAGTGGGATCCTTACCAGCAGAGTTTCAAGGAGTAATGAACCAGCAACGACCGACCATGAATAACCCGCACACCAAACAGAGAGTTGTTGCCCATCCAGCCAGCCACTACTGCAAACAGAATGCAACATTAAGAGACATTATCTGAATGCCAAATCATTAGCAAGACCACCAGCCATGTGATTAGCTCGCCGCAATATGTGAGAGAAAGACACAGAGCCCATATGTGAAGAGAAACGAGCAACTATGATGAAAAGTTCATGATAATACCATTGCCTAATAGAAGATTTAGACGTCCAATTTACCACATTAGAAGAGTCAGATTCTATATTTAATTTCATTCCAGACAGATCTTCTCTTGATAAATCATCTGCAGAGAATAATAAATCAAAGAACACAGCAAGAAAAATCAGAAAACAATGCTTTGATCCACACACACATAGCCTGGTTAGGGTTAGTGAGAAGATTGTATCCAAATATTTCTTGAACAAGATATATGATGGCATGCTTCCCGAACAACACCAAGAAAAACCCCACCAATCTATAAACTTAGCCCAGATGCTTCAATGTTTTTTACAATGAATGAGGAGGAGGTGATCTACGGATTTCTCTGACAACTAACACATTGCACACATTGCATCATCAACTTCAATAATACCTTTTCTACTCTGCACGCCTTTCATTAAATATAGCCACCCAACAAAGTACTTCAACTCGAAGGAATCAATCCTTTCCATGCACCACTAAAAGAAATGCATGTATTTTTAGCCGGATCTCCAAATTAAAGAAATGCATGTATTACTCATGTTTTAACTAGCTAGATTTGACCAGGTTAATCTAGTTATGAATCAACCTATATATTAAATCAATCAAATTTATATAAAATCATGACTTTTTCTATTTAAATTAAAACATGGCTTGCATTAAACTCTAAATCAAGAATTTTTCAAGTGGATCAACCAAGCTAGATTATACCAAATTTAATAACCTATAATTTATATCACCATAAATATTTGATGCAATGTGAGTTGAGATCACCATTACTCTTTTTGCTTGTTAATTTTCGGTTCATAACAAGAAAAAAGGACAGTACTCTATGGGAAAATCAAGGTTAATATATATATTTTTTAAAATCTCAATTTAGTCTTAAACCTATATATATTATCAATTAAATACTAAATGTTTCATAAAAATTCACAATCATGTCTTCTTGTAAATGCTCGTCAACTTCTTTCGTCAAATTTTCTTTAAATGATATTGTATTAGAGAAGATAGTTTGCACATTATACAAAAATGTTGCTGATTATTAGTTTTTTTTTAATCTTTTTTTAATTGACATCATTTTAATAAATAAAATATGTGCCATGAGCTTAAATAAATAAAAGAAATTGACAAAAAAAACCCAAAATTTAGAAATAAAAAAAAAATAGACTTAATTGATAAAATTTAGAGGTTCGGGGTACAATTAATAAGGATTACTGATATTACATGAATTAATATTAAAAATGAATTAAACTTTTATCAATAATAATAAGTATAATAATATAACTTATAACGAATCAATTTTGCTACTAATACTGGCATCTCATCTTTGTCAAATGAGGTAAAGCATGTGCTTGTATGCCCGGGGGGATTCAAGGCGGAAACGAGGCAGGATTACTGATACGGTCCAACTCAGCCGAAATAGGATTAATTTGAAGTCCTGGTGGCCAGCGAGCTAACAAAGTAGATAGCCACCTCGGGGATCTGTGTGTTCTTCTTGCCTTTTAATTAAGTAGGAATGGTTTCTTGGGAGTAGAAGATAATGAAATTTAATGGAGAATTGGATTGGTCAGCACCGTTTATTCATCATGAAAACAAAAAAGCGAAATTGAAAGAGGAAGGTGAGTCATGAATAAGGTCTCAATTCCTGACTCAGCCATGACTATGACTCTCATCAACTCTCGTCTTTTGTCAAACATGGAGGCCTCTCCTTCTAGGTTCAGCTAGATGATACATGTGAGCCATGGCATGGATGATAATGGCGGGTCATGTCATGCATGGACCATGGATGGATGGATGCCCATGGAATATTATCATTAATTTAGATACAGCTTAAATATTGGGTTTGAAAAGGGTTTGGTAGTGGAATATATTTTGCCTTGAGAGCTGCTGATAGCCCACCAGACAGAAATGAAAAGTACCCTTCCAGCTCTGTGTTCATGGGACCCACTCCACGTCATCCACACATGGCGCCGTGTTGGAGTTTGAATTTACACGCTAACACGGCTTTAATATCTCTCTTCAAATACGTCAATGCCATCCATGTCCTCTATCCTCTTGACAGAATTTTTTTCCCCTCAACTCTGCCATGCGTAGAAAAATATTATTTTTTTATTTCCAAAACTTTTAATTTTTTGATTTTTAATCATGTTTTAGTGTTTTAAAATTATTTTAATGTATTTATATCAAAAATAATTTGTTAAAAATAAAATAAAATAATTTAAATATTTTTTAAATAAAAAATAATCACTACCCTATCTTCTTACATCCTGATGAAGCGAGAAAAACGCCACCTCTGGTTTTAATTTTTCAACCTCACAAGGAACAAGGATTTCTTTCAATTCTCTGAATTATTGTCCACTTTTGACAATTCAATCATGGTAATAGTGTCGTTCACCAAATATTTCAAAGTTCGTGGCTGTCACTTTCAAATCCATCGTGCTTTTACAAGGAATTCTCTTGGTACATGTTTTTAAAAGCGACACTAGGATGTGAAATATGGGTGTACAAATAAGTGTGTGGTGTGGTGTATACTTGATTGTGTTATTTACCAAGGAAAAAAAAAAGTGATACGACAAATGTATTAAATATTAATTTTAAAAGTATATTTGTATTCGTCGTTAAAAAAATATTTTTTATTTTTAAAAAATTAATTTTTTTAATGTTTTTGAATTAAATTAAATTATTTGATATATTTTTAAATAAAAATTATTTTAAAAAACAATCAATGTACAATCTCAAACACTATCTTATATTAAAAAGTTAAAAATTCCATATTCTTAATTTTGTTTTATATTTAAAAAAGCTAATCTGATCTGCCGTGGAATGCATGGAAATTAACGTAAAGAAATGGATTAAAAAGTCTAAGACTGACCTGTTCTTGCTAGCGGCCCACGTGCATTCCCATGCCTGATGTATAGTTTCAACTATCAACTTGGTCTTATGTTCAACGTCTGTTTTACAAAAACACAATTAAACTTGAGCTTTGAAAGTTGAAATATTGACTGTAGAAGAGGAAATATATTTTGATTTTGTTTTGACTTTTACTGACATTGGATAAGATTTGCATTTATTTATTTTTAATTTAGATGCTTTTCCTCCAAAGACATGCATACATTTTCAAAGTTTCAAGTTTTTCTTTGATTGGTTGGATGGAGAAAAACTAAAAAATTAATTTTCTTATAGTATATGATATTTGTCAAACGTGTTTTTTAATTTAAAATATATTAGAATAATTTTTTTTTAATATTAACACATAAAAATCATTGAAGAACACTTTAAAAATTATTAATTTAATATTTTTTAAAAAGGATTTTTTAAAAAAATAAAAATTACCGCGGTAGTAAAACAACTTATAAGAAAGAATGTGTTTGAGAGTGTGATTGCGACTGTTTTTTAAAGTGTTTTTCACTCATAAATATATCAAAATAATTTTTTTATTTTTTAAAAATTATTTTTGATATCAGCACATCAAAATAATCTAAAAAAAATAATTATTTTTAAAATGTAAAAAAGTAAAGTAAATGTGATAATGATAGATGGCCGCCATAAATTTAATATGGGCCTTGATACACACAGGCCCGTATCATTACACCGTCTATTCCCTGCTCTAAAGTTCTAAAACGAGCTTATTAGTATCTTTATAGGGTGTGTTTGGTATTGTGGTTGTAGTTTGAAAAAAATTGTTTTATAAAAAGTACTTTTAGTTGAGGTTGGTTTGGAAAAATATATGCTTAGTTAAAACTGTGGTTGAAACTGAGATTGAGTAAAAAATAGTTTAATGTGTTTGGTTAAAAAATTGCTTTTCAAATTGAGGTTATATATATATATATATATATATATTAATTGTTTTTAATTTAAATATTATAGATTTAACTATTGTTATTATATCATGAAATAAATAATACTTTATATAAAATATTTTATATTGTTCCATTAAACTATCTACAGTTTTATTGGTTTCGTAAATGCGCAACAACATCAGGTAAAATATCATCGGAAATAAATTTGAGATTATGATCAAATTCTACAAATATTACATCATCAAGCGATCTCTTTCTAATTTATATAGTGTTATTGGATAATGTGAAACACTAGTTTTTCGAATAAAACACAATTAAAAATAAAAAAAATTTACTGGGTCAGACCCGGTTCAATATATTTTTATAGCTTTGAACCGGGTCTGGTCTCCACTGTTCACGTGAACAGTGGAGACGGTTTTCCACTGCTCCACTGTTCACTTAAGTAAACAGTGGAGAGTTCACTCTCCATATGAGAAAACACAGGCAACACTGCAGGAGAAGAACACAGGAGAAACAGATAAAATCTACTTCTCATGAGCTGAGGTTTGATCTCAGTTATCAGGTGGGACCCATGTGAAAAAATATAAATTTTGGATTAACCAAACATTTTAATTCAGCTTTTATTTTTTATCGCAGCCGCAGCCGCAGCCGCAGCGCCAAACGGGCACATTAATACTTGGCAGCCTCTCTTTAGCGTTGTAGCATAGTGCATCGGAAAACAGCTCTCCCCCCAGGCCCCAGTTCACTAGTAAAGCCCATAACCAAAACCCATTAAAGCCCATTGTCTATTGCAACATCACGCCCGACTCTACTGTTCCGGTTTTTACCTAGATTTGAACGGGATCATAAAGGATGCAGGTAAAATCCAACTTTATTTATATGGGCTACTCGCATGGACGAATGAGGGTTCACCGTATCTAACTCAATAGCAATTTGATACATGCTCTGTAATGAATTATATATTTTTTAATATAAAAAAAATTATAAATGTAGATAAAAAAATTATATATTGTTTAATTAAAAAAATAAAAATATCATCAATGATAACAAAAAAAAAACAAAACTGAAAAAATTAAGAGTTAGATGTAGATAAAGATATTTGATCTTACAACATGAGTCATTTACCCGATTGTGTTAAATGATTTTGTTTATTAAAAATTTTATTTTTATTTAATCAAGTGATAATAAAGTTAAACATATATGAAATCGATTGAATAAAATCAGAGAAAAAGAATATTATGAAAGGTTATACATATTAGAAATATTATTCAAGAATAAATATTTTTTATTTTTAAAAATAAATTTTATTTATATATAGCATCGAAAAAATTAAAGTTGAATTAGAATAATCTATTCGAAAAATTAAATACATATAAAATAATTAAAAATAATAATAATTGTTGTTTAAAAAGGCTATATAAACAATAAAAAAATAAAGAGAATGATTATTAATTTAAATATAAATTAAAAAAATTATTTAAAAAAAACACATGAAGTCAAGTGTTGCGACCTTACAAGTCATGCCTTCATGCATGACCCTTTATGTTTCTATGATCTCTTGATGGGATGGGTGGCATTTTGTTTGCCCAATTTATTTTAAAAATAAAAGCAAGTGACTTGTTATTTGTTTTTCTTAAAATTCTAGCCACTGTGGTGCTAAAAAAATCAAGGCTAATGCTTTTTTGATATAGAACCCATTTTTAATTAATTTTTTTTAATTCAAAACACCTATAAAACATTATAAATACTTTGATAAACCTATATGTAGTCTCAAACAACTCAAAAATCCGCTTAGAAATCCAAAATCAACCTAAAACCAGAAACATTCTCAAGCTTATATCTGTCATCTCGGGAAAAGTGATGGAAAAAGAACACCGAGGATAAACTCCCCTCGTCGAATGGAAATCAATAATACCAAAATTAATTTTTTTCATGGTTAAAATTGGAGTCAACCGAGACTTTTTTCTATATCACTGGAATTCAACCACTTTCTCTATTCTCTCTCAAACCATCCACTAAAAAAATAAGTAAAAAAAAGATATATAATTTTTAAAAAATTATAGGACCAAAAGCAATTGAGCTTTAATTTATCCCTAAAAAAATTCATCGACAAAAAAATATTCGAGGACCGAAATAAAAAGATTACTACAGTGAGTTCATAGTGAACTGTAAGAGCATGAACAACATTTCTTGACATAATGATTTCAGTGAGTTCATAGTGAACTATAAAAGTGTGAACAATATTTCTTGACACAATGATTTTCTCATAGATTTAGATTTTTTTACAATATATATTTTTTTATATCTTGATTTTCATGTTAGATTTTATTTCTCTCTTCTCTCTCGAACCATCCACTAAAAAAATAAGTAAAAAAAAGTTCTGGAACAGATATATAATTTTTTAAAAATTCTAGGGACCAAAAGCAATTGAGCTTTAATTTAGCCCTAAAAAATTGCATCGACAAAAAAAATATTCAAGGACCAAAATAAAAAAATTACTACAGTGAGTTCATAGTAAACTATAAGAGCGTGAATAACATTTCTTGACACAATAATTTTCTCACAGCATTTAGATTTTCTTATAATATTTTTTTTATATATCTTGATTTTCATGTTAGATTTTATTTCTCTCTTCTCTCTCAAACCATCCACTAAAACAATAAGTAAAAAAAAGTTCTGGAACAGATATATAATTTTTTAAAAATTCTAGGGACCAGAAGCAATTGAGCTTTAATTTAGCCCTAAAAAAATTCATCGACAAAAAAAAAATTCAAGGACCGAAATAAAAAAATTACTATAGTGAGTTCATTGTGAACTGTAAGGGTGTGAACAACATTTTTTGACACAATGATTTCAGTAAGTTCATGGTGAATTATAAGAGCGTGAACAACATTTCTTGACACAATGATTTTCTCATAGCATTTAGATTTTCTTATAATATATATTTTTTATATATCTTGATTTTCATGTTAGATTTTATTTCTCTCTTCTCTCTTAAACCATCCACTAAAAAAATAAGTAAAAAAAAGTTCTAGAACAGATATATAATTTTTTAAAAATTCTAGAGACCAAAAGCAATTGAGCTTTAATTTAGCCCTAAAAAAATGTATTGACAAAAAAAAAATTCGAAGACCGAAATAAAAAAATTACTATAGTGAGTTCATAATGAACTGTAAGAGCGTGAACAACATTTCTTGACATAATAATTTTAGTGAGTTCATAATGAACTATAAAAGCGTGAACAACATTTCTTGACACAATGATTTTATCATAGCATTTAGATTTTTTTATAATATATATTTTTTATATCTTGATTTTCATGTTAGATTTTATTTCTCTCTTTTCTCTCAAACCATCCACTAAAAAAATAAGTAAAAACAAGTTCTGGAACAAATATATAATTTTTAAAAAATTCTAGAGACCAAAAGCAATTGAGCTTTAATTTAGCCCTAAAAAAATGCATCAAAAAAATATAAATTCGAGGACTAAAATAAAAAAATTACTACAGTGAGTTCATGGTGAACTGTAAGAGCATGAACAACATTTCTTAACACAATGATTTCAGTGAGTTCATAGTGAACTATAAAAGTGTGAACAATGATTTTCTCATAGCATTTAGATTTTCTTACAATATATATTTTTTTATATCTTGATTTTCATGTTAGATTTTATTTTATAGTTTTAAGATTTTTATGATTTCTAGGGATTTTTATTATTATTCTTGGATGAGAAGATTTTGATTTTTTTAAGATGTGATTTTTAATTATTATTTTCTTAAAACCATACCAAGTTAAGCATTCAATCGGTTTTTATAGATGGATAAAATTGGGTATTTGTTAAACCTAACGTGATGAGATAAATTTATTCGAAAACCACCAATCAAGCCCTGAGTTGGAATTGAAATCAAATAAATAAGCTATTAATTTATTTTTCACATCAGCACATCAAAACATATAAATCATATTAAATTTTAATAAAAAAAATTTAAATTTTTTAAAAATACAAGTTGAACCGTGTTCCCAAACGCTTCACATCAAAACATATAAATCATATTAAATTTTAATAAAAAAAATTTAAATTTTTTAAAAATACAAGTTGAACCGTGTTCCCAAACGCTTCCTTAGTTCTTATCTAAAAAATAGAAAAGAAAGAAAGTGAAATTAAGTTTTTTAGGGGGTAACTATAGAAATAGCTTCCACCGAAAATAAAAGGAACTATTTCGGGGCCCATAATACTAACAATGGTGTAAGCCCAAGACTTAAACCCAAGTCAACAGAAAAAAAACCCAGTAGCCTCCTCTTCTCCACTCTCTAGACTTGCAGCCGCTGCTGCACACAAAAACAAAAATGAAGAAGCACACAATTTTGCAGAAGCCTTTCACAAATCTCGGAATGCACCACTAAAACCCTTGGTTGAATGGAGGACTCATGCCCAGCGTCATGAGAAAATCATCTTTCATTATTCCATCATCATCATCAGGTGAGTCCTCATCTCCAATCTTTCACCATCTCAAAAAACCCATCTCTTCCTCTTCCTCTCCTTCTTCCTCAATCGCTTCTCTTCCAGTAGAACCTGACCCACCTGATGATCTCTCCTCGCATCACCTTCTCTCCATCCTCTCCCATCCTAAATGGCAAAAACACCCTTCTTTCCAGAAGCTAATCCCAAATCTGTCCCCTTCCCATGTTTCCTCCCTCTTTAACAACCACCCTGATCTCAACCCCAGTATTGCCCTCCAATTCTTCAACTCCTTACCCCTTATAAAACCCGGCTTTAAACACACTGTCAAATCCCACTCTTTTCTTTTAAAAATTTTGATTCCCAATAATTTATTTGGTGTTGGTGAGAAAATCCGCATTTCCATGATTAAAGCTTGCGTTTCTGTCGATGATATTCGTTTTCTGTTAGATTTTTTGAGGCAAATGAATAGAGATGACAACGATATTAAGTTTAAGTTGAGTGTTAGAAGCTATAATGAGTTGTTAATGATGTTGGCGAGGTTTTTGATGATTGATGAAATGAGGAGGGTTTATACTGAAATGTTGAATGATATGATCGTGCCCAATATTTATACATTGAATACGATGGTTAATGCGTATTCCAAGATGGGTAATATAGTAGAGGCTAATTTGTATGTGAGTAAGATTTTCCAGGCGGGTCTGAGCCCAGATAGTTTTACTTATACTTCGTTGATACTGGGGTATTGTAGGAATAATGATGTAAACAGTGCATATAAGGTTTTTAATATGATGCCCAATAAGGGCTGCCGAAGAAATGAGGTTTCATATACCACTATTATTCATGGCCTTTGCGAGGCTGGAAGGATTGATGAGGGTATTAGTTTGTTTAAGAAGATGAGGGAGGATGATTGCTATCCCACTGTACGTACGTATACAGTGATTATTCATGCATTATTTGGAAATGATAGGAATTTGGAAGGGATGGATTTGTTTAATGAAATGAGGGAGAGAAGTTGTGAGCCTAATGTTCATACTTATACTGTGATGGTTGATGCCATGTGTAAAGAAAGAAAGCTTGATGAGAGCAGAAGAATTCTAAATGAGATGATGGAGAAAGGGTTGGTTCCTAGTGTGGTTACCTATAATGCATTGATTAGAGGGTACTGCGAGGAGGGGAGGATAGAGGCTGCACTGGAAATCTTGGGTTTGATGGAATCAAATAATTGTAGGCCAAATGAACGTACATACAATGAGCTGATATGTGGGTATAGTAAAAGGAAACATGTCCACAAGGCAATGACGTTACTCAGTAAGATGCTTGAGAGTAAGCTAACACCAAGCCTGGTTACATATAATTCATTAATTCATGTGCAGTGTAAAGCAGGTCATTTTGATAGTGCTTATAAATTGCTAGATTTGTTAAAGGAAAATGGTTTGGTTCCTGACCAGTGGACTTATAGTGTTTTTATAGACACCCTTTGTAAATCAAAAAGGATGGAAGAAGCTTGTGATTTGTTCAATTCACTCAAGGAGAAAGGCATAAAGGCAAATGAGGTCATGTACACTGCATTGATTGATGGACATTGCAAAGCTGGGAAAATAGATGAAGCCATTTCTTTGCTAGAGAGAATGCACAGTGAGGACTGCTTGCCAAACTCATCCACCTATAATTCCCTGATATATGGGGTTTGCAAAGAGGGAAAAGTCCAAGAAGGACTGTCAATGGTTGAAAATATGTCAAAGATGGGAGTGAAACCCACAGTTGCTACTTATACCATTCTGATCGAAGAAATGTTGAGAGAAGGTGATTTTGATCATGCTAATAGGGTTTTCAACCAAATGGTTTCCTTTGGACATAAGCCTGATGTATATACTTACACTGCATTTATTCATACATACTGTACCTCAGGGAACGTAAAAGAGGCAGAGGGCATGATGGCCAGGATGATTGAAGCAGGAGTTATGCCTGACTCATTGACTTATACATTGTTAATCAGCGCATATGAACGTTTGGGATTGGCATATGATGCATTCAATGTTCTCAAGCGCATGTTGGATGCTGGTTGCGATCCGTCCCACCGTACGTATTCTTTTTTAATCAGGCATCTGTCGAAGATAAAACTGATGAAAGAAAACAGCCATTTGGAACAACTTGATCTGGTACAAAGCGTCACATTTTTTAATGCTGCTGATGTGTGGAAGATAATGCAATTGGAAACGGCTCTAGAGCTTTTTGAGAAAATGATGGAGCATGGTTGTACTCCTGGTGTCAATACTTATGCTAAGCTCATCATAGGAGTTTGCAAAGTGGGGCGCTGGGGAGTGGCCAACAGTTTATTCAACCATATGATTGAAAGAGGATTGGTTCCTAATGAAGATATTTATAATGCTCTTCTCAGTTGTTGTTGTGAACTGAGAATGCTTTCATCTGCTGCGAGACTAGTGGAGGCCATGATGGAACATGGTCATTTACCACTTTTAGAGTCTTGCAAGCTGCTTCTATGCGGCCTATATGATGAAGGGGAAAATGAGAAGGCAAAAGCAGTTTTTGTTCATTTGCTTCTCTGTGGGTATAATTATGATGAAGTAGCTTGGAAGATTCTCATTGATGGCCTGCTCAAGAGTGGTCTTGCTGATAGATGTTCTGAACTACTGTCTGTCATGGAAAAAAGGGGTTGTCAAATTGATCCCATAACATATACGAAGCTAATTGAGGGACTTGATGGGAGTCATGGGACATAAATTTCTGAAATTGCTTCTTGTCTAATAGTTCTTCTCTGGGAAGAAGTCCTTTTCCATTTTGAACATAGAGAATAATGCAAATAGATGCACACCAGATTCGTTTGCCATGCAATCCCCAAATAGTGGACTGTGGGTTTAAGGCTTGAATTGACGAATCTGCAGCAGCCTGTCAATGAAGGAACTGTTGTTTCATGAGAAACACTAACTATTAGATGCAGCAGCTGCACTATGTAAAGAGAGCAAATCTTAGTGACAATAACGAGGCAAGTAACTACTAATCTTCTCTGGTTCTTTCTTGACATTTCTTTATGCTGTAATCTTTATTTTGCTGTATTCTAGTTATTTTGTTGTAAATAATTATTCTCAAGCTTTTTTTTTAGGAAAAGCAGTTACTTTATTACAAGGTTAACAGGTGCACCATGGCAGTGGTTCATATTTAGCTCAATCTCTTGTTAGAGTTCTTCTGACCTTTCTGATGCTTCTGTTAGGTTTCACACTCAAAGCAAATTGGGGAAAGAAACATCCACAAGTTGTCGTGTGCACCTGTATGCTCGTATCAGATCTCTCATACATATACAAAACCTTCATCACAGGTCAAGCTTGTTCAATTAGCATATTGTATATCCCTCTCTTCAATTGCATGTATATTAAGGAATTCGTTTGGGTTGAAACAGCACCCATGCTTCTTGCCTGTTCCCTTTAAAATGAGAAAAAGAAATCAAAACCAAAGTTTTAACTTTCTTTTTTACTTTCACATCGTACCTCTGTTTAGGCAATGATAATTTTTCTTTATTTGTTCAGGAAAAATTCCTTCCAAGGACGGATAGAACAAGAGTTGATTGTCTCTTCCCATTGGCCTCATGTTAAATAAAAAGGGCCGGGCATTTAAGCCTTAAATGTTGCTGCCCTGAATGTCTCAAGAAATAACATCCAGCCCAGAAACTGGTTCCTGGAGCATAGGTAAGTTTAGAAGTTCAGCGATGGATTTTATTATTGTCAAATTCGTGTACTTTTTTTTTCATTTTGAAATACTTGAAAACTTTTTGCCATGCATGTAGCTTTTTGGCAGCAAGAACTACATTTTATCACAAAGAAATGTTAAATAGGCGGGGAAATACTGTAGCTAAGAATACCATGTATTGGCACAATTTTTTTTTTGGGGTCCTTGAAGCATTTTTTATACTGATCATTGAATTTGTTTTAAATTTTATATTTCAACTATTGGCTAGAATACATATTAATAATTTGTTTTGATTTGCTTGTAACAAGAATTTAGTGGTTTCAAAAAACGCTCCCGACTTTAAGTTCACGCTTTATTTAAGAAAATAAAATTTAATTTTATTGCTAATAAAATATTGAACCTGCGAGGATCAAATTCAATTTTAGGATCAATTTTATTGCAAAAATGATGACTTTTATTCTTTTTTTTAATGAGGCATGTTTAAATAATTTGGCCTCCAATGTTTTTTTGTTTTTCATTTTTGATCTTTGTTTATTGAGGTTTTATTATTTCGGTCCTACACTTCATTTCGAAAGTTATTGGTTGGATATATTCCAGGAACAAAAAGCTGAAATGGATGTCAATATATTTCTTTGATGAGAGAAGTGCAATTGATATGTTTTTTTAGCTTTTATATTTATATGTATTATTTCAAAACATTTTCATATGGGATATTATAATTTTAAATATATATATTGTTATAATTTTTTCAGATTGACCTGAGATCTGGTCCCTTGATCAGGTTAATTCTCGGGCTGGGTTTAATAACAATGTAAGAGTATTTGTTAGGTGTTTTCAAATGAAAATAGCTTGAATAATGTTTTTTTATAACAAAACCCAGTTTAGTTTTTTAGGGGTAAAAATCTAGACAAGTAAACAATGCTTTTTTTTTTCAAATAAAAGGGTGGATGAAATTTTTATGCCCTTAAGCAGAAAAACAATTGTAAAGAAAGTTAGGTGTGTGGGCTTGGTCTTTCTGGTCTATGAGCCTTGAGTTTTTTTTTGGTTGGGCTAGGAGCGAGAGCTCTTTTCTCTTTGACTAAGGTGCCTCGAGCCTTTTTTCTGTTAGGGCAATAGCGCAAGCTCCTTACTCTTTGGTCCATACAGAGTTTCTTTCCATACATTTTTATTTTTAATCTTTTTTGTGTTTTGAGTGAAATACATTTAAAAAAAAATATTTAACATGATATTTAAATTATTACTTAGTTTTATCTTGATTGTTAAATAATATTACAAGTTTTAATTGGAATGTTAACAATTTCCTTTTCAATTATTATGAATCTAATATGTAAAAAAAAAAAGCTCAAAGTATTCAATGAAAATAATGTTTAATTTTTTTAATAGATTTTGGATATGATTTTATTGTATTTATTAATTTTTCTTTCAATCTCATATTGATAGATTATTTTAATTATTTTAATCTTGTTTTTGAGATTATAATAGGTTGTTTTATTTAAAAAATAATGTTTACAATTAAAAAATATATTTTTGTTAAAACAATAAAGAGATATATTATTAAAGACATAAAGTTTAGATTGAAGATAATTTTTTCTACTTATTTTAAATGGTTGAAATTTTTAATAAATTTTTATTTTTCACAACTTGTTATTTAATAAAGTCTTTTGATTAAAAAAATCATGCTTTTGTTTTTAAGAAGATTATAAGTTTTTTATAATGATATTATCGATTGTTTCATGAATAATCTGTATCAGCTTGATATGCAAATATTTTTTTAAATAATTTGCTTAATAAAATTGATAGAGACTTTTGTTTTCGATTTTTATAAGTGTTTTTTTTCTAGGTTTTTGTCTTCTTTTTTTTGTATATAGTTGAAGGAAGATGATTAATTAATGATGTTTTTGAAGCTTGCTTGCTTGATGAGTTTTTCTTAAAAAACAATGCTAGTCATAGAATATTATTTTCATCGAGAGTATAAAAAAAAGCATGAGCAAGAAAATTTAGTTTTTTATTTATTAAAGATATACATCTTTTCCTTTTTGTTTCAAATCATTATAGCTTTTTTTTAATTTTTTTTTCCTTCTTGTTGTTATTTATTTAATGAACTTTATAATGCAAATAAAAAAATAATCTTTGTTAAAAAAATACATGGATTAGAAGAGATAATTTCAATAAGAAAAACAATTCTCTCTTGATAATTTTATTATTATTTTTTAAAATTTTATTTTTAAAATTGTTTAATTAAATAAAAATAAATTCTAGAAAGCACGGTTATTAAACTTGTTAAGTGCTATGACATAAGTTATGTATTATATGAGGTACTATGTATGTGGGCCCACGGGGCTTGATGGAGTTTAATAATATTATTGAAAACTTTCTCGTGGCAATGAATCACATCAGCTGACAAACAAGCACCGCTGAACTTACACAGCGGCATCTCCTTGAGTCATCCATCTCGCGACTGCACAAAATATACTATGAACTGTTGATTTATGAACGAAGCTCCTCTATTCTTAACAGACTTTCCCCTTACTTGTGGTAAATTTATCATATAAATAATGGGTTGTGCTGGTCAAGAGACCACCGCTCTTTAAGAAATTATCATTTGCTTTGCTGTAGATATCGAGGAAAACACGTACCAAATTGGATAGGCCTAAGTCCATGCTGCAGTGTATGGCCCTTGTCATGTTTCCCCCCTCTTGTGTGCTCCAGAATCAATGAATTAACTCCAGCATATTATTTTCCAACTGGATTCTCTGGAAGTTCTTGAACACTTCTCCGTGCACCTCTTTTTTTTTTTTCTTTCTTTTTAAATTTCTATTTCTGACGTCAAAGGGATGAGAGTCAGGTTTCTTTCAGCTTCTGGATTCGATTCATCTGCCAAATAATGATGCACTCTGTCATATGTTGTCTTGTCATCAAGGATGGAGTGGGCGAAGGATAACTAGGGGGGCATGTCGGGGGAAAACGATGTAAATAAGAATATAAGGTAATCTCGGTTAAATATGAATACTATATCATAAGATAAGATTGAGATAATTTATAAAAAAATAATAATAAAAA
>Ga0325411_1003059_pt1 | contig 18827 bp, 12 predicted proteins | sample PopdelMetagenome_13_FD_206181 | JGI IMG/M metagenome (GOLD analysis project Ga0325411, IMG submission 206181) | Populus deltoides microbial communities from Bellville, Georgia, United States - Xylem-PdIQD-R4 | ecosystem: Host-associated > Plants > Phyllosphere > Stem > Wood/Secondary xylem...
TCTGACCGAGATTTCAAATAATAAATTTCTATTTAGATGAATGAGTTGACTCAATGGATTAACTGTATTAATAAATTCGATATAATATAAATATATTTATTATATGATCGCATCACAAGCACAGGGGGTATCAAGTTGCAACGTACCTTGTGGCAGGAGTCTAAAGCGCGTCTTCAAATCCTACGCCTTGCAAGCTGAATCAGCTAAAGGTTAAACAGGGCAAGTCCTCTTATATTATAGTATATTATTTACAACTCATACATGCTGATAATTATTTTTTAAAATATTTTTTTATTTTTTAAAATTTATTTTAAACATTAATATATCAAAATAATTTAAAAACACATAAAATAATAAAATAATAATAAAAAATAATAAAATTTTTAAATTTTTTCATGGAAACTTTTAAAACATGAGCTTGTAGTACTTTTGCCTTAAAATGAAAAAGAAAAAGAAAAAGAAAGAGGAAGGGAAGGATTAGTAGATCAAGATTCAATCTAATTTCAAATCTTGGCCAATCAATATCATTCAATTTTCACATCAATTTATTATTATATTATTTACAACTCGCATCATTAATATACATGAACGCTAATTTTGTATTATGATACTAATTATTTTTAAAATATTTTTTATTTTAAAAAAACATTAAAATAATATATTTTTTATTTTTAAAAATTTATTTTTAATATCAGCATATAAAAATAAATTGAAAACATAAAAAATTAATTTAAAATAAAAAAATTAATTTTTTTAAAATGTTTCTTAAATGTAAAAACAAAAAGATTTTTTTTAGAATTAGTGGATGATTCAAATCTTGAACAACCAACATCATTCAGTTTTCACATCAATTCACTAGTAATAGCCGGATTTGTCAGCTAATTTATATATATATATATATATATATATGTTGGATAGAAAAAAGGAGGTAGTTGGATGCATGATATGACCATGGACGGGGGAGGTTGTCTAGTTTTTGTTAGGTTTTATGTATATTTAGCTTGCGAAACAAGCGAGATTTTATCGAGGAGGGAGGGGGCTTTGCACAAACTTGCTTCGAATTGCCTGTGGCCATTTTATATTAATTTCAAGCATGGGAATTGGCAGGTCAAACGCCATTATTTCTTGTGGAGAGAGCAACGTTCTGACAGGTTCATATTTTCTTAATTCTATCCCACAGCTTATTAGGTGGCTCGATCTCTTTTTCAAAATTAATTTAAGATGAATGACTCATTCTACCTTTATATAATCAAATATTTATTTAGCATATCTTAAGTTCATCTTTTGATATGATTTTCAGTCCAAATCTTTGGAATTCGTTACACATGAATATGATTTATTCTCAAAATTTCAGTGGTTTAGATTTAAAATATACTACTTAATATATAAATAATTAGCTCAATTAAATATAAAAGGGCAAATTGAAGAATTTCTCTTTATATAGAACATATTGAGACGTTAATTTAAAACATATTAAGTTGAGATGCCTTCATATTTTTGAAAGTATAATAGCTTATGTTTTTGTAAGTTTTTTAAAAGTACATTTCACTTAAAAAAAAAATATCAAATCAATATTTTTCTTAGTATTTTTTATGTAATAATATATAAAATTTTTTTAATATATTTTCAAGCAAAAAATACATTTTAAAAATATTTTACCCCACAATATTAAATATACACCACAGGGTTTTCACTATTTCTGAAAATGATATATTTCGATGAAAGATCTTACCATATCAAACAACTCTATCTCATTAGGGATGAGTTGGAAGAGGTGAAAAGATTACGAGTGTAATAAATAATATTTTTTAATTTATTAATTTAAAAAAAATTATTTTTAACATTCTAATACAATATTACTAACCAGCTTTTAAATAAAAAAATTTAAATTTTTAAAAAACACAATTTTAATTGTATTCCACGTTACTAACCAGCTGAATTTTAAAGACAAGAAAAGCAGAGGGAGAAGAGGGGATATAAACGTAAGCATCCCCACCAAGAATTTAACAAGGAATCATAAACTTGTATAAAAGGATGTGACCTCTCTCTCTTTCTCTAACATATCATCATAATCAATTCATACTAGTTATGCATTATCGCATCACTTCCGGTCACTACTTTTTTTTTCGTCTTTTTTTCAATAAATTTCTATATTTAAATCATACGAAATTTCTTATATAAATCATGCATACACACACATGAAAAGAAGATTTCTTGATGTAATTTTGAGGGGTATAGATTAACTGGTCAGGCTTTAGATTTACTTCTTAGAAATCACCAGTTCGAGTTCCACAAACCTTGTGGCCACTGGAGACTTATATGGTCGTTAACTTCAGGACCCATGAAATTAATCAAGATGTGCATAATCTGGTACGGATACACATTAATAAAAAAAATAAAAAAAAATTCCTGATGTAGAAAAAGAATTACTAAGTAATCATTATGCATTAAATTAATTAATCCTGAATACTGGTATAATCATGACAAAGAAAAGAAAAAGAAGAAAAGACTAGTTGCCCATTATTTGTTCATTAATGTATGAAAAACATATAAACATACCCTTTTGAACTTAACTAAAATAGTGGAAGAAAAGTGTCAAATTGATATCAAATGTAATGATATAATAATGTACATACTTACATTTTGTGTGTCCATGTCTATATTATAACAAAATCATTTGCAGACATAATTAGAAGGACCACAATAGAATGACGATATGGTATTGTTTTTGATAAATTCGTAAAATCTTCAAATTAAATTTATACTCTCATGCAAAAAAATTTCTATCAGAAACCCTCTAATATTTAAATTAATAAATTATAAAAGGGAAATAATGTATAACTAAAAGAGTAAAAGCTTAGGAGAGTATATGTTTTAATATTATGTGTGGTTGTGTGTTTTTACTCGTTAAACTAAGGTATTTATATACCTTTATCACATAAAGTTACCTTGTGAAGCATGGAGTTATAGACATTATATGGAGTAATGATGAAAAATAATTATCTATATTATATAGGTAAAGTAGTGTAGGCACTGTATTGAAAGGTCACGCGTTGTGGCCATTGGTAGGAAAAGTTGGCACCCGTAATTAACACAAGAATCACACATAGACTCATGTTTTCCCTTATATACCCTTTAGATATAAACTCCTTAGCTTGTCTTTGAAGCTCTTTTGTCTCTTCGAAATTACTTTTATAGGCTGGTTAAACACAAATCATAACTCAAAGTACAAGATTAATTTGACATTTTATTATTTTTAACCATGACAATCTACTAAAAACTTCTTCAGAAAATATATTTTTAAATTTTTATAACAAAGAACCAAAAATACTAGAAATAGAATGATCAAGTTAGTTCACATTAAATAGGCCTTTTTATACAAAAATACAAACATAAGCTAGTTACTATAAAAATCATTCTTTATCTCACTTTTTTTTCCACAAAAAACTCACTCATATTTTTTTTTGTTTCTCTCCCAACACTCTCATTTCTATTCTTTTCTTTCTTCAATCTTTTTTTTCCTCTCCTTTCTTGGTCAAATCTTTAATTCTTTCTCTCTCGGCTGAATCTGACTTTTCTTTTCTCTTAAGACTCACTATCAAATTTGCATTTTCACTCCTCTCATTTTTACTCTCTCTTTTCAATTTTAATTGCTCATCTTTTACAAATAAATACCTATTTTTAAACCTATCATGTATAACCCTTATATCAAATTGACTTAGTCTCCCCAATAACAAATGACCTGCATGTATAGGAACATCATACAAAACTTCATTATATCTTCTAAAAAGTAAAACCAAAACCTACTTATTCACCTTCACTTTACCATATTCATTAAACCACTAAAATTTATAAAGCCTAAGATGTTTTGTAGTATTCAAATTCAACTTCTTTATAAGTGTAGTGTTAGCTACATTAGTACAACTCATACCATCTATAATCATATCATATACCTTACTATTGATGTAACATCTCATATGAAAAATATTTTCTCTTTGTTGCATCAAATCATCCTCATTGATTTGAGCATTCAATGATCGCCTAATCACAAATGATTCATCCTTAACTGTATATTCTACATCAACATCACTAGTATCCTTAAGTGGCGACATCTCCTTATAATTGTTGTCACTTTTGGTTTCAAACTCCACATGATCATGTAATGTAACACCCTTTACTTTTTAATGGAATTTTTACATTTTCATTTACTAATGTCATTAAAAAAGGGAATTTTTCACTATCAAAATTGTTACAAGCTAACCATTCAATAATTTTCATTTATAAGTACAATGACACACTATTTAAATATTACAGCACTTTTAAAATTACATATAAATAAATTATTCACGAAACATTCATTTGATAATATTAAGACCTATCTATTTTGGAAGGCGAGTTAGTTCGATATCACATTATGAATAATTGGAACCTTCAATAGAAGAAACATGTAAGACACATAAGATTATTATGAAAATCTTAATAAATATTTATATTATCTTGGTTACTAACATTTGGTAATTATATAAGAAAAACCATTATCCTTTACCCTTTATGTAAGTACATTAAATCTATGCTAGTTTCTAATTTAATACATTTTCATTAATCTTTGATGAACTCTCTATATATATCATTATACACATTAAACTATCATAGTCGCATCATAACAAATTTTGTTCATAACACATTTTATTCATAACATAATTCGTCTCTTTAAACATTTAATTTGTACAATTGTCGTATCTAACTCACACCATTATTTCATTCATAACACATTTAATTCTTGTCACTTTCCGTTTCATAACCATATTTAATCTGCACAATTATCTTATTTTACAACACAATTAATTCATAGCACTTCCACAAGGTCATCACAATACTCTTAGTTCATAATCAAGATTAATTTATATTTTATTTCCCCCTTATTATTTATGCACATTCATGGTTTGTTTGTCTTAATTACTCATTATGTCATTGTATATCTCGTCTATTTATTTTTATATTTAAGTATTTATTTTTCTTATTTATGGAACATTTATATATTTCTCATGCTCAAATATTCATTAGACCCATTTATAACCCATCTATATATTTTTCATACAAAAATATTCATTTGACCCATTTATTGATTTAATATGAGTATTAATTCAACTTTGAATCCCTAATACCATTTACCATTTCAAATAACTTTTATACTATTATATGTTTTATATTACCATTTGCCATTTCAAAATAAAGTTTACATCTTCTTTAGCTCATTGACATTTCTATCAATTTAACCTCCATATTTACAACTCATTATTCAATATTAATCATACACTCATCAATTTGGTTTCGATAACCATAATTTATATTTCAAATTCCATTGTCGTGTCCATTTAATTCCCACATATTAAATTCTCATATATTTAATTTTATATGCCTTGTAATGTAACACCCTATAATTTCATATGCAGTTATATACCCCATGTTTGTTAGAGTAAGTCACCTCGAAATGGTTGACCTTACACAAATCATTCATATTAATCTCCATTCAAACAGCCAACTAATCTTTTATCTGTGTATCTATAGTCTCTGCCCAAACAGTCAACTATGATACCATAACAATCACCTTAGTCTCTATCCACATGACCAACTAAGTAAAATATCCATAACATTAGTCACCTTTCACATGATCAACTAAGTATGAAATCTATAACCTTTGTCATCGTCCACATGGTCGACTAAGTATCAAGTAATTTATCAGTCTTAGACATTACCACTAATTTATTTACTTTTTACTATATTCAGGTTCTATTATTATGGTCATTATAATTTATATATTAACCACTATCATTACAGTCATTCACAATTATATTTGGGTTACCACCATTGGGGTCATATAAGGTTATACATTCACCATTGCGGCTAAATGCATTTATTTATTGGTTATCACTATTGCAGTCATTCACAATTATATATTGATTATCATCATTATAGTCGAACACATTTATTTACCGATTACTATCGTTACTATCATTCATAATTTTATACTAATGGTTCTGCCATTGTGGTTGTTCACACACACACACACACACACATAAAACCACTGTCGCGGTCGAATACAAATAACATATATCTTTATATCTTGCCTTATCAATATAATCTCTTGAAATAACAATTTTACACAACACATAATTTCATTGCAAGTTAACAATTTACAAAAGTATTTTAAATAATTAAAAAGCTAAAGGAATGAATTTTACCTTGAACTCCTATTGTACAAGTTCCTAAGAAGTCAAGTCCCACCTCGAACGCTGCTCCTACATCTCCATATATTATTAATTCCAAATTCAACCTTAGAAATTTTCATACATCCCATAATTTCAAATTAATATCCACACATCACAACTATCAATTATTAAGCAATCCGTAGGTTAATGTTCAAGCAATTAAATTAAATCTTCATTTAGAACTTTTACACTATCAATTTCAAACCCTACCAATTACTTGACATAATTTTCTTTTCCCAATTTGCATACTTAATTAAACTCAACCTCATTTATTCACCAATAACACATAAACCATTAAAATTATACAATTTACCCAATTTATCACAACATCCATAATTCACGCTTCAATACTTTCCCTTCTATATCAACAACTCACAACACATTTGGGATTTTATATTTCTATATTTTTCAAAACATGTCCACAAACATACAATTATGCTATAATCCAAATTTCATCCAACTTACAATAATTCATTTCCACACATAATCAATTAATACAAAAAAAAATTACATTACCAAGTCAAATTTTCAAATTCTCCATCTTCATAAATATTTCGGCCATATATAGAAAAATCCAAAACAACCATTTAAAATCTTTCAATCAAATCCAAACATCTTTAACATTGTTTGAAAATACCAATTTCATATTTTTTTTTCTTCAATTTCCTAACTTTTATTTTTACTTGAATAACCACAAGACCCATTACTAAAATAACATGTTCTACATAAATTCTAATTAACCTCATACATAATTCAATCATATTATAAAGCATACAAGTCTCAACATAATTTTTCCGTATTGATTATTATCTATTTAATTATATTTCTATTACCATTCAAATTAATTCCAACATAATGATGTCACCTAGACATTAAACTTATATAATTTTCACTACAGTATACATTTAACATTCAATTTCTTATATTTTCATAAGATAAAACCCATCTATATTTTTCTTTATATCGAAATTCCATATCTTTTGCAATTTCTTGAACTTCCCCATTTACAAAGAAATATAAACTATATTTACTAGATCTTTTTTCTTTTTCAATTCAAGCATTGATAATCCAATTTAAACCATTAATGACTTATACTTAGTCGGTTAGTCCTATCAAATACAATTTTCTATCTTACACCTAACTTTATATAATCCATTTATTACATTTATCAAGCCATAAACTTGGAATTACCTAAATCAACTAAGTGCTTAAATCCATTCCAAAGCTCCTTAACTTACAAACCAATAATTTAGTCAATTTAATCAATATTTACAATTTATCATAACTACCTATTCTTAAGAACATTCATATTCAACAATAAGCACAACATAAACAAACACAAATAGCCAATTTTTATATCACTTTCCACCTACACATGTGACTGATCACTTGTTAGCCAAATCTTCATGTTATTTTTTTCAATTAATTTCATTTCTTCTATCTCATTCCTTACCACACAACTTAACCCATAATCTTATTTAGTCCTCAATATATTCACACATCCAAGTTTCTCAAACTTAATTTTACTCTTTTCAAATATTAGCACAACATGCCAAGCAATTATAAAGTCAAGAATTCTTACTTCCATCACTATTCTAAAACTTTCATTTTAACTAATAACATTTATTTCCATAAGGAAACACAAACTTTTAATCTACCACCTTCCCCTCACACACATATACCACAAGAACTTCACATACTCAGCCAAAAATCTTTCCAAAATAAAATTTTCTCATGCCAACATTTAACATAACATACATTATTACAAAATCTAAGTCAATTTTCTTTTAGCCAATTTTCCCAAAATTCCTCCTATATGGTCATCCCTAATGTATAATTTCTTTTTTAGCTTATTTTCAAAATTGTTCCTATGCTTTCAGTTTAGTTGTTTTCCCCTTTCATGCTACTTTCATAAATTTAACACAAAATATCAAATTCCCAAACCATTTTTATAAACCCTAAAATTAAGAAATTTAGGGTTTTTCATCCATCTATAATAAACCCATTAAAACAAGAATTATGGTGGGAAACATCTTACCAAACAAATTTAAACACAATAAAGTGTTCCCTAAAAAATTTCTCTTTTTTATCTTCTTTCTTCTTCAAAACTTTCATGTTTCTCTCTTTAATGTCAAGTATATTTCTCTTTCTCTACCCCTTTTTAAGTTTGTTTTCTTTACCAATAATCACTCATAATCTCCCCACAACTCAAATATATTAGATTAACCATGGATTTAGGAATAAAAATGAGAAGAACTTGTGTTCTTCTATGGCCTATGTCAACCTCATATAGAGGGAGACATAATTTTTCTTTATTTATAGTTTTGCCATTACTAATTGTCCACTCGTTATATTTGGTATTTTACTCGGCAATCGATTCTTTTGCGTACTGTTTTATTTACTTAAATCATCAAAATTTACAAACTAATTCATCAGGGAATTTCATCCTTATTCATAATAAAATTTTCTTCAGATTTCCTCTATTTTTGGTTAAAAATTGCGTGATTATATGCAGAGCTTATACTGATCAATGTAATTTATGTGTAAAATCATTCACTAGTTTATTCACAATTCATAAAAAAATGATTTTACCTGATTGGAAAGTTTACACAATCTATCGTTGGACTGAAATTTCACCTACTAATTTATTACTTTATTTTACCCAAAAATTATACTAATATTACTAGGGATTTTATCTCTTAATCATCATTGTTTTTTCATAATTTAGTATCTTTTGGTTGGGGATCACCCTATTTAACACTGATTTATAAATTTTGCGCCAATGGTTTATATATAAGATCATAACTCTATTGTTTGGATATTAAAAATCTATGTGACCTATTTCTAAACATAAAATACATTTAAGATCATGATTACAAGGCGTTTGATAATCAAATTTACCTCTACTATTAATGAAGACTTTTTTGCCCTTAGGTGGTTTGGTTTTGACTCACATGTTGACTTGGTTTGGGTAGCCCTTTCATTTCTCCAATTCAGTCTTTATGTCAAAAAAGAACTTGAATTTTGAACTTGTTATGAACTACCCTTTATTTTAAATTATCGTTCCACTTTCGTATCTATACTCATCATATCTTCTAACTCTAGTTGGTGTTGTAACTCCACAACATTCATTATCTCACGGTTCAGATTATTCAAAAACATAGTCATGATAGCTTCTTTATCCTCCATTATATTTTTCTAAATCATAGCTACCTCTATCTCTTTATGGTTGTCCTCTATAGTTTTAGAATCTTATGTTAAGCTTTGTAATTTATGATAAACTCCTGATAATAATGGCCAGGAACAAATCTTTTCCTTGTGATTGCCTTTATCTCATTCAATCTTCCCCCTTGGTTGAATAAAGTATGATCATAATCATCGACATCTCAATCCTCATTATCATCAACAAACTCATCTACAAGAGTGGTAGATCATCTTTTTAGCCTTCTATTATTAGAAACCTTCTAGGATGGCTTCTATTGCAGATTAGTAATCGTGACCTTTTGTCTATCCATTCATTCTTTTATCTTGCCAAACATTACATTCATCTTCTCAAAATATAACATTACATTCATCTTCTTAAAATATTGTTGCATGGCTTGTCAAAGAAAAAATGTGTTTTTCTTCTACTTATCAAGAGATGACATGCCTTTGAAATACAACGTCAAATCTAAATTTGTTTTTAGTAAATAAACTCGTGTTTCACTCAAAATTTATCTTTTCATGATAATAGTCTCACATTTTTATCTTTTTCCTTTCTTGCTGGCCTCTTTATTTCTTTAAGGAACTAAACAAAAAACAAACAAAAATTTAAATTCTTTATGAAACAAAACAAAAACAACCAAAAATCTTAGTTTGTAAGAACTAAGATATGATAAAACTTAATTTTATACAAGTAAGATATGATAAACAAGAACAAAGGCACGAAAAATTTAAAGATCAAATGATAAAACTTAATTTTAGAAGATATGATACCAATTGATGTGAACCTGAAAAGTAAGAACCTTAGAACCCACAATCAAAAATTGAACATAACCTATGAAAACTAAAATCAAGTCGAAAAGAACCTGACCTAGTGATTACTTGAATAAAAACACAATAGTTATTGGATGAAAACCCCAACTCCTTGATTATAAAGAATGAAAAACTAGAATTAGAAGGATGAGTGCCACAAAGAAGTAATCTTTGATAAGTTCTTTAAAGTTCAAAGAAAAACTAAGAGTAAGAGGAACCTTGCACATAGAATATTATTTTTCAAATCAAAATACTCAAAACCTAAATACAAGCCAAATAACTCTATTTATACCGTGTAAAATGTATTAAAAATGTTGAGAAAGTAACAAAATAGTAAAAATAATCCTAAATTAACTAGAAAAACATTGCAAATCCTGAACAGTAACTTTTAGGTTAATCACAAAACCTTCCTGATGTTTGATCGCTATAAAATCTTAACTCTATAGGAAGCAAGACTTTTAGAATCTTCTAGAAATATTTTATTTCGATTCAATGGTTAGATTAAAAATTATGCCTATTAATATAAAACTACACGTTATAAAAATAAGCCTAATCCGCTTGCTTCAAGCCCAATAACCATCTCCTTCCTTTGGTTGGCTTATTAAAAGATTTTATCTTTCCTTTATGATCAGTCAGCTCTTTGCGATGAACATTCAAGTGCCACCTGATTATCACTAAGCAAAAGACAATTGCTGAATAACAAGAACAAGAAAAAAAAAATACATAAAGTAAATAGATCAAAAGGACCTAATCATGAGACCCAAAGCCTGTTTGTTTTTTAGGTAGCTTTTATGTTTGCGTTGAAACACAAGTATTAAGTGTTTGGTTATAAAACCAAACTATGTTTAAATCTGTCGGATCTGCCAATAAACTGAGGTCCAACCTCAGTTATTAGGAAGCATCTTCTACCATTTTTTTTATTAGAGTTCAATCAATGTTATATCCTTTAATTTTTTTTGATTGTTTGTTACCTTTTAACTTACCAAAATGACATTCTTTTCTTCTTCCTTCTCCTTATGAGAGAAACCAAAAATTGATAAATGTCCTTTTAAGTCATCTCATTACCAATTATATTTTTAACCAAACATTTTGGACATGTGTTTTTTGCTTAACAACAACCATAATTTTAATCAAACACATATTTTTATCAAATCAACCACTACTAAAAGTGATTTTTCTAAGCTTATTTTTTTCAAATCATAACTATAAAAAACTACCTGAATATCAAACACACTCCTAGTCTAAACCAAGCTTTCACCTCAAGATGGAGGCATGATGACTAGGCCATAGCTTGGCCTTATCCATATTTTTAAAGCTCAAGAGTTGTCTTAAACACAAGTTAAGTCCACGTATTACATATGTTTTCTTAGCACAAAGCAGGTCAGGCTTCACAGAATTTCATAAGTCAATACCAACCATAAACTTGGATGAACAAGTAAGATTCATTTGAACCACCCATGATAATCTTTAATAATGAGTTCCTACCATATTTAGGAATGACATTTCCAAGTGGTATTTCCAAATGAAGTTTTTTTGGTATCAAACCATTCTGCAATTAAACATTCAAGTGTAGATTACACATTCAATTGTAGAATTATTGAAATGTTTAATAAATTGATAATTCTAATTGATTAAAGCTTATACTACGAAGTCAAATTAGTTTTCATGTGCAATTTCTAGAGTTTATGGTTCAGTTTTTAGAGTTTAAAAGGGATCATGAATTTTAGAAGAGACATATCAAGACTAAAAAAAGTGTTAGTATATTATATAGGAGGACAATTTCATTTTCAATCATTTTTGAAGTTTTTGTTAAATTCACGATATAAAATATAATTTTTTAAAATATAATAGGAAAGTAAAAACTCGATCAAACATTGTGAGATTTGTTTTTTGTAATTATTCCAAATTAAAAATAAAAATTTTATCAATAGTTGTTTCAGCTTGATCCAAAAATTAAAAATTCTAGTCATTTAAACCAAGCGCAAACAGCCAGTCAACCAGATGTCCTGGCCATTCAGGCGAACCCCAAATTGCCACCCTTTAGCATAACATCTACACCTACTCACCTAGTGTTCAATATCATGCCCATGCACACCCCCAACATATTTTTGTGTTTCTGAGAAGTCAGGGCGGCATTGCACACCACCTACTAGCGCATCCGTGCAATGTAAAAACATCTCCATCAATAACACAAGAAGCACCACAAACTAATAATAAATACTAACCTCTTTGCCAATAATATTTATTTTTCTTCCCTGATCACGAGGTGAGGTCACTCTGTTTTTACTACACTCACCATAAAGCACGTACAACTCCACTCGTCATAAAATATTTGATACACCACAAGGTAAACTGACATGGAAATATCTCTGATTAGCAAGACATTAAAATTAGGCAAGCTCAAGTCATTCAAAGACTTCGCATTAGTTCATTCAACAAACACACATACCCCATGTTTTCTCCTCCTATTTTTTATATATTATTTTTTTCTCTATTTATCAGCTATCAAAGGGTCTCCTATTTTGACAAGAAAATTATTTTCTAAGAAAAATCAAGCCCAGAGACAGCCTACATTCAAACCTACTCACACCTACTCACTTTAGCTAAAGACACAGCCATGAAAAACCCAATCCAACCATCAAATTTTCACAACTTCAATACACGTTGGAGATTTTTATCCATCTTCACTCTACAATCCTGCTATTATTCGCAAAAAAGCCTTCGTGGTCAGATCAATTTCGGTATGACAGATTTCCTACATGTATGAAATCATGGTTCATTCATCCTCCATTCTTCTGCCACTCCAGAATTCAAGATCATTTTTCAACCTATCAATCTATTCCCCCTATTGCCAAATACCAGCTAGCCTTACCCATATCCTGATACAAGGGCGACAACCAGACCTACGTTTACATCAAAACAGACCTTTTTCATGGAAGAGGCGTACATAGTAGAGAAGAAATATGAGGCCAAAGAATGCTAGAATCCAACTTCCAAGGTGGGAAAAGCGGATGGACTATTCTCTCCTCACACACACAAGCGTCCACTCGGGAGTACATAAATCCCAAAATAAGCCAGATAAGGAAATACTCGCCTTCACATTTTCTATCAAGAACCTAATCCAGAAACAGCAAGATCACAGAATTTTAACGGAGATTAACTTCTCATGTCCAATGAAAGGCTATTCAATCAACGACTACAGTTACCTAGAGGGATAATCTTTATTTAGCAAGCACAAATACATTGAACTTCAGCACATTTAAGTGTTTACTTGAAACTTAAAATGACCACTGAAATATAATACGTAAGCAGTGGTATGCAACACACCACGCAGATATACACATGCGAGCATGGGAAACTTCCAGCACTTCAAAGACAACCATGAAACATATGGTATGGTTTACACATGCTGGTATAAGAGGTGGATAACACTAGAACAAACCAATGCCAAACTATTTGACTAAGTAGCTTCAGCAAATCCAACTCTCATATTGCCATAATCGAATACTGTGTGGAAGCGACCCATAAAGACATCACCCAAGATCCTGCATTGCAAAAGATATTAGTATGAACTAGGAACTTAACAATCCAGTGATCCCAATAAGGTTAGACATCTCTCATTTAAACTACAACAACCATCCAATGTGATTATTGAAACCAGATAGTCACTTGGAAGAACGCAGTATCTGAGAAAGAGGTAGGGAGTACCAGAGAGGACCGCGAGGTGGTGGTACATCCAGTGCTGTGAATCCACTAATGCATTGAGCTACATCTCCCTCGCCAACTTTGAGGACATACTGTGGCATCACCAGAAACAGACAAGCAAACAAGAATACAGATCAGCACTTGTAACGTGCTGGTGAGACAAATGCTCATTTGCATTAGGAATCTAAGTTACATATGAAAAATAGTGTCAGCCACAGTAAGCTCGTCACTGGAACTCATATGATATTAAGCCCCAAGAGACAGCACTGACAATATCTAATTCATTTCTCCAGGTCGCCCACAGGCATGATACCACATTTGTTCTATCAGGCATATCTTGCAAGCTACAACCAGTAAACCCATAAAGATTACACCATACCTGCTCAGGGCTAAGGTCAAAAACCCTTCCACCAATTGTAAATGAAACATTAGGCATGGAAGACAAACCATCGCAATCAACAGCTGATTCTCCCATAGGACTGGGCAGTCGTTCACATAGCTGCAATTACAAGATGAGACCATAAGTAAGCATTAACTCACGGGAATATGCTAAGTACAACCATGGTTGATTACCTCATTGACATAGTCAAGAATGCGCTCTTGTGTTTGATTCTGCTTAAGTTGGTTCTGCATCCACACAACAGCCATCTCACAAGTAGAGCACATTGCATCATGAAAACCATCCGATGCTTTCTGAGCATTCTCATTCACTACACTCTCAATGCCCATACTGATCATCTCGGAAGTAATTCAAGGAGCAAGGAGCAATATTAGCTATGCCAGAAGTAGAATAGATGTATCTTTAGACATGCAATAATGAAAAGCATTTCATGTCTAACCTTACACCTCGTGTCCCGTCAAATGTGCACAAACCAATTTGTGAGCAAATTTTTTGCGGTTGGTCCTAACATGTGATAGCAATAATAATTCGAAAATCAAACAGGGAAAAGCAATCAGAAAATGAACTTCACATCACACTGGCAAGAATGGTATATTCAGCAGCTTAGGATGTACCTTTGCTAAAAGCATCTCCATTATGGTGTCTCCATATTGAGCAACAACTGCCTTGCACTCTTGACTAACAACTCCAGTGGCTCCAATTGCATGGTTCACTTCAGTAATAATAGTCTGCAAATGAAATACAAAATAACCGTAGTTAGACACAGACCAGCAAATTCAAGCATTGAACATCATAGACATTGATGCTGGAAAGGAAAAAAAAAGAAAAAGATTGCTATGCTACAAAATTCGGTGAGCAGAGAAGAAAACCAAGTGCTAGTAAGTTTAAAAATTGTTCATTGTTAAATATGGAACAATGTTTAATACAGAGAATCATAAAAACAAGCATGACATCTAATTCCTCATTTAGAAGCAAAGGCAATACAACGAATCCTTAGTAATTGATCTAGCTTGGAACTCCCATCATCTTTTGTGAGAAGAAGATTTGGTCAAACCAGACAGTTCATAAGCAAGAAGCGAGCTACACAGAGAAATTATGCAAACTAAATGAGGTTTAATACACACCGTAGGACCAGCTAACAAAGACGTTCCAGAATCAGCAATTGCTGCACAGCCACTGGCACAAAATCCTGAAACAGATATGGTAAAATCATGATGGCAACCAATGAAATTATGGAATAAATCATTCCACATCTCCCCAGAACAGAGTTGCAAATCTAGTAAAAAGAACTCTGCTAACCAGAAGTTTGACCACCAATCAAGACATCACCCATGTCAAACTGCCAAATAAAAAGGAAAGGAAAAGTAAGAATCTTCAATGTTGAATTGAACCAATCGCTGACATATAGTATAACGGTAGATTGGACAGTTGGAAAACCAACCTGCCAATATCCTTTCTGCGTCACAGGGACATATGTGTGCTCACCCTTGTAATGATCAGGATCTACCCCACCAAAAACAATTTCACCCCCTTCTTTTTCATCAGCATTGCGGTTAAACCAGAATGAAAAAACTGGCTCTTTAACGAGACCCTGGTCAACCATGTTGTACCTGAAGAAATTCTAAAGTTAGATAACTGATTAATGAAGTTCTGGGCATCTTTGTCTTATCGATTCATGAAAGATCAATACAACAAAAATGAACAATCTATGACACAAAACCCAACGAAAGCAATGTGCCAATTACACACCACACAGGTACAGCCTTTCCAACCGAAATTTCTTGAAATCCAAGTCCAAGAATGCCATCAAACTTAGCCACCAGAAAGGTGACGCTTGGCTCCCTGGTAGCTTCAATAAATTCCTGAAATTAACAAGTCTTGCTAGTTAGTGCAAACCATCAACTGAAACCACCATATTAGTGCACTTAATTTTCAAGTAACCATCACCTTCAAGTTACCTGATTCTTAACCACGAGATCACCAACTTTTACATGGTCTTGGCTAAAGAAGCCAGAAATAGCTCCAGTTCCATAGTGGATCTCTGCTGATTTTCCTGTGCATGCATTACGTTCATGTTACTCTCCCTATCATCTGTAGCTAAGTTTCGCCAAACGATGAATATGTTCACATGCTCATACTAACAAGCACTTAGCAACAACAAGTGTTAATTGATGATCCATATTCGATGATCACTACTGTTACTGTAACTGTTACTGCAGCATCTCAACAATGAATTCATCCTTACAGTCAATACACTCCCCTCCCAAACCCACCCCAAAACAAACAATTACACGTCATAGAAGCATATGTAAAACAACCTTGATGGCAGGACAAGAATCATTTAAAAGCACAAGGCATACATGTTGGGCATAAGCACCTCCAAAGTGATGATATGTTAGAAAAACATTCAAGACCCATCAGAAGGAGTTTACAGAAGATATATGACATACTTGCAAGTCTTTTATTGGGAAGACAGACGCTATATGACCATGTAGTAAACGCCCCAGACTCCATTATCACGCAAGAAATTCAAACAAACTTAATGCAAAATGATCAAGTAAGAAATCCCACAACTAAGATAAAAACAAACGAACAAACCATTTTCCTTGTAGGTGCGCGAATGGCTTGACTTGTACTTGGAGTGGAAATAACAAGCAACCTGCAACAAGACACAAGATGATGACATCCAATCCTTTGTCATAAAGGAAGACAGGATACGCAAAAAAAAATAAAAAAATGAAAGCAAAGCAAAGAACTCACAGAGAAATAGCACTTGGAAGAAGGAACCCAGAGATTAGAACTCCCAGTGTCAAATATTACAGTGAACTTTTGTGGGGGAGTCCCAATACCAATCTCCCCAAAGTACTGAGCATCCATGTAATTCTTTAGCGAAACAATATCAGTATCCTCTGCATCTCCTCCTAAATTCCTAAGAAGATGGTACTTTTTAATAGACTCTCCTTCCTTGGACTCAAGCTTGGCAGCCAATCGGTTGTTCCGTTCATATTTCCTCTTCTTCAGTCCGATTCTAATCAACCCATCATTCGGCGGCGAAAGCGCAGAGGAAATCATAGGCAACAGAAGAAAGCATAGGAAAAGCGTCGCTGCTGCGACTGGTTTCAATATCGTTCCCATTTTCTGAAATTTATACAACAACAAAATTAACCAAAACCAAAAGGAGATTAAGAGTTAACTACATCGCATGATTGCGATTAAAACAAAAACTTACAGTTTATTATTCCTTTTCTTTTCTTTTTGATGATCTGTTGAGGAAGAGGATGATCGCGCAGAGAAGAAAGAAATTTTGTATGTTAGGAACCAACTATGTTGACTTCTTTCTCTCTTTTTTTATGATGAGGAGGATGGTGAGAATTACAATGGAGTGTTCAGATATTTTAACACTCCGGTTCTTTTCCTCCGGTTTCATATTTTTCTTCTTTATTTAATTTTTTTTATATTAGAATTAAAGTTTTTTTTATTTAAAAATATATTAATATAATATATTTTTAATTTATTTTTAATATCAACAATTCAAAAATTAAAAAAAATATTTTAAAAATACAAAAATAAACATGTACTGCAGCTCTTGTGCGTAAACCACGTTATTCCCTCTCATCAATGTTCTAGTTGTGGATTTCCTAATGTTCTCCTAGAGTTAATTATAAATATCCTTTAGTTTATCATAATAAATTAATTAATCCCTTCTTCCTTTTTTCCATCCATTTTTCCATCTTATCTACTTCTCTTTTACCCTTTAATTTTTCAAAAAACAAAAAATATAATCATAAATAATTAAATTTATTCTTATTTATTTTTTAGTTTTAAAAACGCTTTTAAAAAAAGTTAAAAAATTTTAATTTTTTTTTACTTTAATATTTTTTTATGTTTTTAGATTATTTTAATACGCTGATATTAAAAATAATTTTTAAAAAATAAAAAAATATTATTTTAATATATTTTTAAGTGAAAAATACTTCGAAAATTACCACAATTATACTCTCATAAATAAATTTAAAAATAAAAGGATTAATTAATATATAGTATATGAAACTATGAGAAATAGTTAATTAATTTTAGTGAACTCTGGAACTGAGTTATAAATAACCTTTTTCCATTCACTAATGAAAAGTCTTTCTCATGTTTTATTTATATTTTCCATACAAAACTATTTATTTTTATTTTGTTATTTTTAGCGGCGGAGAAGGAAACTTGTTGGCAGAGCCCATGCGGAGAGCTCTGGCATCATGGAGTTTGACATCGTTGTGTTATGATAAGTAAAAATATCCTTTTCTTATTCACTAAGTAACTGACTGTAAGGGATTTAATTTGGTGGGGCCAGCGACTATGACAGCCCATGTTGCTTCCATCTACAATTGTGTTTTTTTATGTTTATGGGTCAATCGAAATTCAGGGACGGATGAAAGTGGATAGGACATTCA
>Ga0325411_1003060_pt1 | contig 18825 bp, 9 predicted proteins | sample PopdelMetagenome_13_FD_206181 | JGI IMG/M metagenome (GOLD analysis project Ga0325411, IMG submission 206181) | Populus deltoides microbial communities from Bellville, Georgia, United States - Xylem-PdIQD-R4 | ecosystem: Host-associated > Plants > Phyllosphere > Stem > Wood/Secondary xylem...
TTAAGACAATCTTTCCACTAATAACATAGAAGCCAAAATAATCAATTACTCAACTTCTTATATTATCACTAAACTTCCTCTTCTAACAATTCTTTCATTTAGGATACTTCTCATGACAAGTTACATATCAGGGACGAATAAGCCTGGTAACATAACAAATATAAAACAATAAATATTTTATCTTCCCTTGGTTTAACTAATTAAATATTTTTAAAAATATTACAGGAAAATGATGTTGCAAAATAAAAAAAAGATGCTAGATCCAAATAAGGCTAGACAACCTAATTAAACCTTTACTAGTGTAATTGAGGCTATAAGGGGAGGAATAAGAGAAAAAGGAAGAAACAAGAAGAAAGGGGAAGAAGGCCTAACCAAGGCCTAGAGAGGAAGGAAGAAAGGAAAAGAAATTCAAGGGCCAATCAAAACCTCCTTGAAGGAAGCCTAACCAGACCCTCCTAAAAAAAGGGCTAACTGAACCCTCTCATAGCAAGCCTAACCGAACTCTCTCTTCTTCTCTCATTCTTTCTCACTCATCAAGCCACAAACATCTATGTGGCTACCTTGCCAAGCACACAATATAATTAAAAACAAATTCTTAACCTATCATTTTTATTAGTATGACGTGCTTATAAAAGCCATCTTTTCACACAAATAGCAATCTCCCTTACATTGTCTCCTTAAAAAATACATACTCTCTCGCCGATAACTATCTTCCCCAAGCATGCACCACTATATAAAGTTTCCATCTTTGCTTGAAATGACCACCCTTTACACCAATGGCTATCCCTCAATTGGCTTCTATACCAAATCTCCTTACACTAATGGCTATCCCTCACTTGGCTTTTAAACCAAATCTCCTAGCCTAGCCATTCTATCTCACAAATAACTATCTCAAAGGACAACCTTTCCACCAATGACATAGAAAACACAACAATCAATAACTCAACTTTCTAGAAGAAAAAAATACTATTTATCATTTTCCCTCCACTACGTAAGTTTATAAGGCCTATAGATCTATAAATACCACAGGTCATTAGGTAAAAGAGGAAGAGACAACTGATACATGCTCACACAATATCATACAAGACCATAATTGCTATATATATATATATTTTTTTTTTCTTTTTGCTCATTCACTATTCATCTCATACGAATATTATTTACATCTTACAAACACCATTCACTTCTTGTATACACTATTCACCTACTACAAATATTATTCACCTCTTATAAGTGGAAGTGTTGTTAATGTATGTAGCTTAGGCATCCTAATAGTTCAATAGACATAACTTGGTTAAATACGATGGTCTTACAGATCATAAAGAGCACATATAGAATGTGAAAAGAATCTTAAAGCTTATAATGCAAAAGAGTAGAGTCATGAGCAAAGCCCCCTATAATATTATGATAACATTCCATGGATAACTTAAGTTAGTCAAGCTAGAACTTAGTATTTAGAAAACCTAATTCACCTCTTCACTTATGTGTCTTGGGCTTTTATGTAGGTAATATTTCTAGCTCTAATTGTCATGAAAAAAAGTGATGTCATGAGCAAAGTCCCCCTATAACATTATGTTTTTATTTAGATTCTTAGTTTTATTTTTGATGCACCAATGAAAAAGAAATTTCTAGATTTTTTTAGAAAAAAAGAACTTAGACCTTTAGAGCTTTTTGTTAAAAGAACTAAGGTAATCAAAATTCCCATTCACGCTAGATGAACTTTTTTTTTATGCATTTCATTATCGATCATACATTATTTTATGATCCATTTTGATAATACCATGATAATCAAGGATACTAATATAAATATGTCACTATGAGTTGTTAAGAGAGTGAAATGATCTAAGTCATAACATAATGATAACGAAGGAAACACCACTACAAATGGCATTAAATTTATTTTCCACTTTTTAACCAAGCTCACATTAGATAAGTAATTAAAAGGAAAATTACCTAATCTAAGCAATAATATTGATAGGTACCATATTATTTAATACCAAGGAAATGAAGAGAATATTAAATACATCATGAAAAGACTAATTCCATTTCTATCTCACCTTTTTGAATTGAATAAAAGATTAAACATAATATAGGCTAACATACTTGAAAGCATGAAATTTCATTGGTCATTAGTACCCAATTAAGACATCATGCCCACTATAAGTATAATGATGAATCCAAATGATAGCAATAGAAAGTATTATCTTGATAAGAAATTGAGCCCACTATTAGACCAAATATAAGATTTATAACCATGTTACTCACTTTGACAAAATATCACTCTTTATTCAAGTCTAATAATAAAGTATCACTCTTTATTGAAGTCTAATAATAATTTATGAGTTGTTCTGTACGAATATGACATCTACCAAACATTTACTAGTAGTCTAAAGGTATTGATTGATATTAGTTTTGATGAATCAAACCAGTAAATGGTTGCTAATTAAAGTTTTGAATTTGTGTTGATGAAACTTCATTATTATTTATGTAACTCAAGGATCTCTAATATGTTTTGAAAATTTTCAAAATTGAAAATCACATTTATGTGACTTTTGCTTCAAGATTAGTCTTAAGGGTTATATTTATTATAAATCAAGTCTTTTTAAGAGCTAATATAACACTTGACAACTTATCCCCAAATTAGCTTAAAGCATTTTGTTTTCACACTTAAAAAGCCTAAGACCTTGGTAAACTAGATGACCAGACCATACCTAAATTCAAAGACTTATGGTTAAACAAATGTTATAAGGTAAATAAGTTAATCACACTACACAAAAATTGTAAAGATAAATGGTAAAGCAAACAACCATGCCAAACACACAACATTAGACAATTGGCAAATAAAATTACCCTTTTCTTTACCATGTGACCAAACCCTTGTAATCTTATATGATCTAAAAAATCTCTTTCTCTCATATGAAAAAGTGTGTGAGAGATGTACCTAGTTTGTTCTTACATAAAAAATTGAATTTCCTTTTCCTCAAGATGAAATTCGAATTTATAATACCTTTATCATCTCTTTGCCATATAGGACAAACAAGATAATCCTTTTCAACACTCCATACCACCACCTTTACTCTAGCTTGACATATTTTACATTATCCAGACTGATCCATCTACTATATCGAAGCTTCTAGAATTCAATTTTTTTGGCGTATTATCTCTTTCTTCTAGTTGGCTAGTTAGCCAATTTTTTTTTTTAATAAATTAGTGTTTCCTTTAACCTTTACATTTGAATGCAATCATTGAGAAATTATTATTAACTTTGAACATACTCTTTGATTATTCTTCTTTTCATACTAATTGCACCATGCACTTTACCTAAAAGAGTTAGATTAATTTCTTACAAAAGACTTGAGATTTTAATATTGTAATATATTCTTATTAGTGAGTGTTGTTTTTAATTGTGAGTGAAAAATCTTGTTAAAGTATAAGTGGCATTATAACCACTTGGATTTTTTACTTTAATTTTTTTGGTGTATGAGCTTGTTTTTTTTAATCATAATCTTGTGAAAAAACCGTGAAGGTTTCAATCCTGAGCCTATAAAATAGATCATTTAGGTTTCAATCTTGAGCCTATGAAAATGATTGGTTATGTTTCAATTTGGAGCTTGTGAAAAACAATCATATGAGTGAAATTTTGAATATTAAACCTTGAAAAAAGAATCAATTATAAAAGTTGAGGTCTCACATGTGAAGAAGATTGTGAGTGATAGTCAAAGTCCAAGCTTTATGCTAAGGGAGCAAAGTAGGTGGTTAGTGTTGAACCACTATAAAACTTGTGAGTAATCTCTTTACCCTAACTTCAATTAGTTCAATGAAAAAGGAACGTGATAAGTTTCTCTCCTCTAACAATCAAGGCAAAATTGATTTAATTAGTGAAACAACTAATATTTTATAAGCAAATGAAAACAATAAGATAATAGATGATTCTTTTCAATATTTTTTTATAATGCATTTCATAATGAGTTTAAGTAGTTTTATTTGAAAAATGTTGCTCTTACAAATATGAATTTTTTATTTTAAATAGAAATTTAATTGTTGAAAAAAAGAAAATTAATTGATGGTTTTAAAGGTAAAAGAATTTGAAGAAACTAAAATAGAAAGTTTTCTTAAAATTGAGAATGTTTCCTCTACTTGTGATGTTTTGAGAAATGATTTAGAGAATATTCAGGGTTTGTCAATTGATCTTTCCAAAAGTGGTAAAAGAAATAAAAAGCTTTGTTGAGATGTTTGAAAAACTAAAATTTTTAAAAGTTGTTTATTCCAATTGCAAATCTTTCAAAAGGTGTAAACGATCCAAAAAATCTTTTGTAAGAGCAACATGTTCCATCAAACCTCATAACACTCACAATTTATCAAGAAAAAAGAATCAAATTGCTAACCCGTCTTCTTATAATAAAAATGATTCTATTGTTTGTGATTATTGTAATTTTGATGGTTATATTTCACACATGTTTTATCCGGAGAAATTCATATTATTGTGTTAAAATGATATGATTTTTAAAAGAACTACCTTTTTATTTATTATATGAAAACTAAGCAACATGACCCAAGACATATTGGGGACCAAAAACAAAAAGTGCTTATCATGTTATAGGTATGCTTCAATATAAAACAACTTCAATTAATTGATGATTGGATTAAAAGTTAGATTTGGAAACAAACTCAAACTTCAAGCTTATTAAGATAGCACAAATAGAGAAAGATAATCAATGAAGTTCATTTTGGATGAATTCTAAATTAAGGATTACACACACACACATATGTATAATTATCCTTATTTTTCATATGCTTAATTTCTTATTATGTTCTAGCCTCTCTTGATATCCTAATTTCTATAAAATGAGAAAATAAACTCAAGATGTCATTATGATTAACATTTCTAAATGTGTTCAAACTATATCTTCCATAGTGAAACATACCAATAATGTTGTTTTCATCTCTCATCGTTAACCTAACATTAGTGAGGAGAACTTGAAAGACAAGTATTGGATACTCATAATGCAAGAGGAACTCAATCAATTTGAGACAAGCAAAGTTTGGGAACCATTCTTTAGGCCCAAAGGTCACATGGTTTTTGGAACAAAGTGGGTCTTTCTAAATGAACTTGATGAGTCTAGATATATAGTTTGTAACAAGGCATGATTGATGACCAAAGGTTACAACCAATAAGGAGGAATATATTTTAATGAGACTATGCATAATTTTCTAGATTAGAGTCCAAATAAATGAAACTGACATTTTCTTATTTAAGAAAAAATTAAAGCCTTTTCAAATGGATGTTAATAATGATTTTTTAAATGGTTTTATCATTAAAGGAGTTTATGTTAAGAAAGCCCTAGGTTTTTAAACTAAAAAAGGCTTTATACAATTTTAAGCAAGATCCTAAGATCTAGTCTGAAAGACCTAACACTTTCTTAATTTCAAAAGGTTTTTACATGAGCAAAATTTTCTTTACTATATTTATTAAACATGAAGTTAGTTATTTAATCATTATGATAATGACATATTCTTCAAAGCTACTATAAGATTTTATGGAAGGAATTTGAGTATTGTAAGTATAGGGAATTTGATATAAGTATGATGGGTAAGTTGATATTTTTCCTCGAGCTTTATATTTAACACATAAAAGTTTTGTTAACCAATTAAAGTATAGTAAAGAGCCCCTTAAAAAGTTTGGATTGGAATAACTTCGAACAAGTCCAACGATAAGGAGCATCGCTATTAAGCATGACCATGATGAAAATGGTAAGGGGGTAGAGGTTAAAAGACATTGAGGTATGATTATAAGCTTATTATAGTTAATTATTAGTTGTTCTAATATTATGTTCTGTGTATGTCTATATTCTATATTACAAATTATTCTTAAACAATCACTTTTTAGTGTCAACTCCTAAATTGGGTCTTAGGTATCCTTGAATAACAAGCATGAGCATTATAAGCTATTTAGACTCTTAACTTTTCCAGTTGCATTATTGATCAAAAAAGCACTATCGATATATGCCAATTTCAAGGAAACGCATTATAATTATGTTCTAGTAGAAAAGCAAACTTTAACTATAAAGCTTAATAAATTACTATAGGATTATATTGTACCTAATTATTATGGATGAAAAAAACATCGAAGGGCTTTGGTATCTAATTAAATCATATTTCAATAAATTGTTACAATTTTAATGCTACAAACTTGATCGAGAACCCTATCCAATTCTAGGACTAAATATATAGAAATTAGGCATCACTTCATTGGTGATCATATGCATAAAGGTAATATTTATCTTCAATCACGAACATATAAGTGGTTGATATCTTAACCAAATCCTTGAGTGAAGAACAATTTTATGCATAACTTGAGTTAGAAATGGGTAACCCTATTTGAACTTAAACCTATTATATTATTTTTATTTACTTTTTCTTGATCTTTTTTGTCTAGCTTTCAATATTCAATATGTTTACATTTGTTATTTATATGTATCATATATTATATCTTGTATAATTTTATTATAATGATTAACGTAAAAGAACTAGGAATAGTTTTGGTGAATTGTGCTAAATTTTGACATTGAAATAATTGAAACTAAATGGGAACAACTGCAATCATCAAGTATACCAGATGGCTAAACTAGATATAACATTAGAAATTCCAATTTTAGATAAAAATAGAGGTTAGGTATACAAGATAACTCCTTAGACAAACAAAGAAACAAGGTATAAAACCAAATAACCTCTCTTGATTTTTCTACTGAGTTGGCAAGTCATTTTATCCTCGTTTTTGATACTTCTATTTCCTTTACTTATTCCTTCCATTTCTAACCAAAACTTGTATAAACTAAGTTCCCTTTCTCTAGCCAAACAACTCTCTCATTTATTACTTGTATTTAATTTATAAACCTCACCAAACTCTCTTTTCAACCTCTTCATCTTTAACTTCTAGCCCTCAACCATAGACAGACCTAAACTATATTATTTTTACAAATTAAAACCACAAATCTTTCACTTTTACTTAGATATTCTAGCTTCCTAGTCTTATTTTTTTTAAGCTTGCCATCAAGAGTAAAGTATAGGGCTAGAAGGAAGTTTAAATTTTATGCATCTAACCATGACAAGGATGTGCAAACCAAAATAATAAAGGAAGAGCTTTGTTTATCAAAGAATACTCATGAGTCAATCAATAAGAGGAAACTTCTCTTACTATTACAACTATACCTTTAAGCTCTCTCTTTGGACTTCATTTCTTCATGTTAGACTTATCTTATAAGAACTAAAACACCAACTTTTACAAGAAATTCATTTTAAAAATATCATTGGGTGGTTTTCTATAAGTTGATGTATTTCTCGAATGTTCAAGAACTTTTTGTGAATATTGAATATAAACACTTTGTTAAAGTATGAGAGCCCATCTACATAGATATAATGATATAATTCTATGCCAATCTCACTTACAAGGAAGATGATTATGTTTGAATTTACCATGTCGAAATATGGTTAATAAAGAACCAATCACCATTACACAGGTGTTTTTATATAATCTTTTTGAGTTTTCTGCTAATGGCTATGATGTATTTATTAAAAAAGAATGTATTGATGTTTATCCATAATTGTCATCCGACATGTAATATGCCATGTTTTATTTAAGGATGATGTTAAAGCCTTTAGTGCTATGTCAAGTTGATGTTTAATATGTTGAGGCTTTTAAGCTCACAAAACAATTTTGAACGATGTTTTATATAAGCTAGTTCCTAGGATTGTTAACCCAAAGGTGGATATAATAGTAATATTGATTAGTTTTATACTTAAATTATGGCTTGTCTAATGTTAGGAAAGAAGAATAATCTATTGGCATTGATTTACCTAATAATGAAAAATGTTTTATGTCCAGTCAAGCTTCACTTGTGTATAGGTCTATTTGAACTAAAATTTTTAACATTAATGAATTGATACCTTTTGGTACTTAAGTTACATCGAATGACTATTGATCTAATAAATATTAATGATGATCAATCAAATACCAAAATATTCATCGATAATTGACTTCTCGATCAATATGTTATATGTTCTTCATGTCTTTTTTCCAATAAAGAGAAAATATAATTAAGAATTAAATTCTAAGAAGAGGTAAAAAGCAGCCTCAAAAATAAAATGGAGCATATCTGTTTGCTTGTAAACTTGAACAAGCTTAATAATCATGGGTAACACCAAAGAAAAAATAAAGCATAAATAAATAAATGATGCAATAAAAAGGTAAAAGAATTATAAAGGAAATAAATAAAAAGAAAGCAATAAATGATCAAGATAAATTATAGAAAAGCTTGTGAATAAATTGTGTCTATGTGGTTGACCATCATATCTAGTAACTAGATTGCCTTTTCATTGTTGATCATGACTTCTAATTCCTTGATCGATGATGACTTTAAATTCTCTTAATCGAGCATTTTATATCTTCCCTAGTCAATTTTACTATTATCGATCAATTATAGCCTTCTTTTTTTTATTTGGTAGTGAACAACTATTGTTCTTATTTAGTTGATACATGAATATTTATTTTTAGGTAAATAATATGCTCTATATTCTTTTATTTAGAACAAATGAATGAATATCCTCCATCACTTAAATGATAAAATGGATCAAATAAATCAACTATAAATGATAATAATTACCCAAAAATGTTGACCATGCTCTTCTATTTGACATGTCAAAAAACAAAGCATGTTAGGGATATTTAGACGTGATGCTTAGAATTCCATAACCTATAACATTTAAACCATAACTTAATCTATCAATTTTATAATCAGTACCTAGCTCGTTCGTGCTCTTCTATTAAAACCTTAATTATCCTTTAACAAAAACCATAGATTCTTAGAAAAGAAATGAACCAAAAACCTCAAGCTCCTTTTCTCTTTCTAATCATAATGATGATATCTTTAAGTTTTGCTCCATATCAACTTGTGTATTGTTGGAAATGCACCATTAAATTTCATTTAGGCTTTGGTCCACACCAAAAAGAAACTCTCAAGGAACGAAACAACTCATTCACGTAAGACATTGAAAAACAAAGGCTTCCCTCATAAAACTATCATGTGGTCTTCAACATTTGGTAGAACTCCATTCCTATATGGCTTTATGTTGCTAGTATTGACTATATTGGCTAGATAAACAAAATACAATAACACCTTAGTGAGAAGTAGAAACATTAAAATATCTTGAACAAGATTCAACTGTCTAGAATTCCTATTAGGCCAAAAAACTATTGGTTGTCATTTCTCTATTCTATTTTCACATACATAGACTTGATGTTTTGCTAGTTTTTCTTTAAAAAGAAGATAAAAAGTGCATATGTATTTAAACATTCGAGAAGATTCCTTATCCTTCATGTCATAATTATAGATAGAGACATATACATATATACATATACATATGAAGACGTTTCTTCAATTAAAACTTTATGGTTATCTTGATCTTATTTACTTTAGACCAATAAATCTATAATGAAAATAACCTTTCTTATAATATAAAAAAGTAGAACCTCTACAAATCAGATGGAGAAAAAACCAAGATGAAGAGACTTAGGACTAATTTTAGACATAAGTTTTTCACAGGGTATTTTACTAGTGTAATGATTTTTTTTTCCTTTTGTACTTTTAATAATTCCATGAATGCAATTGAATTTTTCAATATTTTTTCTTAAGTTTACTCCTTTTTTTCATATATGAAATTCAACTTTATTTATTATATGTATGTTAGTACTTAAACAAAATGACATAAATACTTTATGTTTCTTTGCACAACTTTCTATAACTTTGAACAAAACATTTCATCTAACTTTATTAATTTCTTACACTTTATTTATTTTGGTTAATAAAAAAAATATGTTGTAATATGAAGATAACTTAACTACAAAGCTAGAGTACAACAAATCTAGAGAAATTTCACACCTTGATTTGTAGGTCAATCCCTTAGTTTTTTCAGGATTTTTATATTGTATTACACTTCTCATGTATGTGTAATACTTTTTAGAGATCAACCATTAATTGATAAGAAAATATATTTTCTTATCTTGATTATCTAGATGGTAAACACCTCTTTTATGAACTTTCATAATAACATATGTACCTTCCTAATATTAGAGTCATTTGCCAAAATTTTCATTTTTTTAGGCCAATTGGTATATGGCCTTTATTTACCAATATTTATTAAGTATTGGACACATTACTCCAATCTCATCAAATCTCATACAACCATTGTACCCTAGATGGTATAATATTAATGTGATGAGAATCTTATAAGTTGGTAAATTTGAGCCATGTTGCATTTCTGAAGAATAATGGTAAATGTTATATTAACACCAATACATTATCGACATAGCAAGTGATTGCTAAGTATGATGCAAGAGGCATTTGATAAAGGTTTCTAATCCTCAAGTTTTTAATAGAAAGAGTTGTTATGAAAATTGAAGGAGTGTTGCATTGTCAAATCTTTTTGTTGTTAAACTTTTTAAATGAAAACATTTTATGTATTTGTTTAAAAAATATTAGAAACTTGTTTCTCTTAAATATGCTTTTAATGTGTTTTGGGATTATGTTGCATCTTTTAGTGAAATGTGCTTTTTTTTTCTGTCTCATTATTGTTTTGAAATCAATAGATGTATCTATAAAGTAACATTTGACCTATTATTTTCATTCATGAGTAGATAAATATAATGGTAAATTCATTCAAAGACTTCTAAAATTGATCAAAACTCAAGAAATGTCATGCAAATTCTGGGGGCAATCCTTCTTTTCTAATCTTAAAATGTATTATCCTTTCGTAATAAGAGATAAAGTCTTGATAATCCTTTTTTTAATCATAAAATATCATTTTCATTTTCAACAAACCTCAAATGGGGAGAATCTTGCTTAAAATAATACATATATGCCTACAATAGAATCACACAACTTGATGACTTGAATAATGATAAACTATGCGCATTTAGGTCATAATCCCACCCATAACACTACCTCTTCTCTGTGATTAACCTTAAGGTTTTATAAATCAATCATTATTTTCAAATGAAACTAGCATTTATCAGCATAAGCAAGTTTGATTTGAGATGAAGAAAGGCCAATTTTGGTAAATCCTTCACAAATAAAATATATCTCATGTTGTTCCTATTTGAGCCTTAAATATAATAACCTAGACTAGAATTATCCCTCATACTAGGAAAACTTTTTAGAAGTTTTTGGATGATCAATGAAATTCTCCAATTAGAAAAAAAAAACATATAAATGTAGAAGGGAAAAAAGTGTTGCACAAAGAGCTATCAAATGATTAACTAATAAATTGAAATGAATAATTAAAAAAAAAACAAAGAGAAATATAAAATTTCTCTAAAACATGTACAAGGTTGATGCAAAGTCCAAAATGAAAGAATGTTAATGACAAAACATGAGGTGCAATTGGGAGTATTTAGATTGAAATGAGATCAATAATTAGAATGAAAAAAAATCAAGGCAACAAGTCTAAAAGATCATCATATAAAATAAGTAATCATATATCCTCACACCTTTAAAAACTATTCAAGCCTTATGAATATTATATTTTTGCGTAAACACAAGCCTTAACCTACACTACGTGCTCTTATAAATCATTTTTTATAATTTTTTTTGTATTGATAAGTTTTCGTTTCTTAAAAGAAGAAACATATTTTTCAAGAAAAATCATGACTTGTTTATGTGTTGTATATCATTATGATACTAAATCACGGGTTTTGAATTTTTTAGAAGTTTTTGAATGATCAATGAAATTCTACAAAAAGAAAAAACAAAAAAAAAACATGTAGAAGGGAAAAACAAGTTACAAAAGAGAGCTAATAAATGATCAAGTGAGAAATTAAAATGAATAACAAAAAAAAGGAGAAATATAAAATATCTCTAAAACATCAACAAGGTTGGTGCAAAGTCTAAAATCAAAGACAAAATGTCAATGACAAAGCACAAAGTACAATTGAAAAAACTGAGATTGAAATAAGATCAAATTTTATAATGAAAAAATCAAGGTAACAAGCCAAAAATATCGTCACATAAAATAAGTAATCCTATACCTTTACACCTTTAAAAATCATTTAAGGCTTATGTATACCCTCTATTTTTATAAACACAAGCCTTAACTTACATCACATACTCTTATAAGCTATTTTTTTATAAACAAAAATTATTTTTATTAATAAGTTTCAGTCTCTCAAGAAAAAAAAGATATTTTTCAAGGAAAATCATGACTTATTAATTTTGTATTGTTATGATATTTGTTCTTACCCATTTTAAAGCCCCATATAAATATACAAAAATCATAAAAGAGAAAACAAAAACAAAAAAAATATATCAATGGAGAGAACATGAAGAACACTTAGAAAATTACCAAAGACTGGTTGGAAAGATCAAAACATACAAGTTTGGAAGAATTGGCTATCCAATATTGACTGATGAAGGCCCTTTAAATTGGAAAATTGAATTTGGGAAGAAAATTCAAAATCAGATGTTTAAGAACTCAATTGGAATTTTTTAGGGTTTAATTGAATTTATTAAGGGCTTAATTGTGAGAAAAATTGATTTTTAAGTTCAGTTTAAGCTTTAATTGGAAGAAATTAAAGTCTAGGGGTTAAATTGTTGTTTTAAAAAGCTAATTTGGTCAAATCAGGTGTTTAATTGCCTAAATATTAAAGTTTGGTGGTAAATTAGGGGCTTAACTGAAGAATTTCAATACCAAGGACCGGTTTGTAAAAGGCACGTGACTAAAGGAACTAAAATTGTTAAAATTATGGGCCAAATTGAAGAAAATTGAAAGATAAATGGTCAATTTGTATAAATCAGAAACCAAAGACCGAATTGGAGAAGACAGTGAACTTCGGGCTCACAATTGAGTTTGATAGAAGTAAAATTGCATGAATTTGAAAGTTAGAAGTCAATTATAAGTGCAATTAAAAGAAATAATAAAGATCAAGGACTAAATTAAAAATCCTAGTTTTTTGGTGGTTATCCTAGATGACATGTCATTTGGTTCATGTTCAAAACACACTGTTTGAAATAAAGGGCAAACGACATATCGTCTGCCTACTATTCATCTTCTTCTTTGGGCAGTTATGGGCTGATCGAGTTAGCATCTTTAAACTAATGAATGTAAAGTTACAGATCTCAAAATTAAGCAAGATTAGATCCAAACAAAAGATGTGTAACCCCTGTGTTAACTTCAAGCAGTCTCTGATGATGATGATGTCAGAGTTAATTCGATGAGGCTTCAAACGTGGTCAACTCAATCAGCCATGACTGTGATATCCATTGTACAAAACCACTAATTGTTTTGTGTATTCACACTTTAAACCTTCTCAGAGGGTTCATATCAAGGGTTGACCATGTTTCTCTCAAGATCAAAAGATCAGAAATAGGTCTTTGGCCTCTAAGTTTAGCAAAACCACCAAAATTTTCACAACCAAATTTGTTGCAAAAAGATTAATTCTGGGTTGAATGACATTCTTACATTTCTAGGCAGATTCTAGGCAATGTTCTTCGTAAGAACATTGCCTTAGCTACTTGATTTTGACCATTTTTACCCTACTTATTTGCATTAGCATCTTTATATGAGTTTATGAATCAATAACTCAGGGTAATTTCACATAAAAATCATGATTTCTGAGTTTTAATCCAGAGTTTTATTTTTGCACCGAAACCTATTTTAATCAAATCATAATTATTAGTTGATAATCGATGATGTTTGATTGTTATTTAGTGATCGGTTTCCAACATGCATATGTCCTTGGTTTGTTTATATCTAGTTTGGATTTTGATTCATGTTTAGTGGGCATGTTCTTTGTGTTCTTGAATTGTTCTTGAGTTTTCTGGTTTTTTATTCGTTTTTGACATAAAATTTCATGCTTTTTGCATGTTTGATCTATTTGGGGTTTTCGGTTTGGTTTTGATTTGTTTTTCAGACCAAACTAGTTGTTTTTTGTTCGGTTTATGGTCGAACCAAAAATTTTAGGTCAACCTGATTCGATAAGGACCTGCTTGGTTCTCAGCATTTTTAATAAAAAAATTTTTGGCTTAAGGGGGTGTTTGGTAAACATGCCTTTAATCCTATTTTGGTAGTTCTATTCAAAAGAAAATAAGTTTTTGTTAAACAAAGCCTTAACAAATAAAGATAATAATAAAAATATAAAAAATATTTTAAAAAATAAAAGTTTTATTTGTGCATATAGCCAATAATCCTAAAAAAGTATGCAATCATTTTTTCTGAAATCTAAAATACTTTGTAAAATTCCAAAGTATGTCAGCCTACATTTCAAAAACATTAAAAACTTATTTTTGATAAGAAAATATATTATTCACTTTTAATATAAGGATAGAAAAACCTACAAAAGGGTTAATATTCAAAGTATTATTAGGGATAATAATATATTATTATTCACTTTTAATATAAAGATAAAAAAACATGTATAATATCCAAAATATTATTGCGAGTGATACTCTTTCACTTCTAATATAAGGATAAAAATTGCAATGAGTTTTATCTAAAATATTATTTGGAATGAAGTAATAGCCAAAAATCCAAGTTTTTTCTAAAAGAAGCTTTAATGATAATTGAGGATATTTCAAGCTATGTTCTATGATACATGAGTCATGGACATCCGAAATACCAAAAAAGAAAAAAAAAAAGAAAATCATTGAATCTCATCATTTTTCTATTTTTAGTTTATTTATAGTGCATAAGTTGAGGATAAACCAGTTTTCTTTAGACATCTTTCATACCAAGTTCTTGATTTATAAAACCAGGGTTTGTTCATTATAGCAATCCCGTCATGGATACACTAATAGAAATAGAAATATAATCAGACCATAGTAACCATAAAAAAAAAAAAGTGATACAGCTTACCTTAGGTAAGATATACTAGGGGTGTTAATACATTCTTTTTACGCAACCAGTCTCTAGCCTAGAATATTTAAAAGACAAGTTAGGATTTCTAGTAACCATAATATTAGGTGGCGACTACCTATCCAATCAAAGACCTCACAACCCACCAGGAGGGTTCTTATGATGTCACACTCTCGTGAAGGGTACGACAATACTAAATCATAGGTTTTCACCAATAAATAGGCAAGGTTAACATGACATGAGGCAAGTTACTCCCTTTTTAAAAACCAAAACTCTGATTTCCTTTCCAAAATAACCTTCTATTTGTCAAAGAATCCACTTAAACCGTTCATGTTCTAAAAATAACCAAAATTTTAGGTTAACCATTCTTTACAATACCCAACTAACACTCATTTTTTTATGTCGACAAAAGCATCCAAAATTATATCATAACACTTGAATGACTTGTTTTAGGCTTTTAACCAAAGAAATCTAAACCATATTTTTTTGAAAACATATTTAAATTTACATCTCAATAATTTTATTTTAATAATTAGACCTAATTCAACACAATCCTTAAAATTTACAACTTGACCCCAAAACATGAAAGATGATTCAACAAAAAAAGAAGAAGAATATTTTAAAATAAAATTTTCTTATTGATTGAATTTGCAAAATTTTTGATAAAAAAATGAAGATGATGGCTATAGAAAAAGATGAACACAACTAGATTAATTACGGTAAGTTCTATTTGAAAGAACATATGACAATCACAATATCTGAAAGATAATTTAAGAAACTCTATCATAAGCTGAGAGTGGTAAGATAGCAACTTCTTTGTGGTGATGATGAAAAATGAGCAATGGACAAGTATAACTAATAGATAATCTCAAACCACATATATGATAATAAGAAGCAAAGACAATATTTAACAAGACAAGATGCTTAATGAATTATGCTATCCAATGGTCAAATTGAAGAACACTAGGAGGCAAACTTATAGTGAGCATAAAAGGCATTTGTGTGCCTTAAACAATTTAGACAAGCTAGTGACCATTTATGAACACTTACAAAATCAACGATATTCAAAGATGTGGATATCAAAAAGGAAGATTAAGCTTTCAAAATGTATAATTTATGTTTTTCCCCAGCTTAAAAGGTATCATTCAAAAATAAGATTACAATTAGTTGCTACTACAAGACAATAAAAAGAAAAGAAAATGAATAATAAGAAAATAACATATTCAAGTTAAGCTTTGCATTCATGACATTTGTTTTATCAAATCTCGTAGCTAGTTAAGTCAAACTAAACTCTACAATCAAGACTATTTTATTTTATTGTATGTTTAGATTCCTCACAAGATGCTTTGACAATTTTATTTTATTTTGAGGGTAGTTGCCTATTGATAACACTATGTCATTTTATTTTATATTAAGGGTGGTCACTTTTTAATGAGACCATTTTATTTTATATTAAGGGAAGTCGCCTCATGATGTGAACATGTCATTTTATTCTATGTTAAGGGTGGTTGCAACTCGATGAGACTATGTTATTTTATTTCATATTAATGGTGGTCGCCTTTCAATAAAACCATTTTACTTTTAAGTTCAAAGTAATCACCTCTCAATGAGATTGTATTTTTTTTTAATTTCCTTTTAAAAGGTAGTTGCCTCTCAAAGAAACTATGTTAATTTATTTTATATTGATGATAGTTGTTTTTCAATGAGATTGTTTCTTTTTATTTCCTTTTGAGGGTATCACCTCTTGAAGACACCTAGATATTTTATTTTATGTTGAAAGTAGGCCTTTCGATAAGATTGTTTCCTTTGATTTATTTTTTAGGATAGTCACCTCTCGAGAAGGTTGTGTAATTTTATTTTATGTTGAGGGTAGTCGCTTTTCAATGAGATTGTGTCATATTATTTCATGTCGAGGGTGGTTGACTCTCGATGAAACCATTTTAATTTATATTAAGGGAAGTCACCTCTTAATAAGACCATTTTATTTTGATTTTGAGGGTAGTTGTCTCTCAATAAGATTGTTTTCTTTTTAGTTAAGATATCATGTATAATAAAAAAGCTTTTTTATATATAATTTTTTTTTCTTTACAAACTTACTATACAAACTCATAGAAAAATTAATTTTTAAATGTCTTTGTATTGTATGTATTGTAAAAAGAGGACAATTGCCATAACTCATTTTTTAACCATATTTTTAGTGTAATTTCAAAAATAAATAAATTACATAAATTAAAAAAAAACTTTAAAATGTATTTTGGATACAATTTAACCAATTTGTAATCATTTTATAATTTCTTACTCTTTTGCAAAAAACTTGCAAAAAGAAAATAAAATCAAATAACTAAAAGAAACAAAAAAAAAAAGATAGGTGAGAGAAATATAAAAAGGAAGAAAAATGAGACCAAAATAAACATTGAAGTTTTGACCTGCTTAACAATGGTTTAATTTTACCTTCTCGTTTTATTTCAATATACATGTAAGTTGTATTTATGGGAGCTCAAGGGGTATGAGGTTGTTAAGGATTTAGTTTACGAGGTGGAATGATGATGTATGTGTTCATGTTTATTTATTTGTTGTAAAATTTGTTCTGATAAGCAAAATATAAATTATTAAAAAATTAAAAAGGGGATTTTTTAAAAAAAAATTAGTATGCGTGTATAAAAGTCCCTAAGAATGGTGGCTAAAAAAACTACATAATTTGTGCGATTGCATATTAATTATTTTCTTCATTAGATAATAGAATCGGTTAATACATGACTATAACTTCTTATGTGTAATGTTGTCATTTGTTATTGTTTGTTATGTTATGTTATGTATTAATTCTTTTTATTATTCACAAACCAGCCTAAGATGGTAAAGTTCGATACCAGACCCTATCTCATGGATGTTGTCTAATGAATAATCAAACCAAATAATACATGATTTTGTTTTTTTTATGTGCAATTTTATGTTTGTTATTGTTCATTAAATTATGTATTAATTGTTTTCTTTTTCCACAAATCAACCAAGGATGATAAATTTCAATATTGGGTCTTATCTTTTAGATGTTATTAGTGAAAAGTAGAATCAGTTAATACATGACTAATTTTTTTTTATATACACTTTTGCACTTGTTTTTTATTGTTACATTATATATTAATTGCTTCCTTTATAAGCAAATCAACCCATGTCTTTTGGATGTTGTTTAGTGGATAATAGAATCGGTTAATACATGACCATGTATTTTTATGTACAATTTTGTACTTGTTGATTTTATGTTATGTATTAATACATGACCATGTTTTTATGTGTAATTTTGAACTTGTTATTGTTTGTTTTGTTATGTATTAACTATTTATTTATTTATGAATGAGCCTAGAACGGTAAAGTTTAATATTGGACCTATATTTTGAATGTTGCCTAGCAGGTAATAAAATTGATTTATATATGATCAAAATTATCATTTTAAGGTCATTGTATTCCTAGGATGAGAATTATATATTTGATATTTATTTATTTTTCTTTTATTTAAGAACCAACTCAGGGATGACAAGATCTTTAAGTAGGTCCTATCCTTAGAAGTTGAAAGAAAAAAGGGAATGGTTGATATTAGTTTCAAAATATATAAATTTTTTTTTTGTAGCACATGTGAATTTGAAAATGCAGGTTTGAGGGTGCCATTGACAATATCATTTTGATTTATTTTACTAGTTATCCAGTCAACCATCATTCTATTGTCGAGATCACTTTTAAAGTGACTATATTAATGTATTTATTTAAAATAGAAAATTACTTTAGGTCTTTCTTTCAATTACTCAGTAAAGTTAAGAAATTACAGTTTACATCCTGAGTCAACATAAATTTTTAAATATAAAAAAATGATCAAATTACTGTGATATATATTATATCAGAAACACCTAATAAATCAATTATATAAAATTCCTC
>Ga0325411_1003061_pt1 | contig 18825 bp, 11 predicted proteins | sample PopdelMetagenome_13_FD_206181 | JGI IMG/M metagenome (GOLD analysis project Ga0325411, IMG submission 206181) | Populus deltoides microbial communities from Bellville, Georgia, United States - Xylem-PdIQD-R4 | ecosystem: Host-associated > Plants > Phyllosphere > Stem > Wood/Secondary xylem...
TAGCTATTATATTATTACGTTACGGTTATTTTTTAAAATATTTATAAAAAAACATATTGAGATAACATTTTTTATTTTTTAAAATTGATTTTTTATGTCATCACATCAAAATAATACAAAAACATCAAAACATATTAATTTGAATTAAGGAAAAAAATAAAATAAAAATTTCAAATTTTTTAAAACATTTTTGAAACGCAAAAACAAACATGATTTAATAAGAAAATTTAACCCAACCTCAAATTAAAAAAAAAATATCATCACCCAAATTTTGTACAATATAAAAAAAAATCCCATCAATTTATTTTTTTATAGCATGAAAAAAATTAAATAAGAGAAAAAAATTGAAAAGGGAAAAAACATAAAATTGAAAATATCATAGAAGGAAAAAATTAAAGGAAATTGCCAATGTGCGCTGCTCTACTATGTGCTATTCATGGTGCTATTGTAGAATTTTTTTTTTTTTTTAAGATGGTGTTGGTGCAAATACATTCTATGCTTTTAACCCAACTCAAGCATTTTTACATTTGAGAAAAAAAAAATTGTAATTGACCCGCTGCGGAATGCGGGTCACTATACTAGTTATTATATTATTACGTAACGGTTATTTTTAAAATATATTTTTAAAAAATATATTGAGATAATATTTTTTTAATGTTTAAAATTGATTTTTTATATCATTACATCAAAATAATACAAAAACATAAACAACATTAATTTGAATTAAAAAAAATAAATAAAAATTCAAATTTTTTTAAAATATTTTTGAAACTAAAAAACAAACATGCTTTAATAAAAAAATTTAACTCAACCTTAAATAAAAAAAAAATCATCACCCAACTTTTGTACAATATAAAAAAAATCTCATTAATTTATTTCCTCTTATAAAAAAATTAAATAAGACAAAAGAAACAAAATTTAAAGTATTGGGTCCTACTGGCTGTAGGACTCACAACTATTGGGTCCAGCTGCGACAAGATCCAATATTTTGGAGTCCTGGTAGCAACAAGACCTAATCCTATTGAGTTTTGCTGAAGCATCCAGACTCAATATCCATATGACCCATGACCCAACAATATTAGGTCCTGTTGGACAAGAAGACCCAATATCATTGTAGCAGGATGCATTTTGTTTTATTTTTTTTTACTTCTTTAAAATCAAAAGGGAATTAAAGTCTTCTGAATTTCTCGCTCGATCAAAAGAATATAAAACATATTAAACCTTAGTTTCTTCACTGACTTTCTGAGGTATAACTTTTGCCATGACATTAGTGGCTTAGCTCTTCGCGTTTCCCAAAAGCTTTTTTTTTATAGAGAGAGTGTTCAGCAGAACCCAACATTATTACAGTTAAACTCAGCAGAAATTTATTACTAAACATAGAAAAAGACAACATTCCTCATAAACATTACAGTGCTGTCCATAATGCACACATTTTATGTCTGCAGTATAATATATAGTACAATGAATTTATATTCATAATAAATACACAGTATTTTTTCCAAGCCTTTTAAAATACAGTATAATAGCAGAATTTAGTCTAACAATAATCTTGATACAAGTATTTATCCTACACTAAATTTGGTACACAAAAAGAGACAGTGGAATTAATTATACATCATTGAATGGAGAAAATTTGAAAGTTAGTTTGCCCCTCGTCTAATAATAACAGCATGTTTTTACGTATCCTTTTGGCAGCACAGACATTGCATTGCATAACACTGTTGAGGTAGTATGTCTTTTTGCTATAAAAAGCATTTGGGAAATGGTCAAAAGTAAAAGACTTCTTACTACAAGAATTTGGTGAAATTAGTACACCTAATTATCATAATAACCAGAAAAATCCTGTAGGCTGTAAGTTTGAGGTGTCTTGTTGCTTCCTATTTTGAGGCCAACTTTGTACCAGATTTTTGCCTTCGTAATCTTCCCCTCCTTCCACACCAGTTCCACCATTTCATATAAATAAACCTCTCTCCTCCTGTCCCTTCCATTTTTTTAGCAGATCCTTTATGTTTTCTCACCCTCCATTTTCTCGAGGTTTTTTTTTTTTAATGTGTGTGTGTAGTTGATCAATTGAAGAGAAAAATCTCATAGAGTTAATGGGAAGCAAAACGGAATCAAAAAGGTGGATGCTTGAGAGCATTGAAATTGATAGGATGCGGGGTGTTCCTGTTAATGATGAACCTAAAGCCACCTTACCGCCCAAAGAACCTGCTGATGGATTCATCAAGAGGAGTGCAAGTAATCTTGGGGCATCCCTCAGAAGGACTACAAGTAGTGCCTTGAGGAAGAGTGGGGTTCTCTCTTCGAAACCTCCTCTCCCCAAGATAGAAAGAACAGCATCATCAGCTTCTAGAGGACTTAAAAGCCTAAGGTTTCTTGATAGAACAATGACAGGAAAGGAAATGGATGCATGGAGATCCATCGAAAGGCGTTTTGATCAATTTGCAGTTCATGAAAGGCTCCCTAAGGACAAATTTGGAATCTGCATTGGTATGCTTTCGAAATCTTTCGTTGTTGACGGCATGCTTTTTCTCCTATCTTTTCAATATAAAAAACACAAATTGAACTTCATTCCCTTTTTTGCAGGACTAGGAGATTCAAAAGAGTTTGCAGGAGAAATATTTCATGCAATTGCCAGGCGTAAGAATATATGCCCCGCAAATGGGATAACAAAAGATGAGTTGAAATTATTTTGGGAAGACATGACTAAACAAGATCTTGATTCTCGTCTTGGAATATTTTTTGATATGTAAGAAATCCCCCTTGTGAAGTCTAAACTGTTAAAGGGTTAACTTTAAGCTGACATAATGATTTAATAGGTGCGACAAGAATGGGGATGGGAGGCTTTCGGAGTTGGAAGTGAGGGAGGTGAGGCTATATTGCCCTTCTGCATAATTGTTATTTTCCTTTTCTTTTGTTTTTTTTTTTTCCTTCCTCTTCACATCACGATATTTCAATTTTCTGATTTTATGTTTTGCAAAAGGTTATAGAGTTGAGTGCCTCTGCAAACAAGCTCACAAATCTTAAACAGCATGCGGCAGTCTATGCAGCTCTAATCATGGAAGAACTTGATCCTGATCATCTTGGATATATAGGGGTTGGTATTTATGCAAAAACTCTGGTTTCAAATTTTGTGACTGTGTGGCAATTAGAAACCCTACTTTTTCTAGTTTTGCAGCTATGGGAGCTTGAAACTCTGCTAAGAGGGATGGTGAATAATGAAGATCAAACGACGAAGCTCGATGAAAAAACGCATAATCTCACAAATGCCATGATCCCAAGAAGATATAGGACTCCTGTTACCAAATTCTTGACGGTGTCAGTAGAATATATTCATGACAACTGGAGGAGAATATGGGTTATCGCGTTGTGGTTAGCTGTAAACTTCGTACTCATTTTTTGGAAGTTCAAGGAATTCGAGAAATCACCGCTATTCAAAATCTCAAGTTATTGTGTCTGTCTTGCCAAGGCTTCTGCCGAGAGTCTCAAGTTTAATATGGCCCTCATTCTTCTTCCTGTCTGCAGAAGAACACTTACTAAGCTTAGATCATCATTTCTCGGCACCTTTATCCCTTTCGATGACAACATAAGCTTTCACAAGACGATTGCTTTGGCCATAGTAATTGGGACTCTAGCTCATACTCTAGCACATGTGCTTTGTAATATTCCGTTGTTGAGTTCATGCCCAGAAGGCAAATTCATGCTATTTGCTGGACCATTGTTCCATTACCAACAGCCAACTTATTGGTTCTTCATGCGAAGCATTGTAGGCGTAACCGGAATTCTGATGATCCTTATAATGGGGTTCTCATTTACTTTGGCGACACACCATTTCCGAAAGAACGTCATTAAGTTACCAGGGGTATTTCACAGATTGGCAGGGTTTAATGCCTTTTGGTATGCGCATCATCTGCTCGCCCTAGCATATCTACTGTGCATTTTGCATGGCTACTTCTTAATATTTGAAAAGCCTTGGTATGCCAAAACGGTATGCACAGCCCTCAGCTAGCTACTTCTTCATTAAGCATAACCTTTTTCTTCCATTTGTGCTTCAACAATTCTGAATGCAATATTTTCATGACAAAATAATTTCTCTTCTGAACATATATAGGTTAAATCGGTTGCTGAAACTAATTGTGTTATCTAACTTTCCACAGACATGGATGTATCTCATTGGCCCAGTATTGTTCTATGCCACCGAGAGAGTCTTCACAAAAAATCAGGAACGCTTTCACCGTGTTGATGTCATTAAGGTCTGTGTTATTGATGTTTATTGTCCTCATCCATGATATTAATTCATAAAACTCATCGTGTACTTTGGACATTACAGGCAATTATATATACAGGGAATGTTCTTGCTCTATACATGGGCAAGCCTCCAGGATTTAAGTACGAAAGTGGAATGTACCTCTTTATCAAATGCCCGGATTTGTCCAAGTTTGAATGGTAATCAATTGATCTCCGATAGTGTTTTCTGTTCCATAATACATCTCTTTAGTAAAAAAATTCAGTTCTTATTTCATATAGGCATCCCTTCTCCATCACTTCTGCACCAGGAGATAACAATTTGAGTGTCCACATAAGAACTGTGGGTGATTGGACTACAGAACTCAAAAACTTATTTGCGAAGGTTATGGCTTGATTGGTGTCTCTCTATATCAATGCAACTGAGGCAGATTTAGTGACATGTTATTTGCAAATGTTATATTTTCGCAGGTCTGTGAGCCCCCCCGGGATACTAAACAAAACCAAGGAAGGCTAAAGAGAATGGAAACTAAAGCATTGTCAAACTCAAACTTCGATCAGATACAAGCAACGTCAGTAAATTAATTCTTAAATAATCTATACTTGAGATTTTGTGAAAACTAAAATACCCCTTTTTCACCTGTGGCAGATTTCCAAAGATCCTGATCAAAGGACCATTTGGAGCCCCCGCTCAGAATTACAAAAAGTTTGACATATTACTGCTCATAGGTCTAGGAATTGGAGCAACTCCATTTATCAGCATTTTGAAGGATCTGCTCAATCAGATCAAATCAAATGCAGCGGAGTCGAGGAGGGTACGTTACGTATAGTGCAAGGCACACATCACTGCCATAAGATTGCTTAGACAAATAAGTTGAAAATCAATTCAGCTAACATATGATTGCACGCAGGACCAACGGATGGGTTCAACTGATAAAAAGGGTCCAGAAAGAGCATACTTTTACTGGGTCACAAGAGAACAAAGTTCTTTTGATTGGTTCAAGGGTGTCATGGACGATATTGCAGACTATGATGATAATGTGGGTTTTGATAGCTGAAAAATGTCCTCATTTTACAAATTCTCAGCCCGTCAAGGGTTTCTAATCTAACCAGTAATTATTCCTTTGGAACTTTTCAATGTCTCAGAATATAATTGAAATGCACAACTACTTGACTAGTGTGTATGAAGAAGGAGATGCAAGGTCTGCACTTATTGCCATGGTACAAAAACTGCAGCATGCAAAGAATGGACTTGATGTTGTCTCCCAAAGTCGGGTATTGATCAGCTTGACTGACCACTGCATCATTAACGATATACTATGTTTTTTTCTTTTAAATTCCTTGCTAATATGTAATAGAATGTGACAGATAAGAACGCATTTTTCAAGACCCAACTGGAGAAAGGTTTTTACTCAAATGGCAGAAACACATAAATTTTCTCGGATAGGTAAGTGTGGAACTGTAAAGAACCTTTTTTGGTACCATGGCGCACCATATCTTTTTCAGCTATATCATTAGTTTTATGCTTAGGTCCTTTGTTTACTTCTTGATGTCTTGGTTTGCAGGCGTCTTCTACTGTGGAAGTGCTCTCCTTGTCAAACCACTGAGGGAGCTTTGCCAAGAATTTACTCTAAGTTCATCAACTCGTTTCCAATTTCATAAGGAGAACTTCTAAAATACCAATTTGATCCATCTTGGAAAATGTTTGCTTGACACAGTGTACAACGAAAGATATAAAATGAGAGCTTCTCGAGCTCTAAATTCTATAGAAAATCTATGTTTTGTAAACTCTCACTAATATGAAATCTCTCTACTAAAAAATAATACTCAAGGTTATTTAAATAAAAGCTTAAATAGATTTAATTAGGTAAGGAAACTTGAACCAAATAAAATTTTTAAATATAACTAGGAAAAAAATCCTAAAATAAAGAAATATCCAAAAAAATATCTTCTGAGCCGAATTCGAATATGATAACAACCTCTTCTGATTTTAACCAATTATCTCTTTATAAAATTGGGTATGTTGAGCGGCATGATAAAATTTGAGTCTGATCCAATGGTTTAATAAAAATTATATCTTTTTTTGTCTGAAATATTTATTAATGTGTCTAAACTTTTTTTCGAGCTTGTCTATATACGTATCGCGTCAAGCTTCTTTATTTGAGTAAAACTGATCATTCTCAATTTTACTATTAGAAATTAAACTCTTTGATTCTAAAGAAATATACACTTCAAATATAGTATTGTGGCCAGTTTATTCACAAATTAAAATGTCTTTAATGTACTGATTTCAAAATCTAATTTATGATATGTGCAGCTAAATGAGAATTCATATCTAATGTTACACTTTGTTTGTCTATGAAACCCATTTGTATTCCTGCACCCTTTCCTTTACCTCAAATTTGACCACCTCATTAAATGTTGGTAAAGAAGCACTGTCATCTTTAGTCAGCTTGTATTCAAGCTGCTTTTATCCCTTGACCTTTTTATGGAAAGGAACCCCGAGTAATATTCTACCATATTTTTGAGTGACTTTTTAAAAATCATTGTGCTCTCTATGTCTTTGTTTGAACACCCATGATCGAAGGATTATAGCTTACTATTTTCTTCTCTAACTTAATTTATAAAGACTAAAGTTGTTTTTTTAGCTCTCTGTTCAACCAAATTATCTTTACCATGATGGTATAACTTTGAAATTTCAAAATTAGAGACTTATGTATCTAATTCTACCCTTTATTCTTTGTAAAATTCATTACCTTGCAAATTAAGGTTAACAATAGTCTTTGGTTTCCACTCATAATCTAGTGAAACAAATATATCCCTCAATAATATTTTTATTCAAAACTAAGATAAAAATAAGTTCTTACTTTAATTATTTATATGTTTTTCCTTTGTACTATTTAAAAATTTTGAACAAAAAACAAGCTATAATAATTTAATTATTTATATGTTTAGTATAAAATCTCTTCATAATCATCTTGTATAAACTTTAAAGTTATTAATTTTCTCATAGTTCTTCATGATGAAAGTATATGTTTACTAGCACAAACTCTATTTCTAGAATATCTTATCACCAATCTCATCATAAGCAAGTTTGCATCTTGAAAAGCTTGCCTTCTGATAACTAAGAATCTTTTTTAATTGAAAGTATGCTTCCAACTCTAACAGTCATCTAATAAATCTTTTCTTTAAAAAAATTCTATAAAAAACAATTTCATTGAAATTAAGAATTCATCTATGAAAAAATTAATTGCAAACTAAGTTGTCAGTTCATTGTTTGGTTTATAGGAATAGATATAGGGTTTGGTTCACCCTGAGGTAAGTCTATAGGCACATCCCTCTCCTCATTATGATCCTTATTTGTACCTCTCCATGGCAATTGATCTAACCAATCATGATATGGTTCTCATTACTGCCTCTTGAGACCTCATAGTTTCATAGATGGCCTTCATTCTTGCACCACAAAATAGGAAGATGTTGTAAATGTCTCCTACCACCAAACAATCTACCTTGCTCTATTAAGAATTGATACAGTATATAGTAAAAGATAGGAAATGAAGATTTCTAAAGTCCTAGGTACAATTATGAACTATAGAGAAAATCAATTATGAACTATAGAGAAAATCTATGTTCTATAGATTTTGATTAATATGAAATCACTTTACTGAAAAATAACACGCAAGGTTATTTAAATAGGAATCTAAACAATCTAGGTAAGGAAACATAAACAAAATAAAATTTTAAAACCTAACTAGGAAAGACATCTTAAGATAACTAGGAAAAAAATGCAAAGCATCTTCTATGTCAAATTTGAACATGAAAATAATGTTAGTTAGCTAAATCCAGATTACCACCTTTAGAACTGAGTTTGTAGAACATTTTGGGAAAATTCTACCTGGATTTAATAATCAGATTAAAAGTTAAATATGTTTTTGCTCAAAAGATTGTTTGACGCATCTATATTTCTTTTTAGACTTATTGATACGTGTCCCACCACATCATTATAGAAATAGAATTTGTGTCATTAACCATTTTCCCATATTCATATGAGGAAATTAGCTTTAGGATGTTGCAATCTTGTAACCTTACAAATAATTTCTTTTTTCTTCCAAACTTATGTTGACAAACATTTTTTAGTTATAGAGGTTATGTCATAATTATACAATAAAGATAACTCTATTTGATTTATAAATCCATGTCATCCTTTCTAGAGTTTTGTTTTACAGTTTTCATTAAAAGGTCAAACCCTAATAAGTACATTAAAATAGCTAAAGTTGAAGTATGAAGAGCATAAGGCATTAGTAAATGAAAAACACAAATAGCCTTCAAAAATTCCATAAGGATAGAAAAAATTATAGATAGACAAGTAAGGAAAAAAAATTCAATCTTATAAGAAAAGTTACAAGATTGGAAATCATCATTTGTAAATGCTAGATTTTATAAGAAATAAATTTATAGATATTGTCACAAAGATAACTTTATGTTAGAATATATTTTAATTTTAAAAGTTATGTAAGTTTGCAAACAGTAGTTCTCTTTTATTCTAAATTAGTGCTAACATTTTAGCTTAGACTTTGAGTTTTAGCCTAGACTTTGAACTATATAATAAGAGTAGTTCTCTCTCTTTCTTATTCATTCAATCAATCCTTTCAAGAAGGAATTTTTTTTAATAGCACATTCAAAGATCAAAGGCTTTGTGAGTATATATAATAATAAATCAAAGCCTAGATATAAAGAGCACAATGCAAGTAAATAAATAACGAATGTATCCCTTAAAAGCCACGAGGACAAGAAAAACATCATACAAGCCCGCACAAGGCATTAGTAAATAAAAAACACAAATAGCCTTAAAAAAATCCACAAGGATAGAAAACATTATAGACAGTCTAGGTAGAAAAAAAAATCCAATCTTATAAGAAAAGTTACAAGATTGGAAATCATCATTTGTAAATGCTAGATTTTATAAGAAATAAATTTATAGATATTGTCACAAAGATAACTTTATGATAGAATATTATTTTAATTTTAAATGTTATGTAAGTTTGCGAACAATTGTTCTCTTTTATTCTAAATTAGTGCTAACATTTTAGCTTAGACTTTGAGTTTTAATTTAGACTTTGAACTATATAATAAGAGTAGTTCTCTCTCTCTCTTATTCATTCAATCAATCCTTTCAAGAAGGTTTTTTTTTTAATAGCACATTCCAAAACCAAAGGCTTTGTGAGTATATATAATAATAAATCAAAGCTTAAGTACAAAGAGCACAATGCAAGTAAATAGATAACGCATGTATCCCTAAATTCCACGAGGACAAAAAAAAAACATCATACAAGCCAAACTTATAGAAGTTTAGAATGAAGAAAAAAATTGTTTTCGATCACTACATAGGTCGTCATGGCTCATTGATTCACTAAATCGTCGATGGACTATTCATCCCCAACAATCTACCTTTAAAGTTTGTTGTTTCTTCTTCAAGCTAATTGCCTCCCTATATTCTCTCTATTTTGAGACAAATAATAGACATTATTCCTTGTCATTTAAAGAATGGAAGGAAAAAATGTTGTAGAAAAACTAGTGATCTTAAAAATAGAATCTAATATCATTTCATATCAATTTTTTGTTTAGTTTAACTATAAGATAATTGCATGTAAATTATAACCAAATATTGTTGATTAAGTTGTTGTTAAAAAAAGATAAGCATGGAATTAAACAAAGTAAATATTGAATGACTATATTGGTTGTCATAACCCGATTCTTTACCATTATTTTCTCATAAAAAGAAAAAAATCAAAGAAAATGATTTTTTGATACATTCCAGCCATTCATGCACACATTTCATTATTCTCATCTTTTTTTTTTTGTTAACATCTTTTTTGGGAGAGAAGTCAAAATAAGAAAAATTAAAATTAAGAGAGAGAGAAAAAAAAAAGAAGAATAAGGAATAAAATGAAAAGTGTAGGAAAGAAGGATCAAAATAAAGTTTAGACCCAACTTATTTGAACATATAAGAGTCCTAGATTAAGTTGACTCTCCAAACTTAATCCACTCAACTTAGGTTCGATGTCTTAACAAAATGCCTATGTGGACATTTATGTATAATTGCAAAATATATTGATAGACTACATTACTCTTTATTTGTAATATAACTATAAAGGGTTTTTTTTTTATATATAATCAAAATGTTATTAATTTTTTTAAAAAATTATTAAAAGGGAAAATCACCTTAAAACTCCTAAGGTTTAATTGTAGTAACACTTTACCTTCCATATTTGAAAATTTATAATTTATATATTACTGTTGATATCAAGGTTGTCAATTTCATTTTGTTCCTCTAGTAATGACCAGTTTATCTTGTACAATTTCAAAAAACAAAACAACCCAAAAAAAATAATGACCAATTTATCTTGTACAATTTCAAAAAACAAAACAACCTAAAACAAATTTCATCTCGCTTTGAATCTCTTTCCATTTTAGATTTCTTGGCCAAATTCAGGCCAAGATGTTTCAGTTCATTATGTTTGTTCCATTCAATGAATTATATTTTTTTAAAAAAAAAATCTATGTTTTTTTCTCTAATTTTATTATTTAACACTTAGTTTATTTAAGATGGAACTTTTATTTTGTTGTGGATTGCTTTTTTGTTTTATGGTTATCTTAGTCTCATGACCCATATCATTGGTTTGGAGAGTTAACCCAGTTGACTCGAGTATTTTTTTGTCTATTTTTTTCAGTTTCATCATTCAACATTTGATTTATTATGAATTAGGCTTTATTATTTATTTTAGTTTATTTTCTATGAAGTTATCCTAATCTCATAACTCAAATCGTAGGTTTTTGCTTTAACTCGGGTAGACTTAGATCGTTCTATTGTGTCTTTTTTTTAGATTGGTTTATTTTTCCAATTTATCATTTAACAGTGGGTTTATTAGGAATAAAACTTCATAATTTATTTTGATTTGTTTTATTTGCGGTTTTCATGGTCTTATGACTCGGGTTGTGGATTTGAAAGGTGAACCGAAGTTGACCTGGAACAATGCAATATGTTGTCTCAATATTTAAAAAAAAATGATGTCATCTTGAATTTCATATAGTCAAACTATATTTTTATTAGGCGTTCAAATTGTCTTTAGGCCCATCGAGTCCATTTGATCAACTTCCACACGATTTAAATTTTTTCTAGTAGAAAAATGTTAGTTATGCTTGGATATTTCTTTTTATGTTAAAAAAATTGATTCGACCCACAATATAGCGTGGACTAATGATCTAATAGTTACTAAATATGAATGTTTAAATTTTAAAATTATGTTTAGATACTTGACATTATGTTTAAAATTTGAATTGTACAATTTCAATTTAATTTATCTTTGGATTTAAATTGGAATTTTATATGTTGAATTAATATATGTATGTGTGTTTGTGTGTGTATGTGAACAATACAACTCCAAAACAGTACACCAAAATGCTTCGAAACCAAAATGTATCGTTCTAAATAATAATAATAAGAAAAAACAGATTGCCAACCATAATGGAAGTGATAAACTTGGTTTATATAATTGATAACACTTTATATACTAAGTCAGAAACACATGAACTCGGTCAATATAAAGATTTTGAAATATTACAGGTTTGCCATTGTAATTTATTTAATGTACAAGATGCTCTTATAAGTGAAATATCTCAAGTTTGCCATCATTCTTCTCATATGTTTCCTCTCCCATTCTATATGAATGTAAAATCATGTTCTTTCTCTCTCTTCTATGCATAAATGATATTCATGAATAAAATTAAGGTTAATCAAAGTTGTAAGATGAAGAAACTACTCGATTGTTTCAACCATTTCAAAAAATTCCTTTCACCATTAATTCTCTACTTCTCAAAGACCTGTGACCTAAATGAGCACAACATCAGCAATAATTGGCCAAACCGAATCATAATGTCTCAAGAAACCATCACTCATATGAACAATACAACCCCAACAACACACTTATATAGACTAGTCACCATAACATAAGACACACCACGTCAAACCTAACCTCATCTTCATCTCTAATCAACCATCAAACCTTAAATCCACAACACCTTAAAAGACACCATCACCGGTCATATAATCTAACATTACAACATTTAACAATTTTATCGATGAAATTTTTTCGTCGGCTTGAGATTGTTATTCTGTCGGTAAAACTTTTACCAACTAATTCACCAACGGAATGCGTCCGTCGGTATAATGTTTGTCGGTAATTCCATCATTTATTATTAATTCTATCAGTAAAAAAAATAAAACCGATGGTTCTACAGATAGAAAATGCTCTGGGCTTTGCGACCCATGACCCATCAAAAGACAACTTCATATCTTTATGGTTACAAAACAACGATATATCCTTTTTAGCCTTGATATTGTCCTTTGTCTTCTCCTTCATGTCCATGATCATGTTGAAAGTGTTCTTAAACACGTTCTTTTCTATGTGCATGAAGTCAAGGTTATGGCGGAGAAGATTGGTCTTCCAATAAGAAAGCTCCTAGAAAATACTTTGCTTTACCTAGTTGTGGGTCAAACCAAAACCAAGAAACTTTTGCTTACCGGACTGGAAATCAAACACAATGTCACCGTACTCTAACACCACATCGTGCAATTCTTCACCAGAAAGACGTGGGAGTGCAACATTCTTTTCAACTCTGCCAACAAAAAAAAATTTATGTTCTTTCTGTACTTGTGATCTGTTGGCAAGAAACGTCGGTGGCTGTTAAAAAAGATGTTTTACCCCCGCTTGTTCGCGTGAATTGTTTTCGATTAAGAGCTCATTTGAAGCAATAGTACAACTAGAGTTTTATTAAATTAATTTTTTGATGTTTTTGAATTATTTTAATGTGATGATATCAAAAATAAATTTTTAAAAAATTAAAAAATATATATTATTTTGATGCATTTCCAAGTAAAAAGCACTTTAAAAAACTTTTATTACCATTATCCCAAACACCCCTTAAAACTACTATATTCATAATCTTATTTTTACAAACAGGGTTGAATCTAGTTTACGTTTACCACTTTTATATAATAATATATTTATCATTATATCCTATGGTGTTGACTTATGAATCAACCCGTGAATTATAAAAACAAATCCATAAAGAAACCATAAAAGCTATAAATACAGTCTAAAAATCAGTTCTACACATAAAATCCAATTTTGGTAAAATAGTACAGACTTTTAAATTATATTCTGATAAAATTGGAATCCATAACATGTTGGAGCCTTGGTTGTTAATGGCTCAATTGGCCCATTATATACCTATAAGGAATCAAATTATTAATGAATGAACTAAACTAGTTATGGTAATGAATTATACAAGCACTGTCCTTTTATTCATAAACATTTAATTTAGGTAGTGTTTGGATTTAAGTGATTATTATAATGTTTTTTATTTCTATAAAAATTTAATTGAAAAAAATATATAAAAAAAAATTCAAAAACCAAACCTTCAACTTTCTTTTTCAGCTAGACGTCAACATCGAGAAAGCGGATACACTTTAGTGTATCGAAATTACTAGAAAACCCATACTCGCCTTATTCCACCACCTAGCCAATCACAGCTTGTCCTTGTCAATTCTCAACTTGGTCGGGCCACTCTTCGTCTTCTAACATATTTTATCAAGGGAGGAAACTTTGCTCAGCTGCAACGCCTACAAACGCCAAACCCACCAATCACAACGCAACACCTTTGACCACTTCACACTCTCTTCTCTTTGCTCATTTCTGTTTCCACGGATCCTCTTTGTGCAAGTAGCAGTAGCAAGAAAGAGTTGGCATACTTGTGTTCTCTCAGGCACCACCATTTTCTTTTTTCAAGCCTTTTAGCTTATAGTGAAAAAAGAGAATAAAGCTAGCAAAGCACCAGTTTTTTATCCTTTTTTGCCATTTTCTCCACTAATTCTAGAGGGCATCTTTCTTTTCTCTGTTTTTTCCTCAATTGGGTCTTTTTGGTTTTTGCTATTGCTCACTTTTAGTATCTTTTAAACCAAAGTCTTAATCCCATTTTTTTTGGGTTTGAAGTTTGAACTTCGAAGTTTCAAGATTTATGGTTAAGAGTATTGTTTTCGTTTTTGAAATTTAAAAAGGTTTTTTCTTTTTCTTTCTTGAAATTGTTGTGGTTTAGTACTTGGGTTTATTGATGGAATAAATATTAGGATCTGGATATTGTTATTGCTTCAAGAATTTTCCTTGGGTTTTGGAAAGTTGCAAACTTTTCAAGATTCCTCAATTTGTAAAAAAGAAGGTTTCTCAAGATTCTAATCTAATGGCTATTTGATCATAAAATTCTCCACTTCTCTGCATTTCCCATTTGGTCATTCTCTCTCTCTTTGAATTCAAAGAGAGAGAGGAAAACCGAGTAATAGAGTGTGCCTCTTTTATGTTTGTATAAATCATCTCTTCTTTGGCTTGCTAGTTATTTGCTTTGATTGTACACTGTGACTGCTTACAACTATGAATCGGGGCATTGGAATCCTGTCTCCGGCCTCGTATTTACAGAATTCAAACTGGTTTTTTCACGAAAGCAGGGGAACAAAATGGACCCCTGAAGAGAACAAGCAGTTTGAGAATGCTTTGGCTTTGTATGACAAGGATACGCCTGATCGGTGGCTGAAGGTGGCAGCCATGATTCCAGGCAAGACTGTAGGTGATGTCATCAAACAGTACAAGGAATTGGAGGAAGATGTTAGTGATATAGAGGCAGGACTCATCCCAATTCCTGGATATAATAGTGATTGTTTCACATTAGAGTGGGTGAGTAATCATGGGTATGAAGGGTTGAAGCAATTTTATAGTCCTGGAGGTAAGAGGGGCACAGCGACTCGGCCTTCTGAGCAGGAAAGGAAGAAAGGTGTGCCATGGACTGAGGAGGAGCACAGGTAAATTACATTTCTTAGATTGTAATGCTATTGTCTCTTCCTTTTAATTTTGCGACAGTGATAGTTAATAAAACTTGTTCTTTTTCTGTGTTGTTTTTTTCTGGAATTGAGTTGTCATTTGCCATCTTGCTGAGGTAATTGAGAGGTGATTAATGACTAACTTTGCATTTTAGCTTATGATAGACCTAAGCGTATTGTTCTCTATAAATCTTTATAGCGGAATTCAACAATTTGAAAATGTCAATCTGCTGTACTTTAAGCCTTGCTTTCCTAAAGATGTTTCTTTCATCCACCTATGTACTTTTCATGTGTTTTGGTGTCTTATGTTGAAGATACTTGACATAAACTGCAGGCAGTTTCTTTTAGGTCTTCAAAAGTATGGTAAGGGGGATTGGAGAAATATCTCCCGCAATTATGTGACTACTAGGACGCCAACTCAGGTGGCTAGCCATGCACAAAAGTATTTTATTAGGCAAAGTACTGGAGGGAAGGACAAGAGGAGATCTAGTATCCATGATATCACTACTGTCAATCTTCCAGATGCCAGATCTCCATCACCAGAAAACAGAAAGCCATCATCTCCAGATCATTCAACCACAACCAAGCAATCTCAGGCACCACCAATAACGACTGGCATGGTTAAAGGGCTATTTGACTGGAAACCCCAAAATGAAGGAACAGCCACAGTTTTCAATCCAGCAAATGGCAATTTGTTGATGGCACCTTTCTGTGGGATATCCTCATATGGATCCAAGCTGCAGGAGCAAAATCTGCTTGGAGGAGCACTTCCAGGATATCAGTTCGGTCCTTACAATTTGATTTTTCAGATGCAATCAATGCAGCATCACTAAGGTCATAGATGAAGTGGAGCATTTAGAGGGCTCTGAAGGCATTGATATGCTATATGTGATATAGTATGTTGGGTAGCTTTGTCTTTTCTTAATCATGGTTTATTGTGAATATGTCAATGAGGGCTCAAGTTAGTCCATATTTACTAGACTCTTACAGAACAATCACTTAGCTTACGCTGTGATTTTGCATTCAAATCTAATCATCGAACCAAAAGGAAGCTCGTTTATGTGAAGCTTGCCTTTTTATTACCTGTGAATATCCTGGTTGTGTTTGGAATTCAATTATAGTCGCAAGGTTTGGAACTTGATAATGGTCGCAAGGGACTTTCTATTTGGACTTCTTTGTGTTTTGAATGATGAAATTTGCATAAGAATCATTCTGAATTGTCCTTGAGCATGAAAGGGTTATGACTAGATGGGGTATTCTTCAATTATTGAGGTGCTGGCTTGACATGCATGATGCAGCATCCTAGTTCACATGGTGGATGAAGTACAATCTGAAGTATGAAGAATTGGATTGAAAAAGTCTGTCTGCTCAAGAAAAATAAAACAAAACTCAGAGAGAATGGTTTCTGATGTGTTCGAGGTATTCAGACTATGTCACCTGTGATATTGTTTTGTGCACTTGTAATATTCCTTTGATCAAAGTAAGCAGCAGTTTTCTTGTACAAATCCTCTGTCCAAATTTGCTTTGATCACATATCAGATTTTTTATCCCTTTCAAACATCATTCCTTGATTTCCTTTTTCTTGATGCCTTTATGCGTATGGTTTATGCATTCGATTCGATTAGATGAATGAATTTGACAATGGAATCTTGACTGAAGCTTGAGAGTGAGGGCCACCGGTTCAAGAATCCAATGCTTTCATTCTGTTTCCTTTTCACTTTGTTCTGTTCATGAGGATGACAGTGTTCTTCTTTTCACTTTGGTTCAATAATGAGATAGCAAAGTTAAGTGGCAGAAGATCCTACAAGATGTTTTAGTGACTGACTGTGCCATTGAATTCCATTTTCTTTCTTTTGTTTTTTTGCAGAAATATCTTTCAAAAGCTAATGTCAATCGTGCCGAAGACTAGTGCATTATTTTTGCATCTCCTTCAAGCCAGTAATCAATCATGGGTGGTTCTCTGTTTCTTGAATGTGAAAATTTTGATTTGACTGCTCATTAAAAGAGAATCTAACTAAGCACTTAGGTGGGTTTAGAAATTTAACCCGTAATTTAATCATGGTAAGATTTTATAAATCCCTTCCATTCTAAAATATATATATATATATATATATATATATATATATATATATATATATATATGCTCTTGAAGAAATACTCATCCGAAGAGGGATGCTATAATGGGTTTCATTTCGTATGATTTTTATAAATTAATTTAATTTGTTTCTTAGTTTTTTATTTAAATAAAAGCCATATCTATATATGCTTAAATAACAATTTTTTTTTTATAAATTTGAGTCAAAATTTTGCTTTAATAAACTGTGAAAATCATAACTTTTGTCTAAAGAATTCCAACTTGTATTATTTTTTTTTTCAAAAATTTTATTTTAGGTCATTTTTTTACCAAGCATATTTATAAAAAAAATTCTTTCAAAACAAATAATCTTTTCAAGCTGCTTCTCCTGTTAGTTTTGACTTAAAAAATATTAAATAGATGTTTTTTTTATGCTCTTGAATAATCTTGATATATCGATATTAAAAATTTAAAAATAAATATATAAAAAATATATTTTAATATATTTTTAATTAAAAATTATTTTTAAAAAATATTTTATAAAATTTTCATTTCCCATTTGATAAAGACGGATTAGCCATGTTGAAACCTAGATTATCAGACCCTTGCACAAAATCTGACATAACCAATCCCCTCATGGTGTTGTACAAGCAAAGACAAGTGAGTATTTGCCAAACGCATTTTTAAGCAACTGGGACAGTTTTGCTAACCATTCAGATGGCTTTCCACCGTCTGCTTTCACTGAATTTGACATAGCCATTGTTTTTCCTCGTGTTTTTTAAGATTATTTTTTATATTTTTAAATTATCTTAACATATTAATATTAAAAATAATTATTAGCACTTATGTTCGTCTTCTTTCTTTTGTTGCTGCTGCTCCTGCAAATCGCTGGCACTGACATTGATGTTGTTTATGCGAACCTTCATGAAAAGCTAGCCTACTGCTCCCATCAGACATCGCCTCGCAACCATTACTCAAGGTCCCCCCACGGGACCCCACAAAAAAAAAAAAAATTTCATGGCAGCATAAGCAATATAAAACCCTGTGAGACTTTTTCCTGGGTAAATGACAAAACTGCCCTAATTTCTTTCCGAAAGCAAAAGCTTTTTCTGCAAGTTGCGTAGAGGAGCACTTTGGATTATTTCATTCTCATCATGTTATAACCAATCCCATGGTCTAAGTTCAGACCACACACCTTGTGTCTCTATCTCTTGCTTATTGTTTGGTTGATGTTCCAAGAAAGAAATAATATAAAAAATATATAGATATACATATATTTAGTTCAGTAAATATAAAAAAGACAAATTTATAAAAATAAATTTATCTTTCAAATTATTTTAAAATAAATTTCTATATTTTCAAAATATAAGGTACATAAAGAGTGTAATTCTATGGACAATAGTTATTATTTTTCTATTCCTAAAATATCCTTATTAAAAAACTTTTAATTCTAAAATTGTTTAACTAAGACATGTAAGGGTAAAAATGATTATTATTATAATTTTAAAACTCGACATAAAAATCGATTTAAGATAAGTCTTGGGTCATGGGTTAGAATCGGGTCAACCCAAGTTAATCT
>Ga0325411_1003063_pt1 | contig 18823 bp, 10 predicted proteins | sample PopdelMetagenome_13_FD_206181 | JGI IMG/M metagenome (GOLD analysis project Ga0325411, IMG submission 206181) | Populus deltoides microbial communities from Bellville, Georgia, United States - Xylem-PdIQD-R4 | ecosystem: Host-associated > Plants > Phyllosphere > Stem > Wood/Secondary xylem...
TCTCTAATGTAGCTTTAAAATTATTTGATCCCAATGGCATTTAAATATTTTTATTGTTCATTGAAAAAGAAAATGACCCATAAGTCCCTGGACAAAAGCTCTTTTTTTCCCTAAAAGTTTATTTTTCTAATTTTATTGTTAAAAAAATAAAATCAAAAGGACCTTTTTGCCCCCTAATGATTTTTCAAATGACACTTGTGTCATTTGAAAAGATCAAAATACCTTTATTTCTAATCTTTATTTTTGTGTTGAGAAGGGAAAAATGAAAAAAAAAAAAAACATTATGGATTCAATGTGGATATCAATAATGTTTTTCCCACACTTTTTGGAGTTTCTTTTAATGTCACTAAAATACAATAAAATTCAAAAAAAAAAACAAATTTAAATTTTGTGTTGAGAAGTGTATCTGGGACTTGCTACTAAATACAATGAGAAAGATTCTTTATTCATAAAGAAAATAAATTTATTGGGTAAGTTAGATGCTAACATGGGACCCAAGTCGTGAGGCTAAAACAACCCCACAAAAAGCAAATTGACAAAAATTATAATGCCCATCCAACAATTCAAATGTAGAAGGATGAAATAAAAAAAAATCAATTAACAAAAAAGGACCTTAAAAAAAACCTAGCAAACCCGGGTAAGTTTGTCAAACCCAACATGCTGGATTATACAAATGAGATAACCTAATAAAAGGCAAAATAAGAAAAAAAAAATATAAAGTCCAATTCTCAAATTAACCAAATATTGAAGGACAAAACTGAAAACATATTCAATCTTAATAAACAACTAAAAAAAAACTCGAGTTAACTTGGACTAACCTGCTAAATCTGCGACCTAAATTATGAGATCGGGATAACCTCATAGAAAGGAAAGCAAAGAAAATCATGAAACCTAATTTTAAATAAACCTGATATTGAAGGATGAAATTGAAAAATAAAATACGTGTAAAAAATAATATAAAAAAAGATTGATGTCAACTTGAGTTAGCCTTTCAAATCCATGACTTAGGTCATGAGACCAGAATCATCCCATAAAAAAAGTCATGAAACCCAATTTGTTAACAAGTCAATATCGAAGGATAAAATTAAAAATAAAATTTAATTTTAAAAAAGGATCTAAAGCAAAAAATATAGCAATCAAAAAAATGAGGACCACCTTTGACACAAAAACAAAATAATAGGACACCTTTATTTCTTTGACAAATCAACAAATATCGAGGAGAGGAGAAATAAAAGAGAGAGAAAAGAAAAGAAAAAGGTTATCGAAACCTCACCACCCTTCCATCGTCAACCTGTGTGACCTCACTAGAAATGCCTTATTGCGTTGTGTTTGTCACCACCGATAGGGATGGAATTTTCACATTCGTCCTATGGATACCAATACGAAACAATCTAAATAGGTGTGAGATCTTTTTACTTGATCAAGTTTGGGTAAAACCTGAAGGTAAAAAATCAGGTTTTAGATAAGGCATGGATATTGTTAAACCCGACCCAAAATCTGAACCAAAATGAATTTAAAGAAAATTATATTTATAGCAAGCTATGTGTGAAGAAAGTATAGGGTTTCTAGTCTCCATTCCAGTTGTCAGTCTTTTCTTCTCAAATTCAATATCTTTCTAATTATGCTAAAATTACATATGTAACATCGAATTGAGAAAGATGTAATAATATTGATAGAATCTACACAACTATTAGAGAGCTCATAATGCCATTAGATATCAAAGCAGAAGTAGTGAGCTTTTATTTAGCGTGGTTTGGTGCTGAAAATTGAGTTAGGTCAAAGTTTGAGGAATTAGGGTTTAAAATGTTAAAATCAAAATCAAGTTCAGATCTTGTGATGGGGGTGACTATGAAAGAAGTAAAAGAGGCAGTATGGAGTGTTGACGGATTGAAAACCTCATGTTCAAATAGATTTAATTTCTCCTTCTACAAAAAGGCATTGTGTTTATGATATGGTGATTGATTTATTTTTTTTTTCAAAATAGGGCATATGCCTAAAGGCTTTGGGGAGAGGGTGGAGGATGTACCACCGAGGAGGGATTGTCTTCCTTTTAGATTCCATCCTGTTCTTTTGTTAAACGAATCATCAATTTTATTGTGTGTTGACTAGTTAGGTTTAAGTTTCTAAAATCCATGCTCGATGGTTTTTAGGTAGGGTATAAATAGTAATTTAGGTACAAGTTTAAGTATGAATAGTATGAACTTCATCCGTGAATACCTATTGACATCTCTAGCCACTAAGGAAAGAGGCTTTGAGCCACTAGAGGAAGCTGTAAGCGTTGATTGAATGCGATAACTTCTTCAAACGCTGACGCATCGGTTGCACATGCCAACCAGTTTATTTCTGTCTATTCACCCTAACCTGCCATATTTTTTAATTTTTAATTTTGGCCCGTTAATACCAAATTATTTGACATCAATATAATTTTATTTTATTTTGTCAAATTGAGTATCAACCGAACGCATAAAATTTTTCTCGACATTGCAAGAACCCCATATCTAGGCAATTAAAATAACTATACAAAATCAAATCTTAAATAAAGTCAATGTGAAATGATCAAATTAAAAAGAAAAGTTGAGTGACTGAAAAAGAAAACCCTCTTTCTCTGACAATGCAAATTAGTCCCTATGTTGGCAAACAAAATGGATTGAACATTTGTTTAACCTTCAAATCCGGTCTTTAAAGCTTTATTTTTTTTAAATTAATGAAATTAAATATTATCTTGCCAAACCGAGCATTAAAAAGTGACAAAACATTCCCCCACATTGCGAAATCCTCACACACAAGCATAAAAAATAAATCATCAAGACTAATACCAAATCAACATAATGTAAAAGGATCAAATAAAAAAATAAAATTAAAGGATCAAAATGAAAAGAAAAAAAAGCAAAACATTACACGAACAATGTTTTGCCTCACAAGTTGAAAGATTTAAGCCCCATTTGTTTTTCAGGTTAGCAAGTGTTTTTGAAAAAAAATAATTTTTTTATTTTAAATTAAAATTTTTGATATTTTTAAATTATTTTGATATGTTGATGTTAAAAGTAAATTTAAAAAAATAAAAAAAAATATCATTTTAATATATTTTAAATATAAAAAAGTTTTGAATAACTAACGTGTTTATTTTTTTTTTAAATTTAATTATTATTATTTATTTGATGACGGAGACCAGGAGAGAGAAGGAAGGAAGTAGTCCTTTCCGAATCCAAATCCAAATCCACATTCTCCTCCCTGACTGTCTCTTTCACAACTCTTCTCTTTCTTCTCTTCTGCCAGCCCATACCCAACACCTGCCAAACAACAACTCTTTCCCTTCTGCTAACACGAACTTTCTTTTCTATTTTCTCTTCCATTTTGATTTCATTTAGTTCCGCTTCTAATCTTATATTCAATCCCTCATTACTTCATTCCCTTCCTGTATCAGAAAACCACACACTCACACTACCTAAAGACAACAACTTTCCTTTCAAATCCTCTCATTTTCAACCAAACGAAACTCAATTCAATTCATGTTTGACTCCATTCGTCCAGGTCCCCGGGGAGCTTGCAAGTTATTCATTAACACTTAAATCCAATCCCTTTTCTTTGTTTGGATTTGATTTCTTCGGAATTGGTGTTGTAGGGGCTTGAGGAATTGTGGGATTCGGAATTTGACAGGAATTGGGCATGAATGAATGAAGATGGCGTTCAAATCCAAGATAAAATGGATTGCACTGTTTGTCTTGATACTATCAATGGTGTCTCTAGTGATTCACCTCTCCATCACAAAGCTTTCGGGGCCTTATTCACTGCAATCTACTTTAATGCCTGCCATTGGATTTAACCTCACTCCTATCTTTGGCGTACAGATTTCATTTTGCGTTCTGCATTGTTTTGTTTTTTTAGCATTTGTTGTGTTCTTTATTTGTTTTTTCATCTGGGTTTTCGTGGTTTTGTAGGGTGATAGAGCTGTTAGAAATAAGAGGTCGTGGGGGCATGTGAAGTCTTTGAAGTCACTGCAGCCTTATGCCAACCCGAGAAGCAGTTATCCTGGTAATGGGTTTTGCTCAACTTTTCTATTTGTCTGTTTACTTTTCTGTTTCTTTTATATCCATTGAGGTTAAATTTCTTGAACTGGTTTTTATTGGAGGCGAGTGTCTTCTGGTTATTAATTAGCTGCTGTGGAATTTGGAAATGTGAAATGGATTTGATCAGTTAAGTTTTGTAGAAGTGCATTTAAATAAACTGTGGATCGGTAAGTTGTTGAAGCTTTCTTTGAAAGTTTATGTAAATTTATAGCTTGGTTGAGGTAATTTCAAGTTGGATATGGCACCCCATTTAACATGCTTCTGAGGGAGTAATTGACACATCCTTCAGGGAATTTAGTGATCATTCCATTTGGTTGCGTTTCTACTTGTCGTTTCCAATTGGATGATCTTGTATTTTGTTGAGAGTGGTTGAGTCGTAGATGTTCTTTCTTTTCACCTTTTTTCCCCTTTATTTTTCGTTCTTTCTTATTTTTATTTATTTATATTTTGGTAGGGGGTTGGGGATTCCTTACTTGGTTAGTCTGACCAATTGAATGGTGCAAAAAGCATGTTTTGTGCAACTCCATTATTATTATAACAATCAATGCATGGTTGATGTGTTAAAATTAAGTACCATAGTTTTTTGTGGAAAAGAACTCTACTTATCTAGTTTGATATTGATAATCTTTAAATGGGTTATACAATGTGCACCATTATGTTTATTTGCATAGTTTTGCAACGGAATCTATGTAAAAGCCTGTGAAAAATGAAGGTGGCTTATTTGTTTTAGAGTAGATTGTGGAAAATGGGTTATACAATGTGCACCATTATGTTTATTTGCATACTTTACAGCGGAATCTATGTAAAAGCCTATGAAAATGAAGGTGGCTTATTTGTTTTAGAGTATATTGTGGAACATGTTTGTGACGTTTTTTATATTTTGGATGAAGGGAAACCCCAATCTGTTTTGTGACTTAGGTTAAATTCCTGGTGCATTAAAGTTGCTCCATTCACTTGTACTGGGAAAAGTTTGGACTTACTTTCATGGGCATGGATAGATAACTCTCAAGGAAGAGTTTGCTCCTAATAAGTTTTGAATCATGACCTACCCTTATATTGACACCTCTTGCCAATCAGCCAACCCTTTGCTGTTATTTGTGGAATTATGTAACCGTTACTTCTTTACAAGACTCTATATATAAGCAATATGGTGAAATGGCAGAAAAGAGCATTCTAATTATTTTGATTTCTAATAAATTGTCTTCACCAAAGCTGCAAGCTTTCTTCCCATTTACTTTCATTTCATCAACGAGATACCTATTAACTTGGTGCACTTTCTGTCTTGCTCATTATATTATGATCTTTATAGGCTACATTTGAGAATTTCTATCCTCATTGATTTTTATTTTGCGTACATTTTTTCTTGGGTTACAGTTCCAAATGAAAAGAACAACGGTTACATTTATGCAAAAATTTTTGGTGGATTTGAGAAGATAAGATCCTCGGTATGATTCATTTGATGTTATAAACTTGTTTTAATTTTGATTTATAATGAGAGTTCATAACATTTCTGTTAATTTTCTAGATCTGTGATCTTGTCACCATATCCAGACTTCTAAATGCTACTCTTGTCATTCCAGAGATTCAAGAAAGTCTTCAATCAAAAGGCATTAGGTAATTTACTTTAGCTTGTTTAATGGTTTGCCATTTAACTCCTTGCACTTGAGAAGCTTACAGGTTTTGTTTTTTTCTTTCTAATTTCTGAATTTGGAACAGTTACAAATTCAAGAGTTTTTCATATCTCTATGATGAAGAGCAGTTCATAGCATCACTTAAAAATGATGTAATCGTTGTGAACAGCCTGCCTGAGAATTTGAAGGCGGGCAGGAGAAGGAATGAGATCCATACTTATAAGCCCAAAAGTTCTGCTTCTCCAAATTTCTATGTTAAAGAAATTTTGCCTGAGTTAAAGAAATCCAAGGTTATTGGACTAGTTCTTCATGATGGAGGATGCCTGCAGGTAGGTGAATATATTGCGATGTAGATCATAAAATGATTTATATTGTTCTCTCATCTTGAATAGCACCACCTTTCTACTCATAGTTGTTAACATAATTGATTTTGATCTCTCATGTCATTTTTTCTTCTAGGATATGACCTTTGCTTGGATGATAACTGTTAGTTATTTTCTTGTGTTTCTTGTGCTCATTTCAATAAAAGGACGTGCTCATTTCAATAATAAGACATGCTCATTTCAATTTTCTTTCTTTATTTATTTGCAAAGAATTAATGATTAATAAGCAATTGTATGGAACCAGGAAAAAACCCTAATCAGATGCCTAATGCAGCATCTTTTCTGAAGTGGAATTCTGAACTTGTAATTTTGAGATGTCAACTGCAATTTTAACTAAACAAATTCAATAGAAATTTGTGGCTCAAAGTGATAATTTTGCCAGTCAAAGAAACATGTTGAGCATCGTTTTAACTTGATAGCTACTTTGGTTCCCTTAGTATTTTCAATTCACAAAGTTTGGTATGTGCAATTGTGCAATGGACTACTCAATTTGGGGCATGGAATTTGAGTGTTCATTTATTTTTTATTCTTGATAATGCTTTAATCTCTGTTGGTAACTTTCTTTGCAGTCAATTCTTCCTCCGAGCATGTCCGAGTTTCAGAGGCTTAGATGTCGAGTTGCATTTCACGCTCTAAAATTTCGCCCAAAAATTCAGGTGCTTGGTCAGTTGATGGTTCAGAGGTATAGCTGATTAGTTTCTTACCTTGCCTTTCCAATAAAATTATAATGCCAACTACCAGATTTCAGGATGTGCACAATCTTCATTAGTTTAGCACTCTGTAAGAATATGATCAACATTGCAATAATAAATTACATGCAACTTCACAATCTATGAAGCATTTGTTTGCAGTTGTTGTCTCTAAAACTTTTTCCACAGGTTACGGGCATCTGGTCAACCTTTCCTTGCATTTCATCCTGGCTTAGTGAGAAATACCTTGGCATATCATGGTTGTGCGGAATTATATCAGGCTAGTTGTTCAAGCCTTTTCTCATCTATATCATTGCCGTGATCAAAGTTGCATCGATATGTTTAAGTTTTGTTTCTTTTAATTTTAGTACTTGTTTTGCTGTTCAATTGGTCATAAACTTCAGTAGTTGGAATTTCAATATTTGGATGTGTCTTCTTTGTGATTTTCTACCACAAACATAAATGAAGATGGATTATATAAATACCTCGTTAAATTCTCTATTTTTCCTAGCCCCTTCTTCTAACTTGGCACTTCCTCTAGGATGTTCACACTGAGCTTATACAGTACCGAAGGGCACAGATGATTAAGCAAGGGATTCTTAATGATGAGCTAAGTGTAGACTCACATGTCCGAAGATCCAATGGGTCATGCCCCCTCATGCCAGAAGAGGTACAGACAGAGTTAAGGTTTAACTTTCAAGTCCAAACTGCACAATGCATGCTTCTTTTATCTACACTGGAGTTTTGTTTCTTGCACATTGCTTGAATTATGTTTGCCAAATCATTTGCAGGTTTCATATTAATTCTAGTCCTTAAACTTTCTTTTAGAAGGGATTTTTCATTTTTAGATAGAAGAAAGTATCGATAGAAAAGGGAAGAAATGTCCAACAGCACTTTAGAGAACAAGACATCCTCCAATTAGAGAATGAGAAAAAAACAACAAAATTTCAATATAAAAGATAGTCTAATCTCACTAAATTAGCTTTGAAACTCATACACTATAGTGGTCCCATGCATTGCATTGCAAAGAAGCTAGAAGCGCCATCCTATTCCACAACAATTGTCTTGAGGTTGAGTTATCCTTAAAATGTCGACTATTTATCTCCATCCAAGCTTACCAAATAAGAACCACGTCACCACAAGCTCTTATGTTCCTTCCTCCTCCTTCCAAAACCCACCATGAACAATCTATCCTACATATCTTCCACCACAATTGGGCAGCCCAATGTTGACTGTCTCCTAGCATGGTAGCATATAACACAGATCTTAGGAGGAAGGCTTTTTACAAGAGCTTTCCTAGCTAGCAGCAAATTATTAGTTTTCATCTTATCAAATGTTACTATCCCAGGAATGACACAACTTTGCGGGGCCCTTTTACTTCTTTGAAACATTTTCAGATTGGTCTTCTCCTTAAAGAGATGGGCTATTCTACTGAAACAATGATATACGTGGCTGGGTCTGAAACTTTCGGTGGCCAACGCATTTTGATCCCTCTGCGAGCAAACTTCTCCAACACTGTGGATCGCACTCAGGTGTGCACTAAGCAAGAATTATCTGATTTGGTTGGTCCTGAAACACCTCTTCCATTGACTCCTTTCCAGCCTCCACCTACCAAAAGTGAGGAACAATTAAAAGAAGAGTGGAATAGGGCAGGTCCCCGGCCTCGTCCCCTTCCTCCACCTCCAGACAGACCCATCTATCAGCATGAAAAAGAAGGTTGGTATGGTTGGATTACTGAGTCTGACACAGAACCAGACCCTTCATCTGTAGATCTGAGGAATCAAGCACACAGGTTAATCTGGGATGCTCTTGATTATATTGTGTCGGTGGAAGCAGATGCATTTTTTCCTGGTTTCCATAATGATGGTAGTGGATGGCCAGACTTCTCAAGCTTGGTCATGGGACACCGGCTATACGAGAGTGCTTCTTCTAAAACATATCGGCCAGATAGGTATGATGGGCAAAAATCTCTTATTATGAACTTCAAATTAATTACAGGATAAAGGTACTGAATCATTCCATGGAAATTGATTGAAGTACAATATGTTTCAACGCAAAAAATGGAAGCATAGTGTGGATGAATGTCCTCAACTACATGATACTTGAGATTCACAATTTCTGCAGTTTTAAAATGCCAGTGGGGCAAAATAAATTCAATGACTTGTGTTCATTTTTTCAGTATATATGCATCTGATAGTAGGGATTCTCTACTTCCACAATTTATGTTCATTTGATTTTTGATGTTCTGCAAGGAGCAGCTGACTTTTCACCTTCAATTATAGTGCTATGAAGCATTTAAAACTTGCCATACAGACAGAAAGAGAGAAGGATTTGCCAGGAACGTAACAGATGTACTATATTTCTGAGAAAGATTATCAACCTGAATTTGCATTTTCATATGATAATATATATTATATATTTGTGTTGAGTAATGATTTTTTCCCTGCTGCTCTTCCAGAGAGTAATCAGCTTTCAGTTGGCAGCACTTCCCAAATAATAATCATGTTATGTTGAGATAGCCACGAGAAGTATTGTAGCATGCCAGGAAAAAAAAGTGTCTTGCAGTCTTCTATAATCTTCTTTACATTGGTTTCTGCACTGTGGTGTTGCTGTTTTTAAGCAAACAAATCATCTTGAATCCATCTCAATTTTCATGTAATAAAATTTGTTGTACTGGTTTTATCTGCTTCCTTTTGATTTTACACACCTTGTACTTTAGTTCTGGTTTTGGTCAGTCTTGATATATCTTCTTGATGTTCACCTGTATATTATAAATTGAACAAATCATTCTGATGCTTTGTTGGTTCTTCAAACAGGAGGGTTCTTGCAGAACTTTTCAACATTATCCATGACAACTTGTACCACCATAACAATCGTACTTGGAAACGTGTAGTAAGGGAACATCTCAACAAAAGCTTGAGTGAAGACGGACTTATCAGGCAATCCCTTCTGTCAAAACCAACCACATTCCTGTCTCACCCGCTTCCTGAATGCTCTTGTAGAATTCCATCTGCTGAGGTTCCAAAACAGGTAAAAGGTAATGATGGCCGATTCCTATATGGAGGAGAGGATGAGTGCCCAAGATGGATGCAGCTTAGTCAGGAAGATACTCGCTCAGAGTCAGCAGTAGTGGAAGAGGGTAGTGATGATAATAGCGAGTCAGAATATGAAAATGATGGTGTTGAACGGCAAGAATCTGATGACAGTAGAGGTAGAAGTAGTCTTACTCAAATACCCATGGATCAGGATGATGAATGGGATCCTAATGACTAGAAGTGGATGTGCTGATGATAGGACTTCTGTTTTTATAACTGAAGGTACTCAACTTTTCAGCAATATCTTCTGGGATGTAGAGTTTTGGGGATGGGGCGATGAGTCCAAGGTCTTTTTTCATAGTTCCAACTTGGTGTTTTGAAGGAAATATTCAGATTTATTCTTTCCTAGTAGATTCAAGAAACCCTTATAGAAAAGAAAAGCATTTGTATACCTTCTTCATACGACACTGTTTTAGCGTGATAGTAGTAGCTAGCCCGACTGATACCTTCAAGATAAGCTTGTTGCAGCCTGTTGCAGAAGCAGAAATGCCCTGTCTTCTGAGAAACATGAAAGATGCTTCAGCACGGAGGAGCTTTGATTTGGGAATGTTGGTATTGGACAGTTTGCAGTGAGTTCCACTTGAAGATCTTTTTGGTATCTGAAACATTAATTTCTGTCCTTGAACTGAATTTCCTGTCGGAGTGTAAAGTTGTTTCGAACAGAAATCAATGAAAAGAATTTTTCTTCTTTTTGTCATAGTTCTAACAATTCCATCACCCATTAGATGTTAACAAATAACATATGCCGATGTTATTATGTCATCATCGTTCAAGTTCAATGACCTGCATGCTCAAATAATGCTGACAAACACGAAGCATCTTGGAAAATGCAGGTGGGCTAAGCAAAGTTAGTTGCAGAATACAAGAGTTGGCAGGTTTTACTCAATGTAAATGTGGCCTGTACCCCTGAACCATATGATGTGAGGTAGGAACTAGGAACCACCTTAAATCAATCATGGGATGATTGGCACCTTCAACCTCCGCAGTTTCAGAGATATGTTCAGTAGAAAAGAATCAGGAATGGCCAGGACGCATGGCCAACATGCAGCGGTTGCGAGACAGAAGCAGGTTTACCGGCCTTTGCAATTACGCTTCAGCACATGATTCAGCTGTTCACCGGCGTTCCTTTGACCTCATATCCTTTCTGAAGGATTGCTCCAACATCATCACTCCATGGGGGGTCGCTTTGCAGGAACAGAAAATAAATACAACTTCAAAATTTAAAACCAATTCAGGCATCAGCCAAAAGGACACTACCCTGTAATATCCATTTCTTTTATATAATAATAATAATAATAATAATAATAATAATAATAATAATACATGGTTATAGAAGTGGCACACTCAAAACAAATTCATTATAGAAAATGGACAGACAAGTTGAGTTTCAAACACGGACTATAAATATAAATTGACAAATTGCCGGAGGGTTACAAAGGTCAATCTCACAAACTCATTACATTTGTACATTATACAAGACCACAGAGGCTAAGCGCCCTTGTTGTTTTTCCATGGCTTAAGCACGGTCACAACGATGATGGCAACAATGATAAGAAGGATTATAATGGCAATGCACATCCATTTCCTGGAGTTCCTTTGTAACTTCTTTGCCTTTTGGAGCGCAACATTCCCTGACTGCACATGGTCTACTGCATTTGAGACCTGAAATTGCAGTAGGCTGTTAAATCACAGGGTTCAAGCATTCTAAGAACCATCACCCTACAGCTAAATATAACTATTATTTTCAAGCGCCGACTCATTCCTTTCTCATCCAAGGCAAAAGCATGAAACAGGAATGAACTCGTTACCTTTGATTTATTTTCTGGGAAGTAATTACTCTCTTTTTAGTCACCATAATTAAAATTATTTTATCCAGAAAAGAAGATACCTGTGATTCTATGTTGTCAAGCATGTCCCCTTGTGCATCCACCAAGACAGCCATATCCAGAAAAATCTGCATGACAAGTGAATAAAGAAAAAAAACCCTTGATGTTCACTCTCTCGACATAAAAGAAAAAAAAACGCTTGTATCTTGCTGGGTGCACATGCACAGATGCCATTGCCACTAAAAATAGACTCACTTCTTGTTCTATAACCCTCAATTCCACATTTTTCACTTAACATTCCAATGACGGGAGTTCTATAAGAAGGTTAAAAAAAAGAGAACTCATCAGTGATCAGATACTCATCTTATCTAAATCTGACAAAAGGTGGTCAGATGCTAATCACAGGGCCCTAAATTGAACAAATAACCATAATTTCAGATATAAAAGAAATTAATTTTCCATAGAAAGCTCCTGCATCAACATCTCATCACATCTAAACAAAGACCACACAAAAAACTACTTGACTAAGCTCAAGCTTGCCACAATGCCGGAAGGCCCTCAACATTAATCACCCAGCCCAAGGTGAAAGTTACCTCAAATAAATCAGTGTTAAAAGTAGAACAGCAAAGTTAAGTCAGGATCACTTTCCAGTTTGAGACAATTAAAGCTAAAGTGACATCAAAATTTTTAAAAGTCAGCTGTGGTTGCATATCTGCTTTAATCAAAAGAAAATGTATAATTGTAAGAAGCTACAGAAATACCAATTTAATGCCAAAAGGGAAAAAAATATAATTGTTGTATTGGCACACCTGTTGTAAGTCCAGAAGTTTCCTCTCCAGATCTCTGACTGCATCATGGCGCTCTTGAATTTCTGCCAAAGTATCTGTTATCTGCATACAAAAAAGTACAAAAATGAAATCAGGAATGACCCTTTATGATGATTCACTATCAGGCAAATGATGAGCCAAGTGGCAAAGTATTAACTATGACTATCCAAAAAGCTTCCAATGATTTTCAAGGAAAGAAAAACAAGAAAATTTGGAGAAGGAAAGAATAAAGACACAAAGAAGTATTGATGATGGGAAGAATGAGCAAATCATATACATGGCCTCCTAAGAAACAATAGTCAAAAAAACTGCAACAAAAACACTCAACATCAAACATTTTTTGGTCCTCTTTCAAAATCTTCCCTAGGGGACATGCCAGCAGTTGAGACTTGGGAATTCAATTTGAAGGTCTCGGGCTTAAAGTCTAGGAGGGGTGGGTGGAAATTTAGGAATTGGAGAAAGAGTAAAGACCACCTCTTGTTGTGTGTTCAAAACCAGTTGGGCTGGCCTCTCATAGAATAAATTAAAAAAAAAAGACCGAAAAAGAAAAGAGCAAGAGGAGGAACTAAAGATCAACAGACCTGGCCTCGCCCTTGTTCCTGAATTGCTTTCTGAAAAATTTGTTCACTGTCTCCAGTCTCAATCAATGTGTCAATCGTCTGTACATTTCGGAATAACAAAACTTAGATTATAGAATTATGAATTTGTTTGCAGTTTTTAAGTACAATAAGTTTCACCTCTTCATCTGCTCTTGTTCCCGTCACTGAAAATTGAGTAAATCAAGAAATATAAAAGATTAGCATTGTATCATGGAAAATATGCCATCAGATTATTGGCATAAGACCACCTAATTACAAACAAGAGAATGGCCTGAACCTGTAAAAACACGCCTCTCAACAACCTCCCGGTACTCTTGATGGATGTTTTCCCTAAGAGTCTATAAAAATTCAGAGATGTCATAAGATCACTGTCACAAAATAGGCAAAGGAGTGCAAGATCCTCATTCAGATATGCTTGTTTACATTTCTTTACCTACCTGAAATTCAGCCATCTTGTCTTTCAATTTCTTTTTCAAGGCTCTGCCATAAAATCATAACACCGAATCAGATACAGCAAAAATATGGATAATTCTTCCAAAAGATCTACAACTCCTACAGGGCTTTAATAAAAATTTGAAAAGAAAAGGAAAGAATAAATGCATAACTCAGACAGCAGCAGGGGCGGAGCCAGAAAATAAAATTAAGGGGGGCTACGATTTGTTTTACTATTTGGGCTATAAATATTGTCAAGGGAGGGGCTGGAAAAACAATTTCCTTGCAGGGGCTGGGGCCACTGCCAGCCCCCCCTTATCTCCACCACTGTCAGACAGGGCAATATACATTAACTAACTTTAAATTGACTGCAACTCTAGCATGCCATAACTCGTTTCCCTTTGATTAATCTTTCTAATTTGTTTACAAAAGTTTAGAAAAATAGAGATAACCACTCTCCCAAGGGTAATTTTCGCCTGGCTCTTATCTAAATTGTTTGATTTTCACCTACTCTACAATGGATCTTTTGAAAATGATGATGGTGCAACTATATGGATGTCAAGTATATGCTATATTGAATGAAGAGAATGTCTTTGGAGGTAATACTTAACTTGCATATTAGCTTAGATGTGATATTTTCCTTAAATAAAGTGTAAAAAATTAGTTTGGGGGCACCCAAAACAGAGAGGCCTTTAGTTTAAGGGTTCTATGTATAGACATAATTTCTGGGACATTTACATGTTTTTAAGAAAAAATAATTGCAGACGACAATTTGAAAAAACAAACCCACAATCTTAGCACTCAAAAGGGACAGCTAACAAAAACAGGCACATAAAAATCACCAACTTAAAGACATGTCTGTGATCTCTGTCCTAGGACACTAAACTACAAAAACAGAAGCAAATACTGTCATTCTAAATTAAAACTCCTTTCAGCAAACTGCAGATTTAGACCCATGACCTTCATCATATCCTGACTTTACATAAATTATTGTTGTGAATCCGCATGCATTATTATTGTAAATCAGCATGTGTTCTTTACCCCATCAAAAAGATTCATTGTCTACCAAAAACAACAGATCAAACACCCATAACTAATACAACTTTACTTATGATTGGAAAGAGAAAGAAGTTTTCCAAACAGAGTTGAAATGCTAATTACATAGTAGTTGAGGTTCTTGATCGGTCTACACCTGTTCCTTTACCACATCCCGGCTTCTGCCTATTAGATAAATTCTGGACAACATAAAGCAGATATTGTTAAAATGCTGTAAATCGATTGGAAAAAAGAAGCAGTTGGCCTACCTCTTTGTCAAGTTCCTCGAGTTTTGACTTTATTGAACGAGCAATTTTTCCAACTTCATCGACATCTTTCTCCATTCGCTGTTTGATTCCTGCAGACAAAAACCAAACCAATCATCAACTTAGAGGTTCTTAAATCATAAGAATCTAGAAAAATACTAAGTTCAACGAGTAAAGAAAATGAAATTGAATCACAGAGGGGTTGGAAAGGAGAAAGAAATCAGAAGTCAGAGTAGCAAACATAGATTCACAAAATAAGTTATGTGTTTTACAATTTCTTTTTGCAGCCATAAGTCATTAAATGCTTGTGGAAGGCTGATTGAAGCACACAAATTGAAGGTACCTGGTTCACCCGATCCATCATCTGGCCCAACCCCGCACACAAATTGAAGCTACCTAGTTCACCAAATCCATCATCTGGCCCACCCCAATCCGGACTTGTAATTTCATTTTTCAATAAAAAACATGAATTTTTTTATCTCATAATTCATGAAGGATATTTATGGTTTTATGCATGGATTTGAGTAGTGCTTGTCATTGTGATAGCAGTTGTTTTTCAAGGTTTTTTCGCTTGGAAATGCATCAAAATAATATTTTTTTCATTTTTAAAAATTTATTTTTGATATCAACACATCAAAACAATCCAAAAACACACAAAAAAAAATCATTTGAAGAAGAAATCAATTTTTTTGAAAAACACAGTCACGGTGCAAAGACAAACGGGACTTTAAAGTTGACTCTATTTTATGGTTTCATGATTTATTGATGGAGATGCGGTTTATTTTTTAATCTTAAATCTTATTTTTCCAAATTGATTTTTTTAAAAAAAATCAGTTAGGTACCTGGTGGATAGCAGCCGGGGGGAGAAAGTCCTCCACCCGCTGCGGAGGCAGGTGATAGATTTAAATATTCCAGGCCAGCAGCAGGTGGAGCAAAATCCAACTCCAATCTGACCATTGCCATCCCTATTCACCTAATCTGATACCGCTAATTTATTTTCCCAATCATGCACATCGCTCAATTTTTCTAACCATTTAATAAAAATTGAGAACATAGAATCAGCCTAAAAGTTGGAAAAATCTTCATGTATTTTTGCTTTACCCAACTTCATTAATTCTTTTTATCCAATATAATTGTTATTTGAATTTACAAACATAAAAACAAAGAGAAACATTGAAAAATATCAACCGAAATATTCTGATCACCTTTCATGGCAGGAGCCTTGGTCACAGCCTTTGACTCCTCATGTGCATCCTGCATACGAGATTTGCAAGAAATGGAAACCGAAAACACTGCTTAGCTGATTTTTCCACCATCAAAGACATGAATTGCACCTAGCAACACTTTCTTATTGTCTGTGCAACTGTTAAACATATGTTTGGTGTTGCTTAGCACGAATTAAGAAAGGTGTTGTCAGAACACCACCAAGTCTATACATATAAACAGCAAGACTGGAAAAAGGGAGGCCTTATAACATAGTTCAACAGCAATAAATTTTCCAAACATGCAAATCTGAGTTTCTGAAATGCTTCTATTATCACCTAGTTTAAGCCATACATTCTAATTATAATGAAGGGAACCCCTCCACAAACCCCCAATCCACCCTCCAAGAAACAAAATGAAAAAAGACTTTGATGAACCACATGCCATGGAACCATATATGGAATACTGATCCAAATATAATGACCACAAGCATACCAAACCAGAGGATGCCAAAACAAAGATATTGACCTTATTTAAGTTGAAAGTATTATATTCCTTAAGAATTTAACAATTCCTTGATCACAAAACTTTGAAAAAAAAATTTGGTATCTAGACTAGGTGGGATTACTGATAAAGGCATGACATCACAAATTTACCTGTTGACTTAAAATTGGCACAACATCTCCTAGAGGAAAAGTTTTTCTTCAAGGAGATTGGGCAAAAACAGAATAAACCTCAAGTTTATGTGGTCTCTTTGAAAGAAGTATTTTTCAACCTTTTCTCAACCTAAATGGCTTATTAAACAGTTATGAGGCTGTCAATCTTTTTTCTTTGTTTCTTTGCAAGTTAATTAAGAACTTGCTGAATGGGGCTCATACCTGGAGCTTTTTGAGCAACTTGTCCAGCTTCTCATTCTGTTTCTCAATCTCTTGAACCTGGGAAACAGAAGATGAGGATATGGCGTCAACTAATAGAAACGAGATGGAAACAACAAAATATAGGATTTGAATGGCAACAATAGTATCAAAAGGAAAATAACAAGGCATGTAAGGAACAACAGAAACAAAATGAAAAGAAAGGGAGAAACCTTTTTAAAGAAACTCTCCAAGCCCAAGTCTGCAGAATTCATTCCCATCTCAATATCCCCGCCTCTGGAACCCTGACCCCGAGGGATCTCAAAGGACTCCTGCAATTTTCAATCAAGTCATTAAAATTAACATGTAACTCATCTTAACCCAGCCATAAATAATTCTAACAATTAAATTTTACATGCACACAAACATTACAGTCAAATGGTGGTTTGCTACAATTACTGACAAGGAACGACTAATTTCTTGTGTTCAAAGCAATTCAATTTGGCTTCCCATGTTAGTAACATATCCATTATCATCCCAAAGCCTAGAGCGTTAAGAATCAAAACAGCAAATTTGAGCAGTAGAAGGAAGCATCTCCTTTGACAATATAAGTCATTACATAACTAGATTCGAAGGGTAAACTTCGATAATATGTCAGCTAAACTAAGCGAATCGGTCGTGTCATGCTCCATTTACTGACTTTTTGATTTTTCATCTTCTTGGGTCCCCAAAAATAATAGATCCCGTGATTTAAAATTTTGAATTTCCTTCATCTTCCTCCTCTTTCTCACCATCCAAACATCAAAAAAGAAAATAAGATCCCAACTTTTTAAACAACAAAAGGAACCCATAATTGAATCCTCAGTTTCCCAAACAGATCCAACGAAATGAATGCAGATAAAAACAATATAAACAAATTATAATAGCTGTCACCATCAAAAACAAGTTAGATCAAGACAAAGACAAGACAAACAAAAACAACATTAACATCGATACAAACTAAAAAGAAGAAGATAGAGAACATATGTTTACCGACAAAAGGTCATTCATTGTTGAAGAAACAGCAGCTGAAAAAAAGAAGCCTCCTTTTGTTATTGTTATTGTTTTTCTTAAAAAACAAACAACAATTGCTTGTTAATTAAGACCGGGATTTTGTTTTAACTTTAAACAGATAAAACAAAAAGGGAAACCCCAGGTCTTAATTGAGGGATGGAGGAGGAGGAGGAGGAGGAGGAGTTTTTCTTTCCTTTCCTTTTCTGAGAGAATGAAAATAGATTTGCTGTTCCCGTGTTGAAATTATCGTCAGAGCCAGAGAGAAATAGTTGTCAGGTTTTTTTTTTTTTTAATTCTCTCCATATCATGGGAGGAGGTATTCTATACGATCAAGTACAGGAATTGAAAGTGTTTGTACAGTTGCTTTATCGGTCCGTATAAAATACATAGAGAGTTTATTTGGTAATATGATTCCGGTTGGTTTTTGAATAATTTTTTTTTTGTTAAAATATGTGATAATAATAATTTTTTTATTTTTAAAAAATTATTTTTAATATTAGCATATCAAAACAATTTAAAACATACAAAACATATTAAATTTTAGCAAAAAAATTTTTTTTTAATGTTTCATAACAATCCATGAAGTGATTTTATTTTATAATTTTTTTATTATTATTAATATGAGTATTTAGGTTAGGTTGTGCACATCTAATCCAACAAACTTTAAAGTTAACGATTATGTAAGTTTTCAGTGGCCCTGAAATTTGTAAAATTTAAACTGGTGATTTTTAAGAAACAAATCTAAAATCTGATATATTTTTTGAAGTTTTATTTTACAAATTCTTTACAACCGGGTGTTGAATTTTTTTAAAAGTTAATATATGGATGTTAAAAAAATTTATAATTAAATGAGATTTTAGATA
>Ga0325411_1003064_pt1 | contig 18823 bp, 7 predicted proteins | sample PopdelMetagenome_13_FD_206181 | JGI IMG/M metagenome (GOLD analysis project Ga0325411, IMG submission 206181) | Populus deltoides microbial communities from Bellville, Georgia, United States - Xylem-PdIQD-R4 | ecosystem: Host-associated > Plants > Phyllosphere > Stem > Wood/Secondary xylem...
ACTCTTCAATCCTTTCTCTCAAGTAAAAAGACAAGGTTTATAGGTTATAAATACTCATTGAACTATCAAGGTAAAATGTTTATAATTTATGTTCTCAATAAAAATATCTTTTTAATTTTTAGAGTATTTATTGTATCAAAACTAAAAACAAACATTTTTATTCTTGATAATTGCTTATTTTCTTATTTATTATAGTTATTTGCTTAAATATCACCAATTTTATCATTTAAGGATTCTCAATTCCCATAACAAATATTATTTTGTATGTTATAAGTTTTCCATAGCAAACTACAAGTTTTATAAACAATAAATTATATTGCTAAAATATATGATTAACCTATAATGCAACAGCTAAAAATATACTTATTCCTGAACATTTTTTAGTTTTGAAACATGATCACCATCACCCTTCTTGCATCTGTACTGGAAGTGGTAAAAATGCCCCACTTGAGATTTGGTAAGATAAAACGGGTGGTAAGGTCGTATGGTGACCAGTGACCCTAACACAGTTAGACTTGTGACTCCTGGGGTCTGAAAACTGAAAAAGCTGCTCATAATATTCCCTGTTTGTACTGTTAACTAGCATGATACCGTGGTGCGGGGAAATTGACAATTAATATTTATAATTGAATATTAACGAATCATATGTTCTTTATATATATATATATAATATTTTATCATTTTTACAATAATCGAGATATTTGTATACGTACATTAACAAAACAATATACAAAACGAATGATATTAAATAACTAAGGAAGTTAAAAAACTGGGATCGACAGAAATTCAACGCACGTCTCCCCCTTTTTATTTAAGAGTTATCTAATGCGTTTTTAAATTATAAAAACATAATTGTTTAAATTAAAATCACACGAATGTTTTTTTTTTTTATTTATCAAAAATCAATTCCACATGTCTCTTTTAATCCTGAAACAGGTTGGTGATGAAATGTACTCGAATGTATGCTTGATGCGAGAAAAGTCCTAATTTAGGCAATCCTAATCGGATAATTTTAGCAAACTTTTAATGATGTTTAGGGCCGGGAGAGACTATTTACTATTTGAAATATCATTATTGTAAAATAATTTTGTCCATTTTTCTCAATTTTCCTTAGTTTTTGATATCTTTATATCACAAAGATAATAATATATATTTTTTTAATTTATACCTCAATAAGTCTATTATCTTTTATATTAAAAAAAACGCAGACTATCTTGCTTGATTTAACAAAAACACCATTTTTTTTTATTATTGAGATTTAGAAAACATGTATCAAATAAAAAAAAAATTTAAGATAGCTTCCTAAATTTTTATTATAAAATTAGGAGATTAACTAATTAATAAAAATATAAAATGCATAGGTTTAGCAATTCACAGTGAAATGATCACTTTGACTTTCATAATGTTTCATTATTCATTATTATATTGATAAGAGATAAAGAAATCCTTTTGCATTTCTAAAGCACATTACTCTTAAAATCAAAGTTTTTAAAATTAGTTTCTTTCCGTTTTTCAAGCACAATAAAATAATTTAATTACCCTTAAAAGTAAAATTTCTTCAACTAATGTCTAATGGCGTTTTTATATTTTCAACCTGGGTTTTTGGTTACAAACGAGTTGATATGAGGGAAAATTAATAATTTAATAAATATAAATATTATTTAAAAAAAAATGATTGCACACATCAACATGTGGGTTCTGGCCATGCCATTTGAGCAACGCGTGAGGAGTCTTTCAGTGTCTAAACAATAGCTTCTGAGATGACATTCAAATCGTCTCCACGGCCCCTCCATCCTCGGGCAACAAGTGTGTCCAAGGACCACTAGTTTGGTGCCGACAATCTTTTATCTATGTTTTCCTTCTATTCTCTTTCTCCTCTTTAATTTCCATACCTGACCCTCTAAGTTTTCAAAGCATCTCTTTAGTTTGTTTTTTCTTCATATTTGGTCCGTGTTTTTTTCTTTTTTAATTTCAACATTCTTCAATTTTTTTATCTGTTAGATTTGCTCTTTGTTCTTTTAATTGTAAATTATTTTATTTCATATTATTTTAAAATTGAATTTTTTTTTATGATTTCATCCTTGAATTTTTTTTGTTCTATTATATTTGATCCTCATTCTTTTGATTGTTACATTTTTTTGCTTTGATAAATTTTTTAAATTGTTTTTTTTCCAGTTTCATTCGCTAACATTAAATTGGCTGGGAAATGAGCTTCTTCAATGATCTTAGATACAGAATTTCACAGGTTGTGAGTTTACGAGATTAACCCAAATTTAGAAGATTCGTTTGGATTTGCTTGATTTTTTTTTCTTTTATTAAGAATGTATTTTTTCAATTTAAGCTTTCAACATTTATTTAATTGAAGATTGGGCTCTATTATTTTTATTATTTGCTTTCTATAGAATTTTTTTATTGATTTTAAAAATGACCTAGGTTATCTCAAGTCTTTTTATTTGCCATTCTTTTTTAAAGAAATTTTGTTTTTGAATTAAATCAAATTAATTTATTAAATATAAGTATGAGATACTCACTTCATGATATTTTATTTAGTTTGCTTTCCGGATCGTTGCTCCAATGATCCGTACAACTTCTTTCGAAGTCATCATGTAGCCTTTTGAATTGGTGTTAGAACCATCTTGGCGAGCTCTTTTTGGTGGTGGGGCGGTGTACACAGCGGAGGGACAATGCGTCCTTAATGGACTTTTCTTTCTTTTTCTCTCGAGTATGATATTATCACCTTATTTTTTATAGTTAATTATTATCTTTTTTAATTTTATTATTAAATTAATTGAGCCTATTAAACTCAACCAAATTAATAATCCGAGTCTCAAAATTTTTTGCTTCTTTAAAAATCCTAACATTACCTGAATATTTTTTTTTTATTTTAGAAGAAATTTAACCTAATTTGCAGCCTAGTGCATAACATCTTTCTAGTTATTTACTGCTATTGAAATCAACAATTGAAAACAAACAAAAAATTGCACAGTATGTTCTGCTACCGTTTTCTCATTTTTATGAGTACCTTTTGGCTTATCAAATAAACAAAAAACCTCTCACTCTCTCTGTTTTTATTTTTATTATTTTGATGAATTTCTCATTCACAATGAAACTCGAATTATTAATGATTAGTAAAATGTTAAAAACAAATCCTTGCAAAAGAAAATGAAGAGAAAAAATAGCATTTTATAAAGTAAAAATTACCTTGTCATCTTTATATTTTATTCTATTCTACATTTTACCTTTATTGTTTTTAAAATTACAAAAAGCATGTCAAACAAAAATTTTAAATTAATTGAAATGATGAAAATAACCCCATATATATTATATCGAAACTTGCCTTTTAATTCCAATTCCAAACAAGTTTAGCATCTGCAGTCACTGCTTAGATAATCCTCAACAAGACACCAACTGCCCTCAAATAAGCAAGTTCTTGTCTGAAAACCATGGTCAGGTCACAAGAAACAATAAAGATTGTTGTTTTGGTTTCTGGATTCCATTTATTGCTACAATTTACAATTTATTGCTGTTTTGGTTTCTAGATTCCATTTATTGTCATGCATCGAAAGGACAATTAAATGCCTTGATTTGGAAGACCTGGGGGAAGATGGTATACAAAACGAATGTAGCAACGACACAGAGAAAACCTAGACTGAAGTGGCACCAGGTACTTCATTCCTCTTTCCAGTCCACGCCACCCTTCGTTTCCCATCACAGACACACACACCACTTCTGTATAAATACGTTGTGTTTTGATGGAGTTGCTAAATAGATTACTGGTTGCTAGACCTCAAGTAGAGGGAATGGTGAATTATAAAGAATAGAATTAATGGGTGTATGCGGAAGACTGTTCGACTCTTTTTTTTTTTTTTTTTTGCAGGAATAAAATCATTTGTTAATTGAAAAAATTTCAGTGCAAAATTATCTATACATTTTGTTGTGATATTTTATGGTGTATTTAGATTACTCGTAACAAATTCATTTTTGATGTTGCTGATCTTATTGGGATAAAGTTTATGATTTAATTTTTTATTGTTTAATTTAATAACTTTAAGTTAAATTTCAGAATTTTACTTATATAGATATTGATCTAACTAGATGTTCAAATTGTGTGATGAGGTAATTTAATGCTCATTATTAATATTTTTTTGTTGTTCCTTTGTTTTTTTTACTATAATCTTTTTTTAGTCAATTTATTATTTTCTTAATAATACTAATTAAATCTTATTAATATTTTCTTTCAGTTACCATAAAAAAAATAAAATAGAAAATAGAATTGACCTGACCACGAAGGAAAAGCCTTATGTATATGAGAGGTGCACGAACAAAAAATGAGAGAAACCCAATTCTCTGAAACACGAAACTGCAGCTGCGGAACAGTACATAAGGATGTTTCTCATGCCCGAACCATGACCCAACGAGACTCCAAACCTGGACCCTAGCAACCCGTTTGAAATAATTTGTCATCGATCATCAAAATAATGATTGAGAATTTTTTATTTTTTTATTAACGTGGATATCCAGATCAGTTTATATATACCTTAACTAATTTCACGTACTCTGAAATTAACAATCATGTAAGTTTTCAGTCACCCTAAAAGAACTCGAACTCTTAACCATTATAAAACAAATCTAAAAACTGATCAATTGAGTTATCCCTCGAGGTTTTGAGAATTATTATCTCTTGGTCTCTTTACACACACTTGATGATCCAAAATTCTAAATCGATGATCATTTTCTGGTTGATTTTCTTCATTATCGATGATGTGGTTTCTTGTTAATTCAATTGGAATTGAACTTGATTGAAATAAAAATTGGGTTTTTCTTTAAAGATTTTTTGTTATAAGTTTTGATTTTTTGTTGTTGTTGTTTTCTTGTAAAGTGTCATAAATTTATAAAATTTTAATTATTTTTTATATAATTTTTAAAATAACAAAAAAAAAGTATAAAATAAAATACAAAACGAAGTGATTTCCCTAATAAAAAACCTAGTGAGATTTTTAAGAATGCCCACCCAACGTCCATGCATTTCTAGCCAAGCCTTGAATAAAGCTTGGACGGCAAAATGTTATAAATGTATCCGCATTTAAAACGTTCTAGTTTACAAACGTAGATCCTTACAGCGAAGGGCTGACTTCTCCAATTCCCCCGTACTTTTCAAATTAAATCGGCGTCCAATGGTTGCAAACTTAAAGCCGCAATATCATAATTAGAAAAGAAATTTATCGAGAAATAAAACACTGGAAAATTAGGCATTAATTAGTTTCCGCAAGAGAATGGAAAGAAAACTTAGGAGTTTTTTTTTTTTCTAACATGAAAACTGGGGACTTCTTGGACACTCGACAATGTGATCATAAGCTACATCTAATTGACAAACACCTTAAAAACGACAGATGCTAACGTGGCTCAGCACAATTGAATTTGATTTTTTTCTCAATTAATTGTCTCAAATCAAACCCCATTTTGTACGGTGAAAGGTTGTCTAGAACGGTTTTTAAAACAATAAAAGTTGTTTTTTAAAATAATTTTTATTTAAAAATATTTTTAAAAAAGTACATATTTTTTTAAAAAATTATTTTTAATTTCAATAAGCTAGATAAAACAACTCATAAACATTAATTGTTTTTTTTTTTAAAAAAAAAAGCACTGCCTGACCAAAAGCTACCACCACCCCCATGAATTGCGTTGGCAGGTCGTCGATCTAGATCTGGAAGAAGAAAATCTGGATAACACGTTCACCTTTTGAAAAGTAATCTGTTTTGTAGGGGTAAAATAGTCAAACGCTGATGTCCCCTTCCGTAATTCTATCTCATGCGAATATCTCCTCCGAATTTGAGACGCCTCAGATGTTTCAGACCTCTAATTTGAAGGCCTGAAATTACAACCTGTAAACTAGAGTCAGATATGGATTTGCATCAATAAAGATTGCTATTGGCTATAGCTAGTATCATAAAAATTAATTAGAATTTTTTTTATTAAAGCTATTTTTTATTAATTATTTTAAAAATAAAAAAGATGAGAAAAAAATATTAAAAGGTTTTTTTGACTTTTTATATTTATTTATGCTAGATTGTTTTCATTTTTTCAAGCTATTTTTTTATTTTATTTTAAGAAATCAAAGAAAAGTCTTTGGAAAAAACAAAATCTTGAACACAAAAAATTTAAATTTCATTAAAATATTAAATTGAAAAATCATATCTGCAAAAAATATGTAAATAACTTGCTAAATTTAATACGAAGGAGTGATGAACCAAGATTTTATCAATATATTATCAAAAAATACTAGATTAAAAAACATTCGGGTATAATTTTGCCGAATCCTCGGGTGCGTTGGGCTAGCACATGATAACACCAAACACATCCCATAGAGGCGCACTCGTTCTGGCCAAAGCCATATCCCATCACAATCGAGTGGGATTGACAATGTGCCAAGCCACAAACCATTTTTACATATCAAATCTAAGAGATAATTGAGCCTAAACATCGATAATTCTATAGATTTTTATATAAAATTTTAAAGAATTTATTTAACAATAAATAAGTTTAATTAAAAAGTCTACACTCTGTCAACACCATTAGATCTATTAAAGTCTTTCATGACCCGCCATGTCTCCATTTTTTTACTAGATAAAATAAGTGAAATACAGCTTATAATACAACTTGAAATATTACAAATGTTAAATTACATTTCAGTCTCTCATCTTTATAAAAGGACAAGACTCATGAGTTATAAATACATCATGAGACCTTCAGAACAAAAACTCACAATCTTATTTCTCTACTATATATATTCAGAGCATATCTCTTTAGAAATATTATTATAGTCACTCTCTCTAAAAAGATACTTATTTAAGTATTAAAAAGTCCTCATCTCCAGTAAAAGAGATATTTTACAGATACTAGCCACAAACCATATTGACTTACCAAATATAAAGTATAAGCTATCAATTATTTTAGTTAGAAAAAATGAATAAAATTATTAAAATCAATTAATTAATCAATTATCTAACTTGAAAGTTGAATTTTTTAGACTTCAACCAGGAGTTATAAAATATTTTGTGATTATGTAAAATGGATATTGCATAGGCTATTTTAAAGTATCGGCATATTAGAGGCAACTTTTAATTAAAATAGAAGGATATAATATTTTTTTCTTCCTATTAATTTCGATTTACTATCCAGTTACCCACACGGTATCATGGTTCTTTGTAATTAATTTTGTATATATATTTGAATGTATAATATCAGTTTTAAATGCCTAGTAGATTCTTTATTTAGAAAAATACATTATTTGTGATTTATTTCACAATCATTTTACTTACAGTCAAAGTCGGAGGGGTCATAAATACAAATTAAACAATACTTTCACAATGTGTAGGAGGGCATTCTAATTTTGATAATTTAATTATTTATAAATAAATAAATTTTCATCCATATTAGGATTCTATACAATGATTTTATAGAAACAATATTATGCTAATCGATATAATTATTTTTATTCATATTATTCTTATTATATTTAATCAAGAACATAAAAGATAAAAATATTAGTGAATGATGGATGCTTATTGATCCAAATTTTTAAAATTATATTCTAAAATATAAATAATCTAATTTGTTTTCTGATTAGCTTAAAAAAGTTTGTATTACACTTGTTCAATCAAAATATGCTTTTTCATCCATGGATGTTGATTGAAATAAACTAAGAATTGTTTTTGTTATTACAGGAAATTAAAAGTACAAAAAAGTAAAAAAAAAATCATGGATTTGTGTATATAATTACTTAATACTACTAAAAAGCTTGAAAAGTATCGTGTAGCTTCACTGTTCACATATGACATTAAAGCTCCTTTCTTTCTTTTTTAATAATTCAGCTTTTTGTTATGACAATTATAATTATCTGAATTGTTTTTTATCAGTTAAATTAACTAGATTATATCGGAGTAATTCTTACATGATTTAATTTTAAGTTATGGTGAGATAATAAGTTAAGCTGAGAAGATTTTTAGTTAATTTTATTTTGTTTTTCAATTTAATTCTTATATTTTTTTTATTGATTGATGGGGTTGTCTCTAGACTGATCAAATTAACTAGGTTATGTCAGAACAACTCTCATATGATCTAATTTTAAACTTGGACTAGACAATAAGTGAGTTGAGAGGTTTTTTCCTGTTAATTTCATCATTGTTTTTCAATTTAATCTCTATATTTTTTTAGCCAAGTTATTTTTAGACTATTCAGCTGACTGCGTAATATCGTCAACTTTCATGTGATTTTATTTTAAACTCGAGTTAGATAAAAAACTGAATTAAAAAATTCAAGGTTGATCACTAGATCAAGTTTATTAATAATATCAAATACTTCTCTATCATCTATATATTTTTTTTATTATATTAAAAAATTTATCTCACCTTCATTATAACATCCCGTAAATTAGTAATTATATCTATTCCCCCATCTGACCTTCTCATGAAATCTGTCGTCCCAGGTTCTCAAGTAAAGAAAACGATTAAACATGACTCTTGTATATTCCATAATCTCAACGCATATATTCATCTTAAGAAAATATTACAAAATTGTATTAAATGATTTAATCATTTTATTAACAAAGTATTTAATTGAAAAATATTAAAAGTATAAACCACAATAATTCAATTATTATATTATTATAATCCTTTAAATAATTTAAAGGGCTTTGATAAGAGTTGATATAGCATGGAAATAATTTCATTATCATTTTTCTAGCTTTTCTCACACAAAAAAAAAAACCAACACACCTCTTAAATTAAAACTTGATCTAAAGTTTTTTATTCATTTTTTTTATTTCTCTCTATTCAAAGCTTCATTAACGTCTTATTTGTCTTTTATTTTTTATACTACCATATCATATGATATAAGATAAGACTCGTCCCATTTTATATTTCTTACATATAGTATAAAAATATGATTAGCAAATAACGGGTTTTTTGCACAGATGACATGTCCAAGTGTTAAAATAACAATTTAATTTCACTATTAAATTTTTCTGTGAATTGTTATTAATTATTTTAATATTATATATATACGACTTACATTATATGTGCTAATGATTTTACAAGGACTGTTAATCGGGATACAAACAAATTTAAGCAATGTTTTTTTTTTCCTCTAAATCAAAACTTGAAACAGGCAGCTTGCAAGCGCAGAATGTTCAAGACATTAACAAATGTTCTCACACTTGACATTACTAATAAACTATGATTCCAAGGTGCTGGCAGTCTAGCATACCAGTGGCAGGAAAACACAAAATTAAACAAACAAAGTAGAACAAATATTAATAGCACGCAGTGCTTTCCTAGCACTCTCTTTAACACATTTTAAGAAATACTCTTGTATTAAAATTAAAGAAGGGAAGATAAAGAAGGAGAGCTACATGTTGCAATCATTGACAAAAAAGAAACTGTTCTTTCGAGTATATTAACCTTGCCACTGGCCCTAAGGACTCTTCGGCAATGTCAATGGCTTCCATAATAAAGCAATGGTACAACATAACTATATAAAAAAAAAAAAAACAAACAAAGATCTGGTAGAATACTAGTAGTAAGCTAACAAAGTAACAACTCATTTGTCACGCGTTTCATGATCTTTCCGCATTGAATTTCCATCAAAAGCACACAAATGAGTTTCCAGAACGGAAGAGAAAAAAACATAGAAACAAAGAAAAAGAATCAAACAAGAAATCTGATTCAAGGCGACCCATTTTCAGATCTGTCAAAGTGAAGAAGTTGGCCATTACACTTGGGGCAAACTTCCACCTGTTTTGGGACCATGAAATACATGAAGCAGCTCTTGCAACCAGCCACAACCAAGACATGGTCTTCTTTCTGTAGCCTATTATGATAATGCTCTCTCGAGGAAGAAGGAGATGATTCTGATGATGACTCCTCGCTATCATATGAGCTGTCATCTTCTGAGTAGAAATCTCCATTGTATTCTTGTGTGATCCTTGGATCTTCTCTTGCTTTCATTCCATTCCTCCAGTTTATGTAGTATACCTCCCCTGTCTGCATTTACACCCAGAAAAAAAAAAGTAATTTATGAAAAAGCAAAAAAAATAAAAAAAGAGTAACGCCATAAACAAAGATACGATTCATGATCAGAATATAATTTATGAAAGAAGAAAAAGCAACAAGCAATGACCATCATAAAGAAAATGTTTTTCTGCTGCCTATACATCCAGTGACATGAACTAGTAAAAGCAGAAAAGTATACTATGCCGTATTTCCATTTTTTTATTCTCGACCATCTTCATCAAAATGTACCTACCCAATACCAAACCCTGAAAGCACTTTCCTTTCTTATGTTAACAAAATTGAACATTCATTATTAAAGGAACAAATTTTATCTAGACATGATTTCTCTTTTTATTTCACTCTAGAAATGCAAACCAAATCTTGGGATAGATTCAAAGGGGGCAAAACCAAAACTAATTGAGAAAGTATTATTCTCTTTTTAGGGTTCTTTCTAGGGGGCAAAAAAAAGGAAAAGGAAACCCTATTTTTTAATCTTATATATGTGGGAGGAGGTGAGAGCAGAAAGAAAGCATTAAATACAAATCAGTAAATGAAAGACAGTGAAGAATAAAAAGACACCATATATATAACAAAACAAAAAGGAAACCAAAAAACAAGATCTCCATTTATTGTAACTGTAATCGATAGAAAGTGACTTCAAATCTAAAAGGGTCTGTTTACCTTCAAATCTAAACACTGTTCCCAATGGTAAGGAAGAGAGAGATGTGACTTAAGCTCCAAGGAGGTATCAGAATTTTGTTGTAAATGATTCTGTGAATCTAACTCATCTGAACTCGATGACCTCTCTTCTCTCCCACCACCCAAAATACCACTACTTTGATGATGGTGGTGGTGATTTAGAGAACAGTTTTGAAGAGACCTCTCCAAAGATGCTGTGATTGCTGCCATGTTTGGAGCTGTCATTCCTTACCTTTGTTTCTTCAACAACTAAGAATCAAGGTGTGAATATGTATTTAAAGAAGATTAAACAAGAAATAGGGAGAGAGAAGGGTCTATAAGATAGAAAGGGAAAGAGAACAGGAGATAAAAGGATTAGGGGTTGAGATTTTGAAGGGAATATTTGTATAGTAGTAATAATAATACGAAGAGGAGAGAACTTTTGGGAGAAGGGGAGAGACTACATTAGAGGTGTACAAACGTTGGACTACAATTCTACATATACTGGCTGTAACTGCGCGTGGGAATCTTGCACAAAACCCTGGGTGGGACCAGAGGTGTCAGCACCAGGGAACCACTGGGGATGCATTTTGTCTCACATCACCTTATCGGGATTCAACATCACACACGCAGAGGATGGAGCGTGGTACACGCCCATCCATACTATCAATTGATGGTGAGTTAATGTCGGGTCATGATCATGATTATTAAGAAAAAGAAAAAAGGGGGTTCGTGTTAGCTTCAAATTCTTGAAAAAGAGGGTTTTTTTCTTCTTTTCCTGAGAGAAGCGATCCGGTAAAAACGCGATTGCCGAAGAGAATGCCGGAAGTTTGTTTGACAGTTTGTGAGGAGTTCTATAAAAGCTGGTGACTATTTTTTTTTATTTTATCTTTTATTAGCGGGACATTCCCTGGTCAGCTATCCACCCAACTTGCCTTATTTTACAATAAATGAACACAAGGGACAATCCTGCGCCATTATGTCTTCATAGTCGTAGGTTTAAGCATTTTATTTTCTTGGGGTTATTTTTAACTTGCCCATGGTCTTATGTTGCTAGATCATTTGAGGAATTAATGGTTCACTATGCATTTGAATTTGTGCTTAAACACTCAAGCCAGCTCAGATCTGTTGTCTTATCGTGTGAGATTAAGGGATATCGTTGAGGAAACTCAATAATCCAAATGTTAGAATATTGTTTCTGGAGGTCTGAGACAACCTTTTGCTAATTTATAATAATTAAATCTTGGAAGACGTCCTTTCGGTCGGCATTTTCTTCACACCAGGAGTATGAATTTATGAGGGGAGGTTCACCATCAGTTTATGAGGAGCATGCATCTTCTAATACTGTACTCATTCGCAAAGTCAACTAAAATTAAAAAACACTCAAAAGTCAACGTTTTTGGATACATAACCTTGCATATTTACCGAAAGAATAGCACTGAAAAATAAGAGAAGCCTTTTCTACTTGCCGTACCGTGGCAGAGACTCACCAAATTGAATAGGAAAACTTGAGATTGCAATGTCGAGCTATTTGGCGTTTAACTAATATTTAAGTGTATGTAATTGATAAACTAAAACTATTAGTCCCCACCAACCCCAAAGAATAGTACTGAGAAAAACACTAATGCCACAACAATTCGAAGATTAGATCAGCTGCTTGAGTAACGGAGAAATTTCTTTCTTTCTTCTGTGTGTGGCTGCCCATCGTTCTCGTTCGAACTGCTTTCCATTGAAAAGCTACTTTGTGTGCTTTTTGCATGTTATCATGGTCGGCAAATGATTTACGAATTGCCCTTTTCTTCTGTTTTCTTTTACGAATAATTCACTTCAGGAGAGATTGCTTATAGAACTCCCTTTTGCTCATCAGAATGGACTCGGGATTTGGGATATATACATTATAAAGACGCAGAGCTTTCTCCCTTCATATAAACTCTCATATATAGAAATCATCGGACGAGGAAATAGATCGAAACATAGCTAATTAATAGTATATTAAAGTAATATAGTTTTAGAAGATGGACATGTTATGAGAACCCCGCTAATTATATATTTTCCGATTTTTTTTTTTTTTTGTACCTTCTAGGATCTATGAGATTTAACACATAATGTTATCGCCTAGCATAATTTTAAGATGATATATAATTTACTAGGTAAATCCAATCATTTTACCATTCTAAACTATGCAATAACCAATTGTATAAGAATATACCATCTTAATTATTTAACCATTTTAGGAAACAAAATCATTTTTCTCTCATCTTAGAAAAAATCATTTATTTATTTTAAATATTGATGATAAATATTGCTAAATTGAATGGTAGATTATCATAAAATTGATTGATTCACGGTCAAGAACGGTAAATGAAGTTACCTAATAATTTCTCCCTTTTTTTTTTGTCAAATGTGCAGTTGGATTTCAACCCTAATACAACAAGTCAATAGCGTGTGAATGCGTAAAAAGCCCAAAACATATTTATTATATTCTCCACAAGATTATCGCGTTTGAAAAACAAAAAAACAATAAATTTCGAATAAACTTGCAAAAGCAGGTGTTTGCTTTGGCTTAAAGAAGTGCCTTCTGATTTTTAGCACCGAATTAAAAGAGAGGTGTGCATATATATAATTAAGAAACCTCACAGATTAAATTGACCAAAAAAGATAATTGTTGTCATGATTAATTGCATGTAGAAAAATCCTGACAATAATTTTTTTTGGTTTGTTTTTTATTTATTTATGTTTTGGTTCTTTGGTAATAAGGGTATGATCGAGGACCACACAACCCAGTTCACTGGACACCATACCTTAAAAGAATCTCGAGTGCTGATGGTATGTTGTAATATGCCAAACCCCCTTTCGTTTATTGAAGCGTGAACTTTTAAATCTGAAGGATAGAGACTAGAAACTTGAAAGTGAAGGTCCTTAAATTTTTATTCTGCAATGATCTTGATCACAAATTCAAGAGCAAGGAACAGTATAAGTAATGGACAAGGAGAAACAGACGACCATACAAATAAGAGTCGGCAGGCCGAATGTATTGGGGCAGCCACCTCTCTGTTTAAAGTTTAAAAAAAGAAGAAGAAGAAGATTTATAAGCACTTATATTATCTATTATACATGTTATATTTTCACAGCAAAGAATATTGTAAAGTTATATACGTACACTTAGAACTTCACGAGATGGGGTAATCGGGACCCTCTCCTTTGGAATACTACTACAGGCCACAATATGGATCGGTTTTTTTTTCTGCTGTGGAATCTATTCTGAACTCTTGTCAGTCTTGACACCATTCCCTTTCCCACTTTCTTTCACTGTGTGTGTGTGTGTTTGTGTGCAGTCTGCACTAATATTCCCTTCTGGTTCTGGCTTCCCCAGCTGGAGTCCTCGGGATATATCACTGTCTGGTGTATTATTTGAGAAATGTGTGTCACCCATCATACCAAACCTCAAATTTTACTTCTTTAATGTAAAGTTTGATATATATAGCACGGTTTAATTCATTTAAAACAACGGTTTATTTTAACAATGTTGACTGGTGCTAACTACTGTATGTTGGAGTTGGTGTTTCGAGTTTCCCTATTCATTCTCTGCACGTTACGAGATGAGGTTTAGCATTGCGCATGAAGGGAACATCCCTTAGTGGCCTCAGTGTGCTCCTTGCTATCTCTGCCATTGCATTAAAAAAAATTAATGCCCGTGGCTCCACAGCTTCTTGCATAATATTTGAGTTCTGCAAATTAACTACATATGATGGCATAGATATTTCTATTTTTTGCTTTAATTACTAATTGCTTATATAAATAATGTACGAATTCACAAGGTTTGTCGCATGCCTCCTCCCTTTACGATGGCTATGTGGTCGAACAGCGGGGAATGTTTTCTGGGCCCTTGTTTTCACTCATTAACTGGCGCAAATCAATTTTGTTAAAATCCCTTCACCGTTCCATAGAGAGAAAACGAGTATATATGGAAATGGGAAAATAATCTGAGCATGTGTAATTAAAAATGAGTGCTACTTAAGGTGTCTTGTATGTTCTTATATTCTTGATATATCTAAATATATTTCTAAAATAATTTATATTTAAATATGATACTAGAAAAAAAAAGTATATCAAAATATATATACCCCTTATCATTGATAAAAAAAAAAAACTCGTGTAATTTTTTTTAAGGTTTTGATGCTTCTCAACTCTACATACTAAAATTTAATGGCGTATTTCTGTAAGTAAAAGTAACAGCTTGTATAAAAAGAGTTCATTAAACTCTTAATTAATTTATAACTTTGTTGTTATTTAATACGGAAGTTAATTTATTTTATCAAAAGTTAAAGTTCTTAAAAAATTGAATCCTAAATTAAAAAAGATGTAGTAAAACATGATTTTAATATTCCCCCACTTGATCAATATATTTAACACAATGTCGTCTTAACTTATTCTTATTTTTTATCTTTCTTTAAAAACAAATGCATGAATTTTGATAATAAGTCCTCTAATAACGAGTATTATATTTAATGTATTATAATGCATGTAATTTTTAAAGTATTATTTTTTATGTGGCAATCTCACTTAACAAATAAACCTTATGTTTATTCTTTTTCCTATATATACGAGTTTTTTCAAATAAATAAAGGTGTGTATAAATATGAGAAAACATCATAATAAATATAATCTTTTTAAAAATAATATACTTCATACAACTAAAATCACATGATGAACTAAGTCTCATTTTCATTATATGATTCTTGAATTTAAATGGTGGCATGCCCTTACTTAAAGGATTTGTGATCATCAATTTAATATAAATATGCTAAATGATCGTTTTTTTTTCTTAATTTTTTTTTATGGCTAAATACTTGTTGTTGATATGTTCACTTTAATTGCCACTTTTATTATTCTTGGCCTTGAAAGCAGTGACAAAATTATCATTGTATATTTCAATGGCCTCGAAATAGAATTTATTATTCTAAGCTCAGATATGAAACTTTTTAACCATACACATAGCATCCTCAAAATAAAAAGCAAACTTAATTTTTATAGTGGAAGTAGTAGTCAAATGTATTTTTCACTTAAAAATAAATTAAAATAATATTTTTAATATCAACACATTAAAAAAATCTATAAAATAAAAAAAAATTTCAAAATTTTTCAAATATATGATGAAGCCAATATAAAAACGGGGCATTAATTAGAACGGTAACAAACCAAATCTAAGCTACCCAATAATATGGTGCCAGCTCCACAACTAAACAACAGAGATAAAAAGGAGAGAATCCAGTGTTTTTCTGAGGACAACAATAACCACAACCGGTTATAAAGGAAAGACACGTAATTAATTATTCATTCTAATGGTTTAGCTTCATAACATTTTATGTGCTTTTTTTTTATTAGACAGTTTGATTAGTTTTTGTGTCTTTTTAATTATAAGTGGGGAGGAGGGATATATATGGTCATATGAACACTTGATTTTTTTTTTTTTTATCTTTTTAATATTTTATATTGTAATCTTGTATTATTGCATATTTGCTTTACGATAATGAACAAATCCCTTATATTCTTTTTTTATTTTATTTTAAAAAATATTTTTGCATAAACTTTATTTTTTCTTGCACCGCAGCGGAAGAGAAAGTTTCAAACAGACGCGTAATATGGCTGACCTCAATGCAAAACGATGCTTGCCAATGAATTTTTTGAGACATGGCGCGAGTCTAGCAAGAAGAGACATCGGGAACGGCTTGGCTGTTGGGTTTTAGATTGAAGCGCCTTGTCGTGGCCCATGGGGCTGAACTCTTTGAGAAACCATGGGCTTAAGGCCCATTTCGATGGCTCCAACATCCCTTGAGAAGGGGTTATTCTTAGTTAATGCACCAACCAATTCGAAAATATTCTCATCAATGAAAACAAAAATAGTATTTTGTAATCCTTCATGAAATAATTTACATTGAATTTTTATTTTATAATATATAATAAGTAATGGTATGCAAAATATAATGATGATAATATATCACGATGCTTTTTAATAAATTAATAAAATTTAAAATGTGTTTATTTTTACGTTTTAAAAATATTTTTAAAAAAATTTAAAGATTGATTTTCTTTATTTCAAATTAAATTTTTGTGTGTTCTCAAATTATTTTAATTGTTAATTTTAAAAATTAAAAAATTATTTTAGAAGAAAAAATGTTTTGAAAACCAATCGTTATTATAATAATAAATAGATTCTTAAAGCTAATTATAAGTAAAATATATGTTATCGATCAAAATAAATTAAAAAAAAAACAGAAGAAAAATATTTAAAAATATTTTATGCAAAATAAATGCACTCAAAAGACCGTAAGGGCTTTTTTTTCCCCTTAAACATCATTAAGAAAGAAAGAAAGAAACTAATTTGATGGAAAATTAACAGGGCCAGGCACCATGTATCGTTCATCTTCCACCTTGTCAATCCGACAAATTTATTTTGTATTATAATTTAATAGTCAATGTAGACTAGCGTTCCAACTTTGCTTTCAACGACAGAAACTTCCTCTAAAAATTGTTCCAACACGGAGAGGACCATTGCTCATTTCAAACAAGAACAAATTAATCCTTCCTCATCGATCTCTAATCACAAAATCCATTGAAAATGGGGCAAAAGGACGAACCTGTCATCGGAGTTCCTTACTACGCTGGGCAGAACCCTTACCAAGCCGGAGCTATACCGCCAAACGCAGTCGTCGGCGATCCAAGGGGGATCCCGATTCAACAGACTATGTATCGCGACACTCCTGCTCCTTTTAACTGCGTCTACTGTGGTAATTCTGGCGTTACCGTCGTTAGGTAATTAAAACTTATCTTTCATTACCTAATTCTCTCTGTTCCTTATAGGTTACAAAATCATATATATGTTTTTAATTTTTAATATCTTCATGATAAAATTGCAGTATTAATTATTTATGCAAAATTGAGCTGCCATTATAGAAGGAGTTCTGTTTTTTTTTTTCAAATGTATGGTTACAAAATCATATTGTTCAATTAATTGCAAAACCTTCTAAGTTTAATTCCAGGGTCATGGTGGAGGTACAAATGTGAGTTGGCTTTCCTGTCGTAGAGGATATAGTTTTTTCCAGAAAAAATAATGAACTTTCTCCTAATGTAGCCTGTTATTTCAACTTGGTTTCATGAGCTATTGCAATGGAAATGGGAATGGAAACCCTTTTCTCTGTGTGCACTATGGCATTGATCTTCCTGTGTTTTCTGGCATTTCTTGGGATCCTTCTTGTTGTTGAAATCTTCTAATGAAGTTGTTTCTTCGTCTCTTTTTTTCACCTCTGTTTATTTCCTTTTCGATTCACATAATACTGTATCTAACCGAGATTAGTAAAGCTGTTGCCACTCTTAGCCTTTTATTGAACCGACTCAAAGCCAAAGTTATTTTTGTGAGTCATACCAATGAACTCTTAGTAAAATGATTTTACAAATCTCAAATGTAACACTATCCATTACTGCCAGTTCAGTTAATAGGAGTTTTATGCATAGCTTTTCCGTTTGATAGAGTTTCCTTTTCTCCTTTGTTGGAGAGGAGGACCGCACAAACAGAAAAGAGCAAAACTATTATCCAACTTTTACAATAGTTTTTGAAGTTCACAGACTCTATTATTGTCCTGTCTTTTCTTCCATGGACTGATCCTCCCTCTCCTGAATGATGACATTTCGTGACACAGATCAAAGCCTAGTTTGGCAGCTGTTGTTGGTTGCATGATGCCTTTGATGGTTGGATTTTGCTTTCTTTGCCCTTCTATGGACTGCCTCTGGCACAAGCATCACTACTGCCCAAGCTGCAAAGAAAAGGTAAGACTATTCATACTGTCACTTTTTTTTCTTTTCCTATTGTCTCAGGTTTCTCGTATGGTATTGTAATCAGAATGCTATCATTAAAACTGTTGTGTACTCTTGTTTGTTGCAGGTTGCCGACTTTGAGAAATCAGATCCTTGTGCAGTGATGGATCCTCCCCACTGGACACAGGAGAGCTTCGCATTGCCTGCATGATATGTTTGCTTGTTATTTATATCTTGCCTGGCCGAATTCTATGTTCAACCTGTGTATTGTTACTTTCAGCACC
>Ga0325411_1003067_pt1 | contig 18805 bp, 6 predicted proteins | sample PopdelMetagenome_13_FD_206181 | JGI IMG/M metagenome (GOLD analysis project Ga0325411, IMG submission 206181) | Populus deltoides microbial communities from Bellville, Georgia, United States - Xylem-PdIQD-R4 | ecosystem: Host-associated > Plants > Phyllosphere > Stem > Wood/Secondary xylem...
TAAAATGGTTAAATTTGACAATTGGATTGATTTTCAATGATGAGGGCTAGTAATTAATTTATAGGAATGTGAACGGAACTTTGTCGTTTTTTCTTTTGAACGTCAAGGAGAAGGAGTCGTAGCAGCACTGAGGGCAGCACTAATCTTGAGCACTTGTCAACCTATATGCTTACAAAAATATTATGCTACGGGACCTATTTGGATTTGTGTCCCAAACTTTTATTTATCCTGACAGTGACAAAGTGAATGCCCGACGTCTGACTGCGCATTCAAAGGTCGTCTATGTAAGATCTTTAACTTCATCCATACGAAACCTTAATATTCAATGCTGTAGAATAATGTCCACAGCAGGCGAGTTTTTTATTTAAAAATATATTAAATTAATTTTTTTATTTTTTTTAATTTAATTTTTATATCACTCTTGAATAAAAAAACATTAAAAATTTTAATTTTTTTTAAAAATATTTTTAAAATATAAAAACAAACAAATGCTTTATTATTTAGGCATGTTTGATTCATAATGCTAAACATAAAGGCTCTTATAAGGCAACAATTTACGGTATGTACATATTTCAAACACTTCGGAGAATGTTTTAAGGTGTGAGGAGGTGTTTAAAAACAACGTTAAAACTTGAGATTTGTATTAAAATAATTAAATTCAAACTTTAGAAAAAAAACAGATGAGTTTTAAATAGTGGTGCTAATTATTCTTTTTTGCGGTCCAAGATGTATCAGGACTAAGAAATAAGTTAATATCACCTTGGATCTTGTATGTTTTTTTATATTAAGAGATCATTTTAATTTAAAAACTTAAATTTTTTTAAAAAAGGTTAAGAGTGGTTTTTTTTATTAATTTATATGGGTTTATTTTTTTATAAATAAATTTTTTTTCATTTAATATATATTCATTCAATATAACTTAATCATGGCTCCTATACAGGAATATAACAAATAATACTTTCACTATATGTAGCTATGCTGGGATGATCAAGTTAGAAAAATTAGAAGATGCTTGGTACGGATAATCTCTAGCTTTCTTTTCCTTTTTGCTTGCAAAATATTTTTGAGTTTCAAGACACCACAAGCACCTTGTGTGTATATATGTGTGTATATCTTTGTTAACTCGTTGCTTTTACCAGTTTTTTACTCTTTTTAGCTAAAATAAAAGCTTAAGAAAGTTCACTTAATCCAATATTTCCTACATTTTAAAAGTTGATTTTTAAGCACTGAAAAATATTTATGCTTCCTTTTTTTTCTTTTTTTTTTTAAATTTTTGTAGGGTGTGTAACCTTTTAACACATACAAAGCAATCTGGATAAAAGAGAACAAAGCCAAAGACTGATGCGATGATCATTGATCAGGACCATTGAAGGAGGTGGTCCACTCCACACACCAGGGTCTATATATCCCTCCATATCAGGTATTAACCAGTTCAAATTTGAACATCATGGATCGTTGCCTTTACAAGCAGAATCACACGGTTAAGTTAAGCATATATGCTTCTCATCGTCATCATCACCATCACAAATTCCCATCTGGGCCTTGTCATGATGATGGTCAAATAATCCCACCTCGTAATGGGTGCAGTCAATCTGGTTCATTTTGGCCTAGATATGGCCCCACCATGAGTTTTTCCCGATGATCCCAAAGGTCTCAGGGGGGCACATGTTATGTAATCATAACATAGAATTGGATCAGCCCCATCTCAAGGACCATATAATTTCCCACGAAAATGTTATAATATGCTATGCCGGGCTCCAGATCCGACGGTTCGAGCTACCTCCATAGCCATGCAAACACAGCTGGGGAAGGAACCGTTGGCGTTATAGAGTGATGTTCGAAGACAATAAGAAGATTTTGTGTTTTATTTTATTTTATTTTGGTGCATTGAGTACGGAGAACATTCCCTAGCTTGTCTCGTCTCGTATAATTAATATATGTTATCACGCAAGTGAAAGATTACTTGTAATGATAGCGCAATAGAGACCTTGTCCTTGGTGTAGCACTGAGCTTCTGCGTTTTTTTCCCCCTTACGGGTACAATGGTGGTGCATGTTTCATCGCGTGCCGGGTTTATTTTTCTGTAATGAAAGAAAACGGTGTTCAAGCACATTTAACTTGTTTCGAAGAAGGAAAAATATTTGTGACTCAAGTAATAAATTTTATTAAATTAAAAAAGATAATTTTATTTAATTATATGATAGAAAAAACAATGGTGATAAATAAATTAAAATTTTAAAGAAAATGTAATAACAATGCCAACACAAAGAAGAATGTTTGCTAAAAGGGATAAAATTGCAAAGATGAATTTGAATATAATCTAATGTTAAATAATGAAATTAAAAAAAATAACAAAAAAAGCATCCCGGGTCAACTCAAGCTAACACTAAAAGTGCTAAAAAAACTGGAATATTTGTAATATTTGCATTATATGACCCGACCTGGACCATCACAGGTTGAGTGTAGGTTGAGATTTTTGAAACTCACTGATCAACCCATATAACCCACTATAAGTGTCGTGGCGTGGCGTGCACAACGTCGAATAATGAGTTTTCCTCCTAGACTAGTAGGGTTTTGAGGTTAATCATAAAATTATAATTTTAAAGGAATCGCCACCTAGTATCATGATCACTAAAGAACCTAATGGTCTGTAGGAGTCTAGATTAGAGGATTAGTTATACAAGGAAAAGACGCATAACCTTCAGTGCACCCTACCCAAGGTAAACTGCATTGTTAATTTATTATTTTTCTAGGTCATGTTTCTATTTGTTGGTATATCTAAAATTCAAGGCAGATCTCATTTCATGAGAAAGTCTCTGTCTTATCGGGCTACATCCTAACCATTCCAAGGCTCAGATTTTAGCATTACATTTATTTCTTACTTTGTATCTTTAATATATGAGGATATACCTTACAATATAATTTTATAACTCCAAAATAATAAAGTCTATAGCTGATTCCTAACATTTATTGCTATTAATTCATTTAATTTAATTTCGAGAGTATGCATTTTGTTGTAAAATTCATACCCAAAATATTAATTAAACAAATTATTTTTTGTGATAGTTTTAAAATTTTGGTCAAATTCTAATAGATAATCATAAAATGGTTATGAAACCTATTTTGTATTATTTTTTTTAAAGATGAAGAAGCTTTTTTTTTTGTTGTAAAATATGCATAAAAAGTTTTAGCATTTGGTCATATGCACACAAATGAAAACATATTTTTGTATTTTGGAACAAGGAAATTTCTTGAATTTTTTATTTTTTTTGAAATTTAAAAAAAAATCGGGTATTTTTAATATCAGGTCAGTATCTTACACTATAAATATACATCCTGATATTAGATAGAATTGTTGAAAAAACACGCGAGTAACTCATAAAAAATCATTATGAAAAAACCAAAAAAACACCCTATGTCTTTAGTCTTAAATTTCTTAATTTTAAGAGTATATTCATCTTTTCACTTTACATTTTAATTGTTTATTATATTTAATCAAATATCAAATTGTCTCCTAGCTTAAATGAGAATAACAATTGTGAAAATACTAAAATACCCCTCGACATCATATTTAATTTTTTTACTTTCAAAGGTATTTGTGTATTTATATTGTGCAATCAAGATGAGAAAATACTTATTTTTCCCTATGAGCAATGTAAAAAAGATTTCAATGTTATTGTAAACATGTGTTAAGTTTTTTGGATGAATGAATAAAAATATTATTATACTATTCCAACTAACAATGATAATGGGTCTAGAGCACTAGTACTTTTCAACAATATTTTAATTTTTTTAATGTATCAAACAAAGCTCATATTAAAATTCACGGAAATTACCCAAACAAATATGAAATTATTTAAATCAATCAAAATATATCACATAATTTGATTAAATTATAAATCAAGAATCCAATTAATTCAAAACATAAAACTTTTCTCAAACTACTTGAATTTTTTAAAAACATCATCACTTTTCATATACAAAAACAATATGTATATTTCTCTTTCATGGCTTTGTTATCAGTCGGGCCGGACAAAATTCCCTTTAATTTTAATCTTGATTTGCACATGCAAATGCGATGCCCTAGCTAAATCTACAAATGGCCTTAGTCACAATTAAAAATATTATTTGGCATTTGCCATTATTCGCATGCGCGATACCTTTGAACATTGACTGCGGCGCAGGCGATTTAGCTATCTTCGCATCAGAATTTCTTCAAACACACACACACTCACAGATAGACACACACACACACACAGACACACACACACACACACGAATCTTTGGGGACGGTGGACAGGATGTTGAACCCCCCCATCACCCTAATATTTTAATCCCCTACAGATTCTCCCTTTGCTTTTACTTAGCGTGGTCTCTCCATAGCCCCAGCTGGAATGATCTGTACAGGTACTGTTGTTTCTTGTAAAAATCCACATCTTTTGGGCCCTACGATTGTGTACAGAACCGACAGTCCATCCCTTGATTCTCTCCTTGCGTCATCTTCCGTACTATTTTCTTTTCTCCCATCTAACTGGTCGTTGCTTGATTTCAATTATTTCTATGCATACATGTCGAGCACTTTGAGATTCATGGATTTCATCAATATCCCATGTCATTTTTTTGCTTGTCTTCGAATTTGAAATAGTTTATGCTCGGTATTGGGGCTTAAGTTCTTGGATAATTTAACATGAATATTAACTGGAGATTAGTTCTAGCTAGCTCATAAATATCTCATATATTCTCCATGTTGTTAATCTGAAATCTGATTTGTAATGGTGCGCAAATCAATGGTTTTTTTTAGTTTTTTTTAGCTTATATAATCCTGGGGAAATTTAATTTACCAAGCATGCTTGGGAACTGGTAAAAAGTGAACGTTCTACAGATGCAAAATGGTTTTTCCAACATTATATGCGTAGAAAATCAAACTTAAATCCAAGGTTTTGCTAAAGTTGGTCCTTATTTCATTCAAGAAATCTCAATTTAGTCCCTAATACATAAACTCATTCTGAATTGAGTCACAAACCTATATATCTTATTATCTGAATCCCCAACGTTTCAAAAACAATTTACAATAAGGTCCTTCTATCAATGCTCATCAACTTTTTGACAAATGTTTTTCAAATCGACACAATTATAAAAAAAAATGTTAATATTCTTTAACTTTCTCGTTAAAGTTTCTTCAAAACAACTCTTAAAATGTGTACATTATATTTAAAATATAAAAAAAAACATCGAATAAATGATTCAATTGAGAAGGTTTAGTTCAAAATTCAAATAATAGTTAAACCACTTCATCATTTAGGTTTAGATTTATTTATTCACATGTGTTTAAGGGATGCAAGATTTACAATATTTTCAAGTTTATTACTAGTTGTATTCCAATCAAACCTTGCTAATGACCCTGTTTATTTTAATTATTATCCGAATTTCACAATTTTATTATTTGGTCCAAATATTTTAAAAACTTCAACTCTAAATATAAAAATTTCAACTAATATACTTAATGATTTTATAAATGTAGCATATTAATTTATAAAATCTATTACAAAGTTAATTATGACATAAGATATAACACCTAAATCCCTAAAAAAACCACCTATAAATCAAACCTTACTCATTAAAATCAATATTCAAAATTCTAATATTAAATAAACCCAAGCTATTACAATAGTATTAAGTGACTTAATTATCTAGATAATTAGAAATTGCCTGTAGTTAGTCCTCCAAAATCATTACCTTTTAGAAATCAACATGTACAGATCATAGAAGATCAGTAAGGAAATGCAGAAAATATATTTCAATTAGCCAAGCATCCATGAACTACCAAGATTATAAGTTTAAATCATAGAAAGTCAACCATTGATGTTCTTGCTAGCTCTCCCAATCTTCAAGGAGCTAGTAGATTTCAACAAAACTATATATCTCTAAGTCGTATTATATATCAAACCAGTGAAAAAAACATACCTCACACTCTTGAAATGCAAGGGAGATTAATTAGTTTCTACAACGTTATCTCCTAAATGCAATAAACAAATCAACTAAATGTTATTCAAAATAAATTTCAAGTTGATAAAGAAAAGAAAAAACTTCTATACAGTATAAAATATTGAATAAAAGAATATTTTTTTAAGACATGCCACCAAGATTAGAGAAATCAAATTCAAACTAATTAGTATTAATTATCAAGATTAACTTTTGGATAGCAAAAACAATCTTCTTGTTATCATATGATCATGATTGCTGGTATACTGCCACGGTATTTGCATACAATTGATGTCTGTGAAATTGGACAAAAATATGCTTCCCTGTCTTGCCTTAACATGGTCTAATTTTCAGAACGTCGTTGGTAGAAAAATCAAGCAGTAGTTATGATTAAACCTTTCATTATCCTTTAGGGTCACACTATACGCGTGCTGCTGAATAAAATTAACATCAAAATGGACCAAGACTATCTTCATTCCTCTAAAAACAAATATGTTTGAAAATGTAATAATAGTTGTGATTTAAAGTGTTTTTTAGTTATAAATATATTAAAATAATACTTTTTATTTTTTAAAAATTATTTTTAATATAAATATATTCAAACGATTTAAAAATATAAAAATAAAATTTTAATAAAACACGATTTGAATATTATTTCAACAACGTTCTAAACTTGCAAAGAGTGCCGACGACGAAATCTTTTGGATTTGGTCTCTAGTGGTAAACGCCACACCCATTTATATTTGGATTTGGATTTGGTCTTTATTGGTAAACGCCACACCCATTTATATTTAATATTGCAGGCGGTTTTGACCCGTTTAGGCAATTTTAGATATGGGTTGACCTGCCCTTGTTCATGTCCTAATTGGACACCGATTAAGAAAACTAAATTTTAGATTGTGTTTGTCTTTAGCTTGACACGATAGAAGATTGTACCACACTAATCACAGCATATCTTGTATTAATCAAGTTGCTAGTGTGAATACAATTTTAGAAAAATAATGGATAAGGAAAAAATTCCAATACTCAGATATTTTTTCTTTTTTTTTTAGTTTAATGTGAGTGTTCTGACCAGCTTGCGCATACCTCGACTAATCCCACGGGCCCTAAAGTTAACGACTATATAAGCCTCCAGTAACTATTATATGAGTAACTACAGGGCTCGAACCTGAGACTACAAAGAGAGCAAATCTCTTGGTCCTAATCTTTTACCATTGGACCACCATCTAGATGATTCAGATATTTTCTTTCTTAATCAAGTCAGAGAAAGAAGACAGAGAAGTTTGTTTTCATGAATTCCCCCTGTTGTGTTACAAATGGGATTTAACAAAATTTAAATTTTTAATTAAAATTAATATTTTTATATTTTTAAATTGTTTTGGTGAATTAATATTAAAAATATTTTTTATAAAATAAAAAAATATATTATTTATTTATATTTTCAAGTAAAATATACTTTAAAAAAAATCATTATATTTCCAAACTTCTCTAAGTACAGTTTGTTTTTGCGTTTCAAAAGTGCTTTTGAAAAAATTTGAATTTTTTTATTTTTTTCTTTACTTCAAATTAATATTTTTTAGTGTTTTCAGATTATTTTAATACGCTAATATCAAAAATAATTTTTTTTTAATAAAAAAATATCATCTTAATGTTTTTCAAAATAAAAAATATTTTAAAAGCAACCAGAACTATAAATATAATAGAAAAGTGGAGATAGACTAGTTTGATGGCACTATTATCTATAAACAAGTAGATTTTTAGTTATTTTACCATATAAATACTTATACTTAAATAGATGTGTTTATTTTCATTGTTCTCATTATTTATTATAGCATTTTACTAGTTTATTAATCAGGTTTTTGCTGCAGTTTGAATTTATGTTTTTTCACGTAAAAATAATATATTTAGATTATTGAAAAAAAACTGGTATTGTAAAGAAACTATGGTTCAAACTTGAAAAATTTGAACCTTACCATATAATTAGCTCGAGTTTTAAACTAAATCATGTAGGAGTTGCCTCTCGTGATCTGGTTCGCTGGGTAAGTACAAAGAAAAAATATTAATCCAGAACAATAAAATTAAATAAAAAAACTCATATTAAATGATGAAATTTGAAAAAAAAAAAAAGAGGGTTAAGAAAACCCAAAAGGAATTAAAATAATTCATATTAAAGGATTGAATTGAAGCAAGAAAAAACAGAAAAGGAAATAAAAGTCTCATGTTAAAAATTGTAACCGGAAAACAAAAACCAAAAGATTTTAAAAAAGGCCAATTTTTTTATAATATGATAACAAAATACAAAAATTAATTTATCATCAATTCAATATTAAATGATAAAATCAAATAAAAATCTCATATTAAATAATAAAATTAAAAAAACAAATAAAAAATTAAAAAAATTAGATGCAAAAATCCCAAAAGAATTAAAAATCTCATATTAAAAAATAAAATTAAAAAGTAAAAAATTCTAAACAAAAAAAACCCAAAAAACTAATACAAAACTCAAAAAGCATATCACAATAAAGCCCAGACAGGTGAGCCTGAGAGAGGCCTGCGATCCTTAGTTTTTTTTTTTTTTTTTTTTTTTAAGGGGCAAGCCTCTTCTTTTTTTTTTTTTAAGAAAATAAATATGGACTCCTCAAAGTTAATAAAAAACATGCCCTCAATCTTGAACCCGTAGCACCTCACACATAAATTAACCATCGAGCCACCACATAAATTTGGTAACCAAATGATTAAAATAATATATTAACATGGTTAACTAATTTACATAAACAATTCAACCGACTCCATGCATTTTAGTTTTTTAGTATAATCCTGTATCAATTAAAAAAAGGAGTAAAATTAAAATATTTCTCCAAACTTATTTCCAATTAAAGTTGTTTTTTATATTACTTTAAATGTGTTTTATGTTATGCTTATCTACCCAAACATATCCATTCAATCCAGTTGATCATATCTTATAAAAAAAATATTCAATGTACGCTTATTGCTTAAGCTTTCAATTATTTTAAGTAAAAATAATTAACAATAAACCTATTCTAATAATTAACAATTCAAGGTTCTTCGTTATCAATGTTTCTCATGTTTTCTCTTTCTTCAACTTTGTCTCGGTGTTTTTTTTATTTTTTTTATTTTTATATACATGGCAAGAGATATCCATTGCATGTGTTAATTTTTTAATAGATGGTAAAATATTATTAATTGATATTTAAATCTATTAACGAACAAGCAATCCATGTGTTTTCATTGTAAAACACATTGAGGACTGTTTTTTTTATTTATTTAGCATTGCATATAGATAGATATATTAGACGATTATATGTAATATCCATTTCAATCGCTTTTCTAACCTTATTTTTTTTATAAAAAAAATCATACAGAAAATTTAAAGTTTTTACTCAAACTCTTATACCCCATGAGAAAATCACATTTTCACTGAATTTATCTAAATACAATATTTAAACCAATGGAGTTCTCAATGAGTTAGGGTATATTTAGAATTGTGGTAGCTGTAGCTGTTTAAAATGTTTTTCGCTTAAAAATACATCAAAATAAAGTTTTTTTTTATTTTTAAAAAATTATTTTTTACATCAACACATCAAAACGATATCAAAATATATAAAAATTTTATTTTAAGTAAGAAAATAATTTTAAATTTTTTTTGAGGGAACGCGGTTTGCTTCGCGTTCCCGAACATGCCTTTACTACATAGACTAACCACAAATATAAGACACTTAAGTATCAACTAATAATTACGTGCCACTAACCATTTAGGTGGTGGTCTAGTGGTAAGAGTTTGGGACCAAGAGGTTTGCTTCCTCTTTGGTCTTAGGTTCAAGCCCTGTAGTTGCTCATATGATGGTCACTAGAGGCTTACATGATCGTTAATTTCAAGACTCGTAGAATTAGTCGAGGTGCGCGTAAGCTGACCCAGATATCCACGTTAAACTAAAAAAAATAATTACATGGCACTCATTGAAAATCATCATTGTAGGATAATAAAATGGAATGTTGTTTTCTGTAACTTAACAGGTAGCTAACCACGACATATACGAAACACTTAAGTAGCAACTAATAATTATATTTTTAAGTTTTTATACATTTTTATAGTTAAAATACAATGTAAATAAATTATATATTCGTGAGAAGAGAGTTAGAAAGCCTATCTTAAAAATAAATAAAAATGTTATTTTTTTCTATATTTAGACCCGTTTGTTTACAAGAAAGTAATTTTTTTAAGTGACTTTCTAGAAAATGTATTATTTTTTGCTGTCTAATAATATCATTAAAAATAAGTTGGAAAATACTTTCTAGTGTGTTAGCTATACCATAAAAAATAACTTGAAAAATTACTTATTACTGTTTTATTTTTTAAAATTCTATCAAAAAAATAAGGACCAAATTTGATAAATAAAAAAGTTAGAAGAGGCTGAAATTAAAAAAAATAATCTAAATTTATAAATTATTTCAAATAAAATAAAAAGACAATAAAATGGATGGTGACCAAATTTGATAGACGAAAAAGATTAAAGGAAAATCAAATTGAAAAAAAATTATTTTATAAATTATTTTAAATAAAAAAATAGTAATAAAAAGAATATAGATCAAATTTAAAGAAAAAACATATTAAATGGATGTTTTTATAAATTTGAAGGGGCATGTGCGGAAATCAAAGAATAAAGGAAAAAAAAAGAGAGAGAAAATGTTTCCGACACCAAACTAAAAATTGTTACGCCACAATTTTTGTTTAGGGATGGAAAGGCTACCAAAACAATTCTAACCACATTAAGGAATGCCATCTTCAAGCGCTGTACGAGTCTCACACGCCACCTAAATATGACGTTATGTTTGGCGTGTTGACGTATCCAATATATGTTTTAATCACTTTTTATTTTTAAAAGTATATTTTATAATTTTGAAAATACTAAATTTATCCTTAGTAAACTTGATTGTTATGAAAAAAAAAAATATAAAAAAAAAACCCAAACCACAGTTTAATAAATTTTGATTTTAAAAATAGTTTAGTCATTTCACTTTATTTTTTTTTTTGTTGAAGATCCGGAAAGTATTTTTTTTGGAGTTGAGAGAAGGAAAAAACTTTTCCTTAAAAACAATTAAGAATTTTTTTTTTGACCAGAACTAATTTTTTTAAACCAATTAAATAAATATAAAAAAATTTGAAAAGTAATTTAGAAAATAGTTTTCTAGAAAACAAATGCCGCTAATGGGCCGAGTAAGATAGATATCCGCTTTATATCCGGCCTATTGCCAACAAACCCATTCAGTCGTTAATGTGTTTGTAAGTATACTGGTAGCCTGGGCTGAGCCCAAATGAAACCCATTCACAATCACAAACCCATCAGCAAATCAATCTAGAAAAAAGTAATTAATGGCAACATCAGAGAAATAACTATAAAATTACGAAGATGCCCCTCACCCCTCCAGTGTGTCCGTCCACCTCCATAAAATATAAAATACGCCTTGGCGTTGTCTCTCTCTAATTGAACTCACAGCGACCATAGTAAAAACAGTAAACTTCCAAACCAAGGTTTTCTCCATAGAAAAAGAAAAATCCCCGCTCCATTCTCCCGCCATCTTTCTCACTCTGGAACCCTCCAAATCATCGGCGATGGTTACTTCGAGAGACGTTCAAGAAGTCGTCTCTAAGCTCTCCTCCGATAAAGCCAAAGCTCGAGAAGTAACTGTCTCCCTCTCCACTCTGTTTGATTTCCCAGAAAATGAAATAAAACTAAAAATAGAAATGAAACTGTGACTTTGATTTTCTTCAATGCCGTTTTTTCTCTCCCTAAACTGAACTTTAAATTAGGCGCGATGAAATTTATATATTCATTTTTCTCCTTGTTGATAAAAACAATGAATTAGTTTGTAACTCGCTTATTATATTGTTTGTAATTTCTGTCTGCCGTTAATTTTTTTTTGAAGTGAATGATTTTTTTATTTATTATTTTTAATTCAGTGTCAAATGGTGATAAATTATTTTTTGAATGCGTAGGAGGGAATAAAGTTGTTGAATACGTGGTTAGAGGGTGGCGAAAGATCGATAAGGTTTTGCAAGTACCTTGGACAGAATACGGCAAAGCTTAAACCGAACGAAATCCCTCACTGTAAGATTGAAGAATTATCTGTGCAAGATTGGATGGGATTGTGTTTACAGTGTGTTGTATGAACTTATTGTCTGTATAGAAGAGATTGAAATGTTGGATTCTTTTTTTCAGCGGAAACATGGCCATTTTTAGTCACATTGCTTGTCCAATGTGTGTCATCTGAGATATCTTCCAGCAAACGGAGATTGCCTAAGGCAAGTTTTGCAAAGACTATGCGAATTGTCATTCAACGAGCAGATGATGCTAAGTTTTCAGGTTAAGAATTTAAAACCACATTGTCTTTATGGGATTTTTGTGATTAATTATAGAAGAAGAAAGATTTTGCTTAGAGAAAGGCAAGATGGTGATGGAAACATTATTTGATTTTGTTTGCACCACAATTTTCTTCTGCCAGGCAAGGCTTTGCCTTTGTTACCCATGGTTAAAATACTCTTTAATCACATATCGGATGTCCTGAGCAATGTTCCAAGCTTTCAGTTGGAATATGGGATTATACTCCGGCATCTATTGGCAGTTGGAGATTATCGTTTTCACTTGAGGAACCGGATTTATTGCTGTGAGTTCTTTGCATTGTTTAGACCCTACACATATTTCTTCCTAATTGCTACAAGATGTTAAGCTGCTTGGTGTTTTCTAACTTAGCTTGCTTGATTTTGAAAAAGGCCTGGTGCTTCTATATATAGAGAAGGTGGTTACAAGCTTAGATGGGAATGATAGCAGTCAAGGTAATCCAAAAGAGGAGGTCTTTCGCTGCATACTCACACTCCATTCGCTTTTTGAAAATCCTCCTGGAGATTTCCCTGTTGATGTTCGGGAGGACATAGTTAAGGGGCTTGTTCAGATTTTCTCCTTTGTAAGGTATATAAACAGTTGATCCATGCTTGGATCTTGTTTTATTTTATTTTCCTTTGGATCTGCAAATTCATACCATTCATTTGTTAAAGTAGTTGCTGGCCATAATGTATTTCAAATTTTCTCATTTCATTATAATATGCTCAGGGAGGAGGGAAAGATTTCACGCAAACTTATTGAGTGTATAAACACATACTTGTTAAAGGATGGTCCAAATTTGGGCTCCCAGTCTTTGGAGATTCATAATGCTGTGCAGCAATTTGTATTCCGTTGTTGGCTTACTACCCATGACCGCAGCCTTAAGGTTTATACATCAACTATGCTCTTGCAAGTTATGCTATCTATTCTGGATCTTCACAATCTGCCACATGCATATCTTTGTGCTTTCTTCCACAGGATGCTCTTATATTCTATGCAAGGCTGCAGCTAAATCTTTCAAGAGGTGCTACTGATGGAAATTCTCTGGTAGAACAACTTTTGGATCTGGTATGTAAGGAACTAGATCAAAGCAGTTCATCCTGTGGAAGTGCACCTAGGTAAGTGCCTAAGAATGAATTGTCAATGGTTTTTTCTTTATGGAGTTAACTGGTTTGGTTAAAATGGGTTGCCTTGGATGATGTTTCCAGGTCGGATGCAACCAAGGATTGCAAGTTTGGAGCTTTGAGTGGTTCACAACGTGGTTTGATAGAACTTGCAGCCCTAGTATTTTATAAGGTAGTTATTTTACTCAAGATGCAAGCTTGGTGTTTTATTGTTTGAAATGATTTGCATGCTGCACTCTCTGCTGTAGGATTTTTCATTTGTTATGAAAATCTGGTAATCGTTTCAAGTATCACAAAACAATGGATGCTGCACGTTACTCAAACTGATATATGTAAATTGGATGGTAGACAGTTTCTAATCTTGGAAAATCCTATGGACAGTTTCTAATCCTGGGAAATCCTGTGGTTACGTGGCAGAAATTATGATTTGATTTTGATTGTTTGTTTAGTCTAGCAGTTTAAAATTTCCGTCAATGATATCTATTTGTGTGCTTTGTGCATGAGTGTTGGAGAAGCAGAGGTTTGGAATTTGGATCACTGTCTCATATATTTATTCACTGTTATGAGCTGGATATAAGCCAAGGTCACTGATGGAATAAAGACTTTCTTAGGCATGTGCTAGTACAGCTAAAGCACCATCAACCGAAAAGCGGGTCAAGAGGGAGCCTGCAGCAGTCCTTTTAAAGGAGGCACTTATGAAAGGAAAATGGCTATGGTTAGTCTCAACCTGCAAACACTGTTTGAAATACTGCTTTCTTTTAGTGATTTAACATGCATGGAACTTGTAATTTATCGGTTCATGTAAATAGTAACTTTTATATCGTACAATATTGCATCATTTGTCCTTGTACTCTTCAAACTGTTTTGATTGGATCCCTCTACTGTTTTGGGTTTGATATCCCTGTACATTATACAATTTCTATAATGTGGTAGCTCTATTTGAGTTGACCACTAGTCTATAAAATCGAGTCAATAAATGATTGACTCATGTCCTTTTTCAATTAAAAATACATTAGCAGTGAAAATAATTTTAAATTTAAATAAGAAAGTTCCAACAATCTTTTACAAGCAAGTGAACTATGGTTTCTTTGATATTCAGGTGATTTTGAAGGGGGATCGAAGATTTGTGTTTTGTCTTTTGATTTTTGTTCCGGGTCTCATTGTTTTGTGGGTATAAGTGTTGGTGTTGGTCTGGTTGGTTTAAAGAGAGTGGAGTTTCATAACAAAGATTAGTTCTTTGTAATGGATTCATAAAAAAAAAAGATCTTTGTAATGGGTTTTTGGTGGCAGGTGGAGGAGGGTAGTGGGGGATTAAGGCAGTGGTGGAGAGAAAGGTGCTAGGTGGAGGTAGAGGGAGGCTAGTGGTGTGACTAGATGGTTTGGTCAGATCTAATTTCATTTGAGGTAGAAACTTTATAGTCTTAAAGATTGAGCATTTGAGCAACTTCAGCTAGGCTTTATTTTTGCTGCTTTGATTTTAAAGCGCGCTAACTGTGATTTTGGATGTGGTCACTTATTTTTTTAGTTTCATGGATTTTTAATTAATCAATTACTAATTTCATAAAAAAAAACTGTCAATAAATTTTTTAATTTTATCAGTTTGTGGAATAACTGTTTATTTATTTATTAATTTTTAAATTTATTTATCTCACAAATTAAGAAAATTTTAATTTTTTTCTTTTATTTAAATTAACATTATTTTTTATACCTTCATTTATAAATTGACAAATGTTGGCTCACTTTTGTTGACTAACGGTCAACTTGGACAGACGGATCACATTACTGGACTCAATTAAAAAAAAAAACTGTAGAGGACCCAATCAAACAATTTGAAGTGTAGAGGGACAAATGATGGGTAAGACCCAAAAAGGGTGTGGTTGGGACAGTTCTGAGCTCCAAATATCTGCCAAACAGAAAAATATCTTCCATGTGATGCCTTACATTGGTAAATGGCTGTCAAACTTATTTTCTGAGTAGCACAGATGTTGCATCGAGTTTATGTTCCCATTTTTATGAAATCACAATCTTGAAGTCTTTATTATCTTTGCAAGTCAACTTGTCATAGATTTTATTTGAAAAGAAAGCTTCTGCATCAACATAATGTATTTATCAAAATAACATGGACAAATGGCAGTGATATTAGCAATACTTATTGACCACCTGTTTGGGTTCATCATATATTTTGTAGCCATTGGCATACTTCAATAGTTGAATTAGATGTTATACTTTGTTCATATGTCATCATATAGCCAAATAATTAATTATATTAGTTTGGAATTTAGGATGCCAGCTTCTTTGAAAAAAATCCACTTTACAAATTACATCCATGGTTCAGATTTCAATAAATAAGGTCCAAAACCTAATTGAAAATTTAAAAATAATAATTACACATATATAAAAGCATAAACTCTAGGTTGAAATTTTTGATTCGATAAAAATATATTTAGATTTTAATAATCATCACATATATTACGAGGATTTTATTGATAAATATCAAATATATTGTCTTGCCTTAGCAAAATTTTACATGTCAAAATTAAAAAAAGACTTCTACTCTATATAAAAAAAAATATTTAATTTTTTATATCAAAATACAAAGTATATGCCAATAAATTCAACTATTTATATTTTTTAAAAATAGGTTAATTGCTTTTTTTCATTATATGCCTATTTATAAATCACATAAAACCTTAAATAATATAAAATAATCTTCTTAAATAACTCCTAACCCATATAGTACCTTATTGACGCTTTATTTTGATTATTGAAACTCAAAAAATGCTTAAAAATAGATCCAAAAAAGCCAATAATTAAAATCTAAACAATACTAAAAGCACATCAAATTTATCAAGTTATATTAAATTAGATCCTTGATTTTATCCTTTTTTTATCGTTTTTTATTATTTTTAACTCCTTTAGATGAAAATATTCATAAAACTTTTGTTCATGCCTATATTTTAATACCACATATAAATAAAATAATAAAATTATAATATGCTATTATGATCTCCAGGTTTCTGCTACCAATTTTCAATTCCTATATTACCCTTGAAGGTTTTTGTGGTACATCATGCGCAATGATTTTGCTTTTATTGATACTTTTCTCTTTAATAAGGTCTCAGTTTATTTGTTTGTTGATGTGTTCTGGAGGAAATGATGTCATATTGGATCATTTAAATATAGTCATGCATCCAAAAGTGATATCAAGTTGATTTCTCAGAATTGATGAAGTTGATTGAGATATATCTTGTGCTTTTATCATCCAACCTTCACTCTAATCTTTTTTTCTTTCTCATATCCTCTCTCATTCAACTCCTTTCTATATCTTTGTCATTCTTGCATAATTACTATAATAGACTAACTTCCCATGCTTCAGGAATGCTGCATTTTGTTGTCTCATTCGTAACTACTACAATCGCATGAGCAAGGATCTTTTTGCTTACTGGTTTGAAGGCATTTCCACAAGCTTTGAGAGGTAATTGTCATGTTCTGGTGTAATTCTGTTTGTCTTTAAATTTTTTTGTGGTAACTTGGTCTCATGAGTCTTCTATATTTCACTTTACTAGCGCACCATTCATGCATTCCTTGAAAAAGCTTTATACATTGGAATTTAGGAATTCTTGGGTATCACCATTTTTCTTACATGGAACACCTGATATGTTGGATGCCTTCCTAACCAGTAAAGCCACCCTGTCTTTGTTCACTAATCAATAAACCAGTGCTCAAAACCAAATAAAATCATTGAGCCAAGCTTACTCATTCGTTTTCCAAGGTGATGGTTGGTCCAATAACAAGCAAGGGATGAGATCATTATGGTGGGAGCTATGATGAACCAAGTTGTAGTAGAAACATTAATGCACTAGAGGTGAAAAGCAGTTACTAAGAATGGAGGATCCATAAAATTCCTAGCAAGATTTACAACAGATAAGAAGGCCATTCAAACTTTTGTTATATCAACACATGATAATTTGTGTGGCATTCTAAAAGAATGATATTTGGCCGAAAACTTGCTCTCATTAGTACCATAAAAGTTAGCAACAAACTTGTTTGATGATCAACAGTGAAGTCCTGGTTGCAGCTCCTTGGGCTTTCAATCTTGGTTTCATTCACAGTAAATTTAGCTTCAAAAATACGTTTTGTATCTAAAAAGCTGCTGCAATAGACAGCTAAGTTTGTCCGTTTGGTGTCTTTTGCTGTGATGATGGTTTGCAGCAAAGAGAATTTTTGCTGGCTGAGCTTCTTGGCAGAGTTTTTGGCTATGTGGCCAATGCTTCAACAGCAGTTACTGACAGTAAACCAGGCCATTTGTGATTGAGTTTGAAGGCTAAAAACTGTGAATGGTTACCTGATGAGGCCTCCCCTCCCAAAAAAAGAAAAGAAAAGAAAATGAAGATGTTAATCCATTTTAGTAGTTGTGGAGAGAGAAGCATATAAGAGAGGAGGGTTTCAAGGCACAAAACAGCCAGTGGAAAATTTTTCGTAACAAAACTGAGGACCATATGCATATCAGATGCTTGACTATGATTAGCAGCCTAGACAAATTTTACTTGTCTAACTGGTTTATAATCAAGGTCCATGCATTATTAAAAAAAAATCAGTATGTGAATGAATGTACATCCATCTATGGGTATTTTATTTGGATTTTGCAATATATGTTTTTTTTTAATTATGTATAAATCACTATATAAACTCCTTCTTGTGATCTTGATCTTAGATTGAGAATGCCCCAGTACATTGATCAATTTACCTATGGTATAAACTGTTGCATAGTTGTATGTATTTATCAACTAATTGAGGTTCATACATGTTTGGGCATAATTGTTCAATAATTTTGTTGTTCCCTGACCCTTGAATGGTAACTAATCTATACTATATGTAAAAGTGCAAGCTGTTGAAACGATAGTATTTTGTTCTAATGTCAAATGTAGCATTTACTAATTAAAAGAAGCACACAATGAATCACGTTCTATAATTACGCCACCTTTTACTTTCCCATCTCTGAAAAAATATTGATAATAATGTAAATATCATTTACTTGATGGTTTAAAATATACAAAATCTATCTATACTACACAACAACAAAGAAGCATTAAATCCCAAACTAGTTGGTTTCAGCTTTACAGATCCTCTCGAAAAAGGATTGATACCTAATATGTGACAAATTCTTACAATGGGTGTCAACCCCCCCCCCCCCCCCCCTTTCAGGCTCTGGACTGGCTATAGTTTGCAAGGTGGAGTTAAAATCTGTCTATAATATGATACAAAATATTCTTTCTACTTTTTAGCTTCCTTATTCATCACT
>Ga0325411_1003068_pt1 | contig 18803 bp, 13 predicted proteins | sample PopdelMetagenome_13_FD_206181 | JGI IMG/M metagenome (GOLD analysis project Ga0325411, IMG submission 206181) | Populus deltoides microbial communities from Bellville, Georgia, United States - Xylem-PdIQD-R4 | ecosystem: Host-associated > Plants > Phyllosphere > Stem > Wood/Secondary xylem...
CGAGGTGGTTAAAACAAAACCTTCCGATCGTTGTAAAGTGTCTGACAGGCAAGCAAGGAAGGGGTAAAGAGTCCTACATTGGCCAATTAGGGCACTTATTTCTGCCGTTCTTCAAGAATTACAGAACTTGCTTCCAGCAGGACCCTTCAGTCAGGTTTTCATTTTGGATTTGAATGTCTTCATGATCCATTTGGAACTGAAAGACCTTTGATCTTTTCGGTCTGGTCTTATTTCTTACTACGGAATTTTAAGCTATGGATTACCCAAATATCCATTGAATTATTGCTTCTGAAAATTATATAATTCAGTTTCTTTTTTAATGCAGGGCCTGCATGTCCTCCAGGTTCATCATTAATTCTTTTTTTAATCTAGGGTTTAAACCCGTCTCTTTACTCGGCATGCATGGCCTTCCAGGAAAGGGCCCAGCCCGATTTGAAAAATTCGGTTTCAAAATTGTTTCTAAGTAGTGATTAAGTCGAAGGAGATGGAGATGAGAGAATAATATAAATTACTGCTGGAATAAAGATATAAAAATTAAAATTTTTATGATTAAATAATCACGAATTTAAATTTTATAATTTTTATTTATTTGATAAAAATTAAGTATAAGGCAATGTAAATATATATAAATTTCAAGTTCAAAGAGCTTTCACTTAAAAAATTATGTTAAAAAATAATATAAATTATATTTAGAGACCTAATCTAAACAATTTAAATTTTTAGGTTGAGATCTTTGATAATATGAATAAAATATTGTTTGTCTAAAATCTATTTTTATAAAAAAAAAATTAGTGTTTTTAAATTATTTTGATATGATAATATCAAAAATAAAAATAAAAAATATTATTTTAATATATTTAAAAAAAATATAAAATTCACAACTTAACTTTTAACACGGTTGTAAAATGGTTCAGCGTGCCTGTGCCTTCGTTTAGTCATCCGGTCTCGTGCAAGTGCTGTCGAATCCTCTGTTGGTGAGGGCACTCCCAATTTTCCTTGCTATAGAGAGTACTCTTAGGGTAGTCTATGGCTAGTTCAGAGAGACTTTCCTGTTCAAACCATCGGAAAATATAATATTGAAAAATTACTGCTGGAATTACGGGTTTAATTTAACATAAAGTTGTAGCTAGAAATTAGTAATAATAAAAATAATATTAACTATTGTTATCTAATATAAATTTAAATCAATATCGATTAATTTAGAATATTGAAATATTATATTTAATTAGGATGATATTCTTATCTAACTAGTGGTATATAAAATATTATCTAATCCATAAAATTTTAATTTATTGATATAAAAAATTAAAAAATAAAAATATTTTAATAATTTTCAAGTAAATAATATTTTTAAAAAGACATCCTAATTGTATCATAATACCAAACACGCCTTAAATGTCTATGCATAACATATATATTTTTTTAATTTGGTGAATCCATCTTTTGTTTTATTATCAATTTTCTTTCGTATTTTTTCATAATTATGTATTTATTTATTCTAAGAATTGTTATTCTTTTAAATTTTATGAATTCAACGTTTGTTTTATTATCAGCTTTTGATATTAATATTTTAAATTTTAAGTATTATCTTTCCATCTAATATAATACTAAAATACGGATGAAAAAAATATTAATATTTTGTTTAGTATCTCAATGATTTTACTCAATGACAATAATAGATGGGTAAAATATACTCCTTTACATTAGTACTGTGATTTAATTATATTTTTAATTTTTTTAATTATTTTACACTTTAAATTATAAAAAATAGTGTTTTAATTGTGTTGATGTTAAAAATAAATTTTTTAAAAATATTATTTTAATATATTTTTAGATAAAAATTATTCTTAAAAAAATCTTTACCGCTATATCTGTAATATTTTGTATTAAAAGATAGAAAAATACAATAAAGCCCTTGGTGGCTTAAAGTGTGGATATGAATGAATGAATGAATGAGAGATAGTGTGGTAATTAGATAAACATAATAAATATAAATAGAAGAAAAAAAAACAAAAGAGGGATATGAAAAATTTGAGAGAGAATCGGCAGGAGAGAAGGGAGAAAGAAGAAGAAGAGAAAAGAGGGGAAAATAAGGAAAAAAGGAAAGGAGTTGGAGGAAATAAGTAAAAAGGGGTAAGATTATGCTTTAATGTATATAATATGTTTTCTTTAGCTTTAAATTCAGTTTTGATAAATGTTAGTGTTATGAAATTTGTGTTTTGAGTTTAATTGATGAATTAAATTGAATGTTAGGGGTTGATTGTTGTGGTTAATTGATGATTTAGTTGATTATGGAAGATTGTGATGATTTTGAGTTATAGTTTTGTTTGAATGGTGATTTTTGAGTTAAAAATCAGGGGAGAACAGTAGGTTTCTGTTAAAATTCTGGATTGGAGGTTGAAGATGATGAAAATTCAATTTGGTCCCTCAATTTGCAAAAAATTACAGTTTAGTCCCTGAACTTTGGAAATTACAAATTGGTCCCTGGAGCCTATTCCGAGATTCTAGACAGAATGAAATATGAATTATAGACAGAATTACTGTATAGATAAGAGAATTTAACACTTTCAATTTAGTCCTTCAATTTGACAAAATTATAATTTGACCCTAAAAATTTGGTAAAATTCCAGAATGGTCCTTGGAGTATAATGAGACGATCTGGACAGAAATGAGGACTAATTATGGTCAGAAATTCAGTATAGTAATGGATTTATGACAATTTCAGTTTGGTCCTTCAATTTGACAAAAGTTGCAATTTGACCCTTAAAAATAGGATAAATTACAGATTGGTCCCTAGCTGTAATATTAACTTTTGCAGATTGGTTTGATGAATAATTGAGTGTTATTTAGTGAATTATTACCAATTTTATTATTTGTTTTATTATGGATTAGATTTCGGAAAAACCGTTAGATTTTTGGGTTTTTGAGAAAATTGACTAGTTAATTCAAAAACATGTAGGAATACAGAATACACCCTTAGATAACTGTATTAAATAGGTTATATATTCTTTCGAGTTGTTCTTGAATATGCCTCCTTTGTATTCAGATAATCCTGATATTCTACCGGCGGGATGTCAGTAGGATTTCCTTCAATATCATCTTTGAGTTTTGTTGCTTTCGAGTCAGGTGAGTAGATAATTTTCTATATGCATGAGAAATATTATAAATATTTGATTTGTTAATATGAATTAGATCATGCTTCTTGATAATATATATGTTGATTATTATCCTTGTTATGATAAACATGATCAATTATTGAATCCGAATTATTACTATGAACCAGTATATATATTCTGAATTGACTTCTAAATTGATAGCTCCTCATTTGATTGATGTCATGAGTTGAGCCTTGAGATATGAATATGTTTGTTTGATTATGATTATGAACCTATGGAATGTCAGTCAGAATATCCATGCTAACATGGTAGTGTTAGTCTTTGTGCACATCGTATCTGAACCCTAGTTGGTCGGGGGAGTCACCAACTTGTGTGGACTGATCATCCCACAGTACGGAGCCTCATGCTCATTGCATTTTGATTTTTTGACGAACTTTACCATTTGATCTTCTTGTTATGGCCTATTTGAGAAACCTTCATATAAGAACCTAGAGCCATATTTGTATATAATTCTCATTTTTGTATTACCTCGTGTGTGTATATTGAACATTATCTACTCACTGAGTTGTTGAACTCGCCCTCTCATTATTATTCTTTTCAGGCTTATAGCTTGATAACAGGTTATTTTTGTTGAGCCTTCTGAACCTGCTTTTTGGTTGTAATTTGTATCTTCCTTTTATGTCAAGTGAATGCTTCAAAACTATGAATTATATTAACTCTTGTATTAAGACAATTCAGTTATATTATGAAGTTGATTTTGTTATTAATGTTGCGTTGAACTCTAATTGAGTTAGGATAAGTTTGTGTGTAAGTTTGGGTTCGCATAGGTATGGAACCTTGGAGGGGAAACTTGCCTATGTGCCGGTCATGGATCCGGGATTCAGGTCGTGACAATATCAACGACCATAAGTTACTGCGTTTCGCACCTTTATAGTGTGTGTTTGGTATTGCGGTAGCTGTTGTGGTTATGGTTTGAAAAAAGTTGTTTTATAAAAAGTACTTTTAATTGAGGTTGGTTTGAAAAAATAGGTGTTTGGTTAAAACTGTGGTTGAAATTGAGGTTGAAAAAAAGTAGTTTAATGTGTTTGGTTAATAATGCTTTTGAAATTGAGGTTATAAATAATTTTAAAAGATATTTATTAATATTGATAGTTTTTAATTTAAATATTGTAGATTTAACTTTTGTTATTATATCATGAAATAAATAATACTTTATATAAAATATTTTTTATTGTTCCATTAAAATATCTACAATTCCATCACGTATGAAATATATCCGACAAGAACTACAGTTTTTTTGGTTTTTTAAGCGCGCAATAACCTCAGGTAAAATATAATTAAGAACGAAATTGGGATTACGATCAAATTCTGCAAATGCTACTTTATCAAGCGATCTCTGTCTAATTTATGTAGTGTCATTAAATAAAGTTAAACACTAGTTTTTCAAATAAAAAACAATTAAAAAATTAAAAATAATTTTTATTTTACTGGGTTGGACCTGGTTCAATGCATTTTAAGCTCTGAACCGAAACCGGTTTGGCCGGAACCGGTCCGACCGGAACTGTATGCATGTTACACTGTTCATGCTAATTAATTAGCATAAACAGTGTAACATGCATACAGTGTACAGTGTATGCAAGTTACACGCACGCTAATTAATTAGCATGAACAGTGTACATTGTTCATGCTAATTAATTAGCATGCAGTGCGTAAATATGTTGCCCATTGTTTACTGTTGAAACAAAAACAGTCGGATACTGCTTCATGATTACTGAGTTTGCAACGCAATAAAAGGTGGGATTCATAAATAATTAACAATGTTTTTTTTTTTAACCAAATATATATTTGCTGTGTTTTATTTCAATCGCAGCCGCAACCATGTAGACAAATAAAGGCTTTGTTTGTCTACGCGGCTGCGGCTACGGTTGAAATAAAACGCAACATACATTTATTTGGTTATAGAAAAAAATGTTATTAACTGTTTATGGGTCCCATCTTTTACCGCGTTGCAAACTTAGAAATCGTGAAGCATCATCTGGCTACTGTTGTTTGAACAGTAAACAATGACGAACATATTTATGCACTGCATGCTAATTAATAGTGTATACAAGTTACACGTACAATGTATGCAAGTTTCACTGGCATCCTAATTAATTAGCATGCAGTGCATAAATATATTCGCCATTGTTTACTGTTCAAACAAAAGTAGCCGGATGATACTTTATGATTTCTAAATTTACAACGCGGTAAAAGGTGGGATCCATGAACAGTTAATAACAATTTTTTTCTGTAACCAAACAGATGTCAGCATACATCATTGCATGCAAGGGGAGCTCGCGCTCACTGCCTTTCCTACTAATCCCCCCCTTCTTACTTCTCCCCGGACAACAAGGACATCATCCTTGGCTCGCCAAGCTGAGGCCAAAAGGCAGTGTTGGAAAAACTTTCTCAGAATCGTCAGAAGATACGACAACTTGCAGCCAAGATGTGCACTGTCAGATTCCCCAAGACTGCCAGAGATCCACAAGTTCTCGCTGCTTCCTCGCGACTGGATTCACGACCACGTGGTCCATTGTGGGGCGTACAAAATGAAGCACAGCACAACTGCCTTTTTATTTTCTACAAAAGGAAAGGTTTCGAGACGTGGTTTTTTTTAATTAAAAAAACTAATTATAACTTGGGTTTATAATAGTCAACTCTTAGTTTTGCAAAATATATATTTAATCCTTATATTTAAATGTATTTATAACTTAATCCTTTTATCCATTTCATGCTCCTTTTCACTTCGTTCTATTTTTTTTCTGTTTTAAAATAGAAGAGGAAAAGAAAAAAAAATGATTATATGGAAATATTTTTGAGAAAAGAAGGAGTTTGTATTTTCTAAGAACAAAAAACTTTAATAAGAATGGCTAATGACTGCTCAATTAGTTTTTAATATTAAAAGGATGAATTTATAATTTACTCAAAGAAAGATAAGAGTGGTCATGGAAAGTATGATTTAATTTGTTATTTTAGAAAATTATATTACATCCTCCTGGAAGGAGAATATATTTTTGATAGTTATCTCTAGATTATATTGTTAAAATTACGTTAATTTTTTATTATATAAAATTACTCAGATCAGAAACAAAATAGTAATTAATATCCACTTATTTATGAATATAGTTACGACATACATGTATTTTTAAAAAATATTCATGATGTGCTTGTATTTAATATTGTGGTTAAAATATTGTTTGTCTAAAATTCAATTATTTTGTATATAAAATTATTTTTGAGTGTTTTTGAATTGTTTGATTGTTAAAAATAAATATTAAAAATTAAAAAAATATTTTAATATATTTTTAAATAACAAATAATTCAAACACAACTTGCCTAGAAACATGCTGGCATTTACGAGACAAATGTTTTAGTAATTTATGATGCATATTAACAGGATTCATTGTATTTGTCCTTTTCCTTTCCGTGTTAAGGTCTCTCGTGCTTCAAGGAACAACTTTCAGTGAAAAAAGACTGTTCTGTCCATGTGAATAAAATCTTTTTAATATGTTTTTTTAAAAAATAAAAAATAATAATTTTTAAAATATATTTAAAATAATTTAAATATATTTGTTTTAAAAAAAACATTTTAATCACCAAGGAGGTTGTTACCACGTACGTGAGCCAAGCCTAAAACGATGGAAAACTGAAAACTACGCTATCTTTTCAAATAAGTTTTAAGGATTTGAAATTATGTATTTACAGCTGAAGACTTTTCAGTAACTGTATCGAAACGCAATAGTCGCTTATCCAGTTAACTCTTCTGCCACATTCATCGAACGGGAGTGAGAGAGAGAGAGAGAGAGAGAGTGACCCTATTTTAGCCAGACTTATCTGCTTAGACGTCTCTGGCTTGAAGGCAGAGAAGCTTTTGAGAGTTGCGGTAGGTGGAACGTGAAGCTATACTAGCTTTAACGGGAAGGCCAATTGTTGGTTCAGAGTTCAGACCATACTCACACATCCTGATAACATTTTGCAGAGGTAATTAAGTTCTATCACTCTTCTCTCATTACTGCTCTCTCCTTCTCTAGTGTATGCTTTGTGTGTGCGACTATAAGATTAGAGCAATATTACTGGCCATGAAAAAAAGACGACCTATGGGAACCAACGGTGGCTTTAGTTCTAATCCAAGCTTGGAGGAGATATATACTCATTGCTATATCAAGAGAGATAATGTAATCCAGCAAAATTTGCCATTACAGGTGAATGTTTACTTCTGATTTTGTATACATGGGAATATTTTGGGCAAATATTCTCTGTATCGTGGCTGTTCAATAAATAATCATAGTTTGGTATTTGATAAAATGTGGCTATGTTTATTTATTTACGAGTTGTGCAGATATTATCAAGCTTCTTGAAATCTCTTCGATATCCTTTTCTTTCGAGACTTCAAAGATTCGTGAAAATGTAACCAATGCAGGAATAGAGTAACGTCAAAAATGAGAGTAGCAGTGGTTGGTGCTGGGATTAGTGGACTCGTTTCAGCTTATGTTCTTGCAAAAGCTGGAGTTGAGGTTGTGCTATACGAGAAAGAGGATTACTTAGGCGGCCATGCCAAGACTGTCAGCTTCGATGGTGTTGATTTAGACCTCGGCTTCATGGTCTTCAATCGGGTCAGTCACATCTTGTTATCTATTTTTCTTTCTTCTTTAACTCCCTCCCTCCCTCCCTCCCTCTCTCTCTCTGATCCCTCTTCCCCTTGTTGCTAAGGTATGGATTGATGAATGTTCTCGTGATTGTCTCGTTAAAAATGGAAATACATGAATCCAATCATTATTGGTACTTGTCGGATTACGAGTAGCTATAGCTACATCTATTTTTGTTTTGGGAAAAAATAAAAAACGAAAATTCGATACAGACAAATAGATACAAAGAATAATATTTTCAATTGGTGTGGTTCTTTTCTGTGACTTCTACATGTAATTTATTTATTTCTATTATTTTTATCAATCATGTTAGGTATGGGTTGATTAATATTCCAATAAGGTAGCCTCATGAATTCGATTAGTTATTTTGTTCTTGATGGAAAGAAGTTACTAGCATATATGAATTATTTGCTTATGGCTTAATTTTTTTATGTAAAAACCTAGTTTCACGACGTCAAAAACAAAAACGAATAAATAAACAAGTTTAAGTGTCCATGACATTTTTTTGGGAGATGATTGGCCATTGCTTCATAAGAAGATACTGAAAAAAATAAGTAAGAAAAGAACTTGTTCAAGATAAACTTTCGAAACCGTTAAAATTCATCCGAAAATTTAAATGGGTTTCCATAATTAATTTTGTTCACCAAATACGAATCCTGTTCGGTCAACTGGCACAAGTTGCCGGTGTCTGATTTTACTCTTGCATGTTTTGAAGGGAGTGATGGACATTAACCATATTGCATTGAAATATCAAATTCATGGCATTTGATGAATAGTCTAGATACAGGACATACCTTGAACTTTCCCTTACCATTGTTGTTGTCTGCATAAAAGTTGATTGTTTGACCCTTCATAGAGTTAATGTGCTTGGCTAAGCTTAAGGCTTGCACCATGTATCCCAAGGTTTCGATGGGAATGGCTAAAAGTGTTAAGGTGGACAAAAAATTCTGGATGGTTTGATAATTGAAGACAAAACTCAAGTGTACATGGATCGAATCATAATAGCATGGCAATTGTCCCGCCTAACATGCCAATTCAATTTTTATGTAAATTTATGAGGAGTCAACTACTGCCTGTTAAGCTGATGGATTTTAAGGATAAAACAGAAAGATAAGTAAGACTTTTGATCTTAAAACTAAGAAAACTAGTATGGACTTTTAGATAGAGAAATCTAACAACGTTATGAGGTTGATAACATGGAGTAAAGAAAAACAAGCGAATAAAGCTGCAAGTAAAGTGAAAATAAAACATAAAGCTAAAATAAAATTAATAAGTTGAAAGATATGATTGGTATGAAGATGAATGTTACAAGCTCATTTTTATCTATTTGTAGAGAAAATTAATTACACTGGTCTTTGGTTTATCTTGAATTGCTAGTTCTCTACTGCTCTGGTTTCCAAATTGCCTGCAGATATTGTAAGAAAGCGTGCCCACCGTCTATAGCAATGGCTGATAGCTTTTACCAATTTTAGTGGTTTAGTGGTTCAAGTGTGAGCAAAAACTAGTTTACTCACATGCATTATACTTGATATTGTTTCTTAAAGTTACTATGTGGTCCTAGGTAACCAAAGATTATTGATTTGGCCTGATAGCTTATGACAATTGAAGAACGTTTATTTTTTATGTAAGCAATGTAGTAGTTTTTGTTACACTCAATGAGTAGGGTTAATTGACTTGGAGAGTATCGGCATCATAAACAGGTAACATATCCAAATATGATGGAGTTCTTCGAGAGCCTTGGAATAGATATGGAGTTATCGGATATGTCATTCTCAGTGAGCTTAGACGAAGGCCAGGGTTGTGAATGGGGTAGCAGAAATGGGTTGTCAGGTTTGTTTGCACAGAAGAAGAATATGTTAAATCCGTACTTTTGGAAAATGCTTCGAGAAATTATCAAGTTTAAGGATGATGTGCTCAGGTGAGCCATTCTCTTTTCAGATATTTTGTACAATGTGCATTATGACATTAAACTTGTACCGCATGTGTTTCTTGTATTTTGGAGCTGAACATTAGCTGTTGACATCAAACTTACGCGGTGTTTTGTTAATAAGGATTTAGGATGTGCAGTGGCCATTCCATTTAATTAATTTTGCCTCACATGTTATTGTACCTTCAAGTTTTTCTTTCTAATGCAAACCTGACATTAGCAAAAGAAGCAATCAATTTGATTCTATGGTGCAAAAACATGCCCCATGGCCTTGAGTTCATCATTCAAGTCTTAGCTGAACATGCATTTGGCAGGAATCATGGCAAATACCTTCTAGGACGTATCTGGCTTTTAATCTTCTAGTGTTATTTGTTGTATGGGCATATAGGACGCAGGTAGTTTGTGGTTTCATGAGCTCTGACTTGAGAATTTGATTATGTTCATAAACTAGCCTTTTAAGGTGCTAATTAGCAACTCGTTGTAATTTTAATGTCTTCCGAATGGGAATGGCAACTAATTTTCTTTTCTTTTCTGCTGCAGTTATCTTGAGATGCTTGAGAACAATCCAGATGTTGATAGGAATGAGACCTTAGGGAAATTTGTCAAGTCACGAGGTTACTCTGAATTATTTCAGAAGGCTTATCTTGTGAGATCTCTAGAACATATATCCTGTCCCATTTTTTCAACCTTCTAATTAGGTTCTACTTTTGATCGCCTTACTTACTTCATGACACCAGTAACGTTGCATATTTTAGATTCCTGTATGTGGTTCTATATGGTCCTGCCCGTCAGAAGGAGTCATGAGCTTTTCAGCTTTCTCTGTACTTTCATTTTGCCGTAATCATCATTTACTTGAGGTAAGTGTTGTTTGTTTTCCGAAATAAGTAAAATGCATATATTCAACCAATACATGATGCTGATATGTGTACACATTGTTAAAGAGAATCGCTCATCTTTGCCATTTAGCCATTTCTGTATGCAACATTGAACAAAAGTCCTTTGGCATTACATAAGCAAACCATTTGCTTTTGTCAGCTATTGGAGTTCTAGGCAAACAGATATATTAGATTTTTCATTGATTATGCCTTGGTACTCTGCAGCTCTTTGGTCGGCCTCAGTGGCTCACTGTCACACGGCGATCGCATTCTTATGTCAACAAGGTGCTCACTTGTTGCTTTCACAGGACTACACCATATTTCTTTCTTAGCATTATCTGAATAGTCGTTGTTTTAATTAATGTCTTTAGTTTTGAGCTGAAACGGCATTCTTCTTGTGTTTAATTTCGTTCAACGTGGTAAAACAATCAGGTCAGAGAAAAGCTGGAAAGTTGGGGTTGCCAGATACGAACCGGTTGTGAGATACAGGCTGTTTCAACTACAGACGAAGGTAAGCTGTAACATTAATATACTAGGAAATTTGAGGCAGTAAATGCTGTATAACATAAGAGTTGACGACGATTATGTTTGAAGATGTGACGTGTTTTAAAATCAGAAGTTCATTGAAATCTACAACTTCTGCAAAAGCAAAGAAAAACTTGAATAAAGTTAATAAGAAAAAAGGAAATTAATCTACAGAAAATTCCTTGATGATTGATGAATAATACTTGGCTCGAGTAATTCTAATGGTAACATGAGAAGTATTTTAGCAGGTTGCGCAGTTCTCTGTAGAGATGGCTTGCTAGAAATGTACAGTGGGTGCATAATGGCTGTCCATGCCCCAGATGCTCTGGCATTATTAGGAAAGCAAGCAACATTTGATGAGACGAGAATACTTGGTGCTTTCCAATATATGTATAGGTAATTATTTTTATTTTCTTCCACTTTTCATTTATTTTTCTGCCGTAGCTGACATATTTGTAGGACTAAACATCATCAGCTTCAACTTTTGGCAATTAAGTACATTTGCACCACACTTTACAGGACAATTACTTATCAAGTTTGAGATACCACTTTCTGACAGTTGAAGGTTTGAACCAAATAAAAGAGAATTTTTCCCTTCATTTATTAAATTGCCATGAATTTTTGAAGCTTAAAAATTTGCAGCATCCTTTCCAATGAACCTGTGCAAGAATTATAATGTCAGGACTATTTCTATCGGTAGTCCTTTGGTAGTCCTTCTTTTGAGAAGTTTAACAAAAACGAACTGTTGAAAAGTTGATGTAACTGTAAACTCGTATAGTTCATTCGCTCAAGATTTGCAATCATTCTACTATTTCTATTGGCAGCGATATTTTCCTTCACCGTGATAAAAAGTTTATGCCCCAAAACTCAGCAGCATGGAGTGCATGGAATTTCTTAGGAAGTACTGACAATAAAGTCTGCCTGACATATTGGCTGAATGTGCTTCAGGTTTGTTTGTAATTGAATCTCAGAATTTATCTGTCAACTTTCAAAAGAATAAGTAATAAGCCCAATATCCCTCTATCTAATTCTATTGTTTAAATATTGTATTTTTCTGCAGAATATTGATGAAACAGGCCTACCTTTTCTTGTGACACTCAATCCAGATCATGCACCAGATCATACCTTGGTCAAGTGGTCAACTGGCCATCCTGTTCCATCTGTAGCTGCAACAAAAGCTTCGCTTGAGCTTGATCATATTCAAGGCAAGAGGAGAATTTGGTTTTGTGGAGCATACCAGGGTAAGTCTTTCGTGTGTAAAGAAGAAAGGACACTAGAATAGATACAATGTTTGCTTATTCTGATACATTTATATATGCTCTGTAGTTTTTTTTTTTTTTCCTTGCAAGCTGCATTCATAATGCCCACCATGATTTCATTTAGGGCAATCCAGATTAAAAAAAAGAGAGAGAAATGAAACACTGTTTGGGTATAATATAGAATGTTGAAGACTATGACAATTATTGACAACCTTAGATAATTTCGAAAATTCTTTAATCAACTACGAGAGGTTCTGCTAACATTAATTTTTTTACAAACTTCTCATGCCAGTTTCTTATTTGATGTGGGAAGATGAGCATATGTACTGCACTTTATTTTTTCATGTTTTTCAACACAAGCAGGGGACAAGTTCCTTTTTAAGTTTCCATAATAGTTCTTTTTTTTATTATTATTGTTATTGCTCAGCCTTCAGAGATATTGCCACTTTTCAGATTTTAGGTGCCTGGACTATTTTGATACTTGCTGATCAACAGAGCATTCCGTGTTGTATTTTCAGGTTATGGCTTCCATGAAGATGGACTAAAGGTAGGCATAGGTGCCTCTTAAGCTGCTTAATACTAGTAGAGACAACCTCTATTTTGACCCCTATGTTTGTAGTGAAAAGAAAATTCCTTTGTGCTCTATTTTTGGTCAGTTTCCACATGTCTTTTTGCTGGGAAGCTATAAAATGTTTCTAGTTCTAGGGCACAAAGGAATCATGCACTGATAAGTTGTTCTCTTCTTTTCATGAACCCACTAAGCTCATTCATATCTTCTTTTCATGAACTCATGAAGTTGGTGTTCTGCCACTGACAAGTTAGATATAACATTTCTTTGTATTGGTTCCGATAAAAGAAAATGAAATTCTGTGTTTCTATTACACTTTGCAGTCAGGCATGGTTGCTGCACACGGTTTGCTTGGAAACAGCTGTGCCATTCTGAGCAATCCAAAACATATGGCACCTTCTATGTTAGAAACTGGGGCACGCCTTTTTGTTACTAGATTTCTTGGACATTATATCTCCACTGGCTGTTTAATGTGAGTTCACTTATAAAAATAATTGCTATCCCTTTTTATTGTGTTTTCTTTCTAGCATTTTGATGTTACGAAATCAGGCATGCATAATGTGGGCTTTCTGCAGTTTACCTCCTCTATTGTCTACCAATCTAACACCACTTTTCATTGCATAATCTCCTGTCGCAACATTGCTATCTTTGTCATTTGTCCAAATCTTTTAACTTTATTCTCATTTCTTCTATAAGCTTGTTTTTTTCGTCTTGAATCTTATTGATATTGACAGTCCATACTAGATTATCCTCTCTCTTTTTCAATCAATATATGGTGATTTGACAGTTTGCTGGAGGAAGGAGGCTCAGTTTTCTCCTTTGAGGGAACTTCAAAAAAATGTTCACTGAAAACTGTTTTGAAGGTTCACAATCCCCAGTTTTACTGGAAGGTATGCACGCCATTGTAGTTCACTTCCAAGCAAGTCACATTCCACCTTGAGTTCAAAATAATCAAGAGGAAAAAACTGAACTGAATTGATATGCTACAAACAGAAGTTTTTTTTTTTATTTAGAATAATTTAAAAGCCTAATTCAAAATTGTTACTGCAACTAATGTGCTCAAGAAATTTTTCTCAGATAATGACACAGGCTGATTTAGGCCTCGCAGATGCATATATCAATGGTGATTTTTCCTTTGTTAACAAAGATGAAGGCCTTCTAAACCTTTTCATGGTGAGATAACTGATCTAAGCTATCTCTTGTGGATTGAATTTCAAAGAACTTTCTTTACTAATTTGTATTGCAGATTCTCATTGTAAATAGAGATGCTAATAAATCTGCATCAAAGCTGAACAAGAAAAGGTATGCTATGACTGGTAGCTCTGAAAATTTGATATTACAAGAGATTGATATTCTTGTTACTTTGTTTCATTAAGTATTCTCACTTTGTTCGTTTCAGGGGCTGGTGGACACCATTATTATTCACAGCCGGTATCGCATCTGCAAAATTTTTCATTCAGCATGTATCAAGGCAAAATACTCTTACTCAAGCTCGCAGAAATATCTCTCGTCATTATGACCTGGTATGAGATTGTTAAACTGGCACTGATTCAAAAAAATTCAGTTTTCCCAGTGGCACATTATGTTTAAACATCTCTTTCTATGCCATGTTGAATTATTTTTATAATGTCCTTACTTGTATGCGTAATGGAGGGAAAAGAAAATAGACCACGGCTGCTAGCAAGCTTATGGAAAAACTATTTAATTTTTGAAATGAAGATGAGGGTGCCAAGATTTGAACAGCAAACCATTTCATTAAGATGGTTTTAGTTCTATACCATATTAAATTGTCAGATCTAGCTAAAAATATAGCCTTTTAGGGTGTAGGTGGTGGGGACATCAGACCCACACTGTAGATTACACGAATATATGGATGGAGACGACATAAAATGGCCTAGCCTGTCACTCTTTGGTTGGAAGACTTCTTTTTGCTCATTGTTCCGCATCAGTAGGCCTAACATTTCTTTCATTGTCATTCTCACTATGCCTTTAAGCCAATTCCTCAACTCATCAGTGTATTTTGGCGATATCTAAAAAGAAGAGGGAGAAAAGCTAATGAAAATATTCAAATAAAAAGAAAAGCTAATGAATAACTTCTAAGATTCTTTGTGATCTTATATATGTGAACATGCAATGCAATGGACTTGCCAAAGCATTCGTATTAAGCAGGATGTAGTAACATGGAAGCATTGTCAAAAGTCTTAGTTTCTAAGATTCATTTTGAACCTTGTTGAAGGAACAAAAAGATAGTGCTGCTTTTACTCTCTAATAATATTCACGGTCTCGTTAGTTTTTTTCTCATATCATAGTATTGTGAGAGGTTGTTGATTTCACTATTTGTCCAGATATTTACTTCTGTTATGGTCTTGGAACTTTTTTGTTGTCAAAAGTGTAATTATTTGTGATACTAGAAGCTCACATCCCTTTTTGGCTGTGTCTCCAGAGTAATGAGCTTTTTGCACTGTTCTTGGATGAAACAATGACGTACTCTTGTGGAGTATTTAAGGTTGGAATCCCTGCCTATTTTTTATTTCATTTAAAATAATGCATGAAAAAAAATAATCTAATCCCTAGCATGGTATGTTTATCTGATGATATGTTCATTTTTATGTGTTTTGTTTAAAGACAGAAGACGAGGATTTGAAAGACGCTCAAATGAGAAAAATATCCCTTCTAATCGAAAAGGTGAGCCTATCACTTAGCTAATTTTTTACAATTTGACCAAGTTTGCTTGATACTCATGTCAACTTTTATGTTCTTACACCTGAACAATCTAGGCTAGAATCAGTAAAGATCATGAAATTCTTGAGATTGGTTGTGGCTGGGGAACCTTGGCCATTGAAGCTGTCCAACGAACTGGATGTAAATACACTGGCATCACTCTATCTGAAGAACAACTAAAATATGCAGAAATGAAAGTGAAGGAAGCTGGCCTCCAGGTATGAACTGGAAATTTGAAGGACAATTGCAATTCTGATATCGCCCTGATTTTCCTGCTTTTTTCTATTCTTTGGCCAGTGGCCCTTTTGCCTTTTGCAGTTTTCACATGCATATGGATGTTAAAGCTTTCAAACATAATTAGAGATTGTATTATATAGCAAGTAAGCAAGGAAAAAGTTGGCAATGTCTCATTAAAAAAAAACCCAGTCATGGAGACAAGGTTTTCTAGAGTGGATTTCTTTTGCTTTGTACTGAAGCATAACATGGTTGCTTCTGAAATCAAGTAACTTGTTTTTAACATGAACCATGTTACCAGGACCGTATAGCATTTCACCTCTGCGACTATCGCCAATTGCCCAAGACCCACAAATACGACAGAATAATATCCTGGTGAGTTCTCCCACCGAAATATTACTTTCTGATCTTAGAATGTTGTACTAATACTATCACTTTAATGGCCCTCATCTTTCACTTGTCCAGTGAAATGATAGAAGCCGTCGGCCATGAATACATGGAAGATTTTTTTGGCTGCTGCGAATCAGTATTAGCAGAAAATGGGCTTCTTGTCCTACAGGTAATGAAAATATTGGAATTTTTATATTTTTTTGCTTATTTCTTCCCCTTGGAATTGTAAGGTAATGGGAGCGATGGTAGAAGTTAGTGCTTAATTGTCAGGTTCTTTAGCAGTTTGGGCCATGCACATTATTCTACATTTTACTTAACACAGAGGGGGCTGACTGTTTCCAAACATTTTTTTGTAGTTCATATCAATACCAGAAGAAAGATATGATGAGTATAGGCAAAGCTCAGATTTTATTAAGGAATATATTTTTCCTGGTGGATGCTTGCCTTCATTAACAAGAATAACATCAGCCATGGCCACCTCATCGAGACTGTGGTAAGAGCCGTCAGTTTTAGCTGAATTTTACTGCTGATGTCATTGTTCTTTCTTCAAATTACTTTTCTGCACAATGAACTTAAGTTTGTGTTTGCACAGCGTGGAGCATGTGGAAAATATTGGAATTCATTACTATCAAACACTTAAATATTGGAGAAGGAATTTCCTGGAGAAGCAGAGGTAAAAGTCACTTCAGAATTTTTCAGATTATTTTGCAACTTATGGTGTCAGCTTCACCATGTTCTGCCAGGAAGAAAGAACCTTCTAGTTTATGCCAAACTTTAGGTTTTTTATATGTTGATGGAAGACACAAGTTTTTTCATAATATTTATATGGCTTGATTAGGAGCCCTTTTTAACCTAATTTTTGCGTCTCCATCCATCATGGATATGCCTAGCTTGCCACTTTTACGCCTTCAATTATCACTGATGAATCTTATACAAAATAAAATATATAATTATACATAGTATTAATTTAAAAACATGACGTGATATATGAACCATTTTAAGGAATATTTTTTACACTGTGTTGATCATATTACATTTTTGAATTCGCGGCTACTGCTAGGCAGTAATCTTTAATTACAACAGAGTTAGCATGAATAATGCTTAACATGATCCTGATCCGTGTGCCAAAGAAAAGAAGATAGGTGGCTTCAAGAAATAATGAATTGCTTTTCCTATTTTCAGAAAATGAAAAATACTGTGATTGTAATGTAAAAAATTCTTAGATGCATTATTAGAGAATCCTTCAGACCAATAATTATTGAGAATCTGCTACAAGTCACATGTCATTCATTCTGGTAATTTAGTAGTTTAATTGATTTTCAGTATGATGAATAGATTCCCTTACAGACACGTTCATGTAGTAGGATGCATCAAAAGTTTGTGCAGCATCAAAATTAGCGTTTGCTCGCCACTACCTGATTGATCAGACTATTGCATTTGCAATAATTCTCACCAGAAGTTTCTGAAATCTATATCGTTCGTTCTGTTTATTTTCATCTCCTTGTTTTCCCACTGATAATCTCAGTGTCTGATTGTAGAATAACTATAATTTTTAGAATTAAACAGGCTATTTATGCTGGTGCATTGATTTTCTCTGTAGAAAAATTCTTGCCCTGGGATTCAATGAGAAGTTCATCCGAACATGGGAGTATTATTTTGACTATTGTGCAGCTGGTTTCAAGACACATACACTTGGAAATTACCAGGTAAATCTCAAGATTGCAATATTGTTATTCAAAGCTATAATATAATTTTTGTAAATATCAATCAACTTCTCATTAAACTTCTTTGGAACATGCCTATCAACATACAGAAAAATGGATGTTTGTTCTAAAATCATGGAGATAAATCAAAATATATGCTTAGCTTGTATTAGAAAATTCGAGTGTGATCAGTAAAAACTCGGTAATATTTATGACGTAACTACTCGCAGAATATATAGTTGATAGTAGCTACGTGCTGATGATGTGTTTATGTCATGATTTGCTTAATCCGAAACTACATATGGCTTTATGAAAATTCTGTCCCTTCAGCTTACAAGCAAAGAAATTTGATTTCCTCTGTAATGTAGGTTGTATTTTCACGTCCTGGCAATGCTGTTGCACTAAGCAATCCATACAAAAGTTTTCCTTCAGCGTATTGATTCTTTTCTGTGAGGGAAGATAGCACCATCACACCGAAGCCAGTCCAAGTATTGATTTCTTCGTTTTCATGTTTTTCTTTATTTAGTTAACTTCGATCATTTGTTGTCAGAGAGCTAAAAGCATATTATTTGCTGCTAATTGAATCTTGCAGCCAAATTCAGAGATCTCCCTTGAAAGTAAGTTCTACAGTTGCTCCATTTACTTCATTTTTTTAAAATAATGCCATTCAGGATGATGGGTTCTATCCTTGGCAAATACATTTCAACAGGCTAGCTTGTCTTGACAACTAGCAGAATTACTGTTCAGGATATATGATGATTAATGTATGATTGCTGATTGGTGCTGGCCTGCAACATTAC
>Ga0325411_1003069_pt1 | contig 18801 bp, 8 predicted proteins | sample PopdelMetagenome_13_FD_206181 | JGI IMG/M metagenome (GOLD analysis project Ga0325411, IMG submission 206181) | Populus deltoides microbial communities from Bellville, Georgia, United States - Xylem-PdIQD-R4 | ecosystem: Host-associated > Plants > Phyllosphere > Stem > Wood/Secondary xylem...
AAATTTGCACAGACATACATTATTTTGTACTTAATTTTTTATCAAATAAATAAGGATGATGAGATTCAAACTCGTGACCGCTTGGTCATCAAGACTCTGATACCATGTTAAAAAATCATCTCAACCCAATAGTTTAAACTATTAGTTGAGATCCCAAGATATGATTTATATTATTCTCTAACAAATGCTTCCCCAAAATTCTCCTCCATTCTTGTGTGTGTTCCTTCACTACTTATATAGACAAGAAATTTTTTTTTTCTTCCATTCGCTTAGTTCTCAAGCAAATTTGGTGACTAAACAACCTAAAATCACTTTGGTTCCTTAATTTTTTTTGCACTTTTGGTCCTTTTGTCTATATATTTTTATTTATTTATTTATTTAAATTTTAATTTTTTTTTAAAAAAAAACATCAATGTTGACTTGATAAGAAAACAATTATCAATGGTTTTGAAATGAGCATGATAAAAATTGAATATGTTGAAAGTAATTTTTTGAATAAAAAAACACATTAAAAATGATATTGCAAATACATTAAAATATGTTTTTTTAGATTTTTTGTTCTTTTTCGCTATATTTGGATTTAAAAACAAAATTGAAAAAGGAAATAAAGAATCACATTATCACATAGAGTATGGAGAATTATATATTGATTTTATTTTTGTTTAATCGTGAGAGTTTTAATGGGGTTTAGGATACAATAATACTATTCACAAGAATTGCCATATAGCAAATGGCCTAAATAAATAAATAAATAAATAATCCTGATAATTAACAAATTATCTCTTAATCTTCGTACAACACCATATGAAATGATAAATAATTTTATATCTATTACTATAACTTTAAATTATTTTTGTAGCTTGTCCTATGAATAACAACATTATCTAGTCCAATAATCTAACTAGCTTTGTCTATTATGTCAAAGCCCAAACTTTTAATTAAGAAATAAAAGCCCGAAGGTCATGAATATTATATGAAAATGTAGTTTAAGTCTTTATAATTATCGCAAATATATAGTTTTTGAATTGTTGTCACTTTTTATTCAATAAAACTATACTTCTTCTAATATGAATAATAAAAAAAAAGAAGGTTTTGCTGAAAAAATGTATTTTTCCTCTATAATTGTTTTTGTTTTCTTTTCAGTAAATATTTTTTTTTACTATCATATAATTGATTCCAAAATAGAATTATCTGTGACAAGAGGCGATTAATATATTATTCTTTTCTTTTGTAATATATTTAAGTTAAAATTATCATAACATATGTTTTTTCTCATTTTCTTATTATATTTTGCTTTTGTGGTCTTGATAGGCTATTATTTAAAAAACAATTATTCTAGTAAAAAAAAAAAGTATAAAAGTAGCGTATTAATAAAATAAAGGAGTGTTAATTAAATAGATACTATTTTATCTTAATTTTAAATCATTAAATTTTATTTTGATGATTACTTTCAATTGTTTTTAAAAAACATAGCTGATAAAGCTATCTAGGCTTTTTTTAAATTACATTAGTAAAAAGAAAGAGGGATTATACTAAAAAAATTATTTTGTTTTAATATAATTTTAATTATTACTTTTCTTTTAAAAAAATATTAATTTTGATATAATTAAATAAAAAAATCAAAGAGCTCAGTACAACACAAAATCAAATATCTTAATTCACATCTATTTCTTAATTTTTCAATTTAGCTTTTAGTTAGCATTAATAATTCTTTTTAATATTTATTAACACATCTAATTTTTAATTTATTTTATTAAACACATGTATCATCTTTAGATACACAATTAAAATTTTTCTTGATACTATAAAATATGTTAATAATACCTGCATATTTATTTTAGTATTAATTTTTTTTAATCTAGCCCATTACAAACTGCGAGCACTTTAACTAATTTTTCTCTATTAGATTTTATGGCGGGTTTTAAGACTTTGTAATAAATTATTTATATATATATATATATTATTTATTAATACACAATGCAATTAATTTAAAGGATCAACTTGTTTAAAAAATAAATTTTGCATGTTTGGTAAAAAATAAAAGAACAATAAATATATTTATACATATTGGGTTTGGGTCCGAGTTTTGAGAAAAATATTCCCCACCCGTCTTCATTTATTTATTATTAAGAGAAAATATTTTGTATACCTCTTATATCTTATATGTCAAAATTAATAGTCATGTATAAACTGTTTAAATTGTATGATTTAAATTTAATTTAGAAGTTTTAATAAAATTTTAAATTAAGAATCATTTTGAGTGTCAAAAATTAAATTTTAAATAGAATTTAATTTTTAAAAATAATAAAAAAATAAATTTGATTTACTATACTTAAAAATAACTGCAAAAACTTCCAACCAAATTGAGAGCCGTGTTTGCTGCATCCGACCCGTATTCCACACCAGTACCCGTGTCGTATTCAACATGGACATGGCTAGGTGTTTTCACGGGTCCGAGCAACAAAGCCTTAAAGAACACCATCGACAAACAGAGACATAAATTTCTCCATTTCATTCTTCTCCAAAACTAAAGCAAACTCGACTCCACTTCCATGTTTGCACTTTGTCATAGAAATTGCTGCTGTCTGATCTATGGAAGTAATCTCTACCTTTTCTGGCCTCCCCCACCCAAGATCAGTTCCATAAACATCATAGTGAGTTGACCCAGCAACACCAAAAAGTAATGCTGCGCCTGGCCTTGCTGTCTTGTTATATGTTGCCAATGCCTCCTTTACTCCATCAAGAACTCCTTTCTCTAAGTTTCTGATAGTATCACTCAGTCTTTCTACTGCCCAGGCAAACCCATTCTCCTCTAAAAGAGCTTCTGCTTCTGTATCTACAGCGAAGGAATAAAGACAGTTACCAAAATATTTGTCATGTATTGGAGGGTCTAAACGAGCTCTACAGTCTGCAAGGAACCCGAAAACAACCTTTCTATTTTTCTCTAACCCCTTTGACTTAACTATACAAATCACCACATATGCATAGAGGAGAACAAAACTGGACATGTGGACGAGCTTTGTTTCATTTGGATCTTCTTTGTGGATCTTTCTGAATTGCGTGCGAACCCTTTCCCTAAGTTTGTTTATTTGTTCACGGGATACCTCGACCACTGCTCGTACTAAGCTAGATTGAGGTGTTATAACTGGCAAAAGCTTCAAACTTCTAGAGCAACTAGGATCCTGACCAGGAACTTTTACTCCTAACCAGGCGTTCAAGAACCTCTTTTCAAACCCTGCAGGATCTTGAATACCTGTTCGATCAAGAACCGGTGTTAATTCTGGCAACAAAGTTGGATATTGCTGCTTCTCTTTATCACTAAGTGTGCTTATGTAGGACCATGCTTTAATAAACATGGAGTAGCTTGTGCCATCAAGGATAGAATGGTGTGAAGACATTCCAATGCAAAAGCCTTGATTGGGAAACAATGTTATTTGCATAGTCATAGCTGTAGCTTTTGCGTCCGTGACAGGCAACTCAGGTAGATAAAGATGTGACTTCATAGCTTCACGGATGTCATTGCCTGAGAGATGATCAAAATCAGCATTAGACTCGGCAACCGTGAGTTGAATAGCATCATTTGGAGTGTATAGAATTATGGGTGTGGTGGCTTGTGGAGGCCAAGTGATGTTGCCAGCAAGAGGGAGGAAGTGAATGAGAGTATGAGAGAGAGAATGTTTGAGTTTGGGAAGGATTACTGAATTGAAGAAAGCTGGTGTTGACTCGGTGAGTTTATAAAAGAAAATGTATCCAACTGGTTGGAGTTTCAACCACATAATATCAAAGAAGGTGAGTGGGAGTGATAACTCCGTCGCAAACTCGGGTGGCGTAAAGAATGGGGTGACATGGTGGACGTCCAGTATCTTTACTTGGTGGGCAGAAGTCATAACGATACAGAGATAGAGGCTAGAAAGTGATCTTTAATTTTTAATTTTTTTAGGTCTCTAAATTGTTTTATATGCGTTTCCTTTACGACAGGTAGATGGATTAAGGCTGGCAATAAATACGTAAAATCTCATTTTAAAGCCATTTTAGGGTGCCATGTTAGCATCTAAATTAATTAATTTAATGTTACATATGGAAATGTTTTTCTTTTACATCAGTTTGTAAATCCCATGCGCTTTTAATTTGCACTAATTACAATTTATCACAATATTAATACTAATTTAATCACAGACACATGTAGAAGAAAGTTTCTTTTCTTTCGGTTTTTGTTTACTCTATTTTTTTTATTAAGTTGTTTGGGAAAATAGCATATCTGTTAATAATAATAATAATAATAATAATGGATATAAAACATTAGATAAACCAAACAAATCCTTTTTTTATAACATGAAGATTTTTTAAACTATCTATTTTGATGTTTTTCAGTTTCTCATAAAATTAAAAAATTAAAAACATATGTTTTCAAAAAAAAAATCTTTTATTTTCAATTGATAATAACATTTTCTATTTCAAAATAACAAGAAATTTTTTTCATAAGTAAACATAAAATCTCTTATTAACATTGTCAAAAACAACTAAATCAGTCAGGGTCAGCTTCACTATTTATATGAATAATGAAATATCTCTTTAGCAACTCTCTTGTTTCAACTTTTTTTTTTCTGCTTTGTTTTTTGTTTTTGCAATTGTCACCTTATAGCAACTGATGTTGTGTCTATGAGGTTAGGTTTTCATACCTATTGAAACATCTCGGATCTACCAATTCATTTGATTATCGGCATATATACTTGTTGGGTTTTCTTTACTCTCAAATTTATTATGCTGAGAGACAAACATATTGGAAGAAATATGGGTGTTGTATAAGATAAAAAATAGTAATGCAAAGTCAAAACTCAAAAATATGAAGAAGATTGAGAGGAATGTATACTTTTATTAAGTGTTTATCTCTAACCTCTTTTAGCTATTCTCTCTTTTTTGTGTTACTCAATAATACTAAATTACAAGCTTCTTTATTGGCATAAAGTCATAGACAATCAAAGAATTAGACTAATACAATAAAATTCTAATTTGAATAGGAATTGTATTTTGCCGACTAAATCGGTCGACTATTTCTCAACTAGTTGACTGCTTTAACTTATTCCACTCGATTACTCAGTCTCAACCGGTCAACCAGTTCAACTAATTTTCAGAAATCAGTTTACTTTCAACACCCTTTTTAAACTTGATTTTTTCATAACTCACAACATATTTCTCATCTTGATATATATATATATATATATATAAACATCATTTTTTTAGTGGCTTTGTGAAGATATTCATAACTTGGTCTTGTGTCTTCACATACTTGACTTCAACTTCCTTGTTTGTAATGCAATCTCGTAAGTAATGAAATCTCGTATCATTATGCTTACTTCTATAATGAAATACTGGATTATTTGCTAATACAATGGCTGATGAGTTATCCATATAAATTTCAGTAGGCTTCTCTTGTAGCATTAACAATTCCTTCAATAATCTCTTTAGCCATATGGAATGACAAACACATGTTCAACTTCACATATTGACAAAGTGACTATAAATTGCTTCTTTAAACTCCATATAAATATCGTGTCTCCTATGTAGAAAATAAAACCTGTAGTGCTATTTCTATTATCCATATCTCCAGTCTAACCAATATCATTATAACCTATAAGTTCAAAGCTATTCTAATAACCATATAACAAGACAGAATCAACAATACAATTGATATTCTGAAGAACTCGATTCAATACTTTGAAGTGTGTTATGGATGATGTCTCTATAAATTTATTCATAAGTCCTACTCCTAAAAGAATATATGGATGAGTGCATGTCAAATATCTCAAACTCTCAACTAAGTTTTTTAATGTTGTAGAGTTTATCTTCTTTCCTTCATTATTCTTTGACATCTTTACTCCACGCTCAATAAAAGTACTTACTTTTTCAAAATCCTCCATCTTAAACTTCTTGAGAACCTCCCTTGCAAACTTCTTTTGATTTATAAAGATTCCATATTCACCTTGTTTGATCTTAATCCCTAAGTAGCGGGAGATAAGACCAATATCCATCATCCCAAACTCCTTGATTATTGTTTGCTTGAAGTCTCTAAACATCTTTGAATTATTTCATGTAAAGATCAAATCATCCACCTACAAACATATAATAAGAGTATCACCACTCTATTCGATCTTTACATAAATAGCATATTCATGAGGACATTTAACAAATCTATTCCTTAATAAATAGCCATCAATGTGACTATACCAAGCTCTTGGGGCTTGCTTCAATCTATACAAGGTTTTATTCAACTTTAATACTTTGTCTTCATGTCCCTTCATTTTATATCTCATAAGTTGCTCAATGTAAACCTCATCTTCAAGAAAACCATCAAGAAAGGCTGATTTGACATCCATTTGGTAGATTTTCCATCTATATTAGGTAACGGTGATGATGATTAATCAAATGGTCTCCAATGTAGCAACTAGAGCAAATACTTCATCATAGTCAATCATATGCTTTTGGCTATAGCCTTTTTCTACTAACCTTGCTTTATACCTCTCCACCTTTTCTTTGGCATTTTTCTTTTCTTTGTTGATCCACTTGACACCTATTGGCTTCTTTCTATTTGGTATAGGAACTAATTTTCATGTGTCATTCTTCATAATTGATGCAATCTCCTCATCCATAACAATTCTCAACTTTTCATCCTTTATTGCTTCTTCAAACACTATAAGATCACATGTAGTAAGGTGACATTATAGTTTTACATCATTATCAATATGATTAGTTACCTCATATAAGTCATCAAGGCTCCTCATCTTTCTTATTAGACTTGGTGGAGTGCCACTACTTGAGCTTATACTAAAAGAAGAAGAAAGAGAAGGAGGAGGAGAAAAAGTTAAGCTCATTGGTGTTTGTAGAGGTGAAACTATAGGTTCTTGATGATCTTCATATTTTTCCTCCTTTTCATCAAGAATCGGTAGGAAGTCATATTTCTCACCATCATCTACCTTCCAATTTCATGCTTCTTCTTCATTGAACTCAACATCTCTACTAATCATCATCTTTCCTTTATTAGGGTTGTAAAACTTGTATCATTTGGACTTTTGTTCATAGCCTAAAAAGATTATCTTTTTGCTCTTGTCATCTAGCTTGGTCCTTACTTAATCATCTATATACACATAGTCAATGCTCCCCAAAACTTTTAAATGAGAAACACTTGGCTTTCTTCCACTACATTCTTTTTATGGAGTCATGTCATTCAAGCCTTTAGTAGAACACCTATTTGATAAGTATATAGCATAATCTATAGCTTTGGCCCAAATTTTTTAGGCATTTTCTTGGTTTTTAGCATGCTTCTTGCCATATTGAGATGTTATTCTTTCTCTCCATCACACAGTTTTGTTGTGGGGATCTAGGCATTGTTAGAAGTATTATTATACCATGATCTTCGTAAAACTCATTAAAATAATTAGAACAAAATTCACCCCTTATCTGTTCGAAGTGATTTTATAGAATAACAATTTATTTTCAACTAATGTATTAAACTTCTTAAAACAACTAAACATATTATATTTTTCTTTTAAGAACTATACCCAATTTTTTCTACTATTGTAAACGCCAAAAAAAAAAGTAAAAGTAAAACAAGAAATGAATCCACCATTGCTGCCGATTTCTGAATCGGCAGCGACACAGTTTTTGGTTGTCGATTTCCATATCGACAACAGCATAGTTTTCATTGTTGATTTTTCGAATCGGCAACGACTAAATTTTTTGTGACGATTCTTGAGTCAATAGTGGTTGTGTGCACTGATGAATTTATGTGTCATTCGTGGCTATAATACCCAACATAAATCTAAGTAAAAGGCCAACTCATGCTAAGTGATAGTTAGGGGAGCAAACCGGCCTGCCTTAAAGAGTTACAAGGGGGGAAACTGGTCTTGGAATAACCAAAGGGGGGACAAGAACAAACTTAAACCAGCACCCAAACATCACATCTCTTTAAGAGGGGGTATAAATACAAGTAGAAGAGAGAAGAAGATCCTTCCTTTTCCTAAAAATCTATCTGCAGCAGCTGCATGTTCAGCTGCATGCTTCTCTTCTCTTCCTCTTTCCCAACAAAAATTAAACCAAGCCAGCAGTAAGTGCCTCTTTGAATGTGTGTGTGTGAGAGAGAGAGATAGTTGAGAACTTGAGAGTAGACTGAACAACTGTCTAGAGGGAAGAAGAAAAGGGCTAAAAACCAAGACAGAATGAAGAAGGGTGAGAACTAGGAGAAGAAAAGAAGGAATACTATCAAACTTTCCTCAAACCTACTTAAATCCAAAAGGTATAAGTCTTGTAACCTCCTTCCTCCTGTTTTTTATGACCTTTGAACCGAGAGGATGAAGAAAAACCATAAGGGAATGCCCATAATTTTTACACTAGTTGTGAAGGAAACCTAAACTAAAAAGAGGGACGAAAAAAAGGATGAATGGAGACTTAATTCTAGAACATTTAACAAAGAAAAATAAATAAATTGAATGGACAAAACTTGATAAAAGGTCGACCATAGCTGAAGGGGTTAGCCAGAATGCATTGTGTGATAAAATGCATTGTGTGACCATAGATGTCATATAAAAAAAAATAAGATATGCAGTATGATTATTGATAATGGTAGTTATATCAATGTTGCTAGAATAACTTTGGTTAGAAATTTGAAGAAGTTAGAGTGACTAAACAAGTTTTAATCTCAAGGATAAGGTTTGTGTGATGTTATTTTATGCATGTTGCACACCTATTGTTGGGGAGACCTTGATAATTTGATAAGAAAGCAAAACATGAGGTTTTAAAAATAGGTATACACTGGAAAAGGATGGGAAAACATACAAGCAACATTTTCACCTAAGCAAGTGTATAAAAATTAGTTGAAGTTGAAAAAAACAGATGAAGTCGAATAGGCTTTGTTACAAAATAATAGTGAGGATGTGAGGCTGAGTGAAAACAAGGTGAGCAATGAATGTGAAACACCAAAGGGTAAAGTTTCGGCCATTAAAGATAAATTTGAAGCTCTGACCAAAATATAAAAAAAATAAGGGGAAGGTCAAGTATGGAGAGAAAATAAGCGTGTAAGAAAAGTAAGAAAACACCTTAATTTTTATGCAAAGTCTAGTGATCTTACACATGTTTATTTTTCTTATGTGCCTATGATTTTACTCTTATATAAGGAGGCATACTTTAACGCCAACAAACCTGAGTCTTATGTTCTTAGTATTTGTGTTTCTTTGTTATAAGAATTTAAAGATGTATTTTCTAATAAAATTCTAAGAGGAATGCCACCTATAAGAGGAATATAACATCAAATTAACCTAGTATCATGCTCGACTATTCCTAATAGACCAGTCTATAAAAGTAATCCTGGGAAAACAAAGAAGCTTCAAAGGCAAGTGGAGTAGTTATGTGATATATAAATGGGTAGCTTAAACAAAAGTTAACACTAGTGAAACATGGCTTGAACAATTAGTGAAATTTGTTTTGGCGATCGATAATTTTATATGGTTAAAAATCTATTATAGATAAAATTTTGTTTAATAGTGATCTATGTTTCAACCTAGATGAAGAAATAAGGAAGAAAATGATTCTTATAGGTGTTCATAAATATATTCAATGATGATGAATATCTTTTGTTAAAAATTGATTTTCTTGGAACAAAGTTTAAAAGATTAGAGAATTTTGTTGATGATGATGCATATGTATTATAACAAAAGCTAAATGGTATAGGAAAATCATTATAAATCAAGACACATTTCATTATGGATTGTAATTGATTGTCTCATCTTTTCAAGAGACGTTTCTTTAGCTTTCCTTTTCTTCCCCAGCAAGTGGTCAGCGCCCACGCCATTATGGAGACGCATGTGATGCTTTCTGGTGGCCAAATCTGGTCATTTATCGTCTCACTAAATGCGCAATCGTACCCTCTTCCACATGATGTAGCGCATATAAACTAATAATGGATGGTTGCCGCTGATGATAGATTGTTTGTGTTTTTTCTTTCTTTTCTCTCTCCTCAAAACTAAAGTACACAATTGTCTTTTTTGTTTGTTGTTTGTCAAATCAGACATGTTTGTCATACTCAAATACCTTGGGTCTAATATTGTTGCAAGACCCAAGGCTCTTGGGTCTAGCATGGCTGCCAGACCCAAGCACCTTATGATATGGTTCAGCCTTGTGATACAACCCAAGCAAGGTCAGATTTAGATTTTGGCGTGAAATTTTATATCATCCAGTTTTACGCTATTAAGCATAAATTCAAATCCAACCGTTGAATCGAGTTGAAACTTTACCAAAAGATTCCAGAGGTAGTTTTCTATGTTTGGGTAAATTTTCAGGTGAATCTAAGTTCAGAAAAACTTACAATATAGGTCAGAACAAGTTGTACGAATTTTATTATTTACTTCATTTTAACATGTGAACTTTCTATTTGGTAAGGATCATTTTTCTTAAAGGATGTGGCAGCTTGTTTTGAGAATTTTCTAGTTCCAAAAAAATCTTTAATGAGCTGAAACATAATTTTCAAAAAAGGTAATGATTCATTAATGTTCCAGAATCCTTTTCATATAAGAATTCTTTATTCATCCTAGCTACACAAGGAAAGAAGAGTTGGTGCTATTTAATGACAAATTAGTTATTTTTATTATTTTCTTTCATGTTTGGGCTTAATTAAAACTTTGTTTTGAGCTAGGATCCAAGGCTTGTTTGGATCAGGTTATAGGCTTTTTAGTTTAGGGTTTTTGGATTAGTTTTGTATGTGGGTCAGTTCAGCCCGCAAGGATAGATCTATTAGGGTTAATTTTTAAGAACTATTTAAACACATGAAACCTAAATTTCGACAACCATTGATGAATATTATTTTTGATTTTTTTTGTTTTAACGTGTGAGAGTAACTCTTGCATTCTTCAGTTCTTGAACGAACGGAATCTAACTTATTGAAGATTAACTAGCTTCGTGGCATCATTCCACTTCATTCCAATAATGTTGGTTCCATGGGGCAGGTTTCCATTGTATCACACTCCTATCAGACCTATTTCGACTTTTCATGATCAGATCTCAATCTTTATTGTGGGTTGCGTGACCGCGTGATCATGAGGTTCGTAGCGGTTGGTATCAGAGCTAGGCTCCGAAACAAGGTCATATCCTTATGTTATTTTTGTTTTTTTAGTGTTTCTTTAAGTTTTTCAGTGTTTGCGTCGTTCATCTTCTCTTTCTTTGTTTCTGTGTCATCTAAGAAAAAAAGGTTATATTTCATCTTATTATTGTCTCTAATCATATCAGTAGCATATAGTAAAAGAGAGAGATTAGATGAAATTTGAAGAATGATTCAATTTTGCCGCAGAAACATAACTCTTAGTCAACCATAAGCAAACCACCTTAGAATCAATTAAAACTTCATATTATGTCTATTGGGGATCAGATCGCATCATATATTAAATTTGGGCTTATTCTGATATCATTTGCTTGAGGTTTTAATTTGAGGTTCAATTCTGCCGTAGAAACACAAATCTTAGTGAACTATAAGAAAATCACCTCAAAATCAATTGAAACTTCATATTCTATTTATTGGGGGTGAGATCGCATCATATATTAAATATGGGCTTATTTGGATATTAGTTTTTTAAGGTTTTAGTTAGAGGTTCAATTCTGCCGCAAACTGATCATACAAAGGGTTTGGGTACCTAGACATAATAGAACGACCTATAAACTGAGATTTTTTTGTTTTCTTGATATCCAAATATTATATATGAAACTTGAGGTCATTTGAATAGCATTTTCATTAGGTTCAGAATCAGGTTTTGTCTTGCCATAATGGATTTGTTTTGCGTTATCTTTCAAAACTTGTTTTATTTCTATTGATTTTGTTCCTGCCAGTATATTATCATCATATTTGGGATATTTGGCTATTTTTGAGTTATTTTCATCACTTTCACATTTTTTTTGTTTTCGATCAGTTCAGGTCCAAACAAAAGTCAGATTTGTAATTTCGAGTCTAAATTAGTGTTCTTCCTATCGTAAACTCTATTCTTGTTGTGTCTTTGTCTTCTTCTATTTTTCCTATTTGTGTCATGTATTCATCAAGGGAGAGGAAACGAAGGACGATTCTAGCTCAAGGATATGAAAAACTAATGGTTTAGGGGTTTTAGAACAAGAAGTTGATAAGTGTAGAAGCTTATTCTATAACCTTCAAACTTCATGGGAAAAAAAGGTACAACGCCGAAAAAATGAAAGAAAAATGAGAGCCACTGTTATTATCATTCAAAAGTATGTACGCAAGTGGTTAGTACGACGTGCTCATTTGAAATTTTTATCAGTCACTACTTCCATACAATGTTGTTTGAGAAAGGTGTTAGCAATAAGGGAATTCCAAAGGCTTAAACAAGAGGCTAATGAAGTTGCTACTAATCCTATTCAAGATTTGAGGGTGAATCTTCTTGAAGAGGGAGGGAATGATACGATTCAACCTTGTGATACGACCCAAGCAAGGTCAGATTCGGATTTTGACTTATACCGTCCAGTTTTACGCTATTGAGAATAACTCCAAATCCAATCGTTGGATCGAGCTGAAACTTTACCAAACAATTCCAGAGGTATTTGTCTATGTTAGGGTAAATATTCAGATGAATCAGAGTTCAGAATGGACTTGCGATATAGGTTAGAATAGGTTGTATAAATTTTGTTATTTACTTCCTTTTAACCTGTGGACTTCCTATTTGGCAAGGATTTTTTTTTCTAAAATGATGTGGCAGCTTGTTTTGGGAATTTTCTAGTTCCACAAGAATCTTTAATGAGTTGAAACATAATTTTCAAGAGTGAAAATCATTCATTAATGCTTCAAAATTCTTTTCTTATAAGAATTCCTTATCCATCCTAACTACACAAGGAAAGAAAGGCTGGTGTTATTTAATGACAAATTAGTTATTTTTATTATTTTCTTTCATGTTTGAGTTTAATTAAAACTTTATTTTGAGCTAGGATCCAAGGCTTGTTTGGATCAGGTTATGGGCTTTTCAGTTTAGGGTTTTTGAGTCGGTTTTGTATGTGAGTCAGTTCAACCCACAAGTGTAGATCCATTAGAGTTAATTTTTAAGAACTATTTAAACACATGCAATCTAAATTTCAGCAACCATTGATGAATAATACTTCTAAATTTTTCAATTTTAATGTGTGAGAGTGATTCTTACATTCTTCAATTCTTGAATGAATTGAATCTGACTTATCAAAGATTAACTGGCTTTGTGGCGTCATTCTATTTCATTCCAATAGTATTGGTACCTTGGGGCAGGTTTTCATTGTGTCACACTTCTATTAGACCTATTTCGGCTTTCTGGGATCAGATCTCAATCTTGATTATGGGTTGCATGACCACATGATCACGAGGTTCGCATCACTTTAGGTCAAGCATGGCTATCAGACACAAGGCTAGACCAAATCAACACACCTTGGATCTGGCATGGTTTGCCAGACTCGTGCACCTGGTTCTGCTAGCCATGCCAGACTTAAGCGATTTGGGTCTAAGTAGGTGATAATTAAAATGTTGAGACTTATAATTTTTTTTATTTTTTATAAAAAAAAATATTTAAACTATCATTGAAATATCATAAACAGAAATTCAAGTTCAGAAATTATTTATAAACAAAAAATTATCACAAAAATCTAAGTTAACGTTTTAGATTTAAAATTCAAATCATATCTTCCTATTAAAATAGTTTATTTTTTATATTTATGAATTTGTTACTTTTTCAATAGAAATTATATCTTCCCTCTCTTTTTTTTCTATTTTTTTTTAACTCAATGCCTAGATTTGGCATAACCCAAGTGCCTGGGCCTGACAACCATGCCAAACCCAAGCGACTTGGGTCTGGCGGCCATGCCCAAGCTCTTGAACCTGACATTGGTTTTATTATTTTTAAATTCAAAAAGTTGCATTGAACTCACATTTTACTTGGGTTTGGTAAACAAGCAAGACCCAAATTACTTGGGTGGCAGACCCAAGGCTCAGAAATTTTTTTTATAATGCCAAGACTTATAATTTTTTTTATAGAAAAAAACATTTAAACTATTCTTTAAATATTTTAAATAGAAATTCAAATTCAAAAATTATTTATAAACAATAAATCATCACAAAAATCTAATTTAACGTTTTAGATCTAAAAATTCAAATCATATCTTCCCATTAAAATAATTTATTTTTTATATCTATGAATTTGTTATTCCTTCAATAGAAATTCTATCTTCTCTCTTTCTCTTCTTTTTTTGTCTTTTTTTTTTCTCTTTTTTAACTTAATGTCTAGGTCCGGCATGGCCCAAATGCCTGGGCCTGGCAAGGCGGCCATACCCAAGCTTTTGGATCTAGTATTGGTTTTATTATTTTTAAATTCAAAAAGTTACATTAACCCATGTTTACTTGGATATGGTAAATAAGCAAAACTCAAATTATTTGGGTATCATATTTAAAACGCTTAAAACATTCTTTATATTTTTAATATTTTTTTATATTTTAAATAAAATTTAATATTAACCTGGAGCATAGAGTAATAAATTAATATATACACACACACACACACTAGTAATACATTAATAGATATCCTCGCGGTCATGTGTCCGATTTTGTTCGTGGATCTTTATGTTCTTTAATCCCTTGGGTGCAACAACTTTGTATGGGCACACGGATACATAATATGCTTACAAAAAAAAACTATCATCAAACATTGACTATAGGCATCATCATCCATCGCAATATTTGACTTCTAAATGGGATTTCAATGAATATAATAATCCCTTGGGGACTCTGGTGCGACAGCTTCGGATGCTCGTAGAACAGGAAGACATCCAACAAGGATAGATTATCTTTAAACATTAGTTCTTGTCATCTTCACTTGGGCGTGAACAATCAATCATATACAGCAGCACTTACAATATTTCTTGACAAAAATGGTCAACAGATGCAGCAACTATTATCACTACATTTTATCCCAAAAAAGTAACAGCAACAAAGCAGATACAGGAACAAAACCATTATCTCTGGATTCTCAAGACTCCAAATAATTATTTTCTTCTCCATGTTTCTTCTTTGTACCATGTTAGTTGGCTAGAACGATGTAATTGTCTAGCAGGTATCAGCAGAGTATTTTATACAGCAATTTTCTCTTCTTTTAGTTGTAGAAGCAGTGGTCTCTGGTTATTGTTGCCAAAATCAATTCCTTTGAGCAAGGGATGCTTCTCAGCCACCACCTTTTGAGGTTTCAATGGTGCTGCATTAGTGTTGGCTGTGTTATGGCTGCTGTTTCTAGCCGCAGGGACATCATGGTTATGCTTTCCCTCATATGTAGTTATGACAGCTTTGGGATCAGCTGCGGCCCTCTCAACATGCTTACGAACATTGCATCCTGCACTGGTGCATTTGTAATAGCTCCTGTTGACATAAAGAATGCATTAGTGTTCTCACAGAAAGCTATGAAGCAAAATGCAATGCATGAAAATTTGATTGCAGTAGAATATTCTGAATGAAGGAAACAAATATCATGGAAAACATGCCAAGATTTGATTGCGACATTACAGGCAAGAGCTGTGAACAGTTTAATTGAGTCAACTACAAAGTGGAGTATACTAGAAAATTGCCCAACTTAGTTGATGCACTAAACACAATTTTCATGTCAGAACTAGGCGAGGTGATCAAAGATGAAGCAATAAAAAAAAAAATTCTTTAAGCTAAGACAAACACAGATATTAAAATTGGCAACATAAAAGATGAAAAGAGGCACGTGGCCAAATGCATGAGAAAATTGACATCAGCTCATGATTTAAGATATATATATATATATATATATATAAAAGGCCCTTTGTAGAACCAGATAAAAATCAGAAATAACTTCACTGCAACCCAGGTGGTAGAAATAAGACTTTGTAATAATTTTAACTACTATTCATTGCAAGAAGAGAATAGACACTAAAAAATTTCCCCCCCCTAACGCCTCAATATTCTGATATCAAGGACACCATGAAAGCTAAAGGATTTTATGCTTTAACTAGCAAATTAATTATCAAAATGTTCAAAAAATGGACAATCATAATGTGGTCAATTACAAATTGTTTAGAGAAAGTTCTTCTGAAAGGTGGCCTAACACATGTCATCAGCAAGTTTCATAGAGAAGGATCAGCATTGAATAACTGAATAATTGTACTAATTGTCATGAACCAGATAAACAATGTTCTGCAAGCTATTACGCATGTCAAATGGAGCAAATAGACAAGAAAGATAGAGTTGTCCATTGGTTTCTTTCCATTTTCTGAAATTCAATTCAAAACTTCAGCCCAGAAATTAACTCTGCTTGAGTTACAATCAAGGTTTTGAGTATTGATCGTCACCATTTGTGTAACATTAATATTTAATCTAACATTAATTTCTAGTTGTGTTAAATCCCTTCAAAACAGGTTCTCTAATGTCATAAATATATAGGCTTAGCAGCCCTTACTTTCAAGCATAATGGTCTTTATTCCTCAAAAGGCTCATCTTTATAGCCTCCTCTCTTACATGTGCTACCTGATTCAATTTTCTTCCCCAAAGTTTAAACCACCATCCTCTACCTTTTACTTTAAAAATCAAAATACAACTCTTAAATTGAAGTTTTAAGGTAATGATGGCAAACCAATGCAACAATAAACATCCTGGTTTGCAATTACAGAGCTGAAAATTTGATCTTGAGAACAGCAACTTTGAGCAAAAAGGAGCTGAATAATAGGCTCTCTCCAATTTCTCCTATCTAACCTAGATTTGTGAAACCATAACTAGGTATTAGCCTTCTCATGTTCTAGAGTTTACATTTTTTTCAAATAAAAAAAAATTAAAAACTAGAGGGGATGGAAACCTTCGAAATATTTTGAGTATTTTAAATTGACAAGGTGCTAGAAGTTGGATCTGGGATGATGCATATGATGTAATGTGCAAGTATTATGCTCACGGAAAGGACCCTAGGATACACCTGTATACCTGGACAGTGTAGGAGAGCATAAATAAAATTAAGCAAACCACTAATTACCTTGGATGAGGATTCCCTTTGACCAGCTTCTGGCCATATTTGCGCCACCTGTAGCCATCATCCAAAAGATCAACTTCACTTCTAGTTTGGACGATGATTTTTGGTTCTGTGATGGTCTTGTGTGGTAAAGTCACCTCAGATGTCACAACATCTATTTGCCTGCACTCCGAGATGAAATTTTCTCAGAAAATTATCAGAAAAAAGGAGATATGTGTGATTTTAAACAGTGAAACATCCCAAACTTGCCTTCTCTTTGGGATTGGCTCATCATCACCCCTCTCTTCTTCTTGCACAGCTGCATTACCTGCTTCCTCATTGTCACTTGATCCAGGTGGCTCTGAGGGATCTGCTTGAGTAGATTCCTGATCCCTCCTAGTTACTGAATGAGCAGGTGATGTTTCAGTCAACTTGTTTACATTACCAGCATGAGTTTGTGAAACAACTTCAGGCTTAGACTGAGAATGAATACTTCCATTTGAATCATCGCCATCTTTTGAAAGCTTGTTGAGTTGATCGTGGTTGTGCTGACCTTTGTAGATGATTTCAGTTATTTGGCCATCACTGGAACGCTCAACCTTCTTTTTTACTGGGCAATTTAGATGTGTACATTTGTAGTAGCTTCTTGGATATTCACTACCTTTGATAGGCTTTTGACCATATTTACGCCAGTTGTAACCATCATCAGCACGTTTATCACCAGCAGGAGGTTGGTATTTCCTTTCAGAATGAGAAAACTCTGCTGGTTCCACCATGGAATTCTGCGCATCAGAGGTTGAGGGTGGCATCAGCTGCTGCTGCTGCAAAGCTTCACCAGGGTTAAAGGATGGATATTCTGTCAACAACTCTTTAGCTGCTGTTACTGAAAAAGGCTGATATTGAGCTTGCATATGCATTTGAGATTGGGCAAATAATGCAGCTTGAGCTGTAACCTGCACCAAGGCCTGCTGATGGGACATTCCAAAGGGACTCTGCATGGGAAATAGAGGTATAAATACACACACACACACACACACACATGATTGCTAACACTGGTCATCGCTTCAATAATATGGTAGCAAGCACAGGTGGTACGCCATATACTTCCACAGTTGGAAACATGCCCCCACATTCATCCATTGTGGAAAGGCCATCTCTTTCTAAGGTTCTAGGATTGGTATTCAACAAAATTTTCAAGAAAGTTTCAATTCCATCATATATATTGTACCAGTACATCACTCCAATAGTTTCCATATAAGCATTATGTGCTCAAACAAGATACAGGTAAAAGAATATCTCATCTGGCTGAGTTTTTTTTATCAAATTATTAGCCCAGATCATGTTCTTCCTATCAGCCTAGCCTAATTAGCCAACCAACCATTTCCAACTCCAAGACAAGCTTATGCTACACCAAAGTTCTCCTCATTTGAGAAAAAAAGATAGAGAACAATGCTTGGTAAAGATTGAAGCCCCCTATAAATAAGACCTTGTATGTTTAAAGCAACAGAATGAAATGGTGGCCACAATTTGGGTAAGGAACAGATAATAACACTTTGCTTGGTTTCACGCGTTAGAGCACAAAACAAGAAATGTTTTTCATTTCATGCAGTGACAAGATAATCAACTTAGCTGCTTTCCAGTCCAGATGTTCTGGCGAGCAACAAATGACAAATTTTGGAAGACTCAAGTTTAAGAATCAAAACTCCTAAGAAGCTTTCCCTTTTTGGAACTATATCGCATCCCAAAATCAAGTCTTCTAATTCGGGGGGGGGGGGGGGGGGGGGGTTTAAAAAAA
>Ga0325411_1003070_pt1 | contig 18794 bp, 10 predicted proteins | sample PopdelMetagenome_13_FD_206181 | JGI IMG/M metagenome (GOLD analysis project Ga0325411, IMG submission 206181) | Populus deltoides microbial communities from Bellville, Georgia, United States - Xylem-PdIQD-R4 | ecosystem: Host-associated > Plants > Phyllosphere > Stem > Wood/Secondary xylem...
CCTGTGTTATTTCCATATATAGATTGTATTATTTTTTCAATTTTTTTTTGTTAGCGTGCTAAATTAAAAAAAAGTCCTAATTATTATCCTCAACATCAGCCAACTTTATCATTAATCATCAATTCCAATTATTATACGCTGTGAGGACCCAAATTCTAAAAACTTGAGCACTATATGCAATGACACTCAGCAGGCTCTAAAAAACCACATATTCAAAACTATAGGTTATAGCAAGAACCCATACAAGATTGATGGCCAGCTCGATATGTAATGAATGACACCTTTTCCTTCGAACGCAAAGCTACCAAGCTAAATAGGGCCAGCCCTAAATCTGTAATGGGCCCTAAATCTGAAATGGAAAAAAACACTCCGAGAATGGCTACTTTCGTTAGGGATTCTGGATGAAGTAGTACAGTTTGTAAGAGCAAGGAATTGCTGTAAAAGGATATACATTATATTTACCACAATTTCTATTCCCTAATAAAGTGTTACGTTTCCCTCACACAATGAGAAATGTTTCAATGGCATATGCATTGCTAAGCACTGCCATTATCATTCCAAATCTGAGTGGCTATTTTCAACCAGATTGTGGCAATCACCATCTTGGAAAAATAGTTCAAACTTACATTAAAAGGGAAGAATGGGTTCAAGTTGTACAAGTAAAGTGATGGGAAAGAAATAACATCAAAATCTTCTCATGATATCACAGCAGCAGAAACTACTTTTTCAAGGAGCAGTATGTGTCGGTAACAAGTGAAGACAATGCACAGTTCATTTTCCTCTCAATCAATGAGAAGACGGTGAAAAAAATCTACCTACACCAGGACAAACATCTGTCCCAAAAACAAGCTACAAATACCCCACTTGCTCAGTACTCGTAACTTGTGAGTCTCTCAAATTGATCAAATACACTTAGCGTAAGCTATAAAAAAGGCTTGGAGCAATAGTAACAAGAGGCAAGTGAGACTAAATTCTTTTTTCATAAACTGTGAAAGATATAGTGGAAATGGAGGAGGGAGAAGAAGATGTGAAGGTGGGTGCAGATAGGTATGGAGAGGGGCAACCCATAGGAACAGCTGCTCAAACCCAACATGGCAAGGACTACACAGAGCCACCTCCAGCACCACTTTATCAGCCTGGGGAGTGGTCATCATGGTCTTTTTACAGGGCAGGCATTGCTGAATTTGTTGCCACTTTTTTGTTCCTTTACATCACAGTTCTAACTGTCATGGGGGTGGCAAGATCCCGCACCAAGTGTTCCACGGTTGGCATTCAGGGTATTGCTTGGGCTTTTGGTGGGATGATTTTTGTTCTTGTCTATTGTACTGCTGGCATTTCAGGTACTGCTCTTCTAACCATAGGAGTTATCTGATAAGTTATGGATTACAAGATGTTTAATCATCAACGTGGTTGGGAATAATAGCTTCACGTTGTTGTTGTGATGCAGGGGGTCACATCAACCCAGCTGTGACTTTCGGGCTGTTGTTGGCAAGGAAGCTGACATTGACAAGGGCAGTGTTTTACATGATAATGCAGTGTCTTGGAGCAATATGTGGTGCTGGTGTTGTAAAAGGTTTCCAAAAGAGCCCGTACGAGATACTTGGTGGAGGTGCAAACACTGTCAGTACAGGATACAGCAAGGGCAGTGGACTTGGCGTTGAGATTCTTGGCACCTTTTTACTTGTCTACACCGTCTTATCTGCCACTGATGCCAAGCGTAGTGCCAGAGACTCCCATGTTCCTGTAAGTAAAAATAAATGTTATTTTTTTTCCTTGATGTCTTTTAATCATTGAAATTGATTTCCAAAATGCTACATTTGGATGGTCAGGTCCTGGCACCACTACCTATTGGATTTGCAGTGTTCTTGGTTCACTTGGCAACCATTCCTATTACAGGCACCGGTATTAACCCAGCCAGAAGTCTTGGTGCAGCCCTCATCTACAACAAGGACAAAGCTTGGGATGATCATGTAAGCCTCTCACACGTTATTTTAGTCCCTACAATTCACTTCGTAAGGCCTTCGGAAAACATTAGCAGCGTTTAATTCTTTTTTTGGTGCAGTGGATATTCTGGGTAGGACCATTCGTTGGAGCGGCACTTGCATCCTTGTACCATCAGATAGTGATCAGGGCCATCCCTTTCAAATCCAAATGATGCATGACAGAAAACAAGGTTCTTTAGAGTTCCCGATCAAAGTATATCTGAAATAATCCTGATCATTATTCTGCTATTAAGGGATCTAGTTATTTTTTTTTCGTCCCTCATTTTAGCATGTAGATGGTGAAGAAAGAAATGTTATAGCTTATGGTAGTGGTGGTTCCATTTATGTAAATTACTCACTCACCAGGTTACCAGAATTACACGTTCGAAATTATGGAGTTTGGCTCTCAATTGTGTCTGAGTCTACTCCTTTGGAAGTGTCCTATCTACTCTAAATAAATTGTTTCCTGGAATGGATTTATCTACAGGTGACGGGATTTTATAGTGACTATTGGGAAACATCAGACGGTGTGAGGTGTTGCAGAAAAGTGAATATCACAAGCACGCAAGCAATAAACATGGACTTCAAACTGAAATGATTTGAATGAAATATTAAGTATGATTTCTAAACTTAGACAGGTAGTATGGAAATGTACTCCATCTTCAATAATTGATGTCAAGTTAAACTCAAGAGTAACATGGCATGCCAATGAAAAAGAGACGAGTATCAAGAAGGTGAATTTCTAGGATCACAGACACAAAATAAATATATACAAGGCCACAATAACTTCCATTTATCTACAGACGGAAAGATCCTAGCTTCAACCCGGCCCCAAAGAATAAGCTTAAACAATTTAATGACATGTGCCAAGTAGAATGAAGAAAAATCGATGTGAAGATGGTTGCATGAATTGCCCACAAGAGATGCAATAATGACACCTGGACTAGACAAACAAAAGGTAACACAAAAAGAGATAAGGTTAGAACACTGTCATTCCCAGTTGCGTATTTTAGTTGGGCTTTCATACAAGAGACTGCTGAAGCGATATATAAACAACATGAGACTCCTTCATTTGCAACTTTTCCAGCTCACTTGTCGCTGCACCAATTACAAGCAGTTCATAGACAGCAATCACTCGAGAGTTGAGTATGAAGCATTCATTTCACCAGAAGACTTGAGCTGGGCTCACCATTGTTGTGCTGCTTCAAAACTCAATTAAAGAAAACGAAAAGAAATTAAACGCTGTCCATAGAATTCAGTTCAATCAAGTTTTATCTGAATTCTTGTGTCTACAATGATCTTACATGCTGAACTTCAATTGAACTTTTTTCTTAAAATAAACAAATAATTACATATCATAGAAAACCGTACAACCAAACAAACCATTCAATCATCTTTCGCATGGCTGCCATCATCAGCACCCCCTCCCTCACCTTTAAAATTGACAATTTTACTTTTAATTTCAGCATACAAGCATTTATTAATTTTTAACATCGAAAGTAGTCAGCAATTTATGCAACACCCATTAACACAAATTCACAATCAAACCTTACTACATAGAAAAGTCCAAACAATAAAAGAACAAAATCATGGACAATGAATATAATATTAGAAACATAAAACCTAACAAAAACTCAGAAAAGTCCATAACAGAGGATACATATTGATGCAAGAAAAAGCTATAAAAACATAAACAACACAATAATTTTAATGAGCTAAAGGGTTATAGATGTTAACTTTGAATTTGTAATTTATTTCTAAATAAAACTAATGAAGTTTACCTCCTTAGAAGTTTATAAGACCTATAAATAGGTCAGAAACCCTCTTTATTAGGAAATAACTAAAAATTTAGAAGCACCTAGGAAATTAAAATTATAAAAACCCGAATTGAACAACAAAATAAAAAAACCTAGAAAAAATAATAAAATTAACTCAAATAGCACCATTTGAGCCATTTGATAAGTGATGCAATGACTTCCCGCATTAAAGATGCTTGGAAAAAATCTAAGTCCGATCAAACGGTTAGATCTTTCGATATTTTTATTTTAAGCTGCTAACTAAGTCTGGCATGATTATATTTTTTTAAGGCATAGACCTGTTTTACTGATCCATAAAAGTATGTATTAGGCCATCAATATAGTCTGCCTAAGTCAAATTCCCATATTTTTATGTTACATCCTTACCTGAATGTTCATAAATTTTATTTTTTACAACTCAACTGTATCAATACAACCGATGATTTCTTTATCAATGAGATCAAAATGAGACTATATTTTTTTAAAAAAATTGCATCAAAATTAATGATTCATTATCTTTTTTTATTAAAAAATATTTTTGAGATTATGATAATTTCTTTGTTTTAAAACATAACTTTTGATAAAAAAAAATTATTAGAAAAAGTACACATTAATAACGGAAAAATGGTTTTAATTGAAGGGATACCCTTTTTATACTTATTTCAAATCATTTTTTTTTTGAATATTGGTTTTAATTTCTTTAAGCTTTTATACAATAAAAAATATCTAAGAAAAGATGTGTTTTTTTTAAGAAATACATTAATAAAAAAATAATTTATAACGATAATTATATTTTTTTGTAAAATGTAAATGAAGGTAATTCCACATCATAAGATCATATATATATATATATATATATATATATATATATATAATTTAATTGATTTAAAACAATTCAAGCTATGGAATCGGGTTTGAAGAATTAGAAGATATCCAACTCCTTTTTATTGCCAAATTCAGGGACTAAAATGCACGGGCAAGGAAAGGTTCAACTCCTGTTGTTTTGATCCATCAATTTAATTTTTTTTCTTTAATTTGATCCATTCACTTTGCCTTAATTTAGGATTTGACTTGGTAGTTTATTTTATTGCCTTGATATAGAGATCTTACAAATCGAGGGAAATTCCTAGTGCTCGATTAAGGCTTGATTAAAAAAAAAAATTTCAGCTAATTTAAAACAATTTAGTTTTAAGGGACCAAATTTAAAAATATAATAAATATGAGAAACGAGGTAAACTAGCAGGATAATTTGGTAGCGTGTGTAATGTACGCACTAGCATTTGGGATGCTTCCGTTGTTTTTGAACTGTATGTGACGCGTCATGCAACGATCAAACACTGCATGCCTTCCGTGTGTTGTTGGAAGCATCATAGTGTCTTCTTCCTTTTAGATGGCACATGATGGCAAGTGTGGGACAGTTTATAGTACCGATGACATTTTTTTTTCTCTCTCTCTTTTCTCTCTTTCCCTTGAAATTCATGCTAGGCATTTAAAATTTCAGAGTTATCTTCTTATTTATTAAGATTCCAACTACGGTCCTTATTCTTTTGATTTTTAATTTTTATTCTTTGCCCTTTCGTAAAATCTCAATTTTCATCATTGAATCCAAATTTCTGATATCGTATTTTTTTTTCAATTTCATCCTTATTTTTTTAATTATTTTTTTGGGATTCTTTTGTTAAATTAATTTGTTCTTTTCAATTTCACTCTTTAACTAAAAAAAATATTAGTTATCCTAGGTTACAGTTTTAAAAAGTAAATACAAGTTGATATATTTTTTTTAAAATTGGTTTTGGATTTATTTTCTTTTTGATTTTATCATTAGATGAAATAGGCTTTGTGATTTTATTTGTTTTATTTTCTATTGGATCATCTCAATCCCATAACCTAGGCTATGAGGTTGTCAGGTTAACCCATATTGGTTTGGGCCTTTTTATGGGGTCACTTTTTATTTTTTCTTAAAAAAATTTTAATCTTTTTTTATTCTAGCCTTCAAATTTTTGTTTTCTTTGAGATTAATCTTCATCATTTTTCATGTTTTTAATTTTTTATGGGTTATGCTATTAGTATAACTTAGGTCGCGGAGTTTGGTCGTCTTGATTTTGATTTATTTTGTTAGGTCCTTTATGTTTGTTTATTTTTTTATTGGGTTTTCATCATTTTACATTTACTTGAAAATTAGGTTTTGTGATTTTTTTTCTCATTTGCTTTGTATTGGGTTATCTTGCTTTTATTACCCGGGTTATAAATTTGTCATGTGGGTTACAAATTTTTTATGCTAACTCGAGTTAATTCGAGTAGGTTGTTTTTTGTTTTTGTCTTTTATGACTCAATTTTATCCTTCTATATTTAGTTGGTTAGGAATTGTTCTACATAGTTTTTTTCCTTTCAAAAAATGATTTATTTTTAGGTTATTGTAATCATATATATTTAGTTGGCTAGGAATTGTGCTTCATAGTTTTTTTCCTTTTGAAAAACATTTTTTTTAGGTTATTATAATCTTATATATTTAGTTGGCTAGGAATTGTGTTACATAGTTTTTTTCCTTTTGAAAAACAATTTTTTTAGGTTATTGTAATCATATATATATTTTTTTAATTTAGTCAATTTGGTGTCATTGTCTATTTGTTTTATCATATAATTAAAATAAAATAAACTTATTTGATCCAATCAGGTTTATAATTCAAGTCGTGAATTTTTTTTTTAGAATGTTTTTGTGACACCTAAACATTAATTTTTTATATAAAAAAAATCTAGACCACTTTGTATCAAGGTCCACAAATCTAGTAAGCTTCTACAATATAATATTTATTTGGAAAATAATATGAACCACTAATCAATATCCTCAACATCAGCAACTTTATCATTAACCATTAATTCCAATTATTAGACGCTTTGAAGACCCAAATTCTAAATAATCAAAAGCCACAATATGTAATGGCACTCAGCATACTCCAAAAAGCCACATATTCAAAACCCTAGGTTACAGGAAGAAATCATCGAAAATTGATTGATGGCCAGCTCGATATGTAATGAATGGCACCTTTTCCTTTGGGTACAAAGCAACCTAGCTAAATAGGGCCAGCCCTCAATCTGTAATGGAAAAAACACTCCACGAAAAGCTACTTTCGTAAGGGATTCTGGATGAAGTCGTACAATTTAAAAGTATATACATTATATCTGTTAATATATATAATTTATAGCCCATTCGATTGATCATACATACGTGATATTGATTATATATATATATATATATTAATAAAGATTTATTTATTTTTAATATTTATTAAATATTTTATTAATGAATTTATAATAAAGATAAAATCTTTGAGATAAAAAATAATCTGCAAAGAAACTTATAAATTTTTTATAATTATAAGATTTTTATTATATCAAACCATTGTTTTTAAATGTTCCTAATCAATGCTCTATTAAGACTAAATATTAATTAGATCTGTTGAGATTAATACATATTATATTTTTTTTTATGGAAGGAATCAATTGTTCTTATAAGTTGAGGTATGAGAAATATCGATGACTAATATGTTGATGCTTTTCAAATAACAAACACACTGAACTGACCCGTATGAGAATTCCATATGGAGAGATCACTTGTGTCTATAGAAAGACTCATATGATGGTTGTGTAAGTGATTACTAAGTTATCATTAGTCAATTTAGGTAACAAATGGGTGAATATTGAGCATAAAATGAACTATATAAAGATATTTAATAATCAAGAGAGGATTAATCACCCTGGGTGAATTAGAGAAAATGTTTCATTTGTTCTCAAATAGTATTGATTATAAATCCTCACGCAAGGTGGAATGAGATTTGAAAAGAGTTTCAAATCTTATTCAAAGAATCAATGACTATGGTGTTGAGAACAAACATGATTTAATAGAGTAGACACACTTCATACTATAATGTTTAAATCAGAACATTGTTGATGAATGTATAACAATTACACTGAGAAATTGGTCACTGAAAGGTTAAATCAAATCACTTATGAATTTTATAATATTTATGGGGTGATGACAGGTTGTTAGATATTGTACTTGATCTTCAAATATAAATCAATCAATTATTGAATTAATAATAAAATAATTTATTTAATTTATTAAATCCTATTTATTTAGGATTGTGATTTATATTTGAGTCAACTTATTAGGGAACCTAATGGGTCACACATATAAAAATCATTGATCAAAAATTAAAATGAGATGATTAATTAATTGTGACTTGATTGTAAATAAATTTTAGAAATCGAGGACTAGAACGTAATTAATACAGGGGATTATAATTCTAAACCTATAAACAATCAAGTAAGGACTTGATTGAATAAATTTCTAAAATTAGCCTAAAATAATATATGTGATATTATTTAAGGGGAAAATTGATATTTTACATTTTATAGGGTTTTTATGTTTCTTTATAAATAGAAAGCTATGCTTTTTATTTCATGAGGTGAGAAAAGTACAATAGGTAAACACTTAAAATAAAAAAAATAAAAGAGTTAGCACTATAAGGTATAACAATCCCTCTCTCTTAAAAGGTTTTAGAAGATTTCTCACTGGTAGTTCTTGTGCCTTACTGTTAGAGGCCGGAAACTTGGATGACTTGTGCTTTATGATAACCCAGCTTTAAAGCAAATATTTAAAGCCAAAAAGAACATATGATCTTTAGGTAATCTTTGCATAAACTTTAAACAAGTCTAGATGGCTAATGAGATCCTTGAGACTCTTATTTTTTTTAAGTTAAACCTAACAATATGTACTTAAAATTTCTATTTCCTAATAAAGTGTTACATTTTTCTCACACAATGAGAAATGTTTCAGGTATCAATACTAGAAAATTGATAAATACAAACAAAAATACTGAGGGAATATTTCCGTCGGTAAATTACAGGGAATTTTACCAATGAAAATATTCTCTCAGTATATACCGAGGGAATTATGGTGAGAAAAAAAGAATTAAAACAAAGCAAAAAAAATATGATGATATATTATTTATACCAACGAAATTACTGTCAGTAAAATGGTTGATAAGATGTTCACTTGTCCTTGACATTATTCATCATGTCAATTAGAAAAACAATCACTGACGGAACATTCCGTCAGTATTTTCCAGAGAGCACTGTAACTATTCACTTCCCAATTGCTCTGTTAATTACTGTTCTTTACAAAAAAAATCACCTACGGATTGAAAAGTCGTCGGTGTTATTTAGCGGATTTTTGAAAATTTTTGGGTGAATTGAAAATTTAAATTAAATATTACAGACATAATCACCGACAGATTGAAAATTCGTTGGTGATATTTGGCGGTTTCTGAAAATTTTTGATTAAATTAAAAATTTAAATTAAATATTACAAACAGAATCACCGACAGAATGGTTAGAAATATTAATATTTAATTATCTGTCGGTAAAATCATCGGTAAAATGCTCCAATAAATAAAATCCCTCATTTCACAATAGATGAGCTTGTTCTTGTTCTTGTTCTTCTTTTTCTTCTTCTCCTTCCCTTTATATAAAAAAGATCAACATTCCTTTATTTCTTTCTCTTCTCTTCTCTCCTTAACTTCTCTTCTCCTCCACTCTCGGGTATATCTTCTTCTCTTTTTTTATTTTCTCTTCTCATATTTTTTTTAATTAACATACTTTATGAATTTTTTTTTCTCTTCTCAATTTTACTCGCAACTACATTAAGGTAAGATTTTTTCTTTTTCCATTTTTTGGCCTTTTTTTCATTGTATTTGTTTTTTATTTTTTATGTTCTTAATATTTGTATGAATGTTGTTGTAGGATTTTTTTTTTCATATGAGATCAATGTTGATGTTGTTTTATTTATTTTGTGTTATTTATTTGTTGCAAATTTTTTGAGTTGATTTTCTTCTTTTTTTTTTCCAAGCAACTCAATTCCGAGTATTATGGAGTGTTGATTTATATTTAATTTAATTATTTTGTAGTTTTTTTAAATAGCTTTTTTTCACATATTTTTAAATAATCACTGATAAAATTACATACGGTATTTTTTTTGGTTATATGACAATTTTCTTGAGGGAAATACCAATGAAATAAAGAGGGATTTTTTTGGTGTATATTTTCTATCTATAAAACAATTGGTTTTTATTTTTTTTATTGATAAAATTAGCGATAAATAATGAAATTACTGATGAACGTTATTTCAATGGATGTATTCTGTCAATAAATTTTGATAAAATTTTTATTAATGGTAGAGTAATCTTCTGCCGACAGAAAATTTCTATTAAAAAACTGTTAAATATTATAGTGTATCACTGTATACAAATGAAACATAATTTTGGCAAATGCAGTGCTAAGCACTACCATTATCATTCCAAATCTGAGCGGCTATTTTCAACCAAATTGTTGCAGTCACTATCTTGTAAAAATGGTTCGAACTTTCATTAAAGGCAATAATGATTTCAAAGAACTGTACAAGTAAAGTGGAAGCTACACATGGGAGAGAAATGACATCAAAATCTTTTCATGACATGACAGCGAAGTGAAGACAATGCACAGTTCATTTTCCTCTCAATCAATGAGAAGACAATGAAAGAAACTCACCTACACGAGGACAAACATTTGTCCCAAACTCAAGCTACAAATACTTTTTCAAGTAGCATGGATCGGTCGGATGTGAAGACAATGCACAGTTCATTGTCCTCTCAATTAATTAGAAGACAATGAAATAAATTCACCTACACCAGGACAAACAATATGCGTCCCAAACTCAAGCTAGCTACAAATACCCCACACTCTCACTACTCGTAACTGGCGAGCCTCTCAATTGATCAAATACACTAAACTTCTGTAATAAAAAAGGCTTAAAACAATAGTAAGAAGAGGCAAGTGAGACCAAATTCTTTTTTCATAACTCGTGAAAGATATAGTGGACATGGAGGGGAGAGAAGAAGATGCGAGGGTGGGTCAAAATAGGTATAGAGAGAGCAACCCATAGGAACAGCTGCTCAAACCCAAGATGTCAAGGACTATACAGAGCCACCTCCAGCACCACTTCTTGAGCCTGGGGAATTGTCATTATGGTCATTTTACAGGGCAGGCATTGCCGAATTTGTTGCCACTTTTTTGTTCCTTTACATCACAGTTCTAACTTCTAACTGTAATGGGGGCGAGAAAATCCCGCACCAAGTGTTCCACGGTTGGAATTCAGGGCATTGATTGGTCTTTTGGTGGGATGATTTTTGCTCTTGTCTATCGCACTGCTGGCATTTCAGGTACTGCTCTTCTAACCAAAGTTGTTATCTGATAAGTTATGAATTACATGATGATATTTAATCATCAATGTGGTTGGGAATAATAACTTCATATGTTGTGGTGATATAGGTATAAGATTTAGAATTTAGGGTTATATTATTTTTTTATAAATTTAAACTTGTATAAATATTTATTTTTATAAAAAGTGTTATTTTTTCAATTTTTTTTTGTTAGTGTGCTAAATTAAAAAAAATCCTAATTATTATCCTCCACATCAGCCAATTTTATCATTAACCATCAATTCCAATTATTATACTCTTTGAAGACCCAAATTCTAAAAACTTGAGCGCTATATGCAATGGCACTCAGCAGACTCTAAAAAGCCACATATTCAAAACTATAGGTTATAGCAAGAACTCGTACAAAATTGATTGATGGCCAGCTAGACATGTAATGAATGACACCTTTTACTTCGAACGCAAAGCTAGCTAAATAGGGCCAGCCCTAAATCTGTAATGGTAAAAAACACTCCGAGAATGGCTACTTTCGTTAGGGATTCTGGATGAAGTAGTACAGTCTGTAAGAGCAATTGCTGTAAAAGGATATACATTATATTTACCACAATTTCTATTCCCTAATAAAGTGTTACGTTTCCCTCACACAATGAGAAATGTTTCAATGGCATATGCAATGCTAAGCACTGCCATTATCATTCCAAATCCGAGTGGCTATTTTCAACCAGATTGTGGCAATCACCATCCTGGAAAAATAGTTCAAACTTATTAAAAGGAAAGAATGGGTTCAAGTTGTACAAGTAAAGTGATGGGAAAGAAATAACATCAAAATCTTCTCATGATATCACGGCAGCAGAAACTACTTTTTCAAGGAGCAGTATGTGTCGGTAACAAGTGAAGACAATGCACGGTTCATTTTCCTCTCAATCAAAGAGAAGACGGAGAAAAAAATCTACCTACACCAGGACAAGCATCTGTCCCAAAAACAATAGATTTGGTATGTAATTTATTGTTTTCATTCAATTTTTGAATGATTTCTATTGTAAATATGATTTGTTTTTTGAATTTTCAATATGTAATTAATAATTTCAATAAAAAAAGTAAAATAAATGAATTAAATTGATTTAACCTAAAAGAATAAGATAAGTAAAATTTATTAGGTATTTTAATGATAGCTTGAAATACTTGATTATATTTCTCTCTTAAAACTTTCATCACTTAATAAAAAAATTGCTTTTCAATCATAATTTGATTGATGTTCAAGAATTAATTAGAGGCTTTTGCTAATTAATTTAATCTTTCTCGCTTGCTTAAAGGAATTTAAGAATTTTCTTAAATTAAAAAAATATTTATTTTACTTCGATGATCAACCTAATTCATTAATAATTCATTGAATGAACAATCTTTTTGAATCGATCATATTAACATTGAATTATCTTTTATATTTTATTTTCAGAAGTTTAATTTTTTTTAGTTTCCTTATTAATCCCTAATCTTTATTTCAATTTCTTGTAAGAAGAATTATAATAGTTTCCCTTAGGTTTGACCTGGCTTTCACTATAGTGCTATAAAAAATCAAGTCTCTAAAAAGAGAGAAAGTTAGAATTAATTTTGGTGGTTTCAACAACAACTAAAATACTAGTGGTAGTTTAAATTTACTATGTTTGAGTTTTGAAAGAAAAATCAAGTGTTATAAGAGGTATTTCATCAATAGATATGTCTTTCATATTCAATGAGTTTGTGTTATATGATCAACTTCTAAAGAGTTTGAAGTTGATTATTATGGGAAATTAAAAGAGGTGATTGAACTGCAATATCATACCAAGTAATATGGATAAGAGCACTACATGTTCTTCTAGCAATGCTTATAAGGCCCATGAGTTGTGAGGTGCCAATTATGATCAGACACTTAAGGCATATGCACCCTTTCTTGACATATGCTTGTCGAGTGCGATGCCGCCTCGCATAAAGAGAGTGCCTTATACGCAGGATGTATACAATGGGAAATACATTACTTGTTGGAAGCCCGACTACAATATGAAAGTTTTTTTTCCTTTCTTGCATGATTAAAAAATATATAACATTAGATAATTTTTGAATAATTAATTTTAATGATCGAATGAAATTTTAAGTTTATAAATATCAAGGCTTCTCGCAGAATAACATCAATGATAAAATCATGAATGAAAGTGTCTTTGTTTCAATGGAATCAGGTTTTCAAAAATCCTAAATGGAAGTCTATGATTGATGTTTGATTTAGAAAGTTCAAAGTTAGTATATATATATTAACAATTTTATTTTATTTTAATTTGATCAGTTTTTTAATTTTAATGAACTAACTATTTTATAAAATTGACATGTAAGGAAAACTTTTATTAGGAGGAGGCTGACACTGTTATTGCTAGGAGGGTGTGGGAGAATCACAACACCATTAGGTAAGATTGAATTCAAAATGTTATATTGTTTTTTAAATGTTCAAATTTTATTTTTCATTATCTTAACCAATAATTTACTACTACCATATAGGTTGCATGATTTCTAATATGAGGTGAAAAACAAAATCAAAGAAATATTCAAAAGAAAGAGGTCTTTCAGGCTGGGAAGACGTGGTTGTGCAAAGAGATTTCAGACCTTTGCATTTCTCGGAGGCTATCTAGGATGTTTATATCCACTACATTATTTTGTAGCATTTTATATGGCGATTATAATATGATGCAAAGAACCAAAATAAGGAGATTTATGGTTCAATTATCACGCACACCAACAGATCCATTCTATTTATTATATATGTGAAGTGGATTGTAAGATTCTGTTTTATTACTTTTTTTAAAAAAATTGTTGTGTTATATAAAAAAGTTTAACTAACAATAGCTTTCTTTTGCAGGCTACTTCTCTTGGATATGATCCAAGATCGATTGAGCTTTCTGTTGAAACTCACATGCAAAATGAGGACCGTCAGAAAGCGGTGCAGTGACTCGTTGATAACCGAGCTCAAAAGTTCATGGTAAGTTGGATTTCAACAATTTTTTTCTTAAGCTATTATTTTTTTTTAAAAAAATTTGCTGATTGTTTTTTCTTGGGAAATATTGACACTCGATTACAAAAGATACAAAGATGATCCTTCAATCCATTCTGAACTTGATCTAGATTTGTGGTTAGAGGCTAGATCATTCGGTAGACTCAATATAAATTAGGTTTATGGTATTTTAAACACTACAAGTGATGATATGTTGATAAGCCGTAATGTATCGACTATTGGTTCCTCACAATCGGGTTTGAGCTCCCAATCTTCGATTGTCTAAGTGATTGTACAACCCTGCTTAGTGTTGAGACGACCCATCTTAGATCTGAGATTACTTAACTTAGGTGATTCTACAAGGAGCTATTGTCAAATGTTGGTGGCACATGTGGTCTACCTCGTTGCCTACCTTGTCTTGATGAATATCAGTCTCCGCCTCCTCCTCCTTCTCATTCAGCTTCGGTCCTCTAGAAAAAGTGTATTTAATAATATTTTTAAAATTTATAATAAAAATGTGGTTTTTTATTTTAGTTTTATTTCTTTTAATTGTTTTATATTTTGTTTATTTCATTTCTTAAAAAAAATATTAAATACAATATTGATGTAATTACAAACAAAATAATAATCACAAATGGAATTACTGACGGAAAAAGTCTCTTGAAAAGTTTTAGAAAGGGTGGAAACAATTATATGACTTTGCAATTGACAATTATAGACGGAATCACCGATAGACTAAATCCTTTGAAAAGTTCTAGAGAGTAGAAAAAAATTACCGGACTTTGCCACTAACAATTACAAATGGAATCACTGACAAACTAAGTCTCTTTGAATGTTTAGAGAGTTAAAAAAAAAAAATTGGACTTGCCACTAATAGTATGTGAACCTCAACATGTTAATTATGTTGGTAATATAAATTCAATCACTGATGGAATTATAGTTTTTTTCTATCGGTGATATGCTATAATTATTAATGAAATTACTAACGGAATAGTGCCGATAATTGTTTTTTATTTAACGTGTTTTTTTCTGTCTGTAAATCTATCAGTGATTATATTACTGCAGGAATGACCAACAAAAAAAAAATCACATATAATATATTTTTCGATGACCAGTGTCTATCTATGATTTTGTTAGTAAATGTTTTTTTCGACATAATCAATGTTTAAATATCAAGAAAATATTCCATCGATATTATGCAATATTCTAGCTGTAGATGCTTTTATATGTACAGTCATTAACATTGTTTTTAGTATGCCAATAAATTTTATAATGATGAAGCTATAATTAACAATATTTACAGTATTAGAAAAAGAAAATAAACACGAGGAACTTAGACTTGAAAACATTATTTTTATGTTAATGATGAAGATATTTAATTTATACTTCTTTTATATTAAGAAATTTACTTTCTTAATATATTTGGCATTTTCTTAATATATATGTGTGTGTATTATATGCACAATATAAGACCCTGAAATCACACACTAAAATGCTCTGGATCTAAAATGTATCGTTACAATAAGAAGAAAAAAACATTAATTAAAATAAAATTGACAACCTTTATACCTCAACCTCTCTCCTTCATTTGCAACATTTCCAGCTCACTTGTTGTCCATAGACATTCATTTCACCATAAGACTTAAACTGGCCTTCTCGAAAATGTAGTTTGTTTTTTTTTTTTTTTAATGTTGTCCACAGACTTCAGTTCAATCAAGTTTTATTTGAATTCTTGTGTTTACAATAATCTTACATGCTAAACTTTAATTGAAATTTTTTCTTAAAAAAAAAACAAATAATTACATATCCTATAAAAACACAACCATACACACCATTCACACCCCTCACCTTCAAAATTGACAATTTTACTTTTATTTTCAGCATCCAAATAATTATCAATTTTTAACATCAAAAGTAATCACCAATTTATGGAACACCCATTAACATAAATTCACAATCAAACTTTACTACTTGGAAAGGTCCAAACAATAAAAATGACAAAATTATAGACCATAAATATAATATTAGAAACATCAAACCTAACAAAAACTCTGAAAAGTCCATAATAATTTACTATTCATTGCTACAGTAAAATTCCTTTTTTATCATTGGAAGAAAAAATAAGATGCATTGGTGTTAGGGATAATTTGTTCCTTTTGCATTACTCATTGATCATTAAAGAATTATTTAGGGGTATATATGTCTTTTTTAAATTCTTGAAATGGTAAAATAACTAAATTACCCCTAAGTCGACAAAATTTAAAGTTGTTGACCAAGGGTGTTGCTATCATTTTATTTTTTAAACATGTGTGTTGTCCATACTCTAACGCCCTTTGAAGGATACGTGTGGTGCCTTTTAGTGAGCTAGCCTTCCTTTTTTCCATATTGTTGGAAGTGCTGCCGCATCCTCTTCCTCTTAGTGTGGCATGTGTCGGCGGTGATGAAGCGGTTTGTCACTAATGAATTTTTTTTTCTTCTTCTTTTCTCTCTCTTCCCCCAAAAAATCAAAGGTTGGCTCTTTTTGTTTTTATTATTTTGATTTTAGTCTTTATTCTTATGATTTCTAATTCTTTTCTTTGATCATTTTGTTAAAGTTTTATTGGTTTTCAATTTCATCATTCAATTCAAGTTTTTGATTCGGTTTTTTTGTTAAAATTATTTTTCTTTTCAATTTAACCCTTTAATTGAAATTTTTTTGTTGCCTTCTAATTTATTTTTTATTTCAATTTTCACATTGTTGTTTTTTTATTTATTTCACATCCTTTTGTGTAATTGATTTTTTTTTCTTCTAATTTTATCATTCTACATTTGATTTATTAGGGATTGGGTTTCATGATTTTTTCAAGTATGGGACTTCCAATTTAATGACCTGAGTCATGTGTTTGAAAAGTCAATACAAATCTACATCTTTTTTTTAGATTATTTTCTTTACCGATTTTATCGTTCGACAATAGTTTTTTTAAAAAACAGTATTGGTTTTGTGGTTTTCTTCAATTTATTTTCTATCAAGTTATTCTAATCTGATGACCTGGGCGACGAGTTTTACTGTTTAACCTAGGTTGACTTGCCCCTTATTACCCAGGTTATGTATCTATCATGCTACCTCGAGCCTATTGTTTTTGTACCTTTTTATCTAGTTTTGTACTTCTAAAGGTTTTTTTAAAGTTATCATGATCTTTTTTGTTTAAAATATTTTTGATTGTTTACGGACCATTATTGTCTATTTTTTTCGTCTAATTAAAATAAAACTAACTTATTAAACTCGACCAAGACTATAACATGTGTCGTTTTTTTCATATTTCTTTGAAACATGTTTGTGGAACCTATACTATCTTTGCCTTTTTTTATTTTTTATTCCAATTTTGATTTTGATTTTATTTGATACGTTCTTTTAATATTTTTTTAAATAATTTTTTTTATTTATATTTCAATTAATACCACTCATCTATGATTTTTTATTATGCTTATTTAGCCTTTTTTTTTAAGGGAGTTTTTTTTATAATTTATTTTATATGTTTTTAGTTTTTGAAGATATTATTTTGATTCATCTATGAAATTTTTTTTTATGTTTTATAACTTTATTTTTTAAAATAAAAACATTTATTTTTAGATATATTTCTAATATGTGCAGTTTTGCATAATATTTTTTTTTGTTGTTTTATTTTATTCTATCAATTTCATGTGTATGTATTTTTATTATCGTTTGATTGAATAAAAAAATTTTTTTAATAAAAAAAATCAGTAAATACAACTAGATAAATATTCTATTTTGCGAAACTAAATATCTTGATCTACATCAGTTTCTCGCTTTTTCTAATTTTATTTTTAGTTATCACTAATGATTTATTTATTTATTCACATATATAGATAATTCTTAATTTATTTAATTAGATAACTACATTAACTTTTCAATTTACATTTAGAAATTTTATATGTTAGAAAACACATAGGAAAAACTGCATATTCAATTTGTTTTGTTTTTTTTAATAATATACAACTTGCGGCCTAGCGTGAGGCGAATAACTAGTAAGACTAAATTAAAATGAACCGATTTCTGTCGCTTACCTTTTCTTCTATTGGGGTCCTTTCTGGTTGCAGTTGTCCAAGTCTTTCTTATGCATCTTGTGCTACCTAGTAATTCTGCAATTTTTCTATTGCAGTCTGGTTTTGTTTTTGTTTTTGTTTTTGTCTTTCGATATTTTGGTTAGGTAGCCTTTTCCCTTTTCTGGCGCTGTAAGACTTTTTGCTTTTTAGTTATCATATGTCGTGTTTAGTGCATTTTTAACCCATATACCTAATCAATGTGTTGGGTAATAGGAGAAGCGAACGGACCAATTAGTTGAGAATATTATGAGAGAAAGGCAAGTACTGCCTTCGACAAATCTTATTTGCCTTTGACAAATCTTAGGCATTCATATTTAGAATGTGACCCTCATAGCTAACCAAACTTGAACTTAACAATCTTGTGTAAATTATTAATATGAATTACGTGACAAGTTCCTCTACTCACAGGACGACATTTATAGTTATGGACACCATCCAAATGATATTATCGTGCTCCTGTAGGCTGCAGCTCGACCCAACACGAGTCATGCCGGCCGGCCGAGGAGTATTTCATAGACTTTCTTATTGTCGTATAGTTATGATCAAGTAGTGTTTCTTTTTCTTTAAGCTATTCCCATGTTCTTTATAATCTGGTGACTGAACTTGACTAGTGTCCACGATTTCTTGGAAGCGTTTTTCTTTATTT